>Ga0129299_1000142_pt1 | contig 40478 bp, 17 predicted proteins | sample ConPoolayeCmetaG_FD_94477 | JGI IMG/M metagenome (GOLD analysis project Ga0129299, IMG submission 94477) | Hot spring microbial mat communities from California, USA to study Microbial Dark Matter (Phase II) - Cone Pool mat layer C metaG ...
TGCTTAAACCTCCCCTCTTCGCAGTGGACCAGCGCGGAGACGCGCCCGGCTGGCGACTTATGGTCGTTCCCGTCCCGACGTGGGGCGCTCTTTTTTGACCGGGCGGAACGCGGGCCGCGGCCCCTTTCGGTCGTGCGTCCGCCCGGCAGGATACCCCGTCCCCTCTTGGCGCCGCAAGTCGCGCAGCCCGGCGAAGGTCGCTTGGCCAAGGTTGCGCAGCATGGCGTCCTGTTCGTTCAACTGGTCGACGCGCGGGGAGATCAGCGCGTCGTGCCGCTACGGTCCGTCCCGCGCCCTCGTCCCAGCGGACCACACTGCTGATCGCGTGTCGCTGCGACTGCACGTCTCGGTGGTTTCGCAGTGGTTGCAACGTCCTCCACCTTGGGGGATCTCGATATGTAGTTATCGGACTGTCGAGAAAAAGGGGGGGAAGAAACGGGAAATCGCGCGTGGCCGGCTACGATCACAAGCCATTTAACCACAGACACCGACCACGCCACCTCCGCTTCCTGCGCCTTTGCCGGATCGAATTCGTTTGCATCCCATAAAAGCTGATTCGTACTCTCTTCAGCGGGTTCCATGGTCGCACGGCAAGGTTACGGTTCGGGAGGCAGATCATGACATAAGGGATCTGCAATGAACCGCTTGATGGTCGCGCTTGTGCTAGTGCTCGGTGTTCCTTTCCTGGAAGGCCCGTCGACGAGCGTGGCCCAGCCGTGTTTCGCTCCAGGCCCATGCGGCGGCGAGCCCTCGTGTGTGCCCGTACCCACGTCCCTTGTGCCTGTCAGCGCCACGGTTGTGCCCACCGGCGGGTGGCGACATGCCGGCGGGAACTGTGGTGTCAAGCGCTGCTGGATCATACTCTTGTGTCCCTGCGGCGCACCTTTGGCGTCTGAAGCCTGTGTGTAGCCGACGACAGGTAATCAAGGAGCTTGGCCGATGCGCGCCGCAATTGCTGGACGACTTCGTGGACGGGGGCTCATGTTGCCGGGTGGTGTCGTGTGCGCCGCAGCTGCAATTCTAATAGCGGGTTGGGAGCGCCCCAGTGGTTCCGCGTTGAGCCACCTTTCCATTGCGCTCGGCCGGTCCGCGAATGGGGGCGCTGATCAGCCCGACCTGAGCGCCCTCTTCGCTCAATTCCAATCCATCTCGTCGCTGTTCTTCTCAGCTTCAGTCGTTCTCGACCTCGACGATCCGTTTGTCACCCGCTGTGAGTGCGAACTGATCGAGGTCGATTGCGCGGGCCAGCCCATCTTCGGTCAATTGGATCATTGGTCCGCGGCTGACCGGTACAGGGTCAGCTCATATGTGGAGCCGGACCGCTTTCCCGGCATGCAAACAGACGTGGCGTACGATGGTCGGCGGTTTCAATTGCTGCGTTCAGACGGCACCCTGTCGTATTCCGAGCACGACAGTGCGATACTTCTACCGCTTGTCCCTAATCCGCTTCTTGCGCTTCTGACGTTCCGCTACCCGCTTACGGACGAGAACTACCAATTCGAGTTGCGGCTGAAGGACGTGCAACGTGATCGACCGCCACCAGGCTTCTTCGACGTCGAGTGGGTGAGCATCGACGAGGGAGGCCGGACTTTGGAGCGGGCGGAATTCCCCGGCGGAACCTACGAGGGCCGCACCTACGTACACTACGTCTACGCACTTCCTGGTCATCGGAATGCGCCCGTTCGGATTGAACGCGTCACCACCGACGGTATCGTGATGACGTCCACCGAGTTCACCAATTACGTCCAAGTCGATACCCCCAACGGTCCGACCTATTGGCCGCTGCAGGTGGTCCTGCGAGCGCTGGATTCCGACGGGAGCGACGTCGTCAAAATCGCCTACCAGATCGATACCATCGAGGTCGATGCACCGATACCCGACGAGGTGTTGGTGATTGACCCGCAAGCGGCGGCCCGCATCTGGGACGACGATCGCCAGGAGTTCGTAAGCCCCTGAACGGCGGTGTTCAGGGGTTCTCGCAGCATGGGAGTAGAAACCGCTACGGAGCCGGTGAATGCGACTCTTAACGCACAGTTGGACCACCGGTGCTATTGTGGCTCTGCTGTTGGTTGGAGAACTCGGGTGTTCACGTGACCCGAGTTCGGGCACCTATCCCAGTCGAGAGGAGGCCCGCACGGCGGCGAACGAAGTGTCCGCCACGGCGCCAGCCAGCGTTGGCATAAGCGAGGTTCTGCGTTATTGGTCCAATGGCATGACCGATCACGCGGTGCAGTTGCTTCTGGAGCTCGCTGACAACCGGGCGGACGCGGCTTCTTACCGACCTTTCCGTATCTCGGAGCAACAGTTCGTGGCTCTTGCGCCGGCCGAGCGTGAGGCCCTCCGTGATCAGATGCTGACCACCCTGGACAGCATGCGCGCGCTGGCGCGCGAACTCGACCGCCGGGCGCGCGAAGCGGACCGCGTTGGCGACTTCGCCGGCGCCGCGAAGCACCTGGACGCGATGAAGCGGCTCGGCACGGCCAATCGCGAGCCGGAGGTGCCACAGCTGGTCGATCTCGTCGGCAAAGCGATTATGGAGCGGGCCGACCAAGTGCTGTCCGAGTTGACGAAGCAGGAGGCCGGGGGCAGGCCTCAACCGTGAAGTGAACCAGCTTCACTTTGGCGGTGTTTCCGGCAGTGATGGCGAGTTTCGCACGCAGCGAAGTTCGCGTGCCCGGTCTCTGCCGTAGGGAATCAGAACCCAGGGCCCAGGACGAGGCCCTCCGGCGACACCGCCCACCCGCCGACAGCACGATACCAGCCCATGCGCTGGATGGGGAAGGAGGGGGAGCCCGAGGGGGAACCTTGGGGCCTGATGGTTCCCCCTCGGCGGGAACCAGAAACCGTTCTCAACGCCAAGGGGCCGACTGTCTCACTTGCTGTGAAACACTACAGATTTCGAGCTGCGGTTATGGGACGTTCGAGAAAAACGCATGAGAGCGCCGAAAACGCCGCGCTATCGCAGCGAGCACAAGTGCTGGTGCAGCAAGCATTGACCCCCCCAATTCTTGCGACGGCTCCTGCGCGGTCTCGCTTGCTTCCCATAAATCGTAATTCATACTTGAGCCAGAGGGTTTCTGTGCGAAAGCAAGGTAACAGCTTGGTAGGCTACAAATGAGGGCGCGAATCTCGGTCGTATGTATGCTGTTTCTAGTCGCCGCGGGCACCCCCTCTTACGGCTCTGCGGGAGCTTTGCGGGTCGAATTCAGTGTGCACCACGTGACCGTGGAGGGAAAGGTCACTGTCGGCACTCCCCCAACCACTCAGCCGGTGGGCGATGGCGGTCGCCCGGTTGAAGGGCCGAGCGCGAGTCTGCTCATTGACAACATCAGCCTCGCCGTTGAGATCGGTGTTGACGGCACGTTCGTCGACGGGTTCGACGACGACACCATCACATTCTCGCTTTGCGTACCAGCCGAGGTCAGCTTCGCGCTGCAGCCGGCATGCTCCGGGCAGGCCACGCTGACGCTCGTTCCCGGCAACGAGAGCACATCGATAGCCTTCAGTGGACCGTTTCTCGTCGGGGTGAGCGTGCTGCGCGCCGCCGGGCTCATCTACCTTGACGTGCCTGTGGAAACGGAGGGGTTCAGGAGCGTGGCCAGCGGCGAGATCGTCGAGTACTTGGGCGAACGTTATAGGGTCCGACTTGGCCAGCCTTTCCTGGAAGTGGCCGGTATTCAGGTCGTGGCGCTGCCGGATTGCGTCGAGTGACATGCTTGACAGGTACCGAGCAGTCGTTCTTGGCGCGCTACCGATCGCGTTGTGCGTCAACGGTTGCGCTGGCCGGCACAGCCCGCGCCAAGGTGTGGCAACACGCCCCTGTGGAGCCTTGCCACCCGATGGGACCAGCCACGACGTGGGAATAGTCGTGGAGTACCTCAGTCTGAGCGCCGCGATGGATGCCGGCGGCGTGTTCACCGACGGCCTGGATGACGACCCCTTCTGGTTCCGTGTCCGTCTGCCGCCAGGCCACCGCCAGTGGACGTTGAGCGACGCTGCTCGCTCACGCTTCTCGCTCTTGTTGGAGCCGTGCCTCGACGGCACCGAAGTGGAGTTCAAAGGCTTCTTCCTGGACGGCCTCTCCGTGTTGGCCGCGTTCGGAGTCTATACACTGCGGATCACCCCCGGACCCGGCGTGGGGATCAAATGCGATGGCTCCGCAGCCCAAGTTCTGCAACTGCCTTGGACACTAGATATCTCTGGCGATTCCCTCGTAATCAATGGCGTTCGCGTGTGCCGGCTGCCGGACGTAGTGGCGGATGCCCCACCGGGGGCTGTTGCCTTGCCTGGTGGGAGCGGTGAAGAGCGCACCCCCACAGACGAGACGGCAGGGTTAGTTCGCAGCACGGTGATCATCTCGCAATCGGGTTCTGATGGCGTTCAGGCCGAAGTGATTTGCCCACCGGCGGGTGTGGCGGTACGTGGGGGCGTGGTGTGCCTGTTCGGGACCGGATTCTTGGCGCGCGACCCGGATTGGCCCCGTGGTTGGCCGCACAGGCTCGCCCGAGAGGGATACGTGGCGCTGTGCCCGGCGTACCGGTGCGTTGCCGATGGAGCGAGTTACAGAGAGACGCTGGAGGACGTTTACCGGAGCGTCCAGTGGCTGCAGCGCGCGGCTCCCGAGTATGGCGCGAAGTCCGACGAGATCTCCCTCCTGGGTTACTCTGCGGGAGCGACGCTCGCGATGCTAGTGGGCTTCGCGCCCCCGGAGGCCCTGGGGTTACCTGGTGAGTTACGTCCGGACGTGCGGGTACACAGTGTGATAGCGCTGGCCGGCGCAGCGTCGTTCATCAGCGAGAACGGTGAACTCGACCGCGCGAGCGCGCGGTCGGCCATGATCGCGCGATGGGCGGGCGCGTGGGACGCCGAGTTGTTCCGGCGGCTGTCACCGGCCTCGTGGGTCAACCCGCACGTGCCGGCGTTACTGGTAGTACATCACGTCCGAGATGGAGTCGCGGCATTCAAGCCTTGGCCGAGCACCGTTTCGAGCTGGCAGCGGCTGGGAGTCCGCTGTCGATTAGTGGCTCTCGATGGCGACCTGGCGCCGATCCGTGCCCACTATGTCCTACGAACGCCCGAAGATGCCCGAGCGGTCGGAGAGGTAGTCAACTGGCTCGGCCATGGGCGCAACGGTCGCCCAGGCGTATTGTGACGGGTTGCGTTTCACGTGCGCCACATACGGCGTTCTGCGACGCTCCTTTGAACAGGACACGACGCGGAACAAGCACGACCCCTTCGGCCGTGCGTCCGCTTGGCAGGATAAACCGTGCCCGCATAGCGCCGCAAGTCGCGCAGCCCGGCGAAGGTCGCTTGGCCAAGGTTGCGCAGCATGGCGTCCTGTTCGTCCAACTGGTCGACGCGCGGGCCGCGTGCCGGGCGAGGCTGCCCATGACCATAAGCCGGGGGGGCCAGTGACCGTAATGCACTTCGTTTCGCGTGGGAAGCTTCCGGCGGCCGCGCTGACGATTTCGGACCGCTGCCCGGCTGGTGCCGTGCTGGATGCAGCCCTCGGCTTGTCACCCGGAGGGCTGGCGGATAAAATCCACCTGGCGATGGAGTCCGCCATTAAGTGACCGTCGTGGTCTGATGACTCCTGCCTGGACGCTTGCAGGTAGGGGTCATGCGCATGTACCCGGCCCCCTGCCGCAAGGCGGGTTTTTTGTTGCCGGATATCGCGGAGTGGACCATGACCGAAGCCTTTTCCATCGCCGCCGTGTGGCTGTTTCTCGCCGTGGTCGCCACGGTGCTCGCCAACCACCTGCGGATCTCGATGGCGCTGGTGGAGATTTGCGTGGGTATCGCGGCGGGAGCCGCGGCCCAGCACTACTGGGGGCAGGGGGCTTTGGGGACCGACGCGGATTGGCTGCGTTTCCTGGCGTCGGCGGGGGCCGTCATGTTGACCTTCCTGGCCGGAGCCGAGTTGGAGCCGACCACGTTGCGGGCCAAGTGGCGGGAAGTCACGGTCGTGGGACTGATCGGCTTCGCGGCCCCGTTCCTCGGCTGCGCCGCCGTGGCCCATTACCTCCTCGGTTGGGACGGTCGGGCGAGTTGGCTGGCCGGGGTGGCGCTGTCCACCACCTCGATGGCGGTTGTGTACGCCGTCATGCTCGAAACGGGGCTCAACCGCACCGAGTTCGGCAAGGGCATCCTGGGCGCGTGCTTCGTCAACGACCTGGGCACGGTGCTGGCCCTGGGGCTGATCTTCGCGCCGTTCACGCACAAGACCGGCATCTTCCTGGGGGCCGCCGTGCTCGCGTTGACGGCGCTGCCGATCGTGACCAACTGGATGACGCGGCGTTACGCGTATCGCACCGCCGCGATACGAACCAAGTTGGTGCTGCTGGTGCTGTTCGCGCTGGGGGCGCTGGCGTTGTGGGCCGGCAGCGAGGCGGTCCTGCCGGCGTACGTCGCGGGGATGGTGCTGGCGGAAGCGGCGGCGGCGGACCATCTGTGGGTGCGACGCATGCGAACGCTGACGGTCGGCTTCCTGACGCCGTTCTACTTCATCCGGGCCGGGGCGCTCGTGGCGCTGCCGGCGATTGTGTCGGCCCCGCTCGTATTCGTGCTGTTGTTGGGGGGCAAGGTCGTGTCGAAGATCTTCGGGCTCTACCCGGTCATCGCTCGCTTTCGGCCGGACCGTCGCGAGCGCTGGTACTACACGTTGCTGATGTCCACCGGCCTGACCTTCGGGACGATCTCAGCGCTGTACGGGCTGACGCACAACATCGTGACGCGCGAGCAGTACTCCTTCCTGGTCGGCGTGGTCATCGCCAGCGCCGTCGTCCCGACGCTCATCGCCGGATGGGCCTTCCTGCCGCGGCACCTGCTGCCCGCCCCGCCCGCCGAGCCCATCGTCGTGCCGGCCACGGAGCTGGGAGAGGAAACGAACGGCCTACAGGATGAATGAGAGGATCTGCGGCCCCGCGTGCTGCCGGAGCAGCGGCCGATCCGCGGTGACGGCGGCTCAGGAAGCCGCGTGGGCCTCGTCGGTGGCCGGTTCGGGAACGGCGTCGCCGGTCCGCGGCATGTTGAGGTAGAAGCCGATCCAGCGGGCCAGGTCGGCGATGCGCGCGTCGAACTCACCGCGGTGCCGCTACAGCGTCTGCCAGCGGCTGACGCCCGGGCCCAGGACGCATCTTCCCGCAAGCACCTGCGCTGTGAGCGCCGCTGCGGGGCATGCCAGGCAAAGCCCTGATCGCGATAAGAGCGACCCGCTCAATCGCCGCCACGACCTCCAAGCAACCTACCCACGCCGGGCGACCAGGCGATCTCGATTCCGAGTGTCCCTTTAGCCGATCAGATAGGTATACTATCATAGGACAGCGGCTGATATCGGATCAGCCCCTGCGTTGTGCGACAAGGAAGAATCCGTTTGCGAGAACCGATGCGCTGAACCCTGGGAGGCCATGGACGACCCAACCCCGACGGAAACGCCCTTGAGCGTGTGGCCGGGGCGGCGCGGGCCACCCACCTTGACGAAGGGTTCCAGCAAACCTCTTCCACCGGCAATCGCGGAGGTTGGCTCCGATCTTGCGACGGGCGTGCCGCCGCATGGCGTAACGCTCCGTCGCTTTTTTTGCGGACCGCTGGGGCGTCGGTGGTCCGAAACAGCGCTTCGACGGGTTCGTGCCCGCGCCACGTGAGGTGTAACGGTCGCCCGCCAATATTGCCTGGCAAGGCGCACAATGGCGCCCCATATTCGCCGCCCGATGGCCGGCAGACCCGCAAAACCATGGTGACGGGCTGCGCGGTGCGTCAGGTGGGATTATCATCTTCATCGAATTGCCCTATGTCCGATACACGTACCAATCCGAGGGCCGGCCCGGTGTGGGACGAAGCCGCCTTGCGCGATCCGCACGGGCAACCGGACAAGGCGCAGCGCGTGGCCGCCATGTTCGATGCCATCGCCTGCACTTACGAGGCAGTCAACACCGTGGCGAGCCTCGGACGAGATGCGGCGTGGCGACGGCTTGCCGTGGCCGCTGCTGACGTGCGGCCCGGCGATGTTGTCTTGGACATATGTTGCGGCACGGGCGACATGCTGCGCGCATTTGGCAGGGCGCATCCAGGTATTACACGGCTGATCGGTGTCGATTTCGCCACCGGCATGTTGCGCCGCGCAAAGTGTCCGCCCAAACCTCACGCCGACCTGCTGCGCGCCGACGCGCTGCGGTTGCCACTGGCCGATGCCTCGGTAGACGTCATCAGTTGTGCCTTTGGCGTCCGCAACTTCGGGCATCTTCAGGCCGGCCTTGACGAGATGGCCCGCGTGGCCAAGCCGGGCGCCCGCGTCGTAATTCTGGAGTTCGCGATGCCGGACCACCCACCCTGGCGTTGGGCTTGCCGCTGGTATTGCCAGGTCATCCTGCCCCGCCTGGGGGCGTGGGTCAGCGGCGAGCGCTGCGGCGCCTACCGCTACCTGGCGCGGTCAATCGCCATGTTCCCGAAGGCCTCAGAGCTGGCGGAACTTCTGCGGGCGGCTGGATTCGTCCGAGTAACACTGCGGCGGCTGAACTTTGGAGTAGTGGTCCTGTATCGGGCGTTGCGACCGTGAAGCGCCCCCGACCGCCGTTCGTTGACCCGGGTGCCGGACGTTCGTTTCCCGGCAGGCCGCGCCCCCTGTTCCGAGAGCAATTGTGATTCAGTTCCGCGCGCCTTCACCGCGGCTAGCCCCGCGTTTGTAACGAGCGGGAAGGTAGAAGCGGTGTACTGCCAGTGGGGAATGCGGGGCCTACTTGCGGTGCCGCGGCAGCGTGTTCGTCCGCTGGGGACCGCGCTGACGGCGTGGCGAACCACTGAACACCGGGCCTAAACCGAGCTGTCGCAGAAGCTCGTCCTCGCGCCCGTGCATGCGCTCGAAGCCGCGCGGCGAGTGGTCATTATAGCCGGCCACGTGCAGGATCCCGTGTGTCAGGTAGAGCGCCAGTTCGGCCCGGGCCGCAGGCCATGCGTTGCCCCGCCGTCGCGCAAATTGCAGGGCGACGTCGCTGCACAAGACGATTTCCGCGTCGATGTAGCCGTGGCGGTTCAGCGAGCCGAGGTCGAACGCCAGCACGTCGGTCGGTCCGCGCCGCCGGAGGAACCGCTCGTGCAATGTGGACATGGCCTGCTGGCCGACGACGGCGATCGACAGGTGACCGCTGTGGAATCCTTCCGCGGCAAGCACATGGCGAGCCACGCGGCGCAATAGCGGCACCATGCCTGGCCAGCGGGCCCGCAGCCCCCAGCGCACAGCGATGGTGACTTCGCCGGGCGGGCGCTGCGGACGATTGGCGGGTGGTCGCGCTGCTGACATATCAGGATGCGCTGCGAGCCTCGGCGGTGGTTTCGGTGGTTGGATAGGTGACGCGGGCGTGGTAGATGCTGCACAGCGTTTTGACCAGCGTCGTGCGGATGATTTGCAGTTCGCGGAAGGTCAGATCGCATTCGTCCAACTGCCCGTCCATCATACGCTTTTGAATCAAGCGCTCTACCGTGTCCTCGATGCGGTTGGGGGTCGGCTCGGTCATGGCCCGGACGGCGCCCTCCACGCCGTCGCAAATCATCACGATCGCCGTCTCACGTGACTGAGGCTTCGGTCCAGGATAACGGAACTGCTCGTCGGACACCTCCGGGTCGCCCGGCTTGCGCGCCCGGCTGGCAGCGTGATAGAAATACTCTACCACGCAGGTGCCATGATGCTCGGGAATGAAGGCCCGCAGCGGCGGCGGCAAGCGATACTCGCGCGCCATCTCGATGCCGTCCTTGACATGCCCGATGATGATCAGGTGGCTCATGGCTGGCGAGAGCCGGTCGTGCCGGTTGCCCACGCCCATGGCCTGGTTTTCCACAAAATACTCGGCCTTGTTGATCTTGCCGATGTCGTGATAGTAGGCCCCGGCGCGGGCCAACAGCCCGTTAGCACCGATGGCTTCCGCGGCGGCGTCTGCCAGTGTGCCCACCAGCAGACTATGATTGTATGTGCCCGGCGATTCGGCTGCCAGCATGCGCAGCAGCGGCTTGTTCGGATCGCACCATTCCAGCAGCGTCATGGCGGTCGTCACGCCGAACAGCCGTTCGATGCCCGGCAGTATGCCCTCTACCAAAAACGCCGCCGCCAAAGTAGTCAGCGCCGCCCAGATGGTCTGGTTCCACAGCACATAGTCTGGGTACTGGGCATCGAGCAGGCCGGCCAGTTGGGTGGTGATGCCGGCCAGCAGCGCCGCCAGGGCCCCCACCGCGATGATTCGTCCACGGTTGCGCAAGTTGTGCAAACCATAGAACAGCACTGCCGCGCTGGCTGCCAGAATCAGCAAGAAGCCGATGCCTTGCCGCGTCGCCACCGTGATCATCAGTGCCAACAGGCCGCCGACGGCGTACGCCGGTGCGCGCCCCGAGGTGATCGCTAGCAGGGCAATGGCCAAGGCGTAGGCACCAACCGCCAAATGCGGCAGTGTAGCCTGAAGATAAGCGCTGCGGGCCGCGGCCAGAACGAGCAGCAGCGTCAGGGCGGTCGCCAAGCGGCGCTGCCCACCACCGAGCAGTTCGCCATGCGCCACCAGCAGATAGCCCCCCAAGCCGAACACCACCAGGAAAGCGATCGCTACTTGGGCACGCCACGACCAGAGCGCCAGGCGGCGTGCCTCCTGCCACTGGCTCAGCGTCTCGGGTTCCTGAAGCTCCAATTCTGGCGACTGATACTGGCGGAATTCCTCTTCCAGCAATGCTAGCTTGGTGGCATCCAGTCGCCCGGCTTCCGCCAGTCGCGTACCGGCTTTGTACAACTTGTACTGTGTCGGGACGCTTCTCTCCGCCTCGGCGGCGGCCTGTGCCGATCGTGCTGTGTCGTAGCGAAACAGCGGCTTGAAAGTGCCGGCGCCCTCCGTGCTCAGCATTTGCAGGAGCGAAGCGCGCATGGTCTCACGCAGCGGGGGCGTGAAGTCGGCCGCTGTCAGAACCGCCTGCACCACCTGGTTGACGTGTTCAGCATTGTTGGCGTACAGCAGGCTGGCGTTGGGCACTAGGCGCGGGCCTTCCTGCTCGGGATCGGTCAGAACAGCATTGATGCCCGTGCGGCGGTGTGCCTGCTCGCTGACCTCGACCAACGGTTGGGCGCGCAACGTGCGTACGGCCCGCTCAACAGCCAGTTGAAAGACGTTCGAATCCGGCTGCTCGGCCAGCCGAATGATCTCCTCCAGGCCAGGGTCGTCGAAGACCAGCTTGATCTCGGCGGCCCGCTGGCGGAGCTTCTCCGGGTCGGCCGCGTGCTCGCGCGCTATTCTCAGCGCATTGGCCAGCCGTCCATGAATGTCCTGGACTAATGAGACATCCAGCGCGTAATAATTCTCGGCGTTGTCACGCGCCTGGGTGCGTTTGAGGTCGGTAGCGGCCGCGTCCTCCACGCGGAAAGTGACCCGGGCGTGCAGGCTGCGTGGTATACGCTGTCCTGGACGCAACCCCAGCACTTCCCTGCCGCTGCCGACGATGGCCGCCGCCCCGGCGGCGCAAACCACCAGCATTGCCAGCGGTCCCCACCGGATGCGGTCGCCCAGGCGCCGCCACCAGGTACCCTGCCGCTCAGTTTTCGAGCGGCGGATTTCCTTCTGGCGCGGGCTAGGTCTGCCGAACAGCGGCATAGTCAGTGTGGCTCGTCACTTTCGGGAGCGGTATTCAAGTTGGCGCCATTATCATGGTCAGTGGGTGCGGCGGGAGGCGGCCGATCGTATTGTTTATTGGACGTGCGCAACTCGCGCCGTGCGCGGGGCGCGCCGTCGGCATAGCGCGCCACAATCGTCTGCACCAGGCGATGACGAACGATGTCCGACTCGGTTAATCGGATCACTTCGACTCCGGCCACGCCCCGTAGCCGTTGTACCGCGTCGATCAGTCCAGAAGGCTGCCCCGGTTCCAGGTCCACTTGGCTATCGTCACCGGTCACGATCATCTTGCTGTGGTGTCCCAAACGAGTTAGGAACATCAGCATCTGACCCGGCGTGGTGTTCTGAGCTTCGTCCAGAATCACGATCGCGTTGTTCAGGGTGCGACCACGCATGTACGCCAGCGGCACGACTTCGATCACGTCGTTCACCAGGAACCGTTTGAGCTGATCGAAGGTCATCATGTCGTGCATGGCGTCGAACAGCGGCCGCAGATACGGATTGACTTTCTGCTGCATGTCCCCGGGCAGGAACCCGAGCTTTTCACCAGCTTCCACCGCCGGTCGCACCAGCACGATTCTCCTGGCATCGCCGCGCTTGAGCTGATGTACCGCCAGAGCCACTGCCAGATAGGTCTTGCCCGTGCCGGCCGGTCCCAGGCAGAACACCAGGTCGTTTTGCAGCATCGCCTGTATATAGTGCCGCTGGCCGTCCGTTTTCGGAGTGATCCGAGCGTCACGGGCGAAAACCGTGATGACCTCGCCGGACGAACTCCTGTCCTGTTCTTCGACTTGAGCCAAGGCTTCCGCCACGGCCTCATCATCCAGGTTGTCACGCCGCCGCAGCAGCTCTTGCAGGTTCTCCAGGACGGCCGCCGCCCGGGCCACGTTGGGCGGTTGCCCAACTAGACGCACGGTCGTATTCCGGGCCTGTACTTGGACGCCCAAAGCGTCCCGGATGAGCCGCAAGTGCCGATCGCCCGGGCCGAACAGCTCGGCCCGCCGGTGCGGCTGGCGCAGCGTGACGGATAGCTCCATATGTAATAGAGTATTGCCTGCCTGGGGCGGGTGGCAACCCGACCGGGACGGCCATGGGCCGTTCTGGCCAAGGGAGATTCCCACGCGCCAGTTGCAAACCGCTGCGGCGGCCTTACAATCCGGACCATCTGCCCGACCCGGTCAGTTGGTCGGAGGGTGGGGCGGACGAGCGCGGCGGCCGTGACCGTCGCGTTGTATGAAGGAGTTGGCGCGTGAGCACAATGACGAAGGTATTCGTCGTCCTGACGTGTGTGCTGGCGATCGTGCTCAGTTCGATGACGATCGCGACCGCGGCCCGTTGGTCCAACCTGCGCGAGAACCTGGAGAGCTATCAACAGCTTTACCAGGCCGAGTTCGTCAAACGCATGAACGCCGAAGCCGTCATGGCGACCGCCCTGGCCATGAAGGACGACGAGCTCCAGAAACGCGAGCGCATCGTTAGCCGCAAGGAAGACGAGTTGCGGGCCATGGCTGACCAGCTCGTCACGCTGCGTAACGATCTGGCACGCCGCACCAACGAAGCCATAGCGGCGGACGCCGGTCGCAAGAAACTGGAGGAAATCCTGGAGGTCCAGACGGCCGAACTGACCAGCCTTCAGAAGCATAACCAGGCGCTATTGGCCCAGACCATCGACTTGCAGACTCGCAACCAACGCCTGGCCAGCCGCAATCTTGAGATTACCGGGCAGCTTACCATCCAGATCGACGAGAATCGCAATCTTCAGGAACGGCTGTACGCTCAAGAGCAGCTCAACAAGCAGTTGCAGGAAGCGCTAGCCAGCGGACGGCGGGCGCTGCCGGCAGCGGAACCGCCAGCCGGCGTCCTGCCGGTCTTGCCCCCGGTCGCCGGACCGATCACCGGCGAGGTGACGCAGGTGGATGGCAGCTATGTCAGCATCAATGTGGGCGAGAGTTCCGGGGTCGTGCCCGGTATGGACTTCATGGTCTACCGCGGCCAGACCTACGTCGGCGATCTGAAAGTTCAGAACGTGCGGCCCAAGGAGGCCGGCGGCAAGCTGACGCTGGTCAAACCCGGCGATGAGGTGCGTCCCGGCGATCGCGTCGTCTACGGCCTGGATGGCGGATGAGGTGAGAGCTGCGCCATGACTACGACACCGACGGTACCGCAAACCACCAGGCCGGCAGCCGAGAACGACGTCTACACGGCTTTGTTGCTGGTGGCATCTCTTTGTCAGTTGGCGGCGACGATCTACGTGGCGTATCGCGCCGTCAGCATGTTGGGCGGCTTGTTGCCGCCAGGTGGCGCGTAGTCCGCCGCGCCAAGGATGGCTGTGCGGACGGGTGGCGCAGCCGCAGGCGCGGCGGCGACGTCGCCGAGCGACTGCTGCGATTTCGGAGACTGCGGTGTTCCTCCGTCGCCTAATGGGGCTTTTCAGCCTCGACATGGGGATCGACCTGGGCACTTGCAACACGCTGGTCGCGGTGCGGGGCGAGGGAATCGTCCTGAACGAGCCTTCCGTGGTGGCCGTCCGTAAAGGGACCAACGAAGTCCTTGACACGGCGGACGGCAAGGCGGTCGGGCTGGCGGCCAAAGCTATGTTGGGACGCACTCCCGGCTCCATCACTGCCATCCGACCGCTGAAGGACGGGGTGATCGCCGACTTCGAGATCACCCAGGCCATGCTCAGCTATTTCATCCGCAAGGTGCACGGCAATCGCGGCATCGCTCATCCGCGCGTCGTCATCGCCGTTCCCTCCGGCATCACTGCTGTGGAGAAGCGTGCCGTGCTGAACTCGGCCGAGCGCGCCGGCGCGCGGCGCGTGTATCTGGTGGACGAGCCGAAAGCCGCCGGCATCGGCGCCGGTTTGCCCATCCACGAGCCGCGTGCCTCGATGATCGTCGATATCGGTGGTGGCACAACCGAGATCGCCGTCTTGAGCCTTTCGGACATTGCGGCCTGCACTTCCATGCGCGTCGCCGGCGATGACATGGATGAGGCCATCATGAACTACATGCGCCGCACATACAACCTCATGATCGGCCCGCAGACCGCCGAGAGCATCAAGATTCAGATCGGGTCCGCGGCACCGCTGTCCGAAGAGCTGAAGATGGAGGTCAAGGGCCGCGACATGATCAGTGGCCTCCCGCGCCGGGCTGTCATCACCAGCGACGAGGTGCGCGAGGCTCTGAAAGAGCCTATCGGGCAGATCATCGAGGGCGTCCTGCACACACTCGAACAGCTTGAGCCCGAACTGGCCGCCGATTTGGTCGACAACGGCATCTGCATGGCCGGTGGCGGTTCGCTGCTGCGCGGCTTGGATGTCGTCTTGGCCAAGGCGTCGGGGCTTCAGGTCTCGGTCGCCGAAGACCCGCTTACCTGCGTGGCACGCGGCACGGCCGAGTACCTGGAGAACCTTGATGAGTGGGGCACCGCCATGGAGTCGGACGAAGACGAGTACTAGCCACAGGCGTGCCTTCCGGCGCCGCCCGGGCCAGAAACTGGCGCCTCGGTTCGGCCGTTCATCATTAGCCAATGCGATTGCCGTCGAAATCCGCGACCTTTTGGATCCTGACTGCCGCTGCGGCCGTCTCCGCTTTCCTGCTCCCAGGTCGGTGGACGACGCCGGGGCGCGGCCTTTTTCAGCCGCTGGGGGTACTGCAATGGCCGGCCACCTGGGCGGCGCAGCAGTTCGGGCGGTCGGTTCAGCCCGCTGGCGGCGAGCACTTATCCGCGGAACAGGCCCGCACACTACTCGAGGAAGTCGAGACGCTGCGACGGCAGGTGTTTCAGCAGCGCCTGCGACTTCAGGCCGCCGAATCCCAAATCCGCGAGCTGACTGGCTTGACCGGCCAACTGCCTGACGCCCACCTTTGCATCGTCGTGGCCCCCGTTATCGCGTACGACGCCGACCGACGCGGCGCGGCGCTGCTCATCACCAAGGGCCGCCAGCCGCAGTGGTTGCGCGAAGGCCAATGGGTAGTGGCGGCTGCCAGAAGTCTGCCGGATTGGGACCGCGACGCCACTCTCCGCGACCTGCTTGATCGCGGCTGGCTCATCGGTCGCGTCGCGGAGGTGCGACCGCGACTGGCCCGTGTCCAGCTTGTCAGCGACCCACGCTTCCGCTGTGTGGTGCGACCGGCCCGCATGCTGGCCGATGGCACCGTCCAGCTCGCACCCGAAAGCGCTTTACTGGTCGGGCAGGGAGCCGGGCGCTCGGTGATTCTTCAGGCCCCACGCGACTACTACACCGAGGGTTACCGCCTGGTGGTCGTGCCAGCCACTCGTGAGCTGCCGGTCGGGATGACCGTTGGTCGGGTAACGGGCGCGCGACAGCGGGGCGACTCGGCCCAGCATTTCGATCTGGACGTGGTGCCCTGGGGCACACCCGAAGAGCTGACGCACGTCTACGTACTGGCGATCGAGCCGTAGCGGGGCCTTGTGTTGCCTGGCCCACCGCTTACAGCGGCTTGATGCGGATCTTGCGATACCAGACGGGGTTACCGTGATCTTGCAGCCCGATGCGTCCACGGCGCGGCATGTCTTTGAATGCCGTGCGGAACTTGTTCGCCGTCCCGTCGGGATTCCGGCCGGCGATTGTCCAGTCGTCCAGGTCCATGTCGATGATGGCCTGTCCGTTCAACTCCACTTGGATACGCGGGCCGCGGCAGGTCACCACGACGCGGTTCCACTCGCCTGGCGGCTTCACGGCGTTCGTGCGTGGCGCCAGGCAGTCATAAATCGCACCGCAGTCGTGCTTAGTCACCTCCGCCTTGCCATAAGAGTCCAGCACCTGTACTTCGATACCGGTCTGCACGCAGTCGCGAATGTCGCCAGTGCGCAGGAAGATACCGCTGTTGGTTTGCGGAGCGAGCTTGAATTCGCAGCTTAAGATGAAATCGCCAAAGGTTTGCTCGGTCCAGATGTCTCCGCCGCCCTGGCGTGTCAGGACCCCGTCTTCGACGGTCCAACTGCGGTCCTTGACAATCCAGCCCGTCAGGTCGCCGGCCCCGAGCAGATCGAACCAACCGTCGGCGTCACGCCATCCGCTGGGCAGAGCGTCTGCCGACAGATCGCCCAGGGCGAACTGGATACCGGCCAGATAGTGCTCGAGAACCGGCCGATTCCAGAAAACCTCGTGACGGTGACCCAGCGAACAGTAGAACACGCGGCCCAACCCGTAGTTACGCACCCAACTGACGGCGAAGTCGCCGTCCTGGCGGGCGATACCCGGCTTGGTCATGTCCGTCTTGGCGATGTCCAGGCTCAGCAGCACGCGCAGCCGCTGCCGCGAATACGGCTCTTTGAACTGGTAGATCTCGTCTGCAACCGCGAAGGGCTGCCCGCCGAACATCTTCACCAGCGGATGACCCGGCTCGTCGAGCTTGACAGTCACGGTCTCGTTCCACGGGTGACCCGCGAAGTACCCACCCATAAGTTCGCCGAACTCCGGCCACTGGTAGAAACAATCGGTGGCGGCGTGCAACCCGATCACGCCCTTACCCTGACGTACGAACTCCAGCAGGCTTGCCTTGAGCGCTGGGTCCTCGAACAGCTCACCGGTCGTGTTGTTGAAGCAGACCCCGTCGTACTTGTTCAGCCGGTCGGGCTGGAAAACCTGCACATCGTCGGTGGTGCTGACGGAGAAAGCCCCGGTCTTCTCACCCAGTATTTCCAGAGCTGCCGTCGCGTACGGGATCGCGCTGTGCACAAAGCCTTTGCAGCCGGTGTAGACCAGGAGCTGCCGTGGCTGGGTCGGCTTGACGGGCGCCGCTTCCGGCGCGGCCTGACGGATACGCTCAAGTTCCTCGCCCGATACCGGCCCGCCCGCCACGGCGGGGACATTTGTCAGAATGGTCAAAGACGCCGCAACCACTACGAGAAGAGCGACCGGTAGCGCTTCCATGAGCACACTCCTTCATGCCTGCCTCCACAACAGGCCGGACTGATAGGCCGGATTCTACCATGTCGGCCGGTCGCCGAAATCGTTGAGACGACCGAAACGCAGCAAAGCTTGTTCCGGACCTCCCAGGTACACCACACCGCTCACGTCCGATACGTGCTCGCAAACGGCGGCGACTTCCTCCTGGCTCAACACCATGAACGCTGTCGATAGCCCGTCCGCCAGAGCAGCGCGCGGCGCGATCGCCCAGGAGGCCTCCACACCCGTCGCCGGTTGCCCGCGACGCGGATCGAAGATGTGGCCCGCGTGCAGGTGCCGCCCCGAACCGCTCAGAGAGGCGTCGCGCAGCGTCACGATATCGATTGAACGATTCGGCTGCCGTGGATCGCGCAGGCCGACGCGCCAGCCGTCTTCGTCGGCCGGCCGGCCGAACACGCGTACCGTGCTTTGCCCGCTGTGGACGCAGCCGGCAGGGATGCCCCAGTCGCGTAACATGTCCACCACGCGATCGACGGCATAGCCTTTGCCGATGCCGCCCAGGTCGAGTTGCACGTCGGCCATCCGTACGCCGACCGCGTGGGCGGCCGGGTCGAGCACGAGAGGCGCCAGTGCACCGCGTCCGGGCGTTAGATAGGCGATGTCGAAGGCACCATTGGTCAGGTCGTAAAGCAGCGCGGCCAGTCGCAAGCACTCGATCGTCTCGATCGCCACGCGAACGCTTTCTCCTGGCCGGAGAGCACGGATCTGGGCTATGTCGCTGTGTGGGTCGAAGCGGCTGAGCGTCTGTTGTAAGCGATCGAGTTCGTCGAACGCGGCCCGAGCGGCCTGTGCCGCGTAGCGCGCTGTCGTGCCCGCCAGCTCAATGCCGAAGACACAGCTCATCGCCTCATGTTCGAAGCGGTGAACATCGGTCGGGTGCGTTGCTCGCGGTATCAGACTCATGGTGGCGCGGTTTCAGCGGTGCCGCCGCGATGTCGGGCCAAATAAGCGTCCCACAGGTGGCGGCGGATGTACACGCTGAGCACCTCATCCCGGCGCAGGCCGCGGTAGCTGAGCTGATACTCGGTTTTTCGCGATTCCTCGAACCGGCCTTGCAGCGCGTGTGACACGAGAATCACGTCGGCGTCCGGGTCGTCCGGGACGCTCTCCCAGTAGCCGACCAGCTCGAAGCAGCGTAAGTACCACGGCAAGGGCCACGGATTGGGTGCGAACACCTTTATGAGCAGGTTGCCGCTGCCTCCCGCGAGTTCGGCCAGCTCGTCGAGCTGGGCTGCCAGGTCTTCCACATCGCGTACGGTGTAGGAGTACGCATAGGGATTGTAGTGGCTCGCGCAGAAGCGCGGGCTGACGGCACGCTTCGCCTGCCAGCCGAGATGCGCGGTGCCCGCCAGCAGTAGCGCTCCCGCGGCGAACCGTCCGAGCAGCACTTTTCCTGTGCTGCACGTCCTGCAAGCCTCTGCCCTGAGCGCTCTGTTGCCCGCCAGGTGCAGCAGCGTCGCGGCTCCAACACCGGCCAGCAGAATCAAGCCGTGCAATGCGCTCAGTATGCACCAAGGCGTCTTGTAAGGAATCGCCGAGTACGCCACAAGCATTAGCGCGGTGTAGATCGTCAAGAGACGCGGCAGGGTGCGGCTGGCGGTACCCGCGCCGCGGCCAAGCGCGGCAGCCAGCGCCCCGACAATGGCCAAAGCGACGATGAAACCTTCCGTCCACACCGGCCCGGCGCCGTATCGCCACCACACGAGGAGGTGCAGGTAGTAGTACCAGGGGTGCACGTGTGCTCCGCCTTCGCCGGCGCGCCGGAAATATGTCGCGAACGCCCGCACCGAATCGAGTGGACCGCTCCAGTTGCTGCCTAGGCCGGAGAAAAGCGTGACCGAGACGGCCGCCATCGCTGCGGTGCCTAGTATTGCCCCTAGGAGGCTGACACGCAGGATTGCTCGGGGGATACCAATGGCGGCAGGAGCCGAGATGTCCTGAGCCCCGCGTGTCTGCGGCCCCTCGGTGTCCCTTCCCCCCGGAGCGCTCGCGCGAACTCCTCTCCCTGGGGCGTCATCGTTGATTCTTTTCCCATGTGAGGATGGCGTAGGGTGAGAGGCAGAGCTGGCACGATGCCGAAACTCCGATCCTGCGCTTCGACTCTCTCCAACTTCCTCCCTGGACGGGGGGGCAGTCGGACGCTCAGCTACGAGCGCTCTCGACCGGCACGCTGCCGGCAGGGCAAGACCCGCTGCCAGCAGGCAGCCCCAGGCGATCACGCACGTTTCCTTCGTCGCGTGCATCAGCCCGATGCTGACACCAAGCGCCAGAATCCACCACAAACGAGCGACGCGGTGTGTTGCAGCGGCACGAACGCCCGCAGAACGCGACGCGCCCGCGAGCACGCCGGAGTACGGCGGCCGGCGCGTCACGTTCTGGTCGAACGGGTCGAGCCGCACGCACTGCCACAAGCGCCAGCCAGCCGCCACGGCCGCGAAGGTGAAGAAGACCAGTAGCGTTTCCTGAATGTAATAGCGGCTGTAATAGACCATCGCCGGCGAAACAGCGGTCAGCAGGGCGGCAATGAGCGTCGCCGGACGCCCCAGCCCATCGCTAAGCACTGCGGTCAATAGGATCAGACCGACGCCAAACAGTACCGGAACCACGCGGAACATCGCGGCGTCTGTCGCGCAGAGACTGACCGTTCCACTCAGCCACGCTGCCGGCAGCGTGGCTGAGTGGAACGGTCAGTCTCTGCGCGACAGACGCCGCGATGTTCCGCGTGGTTCCGGTACTGTTTGGCGTCGGTCTGATCCTATTGACCGCAGTGCTTAGCGATGGGCTGGGGCGTCCGGCGACGCTCATTGCCGCCCTGCTGACCGCTGTTTCGCCGGCGATGGTCTATTACAGCCGCTATTACATTCAGGAAACGCTACTGGTCTTCTTCACCTTCGCGGCCGTGGCGGCTGGCTGGCGCTTGTGGCAGTGCGTGCGGCTCGACCCGTTCGACCAGAACGTGACGCGCCGGCCGCCGTACTCCGGCGTGCTCGCGGGCGCGTCGCGTTCTGCGGGCGTTCGTGCCGCTGCAACACACCGCGTCGCTCGTTTGTGGTGGATTCTGGCGCTTGGTGTCAGCATCGGGCTGATGCACGCGACGAAGGAAACGTGCGTGATCGCCTGGGGCTGCCTGCTGGCAGCGGGTCTTGCCCTGCCGGCAGCGTGCCGGTCGAGAGCGCTCGTAGCTGAGCGTCCGACTGCCCCCCCGTCCAGGGAGGAAGTTGGAGAGAGTCGAAGCGCAGGATCGGAGTTTCGGCATCGTGCCAGCTCTGCCTCTCACCCTACGCCATCCTCACATGGGAAAAGAATCAACGATGACGCCCCAGGGAGAGGAGTTCGCGCGAGCGCTCCGGGGGGAAGGGACACCGAGGGGCCGCAGACACGCGGGGCTCAGGACATCTCGGCTCCTGCCGCCATTGGTATCCCCCGAGCAATCCTGCGTGTCAGCCTCCTAGGGGCAATACTAGGCACCGCAGCGATGGCGGCCGTCTCGGTCACGCTTTTCTCCGGCCTAGGCAGCAACTGGAGCGGTCCACTCGATTCGGTGCGGGCGTTCGCGACATATTTCCGGCGCGCCGGCGAAGGCGGAGCACACGTGCACCCCTGGTACTACTACCTGCACCTCCTCGTGTGGTGGCGATACGGCGCCGGGCCGGTGTGGACGGAAGGTTTCATCGTCGCTTTGGCCATTGTCGGGGCGCTGGCTGCCGCGCTTGGCCGCGGCGCGGGTACCGCCAGCCGCACCCTGCCGCGTCTCTTGACGATCTACACCGCGCTAATGCTTGTGGCGTACTCGGCGATTCCTTACAAGACGCCTTGGTGCATACTGAGCGCATTGCACGGCTTGATTCTGCTGGCCGGTGTTGGAGCCGCGACGCTGCTGCACCTGGCGGGCAACAGAGCGCTCAGGGCAGAGGCTTGCAGGACGTGCAGCACAGGAAAAGTGCTGCTCGGACGGTTCGCCGCGGGAGCGCTACTGCTGGCGGGCACCGCGCATCTCGGCTGGCAGGCGAAGCGTGCCGTCAGCCCGCGCTTCTGCGCGAGCCACTACAATCCCTATGCGTACTCCTACACCGTACGCGATGTGGAAGACCTGGCAGCCCAGCTCGACGAGCTGGCCGAACTCGCGGGAGGCAGCGGCAACCTGCTCATAAAGGTGTTCGCACCCAATCCGTGGCCCTTGCCGTGGTACTTACGCTGCTTCGAGCTGGTCGGCTACTGGGAGAGCGTCCCGGACGACCCGGACGCCGACGTGATTCTCGTGTCACACGCGCTGCAAGGCCGGTTCGAGGAATCGCGAAAAACCGAGTATCAGCTCAGCTACCGCGGCCTGCGCCGGGATGAGGTGCTCAGCGTGTACATCCGCCGCCACCTGTGGGACGCTTATTTGGCCCGACATCGCGGCGGCACCGCTGAAACCGCGCCACCATGAGTCTGATACCGCGAGCAACGCACCCGACCGATGTTCACCGCTTCGAACATGAGGCGATGAGCTGTGTCTTCGGCATTGAGCTGGCGGGCACGACAGCGCGCTACGCGGCACAGGCCGCTCGGGCCGCGTTCGACGAACTCGATCGCTTACAACAGACGCTCAGCCGCTTCGACCCACACAGCGACATAGCCCAGATCCGTGCTCTCCGGCCAGGAGAAAGCGTTCGCGTGGCGATCGAGACGATCGAGTGCTTGCGACTGGCCGCGCTGCTTTACGACCTGACCAATGGTGCCTTCGACATCGCCTATCTAACGCCCGGACGCGGTGCACTGGCGCCTCTCGTGCTCGACCCGGCCGCCCACGCGGTCGGCGTACGGATGGCCGACGTGCAACTCGACCTGGGCGGCATCGGCAAAGGCTATGCCGTCGATCGCGTGGTGGACATGTTACGCGACTGGGGCATCCCTGCCGGCTGCGTCCACAGCGGGCAAAGCACGGTACGCGTGTTCGGCCGGCCGGCCGACGAAGACGGCTGGCGCGTCGGCCTGCGCGATCCACGGCAGCCGAATCGTTCAATCGATATCGTGACGCTGCGCGACGCCTCTCTGAGCGGTTCGGGGCGGCACCTGCACGCGGGCCACATCTTCGATCCGCGTCGCGGGCAACCGGCGACGGGTGTGGAGGCCTCCTGGGCGATCGCGCCGCGCGCTGCTCTGGCGGACGGGCTATCGACAGCGTTCATGGTGTTGAGCCAGGAGGAAGTCGCCGCCGTTTGCGAGCACGTATCGGACGTGAGCGGTGTGGTGTACCTGGGAGGTCCGGAACAAGCTTTGCTGCGTTTCGGTCGTCTCAACGATTTCGGCGACCGGCCGACATGGTAGAATCCGGCCTATCAGTCCGGCCTGTTGTGGAGGCAGGCATGAAGGAGTGTGCTCATGGAAGCGCTACCGGTCGCTCTTCTCGTAGTGGTTGCGGCGTCTTTGACCATTCTGACAAATGTCCCCGCCGTGGCGGGCGGGCCGGTATCGGGCGAGGAACTTGAGCGTATCCGTCAGGCCGCGCCGGAAGCGGCGCCCGTCAAGCCGACCCAGCCACGGCAGCTCCTGGTCTACACCGGCTGCAAAGGCTTTGTGCACAGCGCGATCCCGTACGCGACGGCAGCTCTGGAAATACTGGGTGAGAAGACCGGGGCTTTCTCCGTCAGCACCACCGACGATGTGCAGGTTTTCCAGCCCGACCGGCTGAACAAGTACGACGGGGTCTGCTTCAACAACACGACCGGTGAGCTGTTCGAGGACCCAGCGCTCAAGGCAAGCCTGCTGGAGTTCGTACGTCAGGGTAAGGGCGTGATCGGGTTGCACGCCGCCACCGATTGTTTCTACCAGTGGCCGGAGTTCGGCGAACTTATGGGTGGGTACTTCGCGGGTCACCCGTGGAACGAGACCGTGACTGTCAAGCTCGACGAGCCGGGTCATCCGCTGGTGAAGATGTTCGGCGGGCAGCCCTTCGCGGTTGCAGACGAGATCTACCAGTTCAAAGAGCCGTATTCGCGGCAGCGGCTGCGCGTGCTGCTGAGCCTGGACATCGCCAAGACGGACATGACCAAGCCGGGTATCGCCCGCCAGGACGGCGACTTCGCCGTCAGTTGGGTGCGTAACTACGGGTTGGGCCGCGTGTTCTACTGTTCGCTGGGTCACCGTCACGAGGTTTTCTGGAATCGGCCGGTTCTCGAGCACTATCTGGCCGGTATCCAGTTCGCCCTGGGCGATCTGTCGGCAGACGCTCTGCCCAGCGGATGGCGTGACGCCGACGGTTGGTTCGATCTGCTCGGGGCCGGCGACCTGACGGGCTGGATTGTCAAGGACCGCAGTTGGACCGTCGAAGACGGGGTCCTGACACGCCAGGGCGGCGGAGACATCTGGACCGAGCAAACCTTTGGCGATTTCATCTTAAGCTGCGAATTCAAGCTCGCTCCGCAAACCAACAGCGGTATCTTCCTGCGCACTGGCGACATTCGCGACTGCGTGCAGACCGGTATCGAAGTACAGGTGCTGGACTCTTATGGCAAGGCGGAGGTGACTAAGCACGACTGCGGTGCGATTTATGACTGCCTGGCGCCACGCACGAACGCCGTGAAGCCGCCAGGCGAGTGGAACCGCGTCGTGGTGACCTGCCGCGGCCCGCGTATCCAAGTGGAGTTGAACGGACAGGCCATCATCGACATGGACCTGGACGACTGGACAATCGCCGGCCGGAATCCCGACGGGACGGCGAACAAGTTCCGCACGGCATTCAAAGACATGCCGCGCCGTGGACGCATCGGGCTGCAAGATCACGGTAACCCCGTCTGGTATCGCAAGATCCGCATCAAGCCGCTGTAAGCGGTGGGCCAGGCAACACAAGGCCCCGCTACGGCTCGATCGCCAGTACGTAGACGTGCGTCAGCTCTTCGGGTGTGCCCCAGGGCACCACGTCCAGATCGAAATGCTGGGCCGAGTCGCCCCGCTGTCGCGCGCCCGTTACCCGACCAACGGTCATCCCGACCGGCAGCTCACGAGTGGCTGGCACGACCACCAGGCGGTAACCCTCGGTGTAGTAGTCGCGTGGGGCCTGAAGAATCACCGAGCGCCCGGCTCCCTGCCCGACCAGTAAAGCGCTTTCGGGTGCGAGCTGGACGGTGCCATCGGCCAGCATGCGGGCCGGTCGCACCACACAGCGGAAGCGTGGGTCGCTGACAAGCTGGACACGGGCCAGTCGCGGTCGCACCTCCGCGACGCGACCGATGAGCCAGCCGCGATCAAGCAGGTCGCGGAGAGTGGCGTCGCGGTCCCAATCCGGCAGACTTCTGGCAGCCGCCACTACCCATTGGCCTTCGCGCAACCACTGCGGCTGGCGGCCCTTGGTGATGAGCAGCGCCGCGCCGCGTCGGTCGGCGTCGTACGCGATAACGGGGGCCACGACGATGCAAAGGTGGGCGTCAGGCAGTTGGCCGGTCAAGCCAGTCAGCTCGCGGATTTGGGATTCGGCGGCCTGAAGTCGCAGGCGCTGCTGAAACACCTGCCGTCGCAGCGTCTCGACTTCCTCGAGTAGTGTGCGGGCCTGTTCCGCGGATAAGTGCTCGCCGCCAGCGGGCTGAACCGACCGCCCGAACTGCTGCGCCGCCCAGGTGGCCGGCCATTGCAGTACCCCCAGCGGCTGAAAAAGGCCGCGCCCCGGCGTCGTCCACCGACCTGGGAGCAGGAAAGCGGAGACGGCCGCAGCGGCAGTCAGGATCCAAAAGGTCGCGGATTTCGACGGCAATCGCATTGGCTAATGATGAACGGCCGAACCGAGGCGCCAGTTTCTGGCCCGGGCGGCGCCGGAAGGCACGCCTGTGGCTAGTACTCGTCTTCGTCCGACTCCATGGCGGTGCCCCACTCATCAAGGTTCTCCAGGTACTCGGCCGTGCCGCGTGCCACGCAGGTAAGCGGGTCTTCGGCGACCGAGACCTGAAGCCCCGACGCCTTGGCCAAGACGACATCCAAGCCGCGCAGCAGCGAACCGCCACCGGCCATGCAGATGCCGTTGTCGACCAAATCGGCGGCCAGTTCGGGCTCAAGCTGTTCGAGTGTGTGCAGGACGCCCTCGATGATCTGCCCGATAGGCTCTTTCAGAGCCTCGCGCACCTCGTCGCTGGTGATGACAGCCCGGCGCGGGAGGCCACTGATCATGTCGCGGCCCTTGACCTCCATCTTCAGCTCTTCGGACAGCGGTGCCGCGGACCCGATCTGAATCTTGATGCTCTCGGCGGTCTGCGGGCCGATCATGAGGTTGTATGTGCGGCGCATGTAGTTCATGATGGCCTCATCCATGTCATCGCCGGCGACGCGCATGGAAGTGCAGGCCGCAATGTCCGAAAGGCTCAAGACGGCGATCTCGGTTGTGCCACCACCGATATCGACGATCATCGAGGCACGCGGCTCGTGGATGGGCAAACCGGCGCCGATGCCGGCGGCTTTCGGCTCGTCCACCAGATACACGCGCCGCGCGCCGGCGCGCTCGGCCGAGTTCAGCACGGCACGCTTCTCCACAGCAGTGATGCCGGAGGGAACGGCGATGACGACGCGCGGATGAGCGATGCCGCGATTGCCGTGCACCTTGCGGATGAAATAGCTGAGCATGGCCTGGGTGATCTCGAAGTCGGCGATCACCCCGTCCTTCAGCGGTCGGATGGCAGTGATGGAGCCGGGAGTGCGTCCCAACATAGCTTTGGCCGCCAGCCCGACCGCCTTGCCGTCCGCCGTGTCAAGGACTTCGTTGGTCCCTTTACGGACGGCCACCACGGAAGGCTCGTTCAGGACGATTCCCTCGCCCCGCACCGCGACCAGCGTGTTGCAAGTGCCCAGGTCGATCCCCATGTCGAGGCTGAAAAGCCCCATTAGGCGACGGAGGAACACCGCAGTCTCCGAAATCGCAGCAGTCGCTCGGCGACGTCGCCGCCGCGCCTGCGGCTGCGCCACCCGTCCGCACAGCCATCCTTGGCGCGGCGGACTACGCGCCACCTGGCGGCAACAAGCCGCCCAACATGCTGACGGCGCGATACGCCACGTAGATCGTCGCCGCCAACTGACAAAGAGATGCCACCAGCAACAAAGCCGTGTAGACGTCGTTCTCGGCTGCCGGCCTGGTGGTTTGCGGTACCGTCGGTGTCGTAGTCATGGCGCAGCTCTCACCTCATCCGCCATCCAGGCCGTAGACGACGCGATCGCCGGGACGCACCTCATCGCCGGGTTTGACCAGCGTCAGCTTGCCGCCGGCCTCCTTGGGCCGCACGTTCTGAACTTTCAGATCGCCGACGTAGGTCTGGCCGCGGTAGACCATGAAGTCCATACCGGGCACGACCCCGGAACTCTCGCCCACATTGATGCTGACATAGCTGCCATCCACCTGCGTCACCTCGCCGGTGATCGGTCCGGCGACCGGGGGCAAGACCGGCAGGACGCCGGCTGGCGGTTCCGCTGCCGGCAGCGCCCGCCGTCCGCTGGCTAGCGCTTCCTGCAACTGCTTGTTGAGCTGCTCTTGAGCGTACAGCCGTTCCTGAAGATTGCGATTCTCGTCGATCTGGATGGTAAGCTGCCCGGTAATCTCAAGATTGCGGCTGGCCAGGCGTTGGTTGCGAGTCTGCAAGTCGATGGTCTGGGCCAATAGCGCCTGGTTATGCTTCTGAAGGCTGGTCAGTTCGGCCGTCTGGACCTCCAGGATTTCCTCCAGTTTCTTGCGACCGGCGTCCGCCGCTATGGCTTCGTTGGTGCGGCGTGCCAGATCGTTACGCAGCGTGACGAGCTGGTCAGCCATGGCCCGCAACTCGTCTTCCTTGCGGCTAACGATGCGCTCGCGTTTCTGGAGCTCGTCGTCCTTCATGGCCAGGGCGGTCGCCATGACGGCTTCGGCGTTCATGCGTTTGACGAACTCGGCCTGGTAAAGCTGTTGATAGCTCTCCAGGTTCTCGCGCAGGTTGGACCAACGGGCCGCGGTCGCGATCGTCATCGAACTGAGCACGATCGCCAGCACACACGTCAGGACGACGAATACCTTCGTCATTGTGCTCACGCGCCAACTCCTTCATACAACGCGACGGTCACGGCCGCCGCGCTCGTCCGCCCCACCCTCCGACCAACTGACCGGGTCGGGCAGATGGTCCGGATTGTAAGGCCGCCGCAGCGGTTTGCAACTGGCGCGTGGGAATCTCCCTTGGCCAGAACGGCCCATGGCCGTCCCGGTCGGGTTGCCACCCGCCCCAGGCAGGCAATACTCTATTACATATGGAGCTATCCGTCACGCTGCGCCAGCCGCACCGGCGGGCCGAGCTGTTCGGCCCGGGCGATCGGCACTTGCGGCTCATCCGGGACGCTTTGGGCGTCCAAGTACAGGCCCGGAATACGACCGTGCGTCTAGTTGGGCAACCGCCCAACGTGGCCCGGGCGGCGGCCGTCCTGGAGAACCTGCAAGAGCTGCTGCGGCGGCGTGACAACCTGGATGATGAGGCCGTGGCGGAAGCCTTGGCTCAAGTCGAAGAACAGGACAGGAGTTCGTCCGGCGAGGTCATCACGGTTTTCGCCCGTGACGCTCGGATCACTCCGAAAACGGACGGCCAGCGGCACTATATACAGGCGATGCTGCAAAACGACCTGGTGTTCTGCCTGGGACCGGCCGGCACGGGCAAGACCTATCTGGCAGTGGCTCTGGCGGTACATCAGCTCAAGCGCGGCGATGCCAGGAGAATCGTGCTGGTGCGACCGGCGGTGGAAGCTGGTGAAAAGCTCGGGTTCCTGCCCGGGGACATGCAGCAGAAAGTCAATCCGTATCTGCGGCCGCTGTTCGACGCCATGCACGACATGATGACCTTCGATCAGCTCAAACGGTTCCTGGTGAACGACGTGATCGAAGTCGTGCCGCTGGCGTACATGCGTGGTCGCACCCTGAACAACGCGATCGTGATTCTGGACGAAGCTCAGAACACCACGCCGGGTCAGATGCTGATGTTCCTAACTCGTTTGGGACACCACAGCAAGATGATCGTGACCGGTGACGATAGCCAAGTGGACCTGGAACCGGGGCAGCCTTCTGGACTGATCGACGCGGTACAACGGCTACGGGGCGTGGCCGGAGTCGAAGTGATCCGATTAACCGAGTCGGACATCGTTCGTCATCGCCTGGTGCAGACGATTGTGGCGCGCTATGCCGACGGCGCGCCCCGCGCACGGCGCGAGTTGCGCACGTCCAATAAACAATACGATCGGCCGCCTCCCGCCGCACCCACTGACCATGATAATGGCGCCAACTTGAATACCGCTCCCGAAAGTGACGAGCCACACTGACTATGCCGCTGTTCGGCAGACCTAGCCCGCGCCAGAAGGAAATCCGCCGCTCGAAAACTGAGCGGCAGGGTACCTGGTGGCGGCGCCTGGGCGACCGCATCCGGTGGGGACCGCTGGCAATGCTGGTGGTTTGCGCCGCCGGGGCGGCGGCCATCGTCGGCAGCGGCAGGGAAGTGCTGGGGTTGCGTCCAGGACAGCGTATACCACGCAGCCTGCACGCCCGGGTCACTTTCCGCGTGGAGGACGCGGCCGCTACCGACCTCAAACGCACCCAGGCGCGTGACAACGCCGAGAATTATTACGCGCTGGATGTCTCATTAGTCCAGGACATTCATGGACGGCTGGCCAATGCGCTGAGAATAGCGCGCGAGCACGCGGCCGACCCGGAGAAGCTCCGCCAGCGGGCCGCCGAGATCAAGCTGGTCTTCGACGACCCTGGCCTGGAGGAGATCATTCGGCTGGCCGAGCAGCCGGATTCGAACGTCTTTCAACTGGCTGTTGAGCGGGCCGTACGCACGTTGCGCGCCCAACCGTTGGTCGAGGTCAGCGAGCAGGCACACCGCCGCACGGGCATCAATGCTGTTCTGACCGATCCCGAGCAGGAAGGCCCGCGCCTAGTGCCCAACGCCAGCCTGCTGTACGCCAACAATGCTGAACACGTCAACCAGGTGGTGCAGGCGGTTCTGACAGCGGCCGACTTCACGCCCCCGCTGCGTGAGACCATGCGCGCTTCGCTCCTGCAAATGCTGAGCACGGAGGGCGCCGGCACTTTCAAGCCGCTGTTTCGCTACGACACAGCACGATCGGCACAGGCCGCCGCCGAGGCGGAGAGAAGCGTCCCGACACAGTACAAGTTGTACAAAGCCGGTACGCGACTGGCGGAAGCCGGGCGACTGGATGCCACCAAGCTAGCATTGCTGGAAGAGGAATTCCGCCAGTATCAGTCGCCAGAATTGGAGCTTCAGGAACCCGAGACGCTGAGCCAGTGGCAGGAGGCACGCCGCCTGGCGCTCTGGTCGTGGCGTGCCCAAGTAGCGATCGCTTTCCTGGTGGTGTTCGGCTTGGGGGGCTATCTGCTGGTGGCGCATGGCGAACTGCTCGGTGGTGGGCAGCGCCGCTTGGCGACCGCCCTGACGCTGCTGCTCGTTCTGGCCGCGGCCCGCAGCGCTTATCTTCAGGCTACACTGCCGCATTTGGCGGTTGGTGCCTACGCCTTGGCCATTGCCCTGCTAGCGATCACCTCGGGGCGCGCACCGGCGTACGCCGTCGGCGGCCTGTTGGCACTGATGATCACGGTGGCGACGCGGCAAGGCATCGGCTTCTTGCTGATTCTGGCAGCCAGCGCGGCAGTGCTGTTCTATGGTTTGCACAACTTGCGCAACCGTGGACGAATCATCGCGGTGGGGGCCCTGGCGGCGCTGCTGGCCGGCATCACCACCCAACTGGCCGGCCTGCTCGATGCCCAGTACCCAGACTATGTGCTGTGGAACCAGACCATCTGGGCGGCGCTGACTACTTTGGCGGCGGCGTTTTTGGTAGAGGGCATACTGCCGGGCATCGAACGGCTGTTCGGCGTGACGACCGCCATGACGCTGCTGGAATGGTGCGATCCGAACAAGCCGCTGCTGCGCATGCTGGCAGCCGAATCGCCGGGCACATACAATCATAGTCTGCTGGTGGGCACACTGGCAGACGCCGCCGCGGAAGCCATCGGTGCTAACGGGCTGTTGGCCCGCGCCGGGGCCTACTATCACGACATCGGCAAGATCAACAAGGCCGAGTATTTTGTGGAAAACCAGGCCATGGGCGTGGGCAACCGGCACGACCGGCTCTCGCCAGCCATGAGCCACCTGATCATCATCGGGCATGTCAAGGACGGCATCGAGATGGCGCGCGAGTATCGCTTGCCGCCGCCGCTGCGGGCCTTCATTCCCGAGCATCATGGCACCTGCGTGGTAGAGTATTTCTATCACGCTGCCAGCCGGGCGCGCAAGCCGGGCGACCCGGAGGTGTCCGACGAGCAGTTCCGTTATCCTGGACCGAAGCCTCAGTCACGTGAGACGGCGATCGTGATGATTTGCGACGGCGTGGAGGGCGCCGTCCGGGCCATGACCGAGCCGACCCCCAACCGCATCGAGGACACGGTAGAGCGCTTGATTCAAAAGCGTATGATGGACGGGCAGTTGGACGAATGCGATCTGACCTTCCGCGAACTGCAAATCATCCGCACGACGCTGGTCAAAACGCTGTGCAGCATCTACCACGCCCGCGTCACCTATCCAACCACCGAAACCACCGCCGAGGCTCGCAGCGCATCCTGATATGTCAGCAGCGCGACCACCCGCCAATCGTCCGCAGCGCCCGCCCGGCGAAGTCACCATCGCTGTGCGCTGGGGGCTGCGGGCCCGCTGGCCAGGCATGGTGCCGCTATTGCGCCGCGTGGCTCGCCATGTGCTTGCCGCGGAAGGATTCCACAGCGGTCACCTGTCGATCGCCGTCGTCGGCCAGCAGGCCATGTCCACATTGCACGAGCGGTTCCTCCGGCGGCGCGGACCGACCGACGTGCTGGCGTTCGACCTCGGCTCGCTGAACCGCCACGGCTACATCGACGCGGAAATCGTCTTGTGCAGCGACGTCGCCCTGCAATTTGCGCGACGGCGGGGCAACGCATGGCCTGCGGCCCGGGCCGAACTGGCGCTCTACCTGACACACGGGATCCTGCACGTGGCCGGCTATAATGACCACTCGCCGCGCGGCTTCGAGCGCATGCACGGGCGCGAGGACGAGCTTCTGCGACAGCTCGGTTTAGGCCCGGTGTTCAGTGGTTCGCCACGCCGTCAGCGCGGTCCCCAGCGGACGAACACGCTGCCGCGGCACCGCAAGTAGGCCCCGCATTCCCCACTGGCAGTACACCGCTTCTACCTTCCCGCTCGTTACAAACGCGGGGCTAGCCGCGGTGAAGGCGCGCGGAACTGAATCACAATTGCTCTCGGAACAGGGGGCGCGGCCTGCCGGGAAACGAACGTCCGGCACCCGGGTCAACGAACGGCGGTCGGGGGCGCTTCACGGTCGCAACGCCCGATACAGGACCACTACTCCAAAGTTCAGCCGCCGCAGTGTTACTCGGACGAATCCAGCCGCCCGCAGAAGTTCCGCCAGCTCTGAGGCCTTCGGGAACATGGCGATTGACCGCGCCAGGTAGCGGTAGGCGCCGCAGCGCTCGCCGCTGACCCACGCCCCCAGGCGGGGCAGGATGACCTGGCAATACCAGCGGCAAGCCCAACGCCAGGGTGGGTGGTCCGGCATCGCGAACTCCAGAATTACGACGCGGGCGCCCGGCTTGGCCACGCGGGCCATCTCGTCAAGGCCGGCCTGAAGATGCCCGAAGTTGCGGACGCCAAAGGCACAACTGATGACGTCTACCGAGGCATCGGCCAGTGGCAACCGCAGCGCGTCGGCGCGCAGCAGGTCGGCGTGAGGTTTGGGCGGACACTTTGCGCGGCGCAACATGCCGGTGGCGAAATCGACACCGATCAGCCGTGTAATACCTGGATGCGCCCTGCCAAATGCGCGCAGCATGTCGCCCGTGCCGCAACATATGTCCAAGACAACATCGCCGGGCCGCACGTCAGCAGCGGCCACGGCAAGCCGTCGCCACGCCGCATCTCGTCCGAGGCTCGCCACGGTGTTGACTGCCTCGTAAGTGCAGGCGATGGCATCGAACATGGCGGCCACGCGCTGCGCCTTGTCCGGTTGCCCGTGCGGATCGCGCAAGGCGGCTTCGTCCCACACCGGGCCGGCCCTCGGATTGGTACGTGTATCGGACATAGGGCAATTCGATGAAGATGATAATCCCACCTGACGCACCGCGCAGCCCGTCACCATGGTTTTGCGGGTCTGCCGGCCATCGGGCGGCGAATATGGGGCGCCATTGTGCGCCTTGCCAGGCAATATTGGCGGGCGACCGTTACACCTCACGTGGCGCGGGCACGAACCCGTCGAAGCGCTGTTTCGGACCACCGACGCCCCAGCGGTCCGCAAAAAAAGCGACGGAGCGTTACGCCATGCGGCGGCACGCCCGTCGCAAGATCGGAGCCAACCTCCGCGATTGCCGGTGGAAGAGGTTTGCTGGAACCCTTCGTCAAGGTGGGTGGCCCGCGCCGCCCCGGCCACACGCTCAAGGGCGTTTCCGTCGGGGTTGGGTCGTCCATGGCCTCCCAGGGTTCAGCGCATCGGTTCTCGCAAACGGATTCTTCCTTGTCGCACAACGCAGGGGCTGATCCGATATCAGCCGCTGTCCTATGATAGTATACCTATCTGATCGGCTAAAGGGACACTCGGAATCGAGATCGCCTGGTCGCCCGGCGTGGGTAGGTTGCTTGGAGGTCGTGGCGGCGATTGAGCGGGTCGCTCTTATCGCGATCAGGGCTTTGCCTGGCATGCCCCGCAGCGGCGCTCACAGCGCAGGTGCTTGCGGGAAGATGCGTCCTGGGCCCGGGCGTCAGCCGCTGGCAGACGCTGTAGCGGCACCGCGGTGAGTTCGACGCGCGCATCGCCGACCTGGCCCGCTGGATCGGCTTCTACCTCAACATGCCGCGGACCGGCGACGCCGTTCCCGAACCGGCCACCGACGAGGCCCACGCGGCTTCCTGAGCCGCCGTCACCGCGGATCGGCCGCTGCTCCGGCAGCACGCGGGGCCGCAGATCCTCTCATTCATCCTGTAGGCCGTTCGTTTCCTCTCCCAGCTCCGTGGCCGGCACGACGATGGGCTCGGCGGGCGGGGCGGGCAGCAGGTGCCGCGGCAGGAAGGCCCATCCGGCGATGAGCGTCGGGACGACGGCGCTGGCGATGACCACGCCGACCAGGAAGGAGTACTGCTCGCGCGTCACGATGTTGTGCGTCAGCCCGTACAGCGCTGAGATCGTCCCGAAGGTCAGGCCGGTGGACATCAGCAACGTGTAGTACCAGCGCTCGCGACGGTCCGGCCGAAAGCGAGCGATGACCGGGTAGAGCCCGAAGATCTTCGACACGACCTTGCCCCCCAACAACAGCACGAATACGAGCGGGGCCGACACAATCGCCGGCAGCGCCACGAGCGCCCCGGCCCGGATGAAGTAGAACGGCGTCAGGAAGCCGACCGTCAGCGTTCGCATGCGTCGCACCCACAGATGGTCCGCCGCCGCCGCTTCCGCCAGCACCATCCCCGCGACGTACGCCGGCAGGACCGCCTCGCTGCCGGCCCACAACGCCAGCGCCCCCAGCGCGAACAGCACCAGCAGCACCAACTTGGTTCGTATCGCGGCGGTGCGATACGCGTAACGCCGCGTCATCCAGTTGGTCACGATCGGCAGCGCCGTCAACGCGAGCACGGCGGCCCCCAGGAAGATGCCGGTCTTGTGCGTGAACGGCGCGAAGATCAGCCCCAGGGCCAGCACCGTGCCCAGGTCGTTGACGAAGCACGCGCCCAGGATGCCCTTGCCGAACTCGGTGCGGTTGAGCCCCGTTTCGAGCATGACGGCGTACACAACCGCCATCGAGGTGGTGGACAGCGCCACCCCGGCCAGCCAACTCGCCCGACCGTCCCAACCGAGGAGGTAATGGGCCACGGCGGCGCAGCCGAGGAACGGGGCCGCGAAGCCGATCAGTCCCACGACCGTGACTTCCCGCCACTTGGCCCGCAACGTGGTCGGCTCCAACTCGGCTCCGGCCAGGAAGGTCAACATGACGGCCCCCGCCGACGCCAGGAAACGCAGCCAATCCGCGTCGGTCCCCAAAGCCCCCTGCCCCCAGTAGTGCTGGGCCGCGGCTCCCGCCGCGATACCCACGCAAATCTCCACCAGCGCCATCGAGATCCGCAGGTGGTTGGCGAGCACCGTGGCGACCACGGCGAGAAACAGCCACACGGCGGCGATGGAAAAGGCTTCGGTCATGGTCCACTCCGCGATATCCGGCAACAAAAAACCCGCCTTGCGGCAGGGGGCCGGGTACATGCGCATGACCCCTACCTGCAAGCGTCCAGGCAGGAGTCATCAGACCACGACGGTCACTTAATGGCGGACTCCATCGCCAGGTGGATTTTATCCGCCAGCCCTCCGGGTGACAAGCCGAGGGCTGCATCCAGCACGGCACCAGCCGGGCAGCGGTCCGAAATCGTCAGCGCGGCCGCCGGAAGCTTCCCACGCGAAACGAAGTGCATTACGGTCACTGGCCCCCCCGGCTTATGGTCATGGGCAGCCTCGCCCGGCACGCGGCCCGCGCGTCGACCAGTTGGACGAACAGGACGCCATGCTGCGCAACCTTGGCCAAGCGACCTTCGCCGGGCTGCGCGACTTGCGGCGCTATGCGGGCACGGTTTATCCTGCCAAGCGGACGCACGGCCGAAGGGGTCGTGCTTGTTCCGCGTCGTGTCCTGTTCAAAGGAGCGTCGCAGAACGCCGTATGTGGCGCACGTGAAACGCAACCCGTCACAATACGCCTGGGCGACCGTTGCGCCCATGGCCGAGCCAGTTGACTACCTCTCCGACCGCTCGGGCATCTTCGGGCGTTCGTAGGACATAGTGGGCACGGATCGGCGCCAGGTCGCCATCGAGAGCCACTAATCGACAGCGGACTCCCAGCCGCTGCCAGCTCGAAACGGTGCTCGGCCAAGGCTTGAATGCCGCGACTCCATCTCGGACGTGATGTACTACCAGTAACGCCGGCACGTGCGGGTTGACCCACGAGGCCGGTGACAGCCGCCGGAACAACTCGGCGTCCCACGCGCCCGCCCATCGCGCGATCATGGCCGACCGCGCGCTCGCGCGGTCGAGTTCACCGTTCTCGCTGATGAACGACGCTGCGCCGGCCAGCGCTATCACACTGTGTACCCGCACGTCCGGACGTAACTCACCAGGTAACCCCAGGGCCTCCGGGGGCGCGAAGCCCACTAGCATCGCGAGCGTCGCTCCCGCAGAGTAACCCAGGAGGGAGATCTCGTCGGACTTCGCGCCATACTCGGGAGCCGCGCGCTGCAGCCACTGGACGCTCCGGTAAACGTCCTCCAGCGTCTCTCTGTAACTCGCTCCATCGGCAACGCACCGGTACGCCGGGCACAGCGCCACGTATCCCTCTCGGGCGAGCCTGTGCGGCCAACCACGGGGCCAATCCGGGTCGCGCGCCAAGAATCCGGTCCCGAACAGGCACACCACGCCCCCACGTACCGCCACACCCGCCGGTGGGCAAATCACTTCGGCCTGAACGCCATCAGAACCCGATTGCGAGATGATCACCGTGCTGCGAACTAACCCTGCCGTCTCGTCTGTGGGGGTGCGCTCTTCACCGCTCCCACCAGGCAAGGCAACAGCCCCCGGTGGGGCATCCGCCACTACGTCCGGCAGCCGGCACACGCGAACGCCATTGATTACGAGGGAATCGCCAGAGATATCTAGTGTCCAAGGCAGTTGCAGAACTTGGGCTGCGGAGCCATCGCATTTGATCCCCACGCCGGGTCCGGGGGTGATCCGCAGTGTATAGACTCCGAACGCGGCCAACACGGAGAGGCCGTCCAGGAAGAAGCCTTTGAACTCCACTTCGGTGCCGTCGAGGCACGGCTCCAACAAGAGCGAGAAGCGTGAGCGAGCAGCGTCGCTCAACGTCCACTGGCGGTGGCCTGGCGGCAGACGGACACGGAACCAGAAGGGGTCGTCATCCAGGCCGTCGGTGAACACGCCGCCGGCATCCATCGCGGCGCTCAGACTGAGGTACTCCACGACTATTCCCACGTCGTGGCTGGTCCCATCGGGTGGCAAGGCTCCACAGGGGCGTGTTGCCACACCTTGGCGCGGGCTGTGCCGGCCAGCGCAACCGTTGACGCACAACGCGATCGGTAGCGCGCCAAGAACGACTGCTCGGTACCTGTCAAGCATGTCACTCGACGCAATCCGGCAGCGCCACGACCTGAATACCGGCCACTTCCAGGAAAGGCTGGCCAAGTCGGACCCTATAACGTTCGCCCAAGTACTCGACGATCTCGCCGCTGGCCACGCTCCTGAACCCCTCCGTTTCCACAGGCACGTCAAGGTAGATGAGCCCGGCGGCGCGCAGCACGCTCACCCCGACGAGAAACGGTCCACTGAAGGCTATCGATGTGCTCTCGTTGCCGGGAACGAGCGTCAGCGTGGCCTGCCCGGAGCATGCCGGCTGCAGCGCGAAGCTGACCTCGGCTGGTACGCAAAGCGAGAATGTGATGGTGTCGTCGTCGAACCCGTCGACGAACGTGCCGTCAACACCGATCTCAACGGCGAGGCTGATGTTGTCAATGAGCAGACTCGCGCTCGGCCCTTCAACCGGGCGACCGCCATCGCCCACCGGCTGAGTGGTTGGGGGAGTGCCGACAGTGACCTTTCCCTCCACGGTCACGTGGTGCACACTGAATTCGACCCGCAAAGCTCCCGCAGAGCCGTAAGAGGGGGTGCCCGCGGCGACTAGAAACAGCATACATACGACCGAGATTCGCGCCCTCATTTGTAGCCTACCAAGCTGTTACCTTGCTTTCGCACAGAAACCCTCTGGCTCAAGTATGAATTACGATTTATGGGAAGCAAGCGAGACCGCGCAGGAGCCGTCGCAAGAATTGGGGGGGTCAATGCTTGCTGCACCAGCACTTGTGCTCGCTGCGATAGCGCGGCGTTTTCGGCGCTCTCATGCGTTTTTCTCGAACGTCCCATAACCGCAGCTCGAAATCTGTAGTGTTTCACAGCAAGTGAGACAGTCGGCCCCTTGGCGTTGAGAACGGTTTCTGGTTCCCGCCGAGGGGGAACCATCAGGCCCCAAGGTTCCCCCTCGGGCTCCCCCTCCTTCCCCATCCAGCGCATGGGCTGGTATCGTGCTGTCGGCGGGTGGGCGGTGTCGCCGGAGGGCCTCGTCCTGGGCCCTGGGTTCTGATTCCCTACGGCAGAGACCGGGCACGCGAACTTCGCTGCGTGCGAAACTCGCCATCACTGCCGGAAACACCGCCAAAGTGAAGCTGGTTCACTTCACGGTTGAGGCCTGCCCCCGGCCTCCTGCTTCGTCAACTCGGACAGCACTTGGTCGGCCCGCTCCATAATCGCTTTGCCGACGAGATCGACCAGCTGTGGCACCTCCGGCTCGCGATTGGCCGTGCCGAGCCGCTTCATCGCGTCCAGGTGCTTCGCGGCGCCGGCGAAGTCGCCAACGCGGTCCGCTTCGCGCGCCCGGCGGTCGAGTTCGCGCGCCAGCGCGCGCATGCTGTCCAGGGTGGTCAGCATCTGATCACGGAGGGCCTCACGCTCGGCCGGCGCAAGAGCCACGAACTGTTGCTCCGAGATACGGAAAGGTCGGTAAGAAGCCGCGTCCGCCCGGTTGTCAGCGAGCTCCAGAAGCAACTGCACCGCGTGATCGGTCATGCCATTGGACCAATAACGCAGAACCTCGCTTATGCCAACGCTGGCTGGCGCCGTGGCGGACACTTCGTTCGCCGCCGTGCGGGCCTCCTCTCGACTGGGATAGGTGCCCGAACTCGGGTCACGTGAACACCCGAGTTCTCCAACCAACAGCAGAGCCACAATAGCACCGGTGGTCCAACTGTGCGTTAAGAGTCGCATTCACCGGCTCCGTAGCGGTTTCTACTCCCATGCTGCGAGAACCCCTGAACACCGCCGTTCAGGGGCTTACGAACTCCTGGCGATCGTCGTCCCAGATGCGGGCCGCCGCTTGCGGGTCAATCACCAACACCTCGTCGGGTATCGGTGCATCGACCTCGATGGTATCGATCTGGTAGGCGATTTTGACGACGTCGCTCCCGTCGGAATCCAGCGCTCGCAGGACCACCTGCAGCGGCCAATAGGTCGGACCGTTGGGGGTATCGACTTGGACGTAATTGGTGAACTCGGTGGACGTCATCACGATACCGTCGGTGGTGACGCGTTCAATCCGAACGGGCGCATTCCGATGACCAGGAAGTGCGTAGACGTAGTGTACGTAGGTGCGGCCCTCGTAGGTTCCGCCGGGGAATTCCGCCCGCTCCAAAGTCCGGCCTCCCTCGTCGATGCTCACCCACTCGACGTCGAAGAAGCCTGGTGGCGGTCGATCACGTTGCACGTCCTTCAGCCGCAACTCGAATTGGTAGTTCTCGTCCGTAAGCGGGTAGCGGAACGTCAGAAGCGCAAGAAGCGGATTAGGGACAAGCGGTAGAAGTATCGCACTGTCGTGCTCGGAATACGACAGGGTGCCGTCTGAACGCAGCAATTGAAACCGCCGACCATCGTACGCCACGTCTGTTTGCATGCCGGGAAAGCGGTCCGGCTCCACATATGAGCTGACCCTGTACCGGTCAGCCGCGGACCAATGATCCAATTGACCGAAGATGGGCTGGCCCGCGCAATCGACCTCGATCAGTTCGCACTCACAGCGGGTGACAAACGGATCGTCGAGGTCGAGAACGACTGAAGCTGAGAAGAACAGCGACGAGATGGATTGGAATTGAGCGAAGAGGGCGCTCAGGTCGGGCTGATCAGCGCCCCCATTCGCGGACCGGCCGAGCGCAATGGAAAGGTGGCTCAACGCGGAACCACTGGGGCGCTCCCAACCCGCTATTAGAATTGCAGCTGCGGCGCACACGACACCACCCGGCAACATGAGCCCCCGTCCACGAAGTCGTCCAGCAATTGCGGCGCGCATCGGCCAAGCTCCTTGATTACCTGTCGTCGGCTACACACAGGCTTCAGACGCCAAAGGTGCGCCGCAGGGACACAAGAGTATGATCCAGCAGCGCTTGACACCACAGTTCCCGCCGGCATGTCGCCACCCGCCGGTGGGCACAACCGTGGCGCTGACAGGCACAAGGGACGTGGGTACGGGCACACACGAGGGCTCGCCGCCGCATGGGCCTGGAGCGAAACACGGCTGGGCCACGCTCGTCGACGGGCCTTCCAGGAAAGGAACACCGAGCACTAGCACAAGCGCGACCATCAAGCGGTTCATTGCAGATCCCTTATGTCATGATCTGCCTCCCGAACCGTAACCTTGCCGTGCGACCATGGAACCCGCTGAAGAGAGTACGAATCAGCTTTTATGGGATGCAAACGAATTCGATCCGGCAAAGGCGCAGGAAGCGGAGGTGGCGTGGTCGGTGTCTGTGGTTAAATGGCTTGTGATCGTAGCCGGCCACGCGCGATTTCCCGTTTCTTCCCCCCCTTTTTCTCGACAGTCCGATAACTACATATCGAGATCCCCCAAGGTGGAGGACGTTGCAACCACTGCGAAACCACCGAGACGTGCAGTCGCAGCGACACGCGATCAGCAGTGTGGTCCGCTGGGACGAGGGCGCGGGACGGACCGTAGCGGCACGACGCGCTGATCTCCCCGCGCGTCGACCAGTTGAACGAACAGGACGCCATGCTGCGCAACCTTGGCCAAGCGACCTTCGCCGGGCTGCGCGACTTGCGGCGCCAAGAGGGGACGGGGTATCCTGCCGGGCGGACGCACGACCGAAAGGGGCCGCGGCCCGCGTTCCGCCCGGTCAAAAAAGAGCGCCCCACGTCGGGACGGGAACGACCATAAGTCGCCAGCCGGGCGCGTCTCCGCGCTGGTCCACTGCGAAGAGGGGAGGTTTAAGCA
>Ga0129299_1000144_pt1 | contig 40389 bp, 29 predicted proteins | sample ConPoolayeCmetaG_FD_94477 | JGI IMG/M metagenome (GOLD analysis project Ga0129299, IMG submission 94477) | Hot spring microbial mat communities from California, USA to study Microbial Dark Matter (Phase II) - Cone Pool mat layer C metaG ...
AAGAAGTGCGATGAACGGCGAATAGCGAGTAGCGAATGGCGCCTAGCGGATACCAAACTGTTGCCGAGGGGAGTGTATGGACATATCGTCAGTGATGAGCAGTGATCAAGTGCGGCTGATGTCTGGATCAGACATGGACTTCTGGCGGGCATATAACGCGAGCGGCATGGCGCGGCGGCGACGGCGCCGACCGCCGAAGGCATGTACACGCATATTCTGATCAGCATGTGCGGGTTTTGCTGCGCATGGCTGTTCTGGCTGCATGACGTGTACATGATGCCAATGAACGCATGTGCGACGGCTGGATGGGATGTCGCGGACGATGTATTCAAAGCGCGCCGGAGCCACTATGGCTGGACGAGCGAGTAAGTAAGGCGCGGCGGCTGGAGGGTGCGCGTCAGTTGGCTGTTCCGCGCGCCATCACATCGGCGTATGTTTGCTGGAGCACCGCGGCCGAAGCCGCCAGGCCCGCGTGCTCGTCATCGTGCAAGCGCCCTTCCACCACCGTTTCAACGCCGTCACGCGTGACGATGGCAGGCACGCTCAGACATACGTCACGCAGGCCGTACTGCCCGGTGAGCATTGTAGAGACGGTGAGGACACTGCGTTCGTTGCGCAAGATCGCCCCCACAATGCGTACCAGCGCCATGCCTACGCCAAAGTGGGTTGCTCCTTTGTAGCCGATAATGTGATACGCCGATTCACGCACGGCCGTGACAATGGCTTGACGTTCGGCGGCCCAGTTGCTGCAGCGCTGGCACAGGCGGCAATAGGTATCAATGGGCAACCCGGCGATGTGGGTCATGGACCATGCCGCCACTTCACTGTCGCCGTGCTCGCCGATGATGTAGGCATGCACGTTGTGCACATCCACTTGGCAGTGATGGCTGAGCAGGTAGCGGAAGCGCGCGCTGTCCAAAACCGTGCCGGAACCGATCACCCGCCCGGGCTGCCACTGGGTGACCTCCAGCGCCACGCGGGTCAGAATATCCACGGGATTGCTTACCATCACGAGCACACCACGCGCATGGTGTGCCACAATGTCGTGCACAATGGCAGTAATAATGCTGATGTTGCGTTGCAGGAGATTGAGGCGCGATTCGCCCGGCTCTTGCTTGACTCCTGCCGTAATGACGATCACCTGAGCGTCGGTGTAGTCTGCCGGCGTACCGGAGCGAATATTAACCGGTTGAAAGAAGGGATAGCCATGCGCCAAATCCATGGCTTGGCCGGTTGCCAAGCCTTCATTGCGGTCGAGGAGGACAATCTCTTCCACTAGGCCGCTTTGCGCGAGGGCGTAGGCGAAGGTGGCGCCTACGGCGCCCGCGCCCACGATGACAACTTTCCGTAGCGATGACGCGTTGGTATTCATAGCATTGCGGTACTATTATATCATTTTTATGTTTGTGTGTCAAACGCGGCGCGCACCCCGGATACAGCGACTAATGACATAGGACTGAAAGGGCAGCGGCCTCGCTGCCCTCATGCTGCGCGCGCACAAGGCCGCCGGGGCCGGCGACCCTCCATGACGATTTCGATTGCGATACCGATACCGACACCGAAACATGGAGGGGCAACGGCCGCGCGGCCGCGATGAGCCATCGCGGCTACAGCGCATCAGGCTGCCGGCGCCGGCGGCCCTGTCAAGTCGCCGGATCTAAGCGCAAAGTGAATGGCGCATCTGTTCATGGTGCGCCGCAGGGCATTCATTCGTCACAGCGTGCCGTGTGCAAACGACATTGAGTGTTGAGTGACGGCAGCGTAGATTTTTCCGCGAATTGTAAATTGTAATTTGGATGGATTTTGTGAGTTGTTGATAATGTTTTTTTTGCGTACAGATCGTCTTCGGATGGTGTCCAAATTGTGTCCGCATTTGCGGCAGGGGCGAGAACGGTTTTATGGTTCTGCTCAAAACATACCGTTGCATGATGTTCAAGCTTCGCCAGCCGCAGCGCACCATTAAGTCGCGTATGCTGGTGCCGTTGGCGAGTTCGTAAGTTGCATGGGCGTGGCGTAGAGTGTGAATTTTAATGGTTGGCAGTCCCGCGGCGGCACATGCTTTTTTCATGAGCGAGAGGACGGTGTAGTAATTCCACTTTTGACCTTTATACGTGAAAGCGTGGCCGGACTGGTTTATCACAAACGGCAAAGGAGGAATCTCAAATTTGCGTTCCCATCCGCCCTTGCCAACGATGGTGACAATGTTGCCAGAAATCTGACGTGTGTCAAGGTCAATTATTTCTCCGATACGCGCTCCGGTGGCGAGTGCGAAATATAGGAGCTTCTGCAAATCGTTGTTGCAGTTTTGTCCGGCGCACGAGATTGCGTCAAACAGGCGTTGAAATTCGTCGGGCGTAGGGTTGTATGGCGCGCGCGGTTTTGCGGCAGGAAGGCGGTATTTTGCCAGCGGATTAGTGGTTATAAGCTCGCGCGACAAAGCAAATTCCAAAACAGCATGAATGATTCGGTATTGGGTTGCGGCGCTGGATTGTGAAAGGCCGTTGCTTCTGCGGGTGGCCACCCATTGGTCGAAAACGGCCTTGTTCAACTTGCGCGCCTTCAATTCAAGGATTGGGCCGCACGTGTTGAACACGACGTTTATGCTTTTGATGTAATTGACGCTTCGCTCGTTTAGGCGGAGCCAGTCGAGATACCGGACGGCCAGTTGTTTTACGGTTAAATCGGCAACATACGAGACGTTGCCATTGCGTTTGCGCATGTTGATTTCCGCCATGCGCTGCATGGCGGCGGCTCGTGTTGGCCATGTTTCGCGAATCCTATGCTTGGCCAAACGATAATCAATTGTGTACTTGCCATTCTTTCTTTTACGGATCGCCATTTGTTGTGTCGTGTACAATTGGCATGGAACTGGCTTTTTCTGCGCCTTCTATTGATTCAAAATACAGTTCGGTGCATCGCCAACTGCCATATGTTTCGCCTGAGTGGTACAGCACAATTCTGGTGTGTTTACCTTCCCATACGTACCACTCTGATACATTAATTAAGGTGTCAAATTGCACTGTCGCGTCTCTGTTGGCCTCAACTGCTCCGAACACGTTCGTTAGACTTGTTAGCACTTTCGAGAACGCATAAGACGGCATTGTTATTGACACGCACACAAGCGACGTCTTCTTTCCATTGTCAGGAGAAAAAAATGCGGTTGATATCGAATACGGTTTAAATCCCATTACCATAATGGGATTGGCCATGTTGTACTCAACGACCAACGGATGAATTGGTTCTGTTTTTGCCGGGTTTAACGCAATAATGTGCCTGACATCGTTGACGCTCATGCCCCATCGCAATTTCCAGAAGCCAGGTTTGTCATTGTCTATTGACGACACGAATTTTGTTTCTTCTGGCAGCACTAGGCTCCGTTGTTGTGCCAGCACTGTTGCTGCTGCCATCAGCACAACGCATCTTCTCAACAGCATTTTTGAGTTCATAGATACTTTTCCCCATGTCGGTTACAACTGTTTGCAATTGTTCGAGGCACTTGCTCACCTGATTGTAAAAGAACTTGTCGGCGCGCGGTTTGTCACACACTAGGGCGTAGTTGCTATTGTGCGGCATTTTATATAAGGATGTGTCCATGGCGATCTGCATCGCCGTAACCTCGTCAAATCCGATGATTTCTTTTATTTTTGCCAGGATGCGCATACTGGGCGGGTATGGTCGAACCATCAATTGCCGTATGCGTTCTGGCGTAACGCCAACTCTGCGCGCAAACTCTGCTCTTGACATACCGGTTTCTCGAATATACCGTTCGATGACAATGCCAAGCCGTGAAAATGTGTCAACCGTGCTTTTCATAACGCTCCTAATGTGTCGTTGCTATCATTCTACCATATTCATTTTGGTCTGTCAAATCGCTTACAAGAAATTCTACTTGACAAAAAGCTCAAGTTGTGATATAATGCGTACACACTTTTTTGCTTATGACGCTGCAGAACGAATTTTCAAGAAGCGTCCCAACCGCGATGGGAGCTCGCGGCGCGAGCCCGTCCATGCTCGCGGCTGAGCTTGCACGTGCTGGCGTACAAGTAACGCCGCAGACTATTTACAACTGGCTGGCAGGCAAGAACATGCCACCGATAATTACCATGGAGAACGTGTGCAGTGCGTTGCGTATACTGATCGTTGCCGCTCCAGTCCTGTGCCGTTAAGCAGATCTTGGTTGCATGGTGCGTGAGGGCGGTGCCGCCTGCGCGGAGAGCCGGCCTGCGCGGTCAGTCTTCCGGCGGGCGGCCTGGGCCGAAGAAGAACAGGTACAGATCGTCGAGGATGGCATAGGCACACGGGGTAACGAGCAAGGTGTTGGCCGTGGAGAAAGTGAGGCCGCAGACGATGGCGAGAGCCATGGGCGCGATGAACTGCTCTTGCCCGCTGCGCACGAAGGCGATGGTGGACATGCCGGCGATGGTCGTGGCGGCGCAGAGAAAAATTGGCCGCAGACGCAACGGCCCGGCGTGCAAGAGCGAACTCCAGCGCGCCCAAGTTGACACATAGCGGTTGGGATTGGCCTTTACTACCAAGCCGATGCCGTGCGCACGCTGCCACGCCGTGCGGCGTTCGTTAATGAAGGTGACCAGCACGATGCTGTCGTTCACGACAATGCCAGCCAGGCCGATGGTACCCATCAAGGCCATGAAGCCCAGCGGCAATTGAAACACCATAAAGCCGTAGCACACACCGATCAAACCCAGCGGAATAGCCAGCAAAATAATGAACGGCTGAATGAAGGAATTGAGGATGCCGGCCAGGATGGTAAAAATGAGGAAGATGGCGATGGCGCCGGCGATGGCCATGGAACGCAGTGATTCGTTGGTGTCTTCTTCTTCGCCGCCGTAAGAGATGGCGTAGCCGGGGTAGCGCTGGGAAAGGTTGGCGAAATCGGCGCGCAGGCGCCGGTTGGCCTCGCGCGAGGTGATGCGTTTGCCGTCCACATCGGCCGTGACGGTCAGCGCGCGTTTGCGGTCGAAGCGGTAGATCGTTGCGATGCCTGGGGCGCGCACGATCTGTGCTACCGAACCAAGAGCAACCAGCTGGCCCTCAGGGTTCATGATACGAAACGACTGCAGCGCTTCAGCCGAGCGCGTGTGCTCATCGGCGTATTTCACGCGCACGGTGACTTCGTCGTTGCCCCAGCGGAAAATGGAGACTTCCGCGCCTTGAAAAGCGGTGTTGATGGCCGTGCCGATTGTGGCCACGTCCAAGCCTGCCAGCGCGGCCTTGCCTTCATCAACATCAATGTGCAATTCATTTTTGCCGCGTTCGAAGTCATCGTTGATGTCGGCAATGCCGGGAATAGCGGCGAGATAAGATTTAAGTTCTTCAGCGATACGCTGCAAGGTACGAAAATCATCTCCGGTAATGCGCGCGGTGATAGCTTTGCCGACGGGGGGACCGCCTTCTTCTTTCGTCACGCGGGCAAGGGAGAACACGGGATGGCGCGCGAGGATGGTGCGCAGGTCATTGATGATGGGGGTGGGGCGGCGGCAGTCTGGGTGGTCTTCGGCCACATCGAAAATAATTTGCGCTTGATTATTGCCGAGTTTGGCCGCGAAGTCATCCTGCATGCGCAGGCCGATGGAGGAAATAACCGCGGCAATTTCGTGCGGCGGCATGTTGGAAACAATGTCTTGTTCGAGGGACTGCACGGCGCGGAGGGTATCCTCGAGACGGAAGTACGGAGGCGCTTCCAACTCAATCTTAAAGCGGTCGGCGTAATCGGCGCCGAAGAATTTGAAGCGCAGGAGACCGGAGGCAGGCAAGGCGAGCGCCGACAGCCAGAGGAGGAACGCGCCTGCCATCACCAGCCAGCGCCAGCGCAGGCAGAGTTTCAACAGATAGCGGTAGCATTCGATCACGGAGTCAAAGCGGCGGTCTACCCAGCGGCGCAAGCGCCAGTCAAGTTGGCCAAGGCGGAAGGTGAGGCGCGCAATCCCGGTGTGTGAGTGGGCGATGTGCGAAGTGAAGTAAGAGTCTTTCACTTCAGGCTTGGCATAGGCAGCCAAGTGCGCGGGCAGGACAAACAGCGCTTCCAACAATGAGAGCAGCAGCGCCACAGCGACAATTTGTGGAATGATGGCGATAAAGCGCCCCATGACGCCCGTGGTGAGCAGCAAGGGGAGGAAGGCCACGATGGTGGTACTGACGGCGCCCATGACGGGCCACAACATCTCGTGCGCGCCCGTGATGGCGGCGCGGATGGGGGGGTAGCCCATCTCCAGATAGCGGAACACATTTTCGCACACGACGACGGAATCATCCACGAGCATGCCCAGCACAAGGATGAGCGAGAACAACGAAATCATGTTGAAGCTGCTGCCCACGAAATAGAGGTAAATGAAGGTGCCAAAGAAAGCAAAGATGAGCCCCAAAGTCACGAGCAGCGCGATGCGCCAGTTAATTAGCAACAAGAGGATGACGAGCACGAGGAAGAGGCTCTGGATGCCACTGGTAATCATCGTGTTCAGGCGCGTGCGCACGAATTTTGAGGTGTCATTGAAAGTGTTCAGCTCCACGCCGGGGGGCAGGCGCGGGGCGATTTCGGCCAGCAGGGCTTTGACGCGCGCGGCGATTAACAAGGTGTCGCCGGTTTTTTGTTTGTTAATGGTGAAGGTAATTGCCGGGCGGCAGTTGACGCGCCCGAGCGTGCTGTCTTTTTCGAAGGTATTGCGGACGGTGGCGATGTCGCGAATGCGGACGATTTGGCCGGCGACGCGCTTGACGACGAGGTTCTCGAGGGTGTGCCACGTATCTTCATTGACTTGTTCGAGCGTGCGCAGGGTGAATTCGCCGGAAGCGGTTTCGAGCTTGCCGCCGGGGATGTTCAAGTTTTTGGCGCGCACGGCCGCGCTGATGTCTTCGGTGGAAATGCCATAGGCGCGCGCGCGGTACGGATCAACCTCCACCCATAGTTCGCGGTCGTTCAATCCAGCAATGACGACGCTGGCAACTTTGGGGAGCGCGAGAAACTTGTCTTCGAGTTCATCGGCGATTTTTTTCATCGCCAGGCGGTCGGCGCCCGGCGCGTATGTCATGCCCACCGTCAGCACGGGGAAGGGGAATTTCAGTTGTTTGGTGATGGGCGGCTCGGCGGTACGCGGCAGGTCGCTTTTGGCTTGGTCAACTTCCTGGCGCACTTCGTTGAGGACGCGCTGGACATCATCCACATCGTCGGGGAGTTTCAAATAAATAGTTGAAAAATTGGGCGCGGAGACGGAACGAATTTCCTTGATGTCCTCGACGTTGCGGACGCGGTCTTCGATCGGCACGGTGATGAGCCGTTCAACATCTTCGGGCGCGTTGAGCGTGACGTCAAGGGTTTGCACGATGAGGTAGTCCGTACTGATCGAGGGGAAGATTTCGCGGCGCAAGTTCATGGCGCACACCACCCCCATGACAGTCACGACCAACGTGAGCATGTTGGCGAAAATGTGCTGCCGGATGGAGAATTCTGCCAGTGTCATGCGGTGCTAGCGGAGAATAACCTGATCGCCGGGCGCGAGGCCGTAGAAAATGTGCACCCAGCCATCAACCTCATCACCAAGTTGCACGGGAACACGCACAGGAGTACGTCCGGCAAGGCAGTTGACATACGTACCGGCATCATCGAATTTAACCGCGTAGACGGGCACACAAAGGATATCAGCAAAGTGGCGCACCGGCACCCGCACCCGCGCCACCATGCCGGGCTTGAGCAGCTGCCGTGAATTGTCGTATGAGGCTTCAACTCGATACAGGCGCGTGGCGGCCTCCACATCGGCGCCAACCGCGGTAATCAGCGCAGAAAACGCCGTATCGGGCAGCGCATCCACTGTAAACGTCACAGCGGTGTTGGTGTGAATCCGTACGATATCGCGGTCTTCTACGAAAAAGACGAGACGCAGGCGCGCCGCATCAACGATGGTGAGCAGCCGGTCGAGCGGCCTGACGCGTTCATTACGTTCGACAAAACGGGCGCTGACACGGCCGGCGCATGGAGCTGTGATGACGCAATCGCGCACCTGCTCGCGGGCCGTGTCCAGCGCTGCAGCCGCGCGGCGCACGGCCACCTCCGCCACGTGATAGTTCAAGCGGAATTTGCGCAGCGTCTCATCGCCTACCACCGCGTTGGTGAACAGATGTTGATTGTTGCGCAAGTCGGTCAGTGCATTCGAGTATGTCACAACGGCCTGGTCGTAGGCGGCTTCGGCCTCGCGCAGGGCAATTTTTTTGTAGCGCGGGTCGAGCTCGATCAAGGTCTGGTTTTGTGTGACGGCGCTGCCGACATCCACGTGCAGCTGAAGAATTTCACCGTCCACGGCCGCGCTGAGCGTAATGACCTTGTCGGCGCGCAGCTCGGCATGCAGTGAACGCAGCAGCGTCAGATTGGTGGGCGCCACGACATACACAGGCGGGGGCGGTGGTGATGGTTCAGGCGTGGCAGGCGCGCGGCGCGCGGCAATGTATTTGGCGACTGAAATGCCAAACGCCGCGCCGAAGACCAGCAGCACCACCACGAGCACACAGCCAATCGTGCGGCGTTTATATGTCAGGGAATGAGAAGCCATGGCGGTGGGATATGCAGCACGTGCTCAGCCCGACTATTTCTTCGCAAGAAATGTGTCAAGCATGTCGGCCGCGATGGCACAGGCCTTCTCGCGGCTGACAGGTGAATGATATAAAATGCCGATATTGGAACAGTACTCAAGCAGACCAAGGGATACTTCGGCAACGGCCTCAGATGCATGCTGACCGCGGTAGCCGTGCAAGGCGAACAGCTGGCGGATGATCATGCGGCTGCGCGCGCGGAACCCCGTTACCATTTCCTGCATCCGCGCATCCTGGATAATGCGTTCGTGAAACACCCGGTGCAAGCCGGGATAGGCATCCTGCACAGCCGAACTTTGCCTTAACAGGGCGCGCAGGGTGGCGCGCAACGAGGCGCGCGGCGTGGCAGCCGCAATCATGGCCTCGGCCGGCCGTAACAATTCCTCGACGTGCGAGGACAAAACGGTGGCGAGCAAATCTTGTTTGTCGCGAAAATAGGCATAGGCGGTGCCAACGGAGACACGCGCCTCGCGGGCGATGCGCGCCATGGTGGTCTTGGCAAACCCGTCGCGGTTAAAGCAAACGCGCGCCGCCTGCACGATGCGGGCGGCTTTACGCTGGGCGCGCGGCTGGCGCGGCTGGCGCGGCTGGCGCGGCGCGGTGCGCCGCGAAAAATCAGTGCGGGTAACGGTCATGAGCGGTAAGGGGCACGGTACTTTCCAAACATGAACAGTGTATCATATTCACATTTGAAAAGCAAACCGCAGGCGGCAGGACATGTGATGTTTTTTGCAGTGCAGGCAGCAACGCGGCGAGACGCCGCGTCTATATAGACGAGTCGTCCCAGCTCGTTTTCTTCTGCCCACCGTCGCGGCGCGGAGGCCGCTCCCACATTCTTTTTCTCGCGGAACTTATTTATCATCAACATCTTATGAAAAAAGTCAGATGTCCCGGAAGCGAGGGAGAGTGTATGCATGGGCGGCTTGAGACCTGTGCGCGGCGGGGACATCATGGCCAGATGACCAAGCCTTTGATGTCGCGGCGGCTGACAGGGCCAAACACGCGGCTGTCGGCGCTGACGGCGCGGTTGTCGCCCATCAGAAAGTAGCGCTGTGCCGGGATGCGCCAGAGACAGTTGGAGGCCGGCAGTAACGCGTCGTTATTGGGCGCCACGTATGGTTCATCGAGCGGCGCGCCGTTCAGAAAGAGCCACGCGCCGCGCAGTTCCACCGTATCGCCGGGTACGCCGATAACACGTTTGACCGTCAAATCAGAGAAGAGCGGATGAGTGAACACGACCAAGTCGCCGCGGCGCGGTTCGCGCAAGTGATAGATGTAATGGTTGATGAAATAGCGCGCCCCAGGCGCAAGTGTCGGCAGCATGCTGTCGCCTTGCACGATGCCCGCCGAGATGACGTGGCGGCTGACGATCAGGTACACCAGCAGGACGCCGGCCAGCATAATCAACCCGGGCGAGGGCGGGCGATAGCGGAGTAGCTTTTCCACGCGGTTCATGGCAGATAGTATATCCTGCGGTGCGCATGGTGTCAACAGCGCGGCACGCAGATCGGGCGGGTAGGGAAGACTGCTGGCTGCGGCGGCCTGATGCGCGCGGGGCAAAAGGGCAGCGAGGCCGTTGCCTCTGCATGTTTCGATATCGGTATCGGTACCGCAATCGAAATCATCATGGAGAGCCGCTGCCCGTCCAATTATATGTCACTAGTTGCTGTATGCAGGCGTCGGGGGTGCGTTGCATTTTTGGCGGTGCTTCGTTATAATGTACCGGAACTGCTGTATGTATAATCCTGGAGACACACACGTGACCTTGGTAGACAAAATTCTGCAGGCACATCTGGTGAGCGGCACGGCGGCGCCCGGTGAAGTGGTTGATGTGCGCATTGACCAGACGCTCACGCAAGATGCCACCGGCACGATGACGTATTTGGAATTTGAAGCCATGGGCGTGCCGCGCGTGCGCACGAAGTGTTCGGTGTCGTATGTTGATCACAACATGCTGCAACAGGGGCCGAACAACATGAACGACCACCTGTATTTGCAGTCGGTGGCGGCCAAATATGGTATTTGGTTTTCGAAATCGGGGAATGGCATTTGTCATCAAGTGCATCTCGAGCGGTTTGCCGTGCCGGGCACGACGCTGCTGGGGGCCGATTCGCACACGCCAACGTGCGGCGGGATTGGGGCGCTGGCGATTGGGGCGGGCGGGCTGAACATTGCACTGGCCATGGCAGGCCTGCCGTTCAGCATGATCTATCCGCGGGTGATCGGCGTACATCTCACGGGCGCACTGCAGCCGTGGGTCTCGGCCAAAGATGTCATTTTGAAAGTGCTTTCGATTCTGACCACAAAAGGCAACGTTGGCTGCGTGCTGGAGTATTTCGGGGATGGGGTCAACACGTTGTCCGTGCCGCAGCGGGCGACGATTACCAACATGGGGGCTGAACTTGGCGTGACGACGAGCATATTTCCGTCGGACGAGCGCACCAAAGAATTCATGAAGGCGCAAGCGCGCGCGCGGGCGTGGAAGCCGTTGGCGGCCGATGCCGACGCACAATATGACCGCGTGATTGAGATAGATTTGCCGGCGCTGGAGCCGCTGGCCGCCGTGTCGCCCTCGCCGGACAACGTGCATGCTGTGCGCGAGCTGGCTGGCCAGAAAGTGCATCAAGTGATCATCGGTTCATGCACCAACTCATCGTACCGGGATTTAAGCATGGCGGCGGCAATTTTGAAAGGCCGCAAGGCTCATGCGGACGTGACGCTGATGATCACGCCGGGCAGCCGGCAGGTGTTGCAGATGATTGCGCGCAGCGGTGTGATGGAAACCTTTATCGCTGCGGGCGCGCGCATTTTGGAATCAGCATGCGGTCCGTGCATCGGGCAAGGCGGCGCGCCCGCGGAAGGAACCCTGAGTGTACGCACGTTCAACCGCAACTTCACCGGGCGTTCGGGCACGGCCAACGACTACGTGGCGCTGGTCAGCCCGGAAGTGGCGGCGGCGTGCGCGTTGACGGGTGTGATGACCGACCCGCGCACGCTGGGCATGGAGTATCCGCAGATTCAGGAGCCGAAGCATTATCTGGTGGAAAAAGACATGTTCATTGCGCCGCCAGCCGACGGCTCTGGAGTGGAAATCTTCCGTGCCAGCACGATTGGTGAACCGCCAAAGAACACGCCGCTGCCAGACCATCTGCATGGTACGATTGTCTTGAAAACCGGCGACAAAATTACCACGGACCACATCATGCCGGCCGGGCCATACTTAAAATTCAGGTCCAATATACCTGAATATGCGAAGGTGGTGTTTCAGTGTTTCAACGAACCGGGCAAGCCGAGTTTTGCGGAGCGCACGCTGCAGGTGCGCCACGCCGGGCGGCATGCGATAATTGTGGCTGGTGAAAGCTACGGCCAGGGCAGTTCGCGCGAGCATGCCGCGATTTGCCCCATGTACTTGGGGGTGAAAGCGGTCATTGCCAAGTCGTTCGAGCGCATTCACCGAGAGAATTTGATCAACTTTGGAATTCTGCCGTTGACCTACACGTCGGGTGACGTGTATGACAAACTGGCGCAAGGCGCCGAGCTGGAGATCGAGGATGTGCGCGGGCAAGTGCAGCGCGGCGCGGTAGTTGTCGCGCGGCTTCACGACGGCACAGTGATCGAATTACTGCATGGATTGACGCCGCGTGAAAAGGAAATTGTGCTGGCTGGCGGCATGTTGAACTTGATGCAGACGCAATAAGCGCAATGTATTTCATCCGTGTTCATGATCATTTCTGCGCGGCGCACATGCTGGCGTTTCACAACGGCACAGTGGAGCCATTGCACGGGCACAACTGGCGTGTGGAAGTCGTGGTGGCGTGCCCGCAGCTTGATGCGACGGGGATTGGGATAGACTTTGAAGTCGTCCAGCGGGAGTTGCATCAATTGCTGGACACAGAACTTGATCACCGCAACTTGAATCATCTCACAGCGCTGAACCAGCCGAATCCGACCAGCGAGCATATCGCGCGCTGGATCGCCGAGCGTATGATGCCGCGCATTACCGCGGCAGCGCCCGGCGCGCGCCTGCACGCCGTGACGGTGTGGGAAACGGATGCGTGCGGCGTAACCTACGAATTACCGCAATGAGGCGCGCGGCGGCTCAGGGGCTGGACCTGCCCGGGTGGGACAATCAACATTTTTTGCCGTCTGCAATCAACACACATCGCAGCATGATCTGTCATTTTTCGTGGGTGATTAGACATGTGACATTTTTTGCCGTCTGCAATCAACACAGTATGTCGAATGTCAGATGTCAAACGTCAAAGGTCGAATGTCGAACGTCCAACGTCTCCTCGCATGGTTGACTACACTTCTCCACAAGCCGGTATGCGCGTCAGCGTGATTGGCGACGGCGCCTGGGGCACGGCCAGCGCGATGTTGTTGCATGACAAAGGATTTGATGTGCGCGTGTGGGGCGCCTTTCCGGAGTACACGCGCGAGATCGTGCGCAGCCGGCAGAACTACAAATATCTGCCGGGCATACCCCTGCCAGAAACGCTGGTGTTTACGAACGATCTGGCCGAGACACTGCGTGGCAGCCGTTTGATTGTGATGGCTGTGCCGTCGCACGTGATGCGCGAAGTGGCGCAGCGCGTGGCGGCGGCATTGCCCGAGCCCACGCCGTTTGTCAGCTTGGCCAAAGGCCTGGAGGGCGGGACGCTCAAACGTATGAGCCAGGTGTTGCGGGAAGAGACACAGCTGCCGCAAATCGCGGCATTGTCCGGCCCCAGCCATGCGGAAGAAGTGGCGCGCCGGCTGCCTACGGCCGTAGTGGCCGCATCAGAGCACATGAACCTGGCGACGTTTGTACAGGACGTATTTTCCGGGCCGACGTTCCGAGTGTACAGCAACACAGATATTACGGGAGTGGAACTGTGCGCCACGTTGAAGAATGTGATTGCGATTTGCGCGGGCGCGGTGGATGGCTGTGGCTTTGGTGACAATGCCAAATCAGCGTTGCTGACGCGCGGGCTGGTGGAAATTGTGCGGTTTGGCACGGCGTTGGGCGGCAAAGTGGAGACGTTCTTTGGCCTGGCAGGCGTGGGCGATTTGATCACGACGTGTTTCAGCCGCCACAGCCGCAACCGCGCGTTTGGCGAGCGCGTGGCGCAGGGCATGACGATCAGCGACGCGCTGGCCGCGTCTACCGGCGTAGTGGAGGGCTACCGCAACGCCAAGATTATCCGCGAATTGGCGCGCAGACTTGGCGTTGATATGCCGATCACAGAAACATTGTATCAAGTGTTGTATGAAGGCAAGAACATTCGTGATGCGGTCACACAACTCATGACGCGCGAGCGCAAATCCGAACAGCCTACCGGCCATCCCGTGCGGCGCTGGCTGCGCCTCATGCTGCTGCGCCTGCGCGTCAGCTTGATGATGCACGCATCGTAACCATTGTTCGAACCGCAGGAGAACCACATGTCATTCATCATTACCACGTATGTGCCGGAAGGCATTGTGATGGCGGCGGACAGCCGGCAGACGGCCGTCATTGAAGGCACGATGCCCACGGGCGAGAAGCTGCCGAAATTCGAGACGGTGACATCTGACAACTGCTACAAGCTGTTTCTGCTGGAAGAGCAGAATATCGGGGTTGGCGTATTTGGGGAAACGCTGCTGGGCGGCAAGCCGGTCGAACATTCCGTGCGCAAATTTTTAGAAGAATTCAACGATCCTGAAGACGACATTCTCGACGTGGTGGAGAAGATGATGCGCTATTTCAGCGCGCACCATCCGCATGCCGACACGGCGTTTCACATGGCGGGCTATAAACGCGAGGGGCGGATCAGCGTGCCGTATGTCTATCACTGCCAGGTCTCGCGCAATGAAATCCGGCGCTGCAATGTGAAGCCGGGGACGGATGAAGTGCTGTACGGCGCGATGTGGGGCGGGCAGGGCGACATCATTGCGCGCCTGATTCAGCCGGGCATGATCCGCGTGGGCGGGCCGGACGCGCCGGAAGTGCCGAATCCACCGATTTTATGGGACGCCATGTCCGTGCAGGACGCGATTGATTTTTCTGAATTTGCGGTATGGACTACGGCGGAGATGGTGCGCTTCCAAGCGCGGCCGAAAAACATAGGCGGGCCGATCGATATTCTGCTGATCACGCCGCGCGGGTCGGGCTGGATTCGCCGCAAGGACTTCTCCAGCGAGTCGTACACACCCTACTGATGCGGCTGGGCGCGGCAGAACTGCACGAGCGCGCGGCGCAGCTGCATGCGCTGCTCTCGCCCTGCCGGCTGTGCCCGCGCCAATGCGGCAGCCTGCGCGGCGCGGGCGCGCGCGGCTTCTGCCAGCTCGGGCCGGGCCTGCGCGTGTTTTGTACCAACCTGCATCACGGCGAGGAGCCGCCGTTGAGCGGCACGCGCGGCTCGGGCACGGTGTTTTTTTCCGGCTGCAATCTGCGCTGTGTGTTCTGCCAAAATTTTTCCTTCAGCCAGTATGGCAACGGTGAAGACCTGACACCAAAGGAACTGGCGGCACGCATGCTGGAACTGCAACAGCGCGGCGCCCACAACATCAACTGGGTGACGCCGAGCGCGCATGCCGCCCCCGCCGTCGAAGCGCTGGCGCTGGCGCGCGACGCAGGATTGTCTATTCCGCTGGTATACAATTGCAGCGGCTATGAATCCGTAGAAGTCCTGCAAGTGCTTGACGGCGTCGTGGACATTTATCTGCCGGATGCCAAGTATGCAGCGTGCGAGCCGGCGGAGCGGTTCTCCGGCGCGCCGGACTATCCTGCCATCAACCGTCAGGCCATCCGCGAAATGTGGCGGCAAGCGGGCCCGCTGCAGCTGGATGAACACGGCGTGGCGCAGCGCGGCCTGCTGGTACGCCATCTGGTCTTGCCGCATGATCTGGCGGGTACGCGCGAGGTGTTGCGCATGTTGCACGACGAATGCGGCAGCGAAGTGGGCATCAGTTTAATGCACCAGTATTTTCCTGCGCATCGCGCGCGCCAGTTTCCCGAGATCGCGCGGCGCATCACATGGGAAGAATACGAAGCGGCACTGCAGGCCTTGGATGAGTATGCATTCACGACGGTGTATATTCAGGAGTGGGACGACGAATAGGAGAGGAGGGCGGAACATCACACGGGTTACTATGCGCGGGAGAAGTAACCACCGAGGCCAAGACTGCAAGCAGCGGTCTGAATGCAGAACTTGCCCCGCAACAGCGGGGTGAAGAAGTACAAAGTAAGAAGTGCAGCATCAATGACAAATGACCGATGACAAATGACCGATGATGAACGGGGTTGGAGCGCGAGAGGAGAATGATTTACAATTTGGGATTCATGATTTGCAATTTGAGGAAGAAAGAGCGAAAAGCGGTCAATCAACAGATCATGTCGTTTGCAAACAACACGTTGTGTCGGATGAGCAGTGATGAATTATGGGCGTCCCACAGTGCGCGTCGCCGGGTGAGCTGAATTTGTGCGTGAGAAAGGGGGCTGTGCTGCCCTACTAGAGTTAGTTGCCGGAAGTGAAGGGAACCACAAGATTTGACTTTTGTCGGTTTTTTGGAGATAATATACACAATATATAGTGTGAAATGAACGCTGTTGGCAGTTAAACAGGGGCGTGCGTGCGGCGGCTGACAAGGAAGCGCGCGAGAGGAGCGCGCCGGGTACGCGGCTGGCCGTATACATGGGAGAGCCTGCGTGGGTGCGTGTAAAACGGACGTACTGTCGAACGCGGGGCGAGGCAGATAACCATAACGGTGAGAAGGGAGATGAGAAGGCATAGTACAAGAAAAGGCGGGATGGTGTTGGGAGCGCTGGTAGTAATTGGTGCAGCGCGGCTTGTGGCTGCGGACGCGCCGTATTGGAGTACGGAGCGGAGTTTCCGGGTGTGTCCGCGCGGAATCAGCACGGCCATCGAGGCGGTGGCGCGGCACAGGGATGGGACGCCGGGGTTGTCGTGCGACGTGTCGGCGTATCCGGGGGCGGTGTTCGTGAACGTGGGGGGCGGCACGGGGCGGTTTGTGTGGACGCCGCCTGTGGGGCAGGAAGGCCTGCGGCCGGAACTGCACATGGTGGCGCAGTATGGCGGGATGAGCAGTACGCAAACGTTTACCTTGTGGGTGAGTGTGCCTGGGGCGCCCGTAGTGGACATCAAGGGTACGGCGTGGAACGGGCGCGGGCTGGATTTTGCTACGGCGACGTTGGATTGGTCATTGCACGGCGTGTCGGCGGATGACGTGTATTTGTTGCAGCAGACCACATGGTCGAACCGAGCGTCGGGCGCGATGGGGACGGCGTCGGGGATGATTCCATTTTGGTCGTTGCCTGCCACGGTGTTCAATTTGGTGCCGGGGGAAAACATGATCATTGTGGAAGCGGTGAATGATCAAAACCAGCGGGGCATGAACGGCATTAAAATCACGTATGACACGAGCCCGCCGGTGTTGTAGATACTGGCTCCGCCCACAGGGAGCACGTTTACCAATGCGGCTGATGTGAGCGTAACGGGCATCTGCTACGACGTGCACTCGCGGATCACGTCGCTGACATGGGAGTGCACGCCTGCGGGGAATTACGGCAGCCCGGACGGCATCAGTGCATGGACGATAGATGGCATGCAGCTGGGGCTGATGCACGGCAGTAACGTGGTGACGGTAGTGGCAACCAACCAAGCCGGGCTGACGGCCAGCGCCAGCGTCATGCTGTTCCTCGACGATGATGTGCCGTATGTCGTGATTACGAATCCCACGACCGCACCGGTGTATGCCACTGGGCATCCGAATTTTGTGTTAAGCGGCTATGCCGGGGACATAGACACGCCGCTGTCGCGTGTGGAGTGGCACAATCGCACGAGCGGTCTGACGGGGGTATGCGCGGGGACGTACACGTGGCAGGTAGCGGGGACGGCGCTGGGGCTGGCACGCGGTTCGAACAGCGTGGTAATAACGGCGGTAAACACGCTGGGGGCGCGCGGCTGGGCTGAGATTGTAATTATCTACGACGACACGACTGCGCCGCTGCTTGCCATTACCGTGCCCACGAACTGTCCGCATTTGGCGCTTAACACGACATTTCTGGTGCAGGGCACGGCCAGTGATCCGGACGGAGTGTTGACGGCCGTGCGCTGGCACTGCGTGCCCGGCGGGCTGGCAGGGCTGGCCAGCGGGCTGGAGCAGTGGAGCGTCTCCGCGGCAACGCTCGGCCTGCAACCGGGAACAAATTACCTGACCATCTCCGCTCACAACGAGGCCGGCCTGAGCGCCACGTCGGCTTGTGTGATTATTTATGAAAACGAGCTTCCCTACATTCAAATCACCAGCCCGACGCTTAATCCCACGTATCTCGCGGGGCACACCAACTTTACTCTTGGCGGTACGGCAGGAGATGCCGACACGCCCCTCGTGCGCGTCACGTTTACCAACACGGCCACGGGCGTGCATGGTGAAGCCAGCGGGCTGCACACGTGGAGTGTGCCGGCCGGTGCGCTCGGCCTTGTGCGCGGCGCCAACACGATTGTTGCGTCTGTGGAGAATCTCTATGGCGTGCGGGCACACGATACGATCGAAATAGTCTGGGATGACGCCTCCCCGCCGGCTATCACGATCACCAGCCCGGCCAGCGCGGCGGTGCACATTACGGCCACTAACATTCTGGGCTTTGGCGGCACGGCGGCCGATGAACAGAGCGGGATCTCCCGCGTGACATGGCACATGACGCCCAGCGGCGCGACGGGCGTGGCACACGGCACAGCGGCTTGGCATGTGCCTGCGGGCGAAGCCGTGCTGCACATCGGCACGAATGTATTTACCGCCACGGCGGTCAACGGGGTGGGCGAGACGGCGTCGGCACAGTTGCTGGTCATCTACGACCCGTATCCCGTTACGGTGCGCATTCTTGAGCCGGTTGATGCGCCCGAATATGTTGCGTCCAACACGGCGTTTGCCGTGAGCGGCGAGGTAAGTTCTTTAGGCGGCATATCGCACATGTCGTGGAGCAATCACACGCAGGGGACGGGGGGCGGGCTGCCTGCGTCAAATGCGTTCAGCATCGTGGCGTCCGCGCTGGGGCTGATGCGCGGCACCAATCTGATAGCCGTGTATGCCGGCAGTGTGCATGGGCGCACGGGCATGGATACGCTGCTGATCATCTTGTACGACATACAGCCGCCGGTGGTGCAGATCGTGTACCCTCCGCATGGCACGCTGCTGCACGAATCGCCGGTGGTGGCGGCTGGGACGGCGTATGACGAGGGCGGGCTGTCACGCGTGGAGGTGAACGGGCGCGTGGCCGACGGGCTGGCGCAGTGGTCGTGCCCGGTTTCGCTCTCCCCTGGGTTTAATACGCTGACGGCCACGGCCTTCGACATGCCGCCCTCGCTGATGGGCAGCGACAGTGTTGTTGTCTTGTACGGTGAAACCAACCGCAACACGCTGACGGTGCAGATTCAGCAGCCCTCCATCACCAATTATTGGGAAACAAGCATGGCAATCGCCAACCTGTCGGGCATCGCCAGCGGCACCCTCGGCGTGGAACAAGTCCTGTGGATCAACCGCTCGGTGACCAACAGTTTTGGGTATGCCGATGGCAACACGTCATGGGCCGTGGCCGGTGTGCCGCTGCGCGATGGCAGCAACGACATCATGGTGTTAGCGTATGACCGGCAGGGCAATTGGGGCGCGGATACGATCCTGATTGTCAAACAGGCCGGCGCCAGCAACAATGCGCATATCGTGTTGTCCAGCCTGCGCATCAAAAAGAACGTCACGACGAGTGTCGGCGCGGGGACAGCGCTGCGCGACACGTTCATGCTGCAGGGCACGGTTGCAGAGGATATTTTCAATCAATTTGATGTGACGGGGGCCAATCCGGACGCGTTGATCATTACCATCCGGTATCGCACCGTCAATCAGCGTGCGATCGTGGTGTCGTGGAACAGCACGGAACGGCGCGACCGCAGTTTTTGGAACAGCCATGAATGGCGCGTGCGCGGCTCGCGCAATGCGCAAACCAAACAAACCGCGGCGCCCATTCAGATTAACCCTGAAAATGAAGGACGCTTAACGTGCCAGCTCAAGCGCGTGGCCGGCAAAAAAGGCAGGCCCACCAGAATCACTTTCAAAATCAGGGTCATCGGCCAAAAGCTGGTCGGCAACGCCGTGGACAACACCAACCGCCTGCTTTCCGACACGCCCGTGGATTTGTGGATCAGTTTTGGCGACGCGCATGCCTCTACGCGCATCATGTTTGGCGCGAAATGGAAAGGCTGGCAGCTTGAAGACTAACCGTGCCTATGCCGCGCCCGCTCTCTTCACGGATAAAACGGCTCGCGCGGCTCTTCCGGTTCCAGGCTGATGCGCAACGTGCCTTCGGCGCGTGTAGCGGCGAGTTCGAAGGCCTGTTCAGCCTTTTCCCACGGAAGGCGGTGCGAGACTAGCGGTGCAAGACTGACCACACCGCGTTCAACCCAGTCGACTGCGGCGTGCGTGGTGTGGCATGAGCGGCGGATATTGTGGATGAGCAGTTCACGGCGGCGGCTGGCCGAAGCAGGCAGCTCCCACGAGGCTTCGTGCGGGATGCCGGCGATCGCCACGCGCCCGCCAATTGCGGCTGACAGCACGGCGTCACGCAGTGCAGGAGGCGCGCCAGCGGCCTCGATGGCAACATCCACGCCGCGTTTGCCCGTAAGCTGCATGATCTCCTGCGGCGCGTCCTTGTCTTGAATGTTGATTACATGCTCGGCGCCGAGCTGCTTTGCCAGCGCGAGGCGCGACGCAATTTTGTCCGTAACGGCAATCACCCGGGCGCCGCTGGCGCGCGCGGCGAGCAGGCACACCTGCCCGATGCCACCCGCGCCAAAAATGGCGACCGTATCACCAGCGCCGACCGAGAGTTTGCGCACCACATAGATGCCAATCGCCAGCGGCTCGATGCAGGCCATCTCCGCAAACGTTATGCGCGCGCGCACAGGGATGACATTTTGTGCCGGCAGCACGACGAACTCCGCCAGCGCACCATGCACGGGAGCCGAGCCCAGGAATTTCACATAAGGGCATAAATTGGCCTTGCCGCGCACGCACCACTCGCATCGCCCGCACGGCATGTTGGGATCGATTGCCACGGGCGTACCCTGCGGCAGGCCAGTGACGCCGTCGCCACACTCGTCAATGATGCCGGCCGCTTCATGGCCGAGCACAAACGGGACGGGCGTGGGGACATCGCCGATTGCGCCCGTGGTGTACTGCGTGATATCCGATCCGCAGATACACACCGACTGAATACGCACGCGCACTTCGCCGCGCGCGGGCACCGGCCTGGGCCATTCTTCTTCCCGCAGATCATTGCGGCCATAATACGCAACGACACGCATGGATTACGCTCCTTGTTGTAGATCATGGATAATGGCTTTGGCAGCGCGTTTGCCCGCACCCATGGCCTCGATAACCGTTGCCGCGCCGGTGACGATATCACCACCCGCGTAGACGCTGCGCTTGCTGGTGCGCCCTTCAGCGTCGGTAACAATATAGCCCCATTTGTTGACAGGCAGATCAGGCGTGGTCTGGCGGATCAATGGATTGGATTCCGTGCCGACTGCCACGATGGCAACTGAAATAGGTGTGTCGAATTCAGAGCCCGGAATGCGCACCGGGCGGCGCCGCCCCGATTCATCTGGTTCGCCCAGCTGCATGCGTTCACAGCGCACACTTTGCAGCCAGCCGCGCTCATTGCCGGTGAAGGAAATGGGGTTGACAAGAAATTCGAACTTGATGCCTTCCTCCTCGGCATGATGAATTTCTTCGGCGCGCGCAGGCATTTCGGCGCGCGAACGCCGGTACATGATGTAGACTTCATCAGCGCCGATGCGCAGGGCCGTGCGCGCCGCATCCATGGCCGTGTTGCCGGCGCCAAACACCGCCACACGTTTGCCGCGCACGATCGGCGTTTCTGCGTCCGGCAGGTAGGCTTTCATGAGATTGACGCGTGTCAGAAACTCGTTGGCCGAATACACGCCGTTCAGATTCTCGCCCGGGATTTTAAGGAATTTCGGCGTGCCGGCGCCCGTGCCGATAAACACCGCGGCATAGCCTTCTTCCGTCAGCAGATCATCAATGGTGTAGAGGCGGCCGATGACCGCGTTGGTGACGATTTGCAGGCCACGTTTGACCAACGCTTGGATTTCGGCTTTCACGATCGCCTTGGGCAGGCGGAACTCGGGAATGCCATATACCAGCACGCCGCCGGGCTCGTGCAGCGCTTCAAACAGGGTTACGTTGTAGCCGGCGGCCAGCAGGTCGGCGGCGCAAGTCAAGCCAGCTGGCCCGGAGCCGACAATAGCGATCTTGGGCGCGCCTGCCGGCGGGGCACACGGCGGCAGCGGCGCTTTTTCTCCGCGCATCAGCCGGATGCGCACATGATCGGCCACGAAGCGTTCAAGGCGGCCAATGGCCACGGCATCGCCGCGCTTGGCCAGGACGCAATTTTTCTCGCACTGCGATTCCTGCGGGCAGACGCGCCCGCACACGGCCGGCAGGCTGTTGGTCTGCAGAATCACCTGCAGCGCGCCTTCAAAATCGTGTTCTGCAATTCTATCAATAAATTGTGGAATGGCGACGTTGACGGGGCAGCCGTCAACACAGGCGGGCTTCTTGCACTGCAAACAGCGCTGTGCCTCGCGGATGGCCAGTTCATCGGTATAGCCGAGCGGCACTTCGTCAAAATTTCTGCGGCGCACATCCGGCGGCTGTTCCGGCATTGCCTGCCGCGGGATGGCCATGCGTTCTTTGGGTGTCAGCGTAGAAGCCATGCAGAGTAGTGCGTGATGCGGTTACAGAAAAAATGGGCGCGCATTAGGCGTTTAGCAAACCGATTTTGCATGCCTCGAGTTGATGCAGCTCATGCTCGCGATACATCCCCAGGCGGCGCTGCAATTCGTCAAAATCAACCTGATGAGCGTCAAACTCCGGCCCGTCAACACAGGTGTATTTAACAGCGCTGCCCACCGTGACACGGCACCCGCCGCACATGCCCGTGCCGTCAATCATCACCGTGTTCAGACTGGCGATGGTGGGAATATTCGCCGTGCGCGTGACCTGCGCGACCGCTTTCATCATTGGCACCGGGCCAATGGCCACGGCGAAATCAATCTGCGGCGAGCGTGCCATGCGCTCCGTGAGCACATCCGTAACAAAGCCCTTGCGGACGTACGAGCCATCGTCAGTTGTCACGAGGAGTTCATCGCTTACCGCGCGCATGTCGTCTTCAAGAATGAGCAGCGCCTTGGTGCGCGCGCCGATGATCGAAACTACATAGTTGCCCGCGTCTTTCATCGCCTGCGCGATCGGCAGCAGTGGCGCGACGCCGATGCCGCCGCCTACGCACGCCACGGTGCCATACTGTTTGACGGGCGTGGGATGGCCGAGCGGGCCGGCCAGATCACGCACAAATTCACCGGGCTCAAGCGCGGCGAGATCGCGCGTAGTCTTGCCCACCGTTTGGACAATCAGGCGCAGGGTGCCATCCTGCGGGCGCACGCCCGCGATGGTAAGCGGAATGCGCTCGCTGTGTTCCGCCGGGCGCAGAATGATGAACTGACCGGCCTTGCGTTTCTTGACGATCTGCGGCGCCTCGATCCACAGCGAGACGACATTTTCAGCCAAACAACTCTTCTCTACAATGCTATACGGCATGCATACATCCCAAGGTTAAAATTGTTGTGAGCAGTATTATAGCAAAAACAGCGCGGACATGAGAATAGCTGGAAGAAGCCTGGATCCGGCGACTAGGGAGGGGCGCCGGCCCGGCGGGCTTATGCGCGCTGGCTGAAAGGGCAACGGCCGCAGGGCCGCGATGAGCCATCGCGTCTACAGCGCACAAGGCCGCCGGGGCCGGCGGCCCTCCATGCGCATTCGATACCGATAGCGATAGCAATACCGATACCGAAACATGGAGGGGCAGCGGCCTCGCTGCCCTTGTGCCCCGCGTGCATCAGGCCGCCGGGGCCGGCGACCCTCCATGCGGATTCGATACCGATAGCGATAGCGATACCGATACCGAAACATGGAGGGGCAACGGCCGCAGGGCCGCGATGAGCCATCGCGGCTACAGCGCACAAGGCCGCCGGGGCCGGCGGCCCTCCATGCGGATTCGATAGCGATACCGATAGCGATACCGATACCGAAACATGGAGGGGCAGCGGCCTCGCTGCCCTTGTGCCCCGCGTGCATCAGGCCGCCGGGGCCGGCGGCTCGCCACAAGAATTGTGGACCGTGCGTGCATCAGGTTGCCGAGGCCGGCGGCCTTCCCTAGTCGCCGCATCTAGGAAAGAAGTCAGAAGTCAGAACTTGCCCTGCGGCAGCGGGGGGGGCAGAATCAACGACGTCAGTGACGTCAAATGTCGATCGTCGAACATCAAGTGTCGAAAGTCACATGTCAAAAAAAAAAGCTGCTTCCCGGAGGAAGCAGCTTTCGATGGAGGCACGATGAACACACACGATCAAATATCGTAATACAACGCGAACTCCCACGGATGCGGCCGCAAGTCGAGCGCGATCACTTCGTTGGTCATCTTGTACTCAATCCATGTGTCAATCACATCGGGTGTGAAGACATCACCTTTGAGCAGGAACTCGTGATCGTTGCGCAGGGCATTGAGGGCATCGCGCAGGCTGCCGGGCGTTTGCGGGACGAGTTTGGCCTCCTCGGGCGGGAGGTCGTAGATGTCCTTGTCCAGCGGTTCGCCAGGGTGGATTTTCTTCTGGATGCCGTCCACCGCGGCCATCAACATGGCGGAAAACGCCAGATACGGGTTGCAGCTTGGGTCTGGGCAGCGGAACTCGAGGCGCTTGGCCTTGGGCGAGGTTGAGTACATCGGGATGCGCACGGCGGCGCTGCGGTTGCGCTGCGAATACGCAAGGTTCACGGGCGCTTCGAAGCCGGGCACCAGGCGCTTGTAGCTATTGGTGGTTGGGCACGCGAAGGCGAGGACGGCCGGCGCGTGCTTAAGCAGGCCGCCGATGGCATACAGCGCGGTTTCGGACAGGCCTGCATAGCCATCGCCCGCGAACAAGTTTGTGTTGCCTTTCCAGAGTGACATGTGGCAATGCATGCCGCTGCCGTTGTCGCCAAAGAGCGGCTTGGGCATGAAGGTGACTGTTTTGTTGTATTTTTTGGCCACGTTTTTGACCACGTACTTGTATTTCAGCACGTTGTCGGCCATTTCGACGAGCGGAGCGAAGCGCATGTCAATTTCGCACTGGCCGCCGGTGGCAACTTCATGATGCTGGCATTCCATGTCCATGCCGATTTGCATCATGGTGAGGAGCATTTCGCTGCGGATATCCTGGAGGCTGTCGGTTGGGGGGACAGGGAAATAGCCTTCTTTGTAGCGGGGCTTGTAGCCGAGGTTGGGGTTTTCGGCGCGGCCGGTATTCCAGCGGCCTTCGATCGAATCAATGTGGAAGTAGCCTTCATGGACATTTTGGTCGAAGCGGATATCGTCGAAGACGAAGAATTCGGCTTCGGGGCCAAGATAGGCAACATCAGCGATGCCGGTGCTTTTGAGGAAGTTGACGGCTTTGCGGGCGATGTTGCGCGGGTCGCGGGTGTAATCTTCGCCGGTGACGGGATCGCAGATGTTGCAGATCATCACCAACGTTTTGTGCTGCGTAAACGGATCAATGAAGGCCGACTCGGGCACAGGCTTGACGATCATGTCGGATTCGTTGATGGCGCGCCAGCCGCGGATGCTGGAGCCGTCGAAGCCGAGGCCTTTGTCAAAGGTATCTTCTTCGATCTCGTGAGCGGGCACGGAAAAGTGCTGCCACAGGCCGGGGAAATCCATGAAACGCAGATCAACGATCTGCACGTGTTCGCTGGCCATCAACGCCAGCACGTCCTTGGGGGTCTTGCATGTTGCCATACGGCGCTCCTTGCGCGTAGTTGTTACATATATGGTCGGTTTCCGAGCTGCAGCCCCGCGAGCCCTAGTGCCCGGTACGGTGCACGCCAGCGAAACCTCCCGCTGATTCGCTTGGTTGTCCTGCAACCAGTGTGCCAAGCGATGTTGGAATAGTTAAGTAATTGTAAAATGATAGTTTACATACTTGTTTTCAAATTGCAACGGCGCAGCAAAGCTACCACACGGTGTCTTTTGTACTGGCGCCCCCACCTCTACGTGCCTCACGCCGCGCTTGGGCCACCACACGGCGGCAGGATATATTTGGCCCGGCGTATCAGAGCAGGAAGGCTGCTAACGAGAAGTAGAGCACGATCGTTGACAGATCGGTAAGTGCCAGCGTCACGGGACCGGCGGCAATCTTCAGATCGAGCCGCAAGGCGTGCAAGAGAGCAGGAATGCTCAGGCCAAGCACGCAGGCCGAGCAGACAATCAGCAGGATGCTCACGCCCACAACGCACGCGGCCATGGCGGCGCCGTGCCAGAACCAGACAACCAGTGCAACAATACTGCCGCACCCTGCGCCCAAAAGCGCCGCGGTGCTCAGTTCGCGGCGCAGAGCGGCCAGATACCAGCGCAGTGTAACCCGCGTTGCGCGCAAGGATTGGATGGTAACGGTCATGGATTGCATGCTCACGCTTTCGCCCAAGCCGAGGACAAGCGTCAGGAAGAAGGCCAGCAAGAGGAGCTTGGCCAAAGTTGCTTCATACACGCTGGCGAGCACGGCGCAGGTCACGCCGCTGACAATGGTGGCCAGCAGCCAGGGAAAACGGAAACGGAAGGCACGCAGCGGGGAGGCATCGCGGGCCTGCCAGACACCAAACCCTATAGCTTCAAAGAGTTCCTCGCGCAAAGCCTGCTCGCTGGCGTCGAATGCTTCACCAGTGAACATTTGTACATCAATCACACCGATAAGATGCCCGGCGTCATCCACTACTGGGAGCGCCAGCAGCTTGCGCGCGGCAAGCAATTCGTAGGCTTCCAGCATCGTCGCGCGCTGGGAGACCGAGATGACGTTCCGGATCATGATGTCGGCGATGCGCTGGTGCAGCGGAGCTGTCAGGAGACGCCGGGTGGGAATGACACCGCAGAGCACGCCGAGGGCGTCTTCGACATAGAAGTAGACGATGCGCTCGCCCAGGCCCTGCGCGCGAATGGTGTCCAATGCATCCCGCACGGTGGTGTGGTCGGAGAGTACGGCAACATCGCGCCGCGCAAACGCCACCACAGGCTGCTGCAAGTCATGCGTGCTGGAAGCAAGGCCGTTCATGCGATGCGAGCCATCATCTGTGAGCACGGCATGGATGGGTCACGTGCCGCGCGGCGTTGGCGCGGCGGTGGCAAGTTGTTGCGCGACACGTGCGGCAGCGGCAATATTACCAAAGACAATCAAGACATCGCCTGCACTGATTTTCTTGTCGGGTCCGGGGTTAATGGTGAGGGCGCCGTTGGCATGACGAATGGCGACGACGTTCAAGCCGGTGGTGGCGCGGATATTTTGCTCGGCGAGGGAGGTATTGACCCAGGCGGAGGCGGCGGGGACGATGATTTCGCGCAGGCCGAACTCCGGATGCTCAAGGCCCATGAGCTGGTCCAGAAAGCCAATGGCGTTGGGGAAGAGCATAATGTTGGCCATGTGGTGGCCGGCGACTTCGTTGACGGGGACGATGCGATTGACACCGGCGCGGCGCAGCTTGCTGGTGTTGCGTTGGTGGGTGGCGCGGGCGACGATCGTGAGGGTTGGATGCATTTCGCGCGCCACCAACGCCACAAAGACATTGTCTGCGTCTTCGGGCAATGTGGTGATCAGGCCTTTGGCCAGCCGAACCCGTGCCACATCAAGGACGGCTTCCTGCGTGGCATCACCGCACACCGCGAGAATGCCGCGTGCGGTCAGGTCGTCACAGATGGCTGCATCTTTCTCAATCACAATGACTTTTTCGTTACTTGTCTGCAGTTCGCGCAGGGCGCAGGCGCCTGTCTGGCCGCAGCCACACAACACAATGTGATCATGAACTGTTTCGATATCGTGAGCCATTTGCCGTCCTCGGAAGAGTTGTACGAGTTCACCGCTGGCCAGCATGGCCGCCAGCGAAGACAAGGCGTAGGCAGCCGTGCCGACGCCTGACAAGACCACTATGACAGTGTAGATTTGCCCGGCGCGGCTCAAGCGATGCGCTTCGCGAAAGCCAACCGTTGTCACGGTGATAACGGTCATATAGAGTGCATCAATGAGCGGCCAGTCCTCCAGCAGCATGTAGCCAGCCGTCCCGGCCATAACAATCACGGCGAGCAACGCCAGCGCGCCGAGAAAACGCCGGGCGATCCGGCGGTGGCTGGTGAATTGCTCACGGATGTGCATGGCGTGCCTACTTCGGCAGCGACGTCAGCACCTCGCGGCCGCGCGGCGTTACCACAACCATGTCTTCGATGCGCACGCCGCCCCAGCCGGGGATGTAGATGCCCGGCTCGATGGTTGTCACCATGCCGGTGCGGGCGCGCTCGACATTGCCTTTGGCCAGTTTCATGCCTTCATGGACGTCCATGCCGATGCGGTGGCCGGTGGCATGGCCGAAGTTTTTGCCATAGCCGGCGGCTGTGATGATATCGCGCGCGGCGGCGTCAATCTGTTTGAACGTGACGCCCGGTTTGACGGCGCGGATGGCGGCGAGCTGGGCCTTGAGTACGATGCTGTAGATTTTCTTAAAGTGCGCGTCTGGTGTGCCGAGGAAGAGCGTGCGCGTCATGTCCGAACAATAGTTGTCCACGCGCGCGCCCCAGTCAATCGTTAGCATTTGGTCTTCGTGGATGACCGTGTCGCCGGGATGATGATGGGGGATTGCGGCGTTGGCGCCGGCGGCAACAATGAACGGGAACGAGGGCTGGGCATGCACGCCCAATTTGCGCGCGGCAGCTTTGATGCGGTCTTCCAGCAATTCGGCGGCTTCGCGTTCGGTGAGGCCGATCCACTCATGATCGCGGATGGTGGCGAAGCCCTTCTCGGCAACCGCGATGGCGGTGCGCATGCACGCCAGTTCATCATCGTCCTTGACGAGCCGTTCGGCCATGATCCACGGGGGGGCGTGCAGCCAAGTGAGGCGCGGCGCGGCCTTCTGAAATTCGAGGAACCGCGCGACGGTGAGATGGTCGTGCTCAAACGCGAGCTTGGTGATGCGGCACTGGCGGCACCAGGCGGCCACGGCTTTGCCGATGCCATCTTTGGCGATGAAGGTCTGCATGTTTTGTTGCGCCGCGAGGGCGCGCGCGGCCGTCTCATAGCGGAAATCCGTGATGAGCGCGCACCCGCCGGGCGCCAAGAGCAGAAAGCCGTTGGAACTGTGAAAGCCTGTCAAATACGCGACATTGACGGGATTGCTGACCAGCATGGCTGGGACGCGCGCGGCCTGCATGGCGCGCAATACGCGGCTGCGGCGGTGACGGAAATTCATAGTTGCGGCTCCTTATGTTCTGACGGCGCCATCGCCGCGGATCATGTACTTATAGCTCGTCAGCTCCTCCAAACCAACTGGGCCACGGGCATGCAATTTGTCGGTGCTGATGCCCATTTCGGCGCCCATGCCAAATTCGCCGCCGTCGGTGAAACGCGTACTGGCGTTGACATATACCGTGGCGGAGTCAACATGTTGCAGAAAGTGCGCGCCGATGTAGGCATCCTCGGTAATAATGGCGTCCGAGTGATGCGAGCCATATTCGTTGATGAAGGCGATGGCCTCGTCTACGTCATCGACAATTTTGACTGAGAGGATGAGATCAAGGTATTCGGTGCGCCAGTCTTCTTCAGTGGCATCACGCACATTCGGGTCAATCGCCTTGGTGCGCGGGCAGCCGCGCAGTTCGACCTGCGCTTCACGCAACTTGGCGAACAGCGGCGGAATGACTTTTTCGGCGATTTGTGCGTCAATGAGCAGCGTCTCCATGGCATTGCAGACCCCCGGGCGCTGCACTTTGGCGTTCATGCAGACCGCGATGGCCTTGTCAATATTCGCGTCCTTGGCGATGTAGGTGTGGCAGATGCCTTCGTAATGCTTGAGGACCGGAATGCGGCTGTCCTCCGCAACTTTGCGGATGAGGCTCTTGCCGCCGCGCGGGATGACGAGATCGACAAACTGTTCCATGCGCAGGAGGGCGTCCACGGCCGCACGGTCGGTGGTTTCCACGAATTGCACGGCGGCTGTCGGCAGTTTTGTTGTGGCGAGTGCGTGTTGAAAGATGCGCGCCAGCGCGGCATTCGAGTGCAGCGCTTCGCTGCCGCCGCGCAGGATCACGGCGTTGCCGGATTTAAGGCACAAACTGGCGGCGTCAATGGTAACATTTGGCCGCGCTTCGTAAATGATGGCGATCACGCCGATGGGGACGCGCACTTTGGTGATGGTAATGCCGGACGGGCGGGAGCGCTGATCAAGCACAGTACCGATGGGATCACGCAGGCCAGCTACCACGCGCACATCCTTTGCCATGGCGTGCAGGCGGGCGGGTGTAAGCGTCAGCCGGTCAATCAGCGCGGCGGAAAGGCCGGCGGCACGCGCGGCGGCGAGGTCGCGTTCGTTTTCCGCCGCCAGATACTCTGTCTCGCGTTCGAGCGCCTCTGCTACGGCGAGCAGCGCGGCATTTTTGGCATCGGCGCTCAGATTGGCCAGCACACCCGCAGCCGCGCGCGCCGACCGCCCCAGCTCCTGCATGTAGGCGGGAATATCCATCGCGCTCACGGTACGAATTTCCCAGAGGCGCTCTTCTGGTTGCCCTTAGTATATTTAACGGGAAAACTGCGCGCGATGATGTAGCACTGCCCGCCTTTGGGGTCGGTGGGATTATTGCCCGTCAACGCCATGCAGAAGGGCAGTTGCATGTCGGCGTTTTTCGCCACTGGCGAATCGGCCGTGAGCGCCGTCGCCCCGCCAATGCTGCTCTTGGCAATTTTGAGCGAAAAGGACAGAACATACTTTTTGTACTTCATGTTCAAGACATGCACGCCGGTGGCCGGATTGACCATTTTGTTGGCGTATTTTTTTCCCTTGCCGCCAATTTTGACTGCGCTCTTGTCCGCGCTCTGGAATGAAAAGAACCCGCCCAGGTAGATGGAGATGTCCAGGTTATTCAACGTGGTAAAATCGGTGGCATACGGGGCCATGTTGACCGTGCCCCTGACGACGATGAAGTCCTTGTTGGGCTTGTTGAAAAACTGCATAAACTTGATCTTGAGCGGCGAAACACTCTGCGGGACTTTGACACGCCGGCCGGTTTCGTCAGGAATGTTAGCGTAGGATTCGGCCGTGCTTTTGTTGGGCGCGGCCAGCAGGCGGTTGTACATGACATAGGGCACTTGGCCCAGCGTCACGACATCCCACCACGACGCGCCCGCCGCGTTCAGCAGATTGTTCGAGATCACGCCTGACACCATTGTCCCCATCGTGTTCAAGACATAGTCCGGCGGCGCGATACAATACTTGAACGTCTCTTGGTTGGCCACACTGCGCGAGACGGAGCCGATCCAGCATAGCTCGCCAGCTTCATTGAAGACCAGCAGTTTGTTGCCGCTGGAATACTCGCCCACGTCATTGGTCTCGGTTTGCAATACACTAGGGTCAATGTACTGGCCGAAGGATGCTTGCACGTTGGCATTGCGCGATAACAGTACCAGCGTCTGATCCAAATAGGGATTCGACGCGTCCATGTACGAGGCGGAATAGACGAAAATATTCGACAAATAATCACGCCCATACCCCGTAAACAAGCGCATGCCCGCATAGTTGTTTTCCGAACTGGTAAACTCTACCGTCTCGTGCAGCGCATTGGCGTAGCGCACGCGCATGCTGTAATCGCTGAGGTGATCCATGGTGGTGTTATACGGCTTGTAGACCAGTGAACCGACCACCCCGTCGCCACTGATCTCCACGCGCAGCGCGCCGTTCTCCATTACATTCCATGCTGCCGTGGCAACATGGATGCTCACACTTGCCATCATCGCGATGGCGGCAGTACGCATCGTCATAGCATCGTTCCAACTGTCGTTAGCCCGCCTCACGGAAACCAAGATATAGAACAAACTGCTGCCACAGTGTACCATATTTGAAGGATAAAGTCAAAAAAACAACCGCGCGGGAGTCCGCGCGGTTGTCTGCCACATGACACTATGTTGCTGCTATGGTTTGCGCGCCCAGCGCAGCGCCAGCAGGCTGCCCAGCGCCGCCAGCCCAAGCACGCCCAACGGCTCGGGCACGATGCCGTACAATTCAAACCCCATGCCTTGATTGACCGTGTTTGTCACCCACACGCCGTCGCCAGTTGACTGTACCAGCGGCATGCCTTGGGGCGCAGCGGGCGAATTGACGACGCCCCAGACGGTGGTACACTGCATTTGCGCCGAGAACCAGTAGGTACTGCCGGCTTGGGCAGAAAACGGCGTCTGCAGGTGGGCCTGGTAATGCCAGAGAATATTCGTGGCAAACTCGCAGGCGTAGCCCTCGTGAAACTCTTCCTGCAGGAGTGCGCCGGGCCGGTTCTGCGGCGTGTTGGCATAAATGCGTAGCCAGAAACCCGTGTCCGTTGCATCACCTGGGCGCGGATCCATGCGGTAGCCCGTCCAGCGTACCGTTTGCACGAGCATGTTGCTCGTGCCAAAGGTGAAGTCATCAGCAGTTAGATTGGTCGTGGCAGGCGGGGAGAAATTACTGAAGAAAACCCACTGGGCTGGCGGCGCCATCTGCTGTTGATAGATGAGGTCGCCGTGCGGCGCGGGCATGGCGGCATCAAGCTTGATGGTGTTAGCGCTGCTGTAGCCATTGCTGCTGCCGTTCAGATCGCCGACCACCCACGGCCCGCCCATTTTGCGGAAACGCACGGCAGTGTCGAACGGCCCCGCCATGGTGATGGGTATGCTGCGCGCGTAGGCATCGTTGCTGCCCGCGGAGCCCACATACGGCGCGTCAAACCGAACCCAGCCGCTGGCCGGGCTGCTGCCGCGCGGGCCATAACCGATCTGGGCTTCATAACCGGGTGCGGGCACAGGGCCGCCTGTTTCGCCAGCGCGGTAGAGATAGCCCGTCAGAACTGGCGTCGTGTCATAACTTGTTAAAGACAGCGCCGCCGGCCCAGTGATCTGCGCATTATCCACACCGGTGAAACCAGCTACAATCTTGACGTTGTCTACGTACATCCGGTGGGAGTTCGTGCCCACATACAGGAAGCCAATGTAAACAGACGTATTGCCGCGATACTGCGAAATATCGGTGCTGACCGGGTTGACGACACTGGGCGTGCCCGATGCAGCCGCAAGCTCGACATACGCGCCATCGGCGGGATGGCGGCTGCCGTCCGAAATAAACGCGCCGGTGTAGTAGTACGTGCGCGGCGCTGTAACAAAACAAATAAAATCAACAGAGACGGTAATTGCATCCGCATTCGGCAAGGACAACATTGGCGTCACGATCCAGTTCGAGACAATGCCCGCGACGGTGACATCACCATGTCGCAAGGATGGCGGCGGATTACCCGAGGCGTTTGACCAGAACCAGCCGAGTTGATTGGTGCCCAAATAGTAGGACGCCCAGCCGTTCGTAGATGTGTGGGTGGAAAACGGCTCATAGAAGATGGTTTTCGACCAGACGCACTTGCTGATCAGCAACGCTGCGTTGGAATAGGCGCCCTGCACGGCCGTGACAATGGCCGTGTTGACGGCGTTGGGCAGCGCAGCGGCGGGCACCGTTGCGTTGATCACAAACGTGGTAGCCGCCCCAGGATTAAGCACGGGCGTGGCGGCGGGGCCGCTCTCGCCCCATGCCGCGTTGATGTACGACACGGCAAATGATGACGCTGCGGTGCTCATGTTTGTCACGGTTACTACATGGGCAAGTGAGTCACCGGGGAACCCTTGCCGTTGTTGCACCGCCGGCACGATGTAAACGTTTTCTTCAATGCCATTCACGCGCACATCGTCCATGTGGCAGTCATTGCCGTAGCGGCTGTTGAACAGAAATCCCAGCATCACGTTGGGCTGGTTCAAAGCCGCTGCAGGCAGGTTAGCCACTTTGACACTCCAGGCGTCACCTGCGGCATTGTAGCGGTAGTAATTAGTGATGGCGATCCAGTCCGTGCCGTTGGTTGACCATTCCAGCGTGAGGAAATCATTGTTGCCGGGGTACTGATCGTCTTCTGTCCATGCTAGTTGCACTTCAACTGCCAATGCTCCAACCGTTGAGAACCCGTTGGTGTATTTCAAACGGATGACCGCACCGCTGGGACAGTTGAACGAGTTGAAGCGCACGAAGCGAGTGCCCGCGTAAGGGGTGAACCCAGTAGGATAGGCGCTGGCGGTGACAAACGTCAGCTCCGGATCAGTCCCCGGATCGTTGACAATTTGCGTTGCCCCGGCCCGCCGGGATTGTGGCGCTGTTGAAGCCCTCTGTCAGCAATGTGGCGGCGCTCGCGCGCAGACACAGCGTCAGAACGACGGCGCAGAGGATTGAGATGACCTTCATGGGTGCTCCTCCTTTTGTATGTGAATGCCTGGCCCGCGACACATGCCGCGGGCCGGGCGTGGTTAGGTTTCGTTACGAAATTGTTTAGCGGCGTCTGAACGCAAGGGCGCACGCCAGCACGGCCGCCAGCCATAGTGCCGGCTCGGGGATGCCCGTGCCGAGCAGTGTTACTGTGGCGCCACCGCCGCCAGTGAGGATCGCAAGATTAGTGAAACTGCCTTCCGCGGACGGCTGGAATGTGAGCGTATGCACCGATGTGCTGCCGGCCGGGATGGCATACTCGGAGGCGCCTGCAATGCTGAACGGCGCCGAAACGGCCGTGATCTGGCCGGAGAGCACGCCGAAACCAATATTGCGGATGACAAGCGGCAGATTGGTGGTTTCACCGATCCCGACCTCGCCGAAATTCAGCACATTTGTCGCGCTTATCAGAGGACTGGCACCAATGATCATTTTCAACGGCACAGGCGCGAGCTGATTGACAAACGTGCCGTCCAAAACAAGGTTGGCCGTGTACTCGCCGACATTGGAGACCACCGAGGCATCAAAGGTGACATCCAGCGTGCCCACGCTGCCCGCGGCGATCGCGCCGGCATTGGTGGCAACACGCGCCCACGACAGCCCGCCGCTGGTCATGGTCTCGAAGCCATCGACTTCCATGTCAGTGGCGGCGAATTGTCCAATGAGTGTGGTATTACCGGTCGTCGTATCTGCCACGCGCAACTCACCGCGGCTGGTGGCATTATTATAAGCTGCCAGATAGAGCACATCGTGCTGCTTGTCAAACGCCAAGTCTTGTGCGTAATTTGCGTTGAAGCCGATCGAACCGACGACCGTGCCTGCCCCCGTCGTTTTATCAATGCGTACCAGTGTATCTGCGGCGATATCAACCCCGTACATGTCACCCGCTGCATTGATGGCAATGCCAATAATCAGACCACCATTGGTGATCGAGCCGACCAGTGTGTAGGCGCCATTTGCGGGGTTAATGGTATACAGCTTACTCGCTGAACCAGACGACGATGACGCGAACAAAGTCCCGTCCGGCGCGGCGGCCAGCCCGGTCCAGTTTTCGCCTGAGGGCGGCACGCACGCGGCGATGTCTGTTACCGCTGCATTGAGGGTATTGACGGTAACAAATTTGTTATCACCATACACAAGACAATACAGCTTGCTGAAGTCGTTGTTACGGAAAGCCGCACCGCAGACAAACCCGCTCGGACCGGTATTGGCTGGGCCGATCGTCGTGTAGCCACTGGGATTGTCGGTCATCAAACTGATCAAGGCATTCGGATTTGCCGGATAAATATTGAAGCCATACGCCTTCACTGCGGACGACGACAGCACGGCCGCGGCCGGCGCTGCAGCCGGTGAAGTGATGGATGACTTGGGAGCACGCTCCATGGACAGCGGCGCCGTGCCGCGCGGGAAGTTCCCGTCGCTCGGCGGCAAGGAAACATGCGTGATGCGCTTAAGCAGCGTCGTGGTGGCGCCGTAATTGCCGATCGTCACAGTGTACTGCACCGTTAGTGGCCCGCTGTTGCTCAGCACCAGCGTCGTGACAACCTGCTCGCCGAGGAGCATCGTGCGCGTAATGTTGGTGGGCGTTACCGAGAGATACGAGCCCTCCAGCAGGAAGTTTTGCACGTTGGTAAACCCAACAACAACAGCCACCCCTGCCGCCGTGGCCGGCAGGTAATTGGCCTTGGTCACCGTCAGATCATACGTGCCGCCGGGTGCGGTCGTGACGTAGCTCCCATCCGCTTCCGTGACGACAGTATGGACATACGAGGCGTTGGTGATGAGCACCTGCGCGCCGGCGATGCCAATAAGCGATTCGGCATCGAGCACGCTGCCGGCAATGTAGCCTGCGTTGGTTACCTCGCCGTAGACTTCCATGCCGAGATCCGCATTCAGAGCGTTCCATGCCGTGGGCACAACGGTCTGGCGCGCGCTGTTGCCGCGCACGGCGTCGGGTGTGTCAATGAGCGACCAGCGCGTGGCGTCCTGCACCTCATGCTGCAACGAGATCCAGATGGTTTGGCCGGCTTGCACCAGCAGTTGCGTACTCAAATCAATATGATACTTGTAATCCAGGAAGCCAGAGGCGTCTTTGCCGATCAATTCTTCGCACGCATAGCCCGGCACATACTGCTGATACAGCAATGTTCCGGGATTGGTGACGGCGTTGGCATAGATGCGCAGCCAGAAGCCCTGTTCCAGATTCTGCCGCCCGGCATTCCAATACAAACCGCCCATACGCAGGGATTTGACATAGGCATCGTACGGCAGTGTGAGGTCATCTGCTGTTTCATAATAGGCAGGGGGCGACAACGTCTGATCACTGAACGAACTCGGGCCAGTCGCCCAATCGAGCCCGATCGTCTGGTTGCGCAGCAGCGCGCCCTGCGGCGGCAGCATGGCCACATGTACGACACCGCAGTCATTCGTGTCAAAGCCGCCGCTGCTGCCGTTCAAGTCGCCGTACACCCATGGGGCCGTGCCGCGCCGGAAGCGATAGCAGTAGTTGAGGGCGCCTGCAATGGTGACTTGCGGCGCGGCGATATAAAGGTCATAGTCGCCGTCCGCGCCGAGATATGCGGCCGGGAACCACGTCCAAGTAGCGTCATCGGGCGCGATACCTTTCGGGCCAAAGCCGAGCTGGGCGGTCGTCAGCGGCGCCGGGCCGTTCGTCCCTGTTTTGCCGGTGACATACAGGCCGCCGGTGATGGCCTGCGATGTCGCATAACTTGTCATTGCAGGATGCGCCGCCGGCCCCATCAGCCGCGCGTCATTTATGCCGGTTTTTCTTGCCTCAATGCACACGCCTGAGATCAATTGCCATGGGTTCGTACTGATGTAGGGGAACGCCAGATAAACCGGTACATTGGTTCTGTATGGCATCACGTCGAGTTCATTAAAACGCCAGTAGCCCGGGTCGTAGGCAATGTTGCCCAGCCAGATTTTGTAACCGAGCGCCGGGTTGCGGTTGCCAGTAACGAGATAAACGCCTTGTGAATACAGCAGGTCCCCATCGGTGCCAAACCAGAATGACAGCGTCATCTGCTCCGCCCACGGAGCATGAAGGTCAATGGCGGGCGAGACGAGCCAGTTGGTGCCGCCGGTTTCCTGGTCGTGCGCAGCGGCCTCGTAGAAGCTGTTCCAGTACCAGCCGCCGTTCACGCCGCCTTCGAAGTAATTTGTCCAACCCCCCATGCCTGCCTCGAACCACTCACAGATCGGCTTGGTATTCCACGTGCATGTGGTCACCAGCAGCGCTGTGTTGGTGAACTGATTGTCCGCCGTGACGGCGTAAACCAGCGTGGTGCACACTTCGCTCGCTATGGCGTCAGTGGGCACCTGCACCTGCACAGTGAAATTGGTACTGCCGTCGTTGGTAACAACGCCCGTAGCCGCAGGGCCGTTGGCCGGCCAGGCGCTGATGTACGTGAGATTGACATCCGTGCCGGCGCCCGTCAGATTGAGCAAATTGAGCGGATAGGCAACGCTCATGCCGGGTCCGCCTATGCTGGTTTGCACTTCTGGCGACAGATAGACGTTCGGCAGAGCACCAAAGATCTGCACGGCGTCCAGATAACAGTTATTGCCAAAGGCGGAAAGGAAGTTGAAGCGCACTTGGGCGCGCGGATGGCCCAGCGCAGCGGCAGGCAGGCGCACGCGCTTCAGCTTCCAGCCTGTCTCGGGCGAAGGCCGGGTAAACGTCTGCACCGCCGCCCAGTGCGTGCCGTTGCTCGACCACTCCACCGTCACGCTGTCATTATAGCTGGCGTAGCCGGGGTCTTGGTGCCAGGCAAAATCCACAAACGCCGCTGCTAACCCACCCTGCGTGGAAAAACGCGGCGACGTCAAGAGCGCCCGGTTGCCCGCCGAGGCACTATAAGAATTAAATACTACAAAGTGCGTACCTTCGTACGGCGTAACAGGGGGATTGTTATACGACGACACCATGAAGAGCCGCAGCGTGTTGGAAATAGTCCAGCCATTTGGAACGTCGGTACTGTTGAAACCTTCCACGATGGGCAAGACAAAATCGGTCGTCGCGTCCGCCGTGATGCCATCTGAGTACTGTGTCACACTTCCCACTGACCAGGCCTTGAAATAATAGCGTGTGGCGGGCTGCAAGCCATTCACTACATAGGTAATGTCGGTGCCTTCATAGACGACACCGCCGCCGCCCGGCAGCGTGTCGCCGATACTGTATGCCACGCCGTTGGACGGGGTGCCGATGGCCGCCGTCGTGTTGCTGGCGATCAGCACCGGGCTGCCGATGGCGTTGGTCTGCCAGCTCAAGACGATGTTCGTCGGCCCTTGTGCGATGGCGGAGAACGCCAGTGGCGGGTCCACTTCCCCCGGCGCCGTTCCTTCGATGCGCACGGCATCAAGATAGCAGTTGTTACCATACTCCGAGACAAACTCAAAGCGCACATACAGCGCCGGCTGGTTTGTGGCGCCGCCGGGCAGCGGGGTGGTTTGGATCGCCCAGCCCGTGCTGGCAGCATAGCGCAAATATGTCCCTGCCGTGGTCCACGTCGTGCCATCAACCGACCAATGCACGATCACACGGTCTTGATTTGACGAGTATCCCGAATCGCGATGCCAGGCAAAGACCACGAGCGCGTTGGTTTTGCCCACTGTCGACACGGCCGGGGCTGTCAGCAGTGAGCGCGTGCCAGCGGAAGCGCTATATGAATTGAATTTGACAAAACGTGTGCCCTCGTATGGTAACGCCGAGGGAGCCGTGCTTGACGTGACAAACGACAGCCATGAGCCATTCGAGACTGTCCAGCCCGCCGGCAGGCTGGCTTGGTTAAAGCCTTCAAACAGAAGAACCGCGGCTGATGAGACGTGGCACAGTGCCATGACTACCATCACGATTACTACGCTACGCAGTGTTTTCATCGTTCCTTTCCAATGTGTCTAATTACGCCGCACCGTGACGTAACAACACCCATCAGTGCAGCAATCAAAACAAAAACATATCGTCCACACACCTGCTGTCAACCATTTTACCAAAAACAAACGCGAAATGCAACTCGCTTAGCACAAAACATCTGATGTTTTTCATAACATGTTGATAATGAATAAGTTCCGCGAGAAAGGAATGTAGGAGCAGCCTCCGCTCCGCGACGGTGGACAGAAGAAAACGATCTGGGATGACTCGTCTACATAGAGGCGGCGTCTCGCCGCCTTGCTGCCTGCACAGCTTCTCACAGCAGCGGGATGGCATGAGGGCAGATCGGGGCGTGTAAGCCCCTCCTCACCCCGCTGCTGCGGGGCAAGCATCGGCACTGCAAAAAATCAGATGTCCTGCCGCCCAGATCCGGCGAAGAGGAGGCCCGCCGGCCCCGGCGGCCTGATGCACGCAGGGTAAAAAGGCAGCGAGGCCGCTGCCCCTCCACGCCTATGTCGCTTGTCGCTGCTTCTGGGTGTCGCGCTGTGATGGACAAGAAACTGTAAAAATGCTATACTATGCGCCACTAGCGACAACGTGATATTGCAAGGAGCACAACAGACCATGAGCAGACGGAGAACAGTGATACTGGCGGGCGCTGGGATGCTGGCGCTGGCGTGCCTGATGCGTGGCGTGCGTGTGTATGCACAGAATCCGGCGGAAGAAGCGCAAAATGCGCCCAACCCCGTCATGGAAGCCCAATCCATGATGGAACGCGGCCAGCAGCTCATCCGCGAAGGCGAAGAGCGCCTGCAACAGTGGCTGGCCGCCGTGCGCGAACAACAGCTCGAGCTGGAGCGCCAGGCGCGCACCTTGATGAGCGAAGGCAGCGCGTTGCTCGAGGCTGGGCGCGCCTCCGTGGCCAAAGGCCAGGCCACTATCTTGGAATGGAAACGCAAACTTGACCAAGACCTCCAACGCATTGCCGAGCGCCGCGCCCGCACCGAGCAGGAAACCGCCCTGGCCATCCAGCGCGGCGAAGAACTCATCAAACAAGGCCAGCAAATCATCGCCAGCGCGCAGGAAGCCAAAAACAACGAACTCGCCAAGCTGAAAAAAGAGGAAGAGAGCGTCGTTGAAAATGCCACCATCATGATGAATGTCGGCCAGACCATGGTGGAGACGGGCAAGGCCAATATGGACTTGGGCAACACCAAGCTGCAGCAAGGTACCGCGCTGCTGGAGCGCTGGCAGCAGAAGATGGTGCAGGAAACGTCCGTGCTGGGTGAAAAAACCAGCGAAATTCTGCGGCAAGCCGGCACATCGGCGGCCTCGCCCTCCCCCGCGCCGCGCGCGCCGGCGCCGCCGTCACCAGCCACCACGTCACCGCCCCGTTGACCCCTTCGCCCCTAGCGCGGGATAATGATCACCTGCCCCTGCCGCAACGTATCTGGTGTCGTCATTA
>Ga0129299_1000145_pt1 | contig 40380 bp, 32 predicted proteins | sample ConPoolayeCmetaG_FD_94477 | JGI IMG/M metagenome (GOLD analysis project Ga0129299, IMG submission 94477) | Hot spring microbial mat communities from California, USA to study Microbial Dark Matter (Phase II) - Cone Pool mat layer C metaG ...
CAATGCGGGTTCAAGTCTTTCAAGCGCGATGTCGCCCGACACGTCTTTGCCCTCCAAACCATGGACGGGTTTGGCTTCGATGTGGAAGTTCTCTTCATCGCCCAGCGAAAGGGATACCGCATCTTCGAGTTGCCGATTGGCTGGTGTCATGTATCGAACAGCCGCATCAGTCCCTTAAAAGATACGTTTAAGATGTTTCGAGATGTCATTCAGGTACGTTGGAACGCTTGGCGTGGTCTTTATAAATAATAACAACAAAAAACGGTGTCTTAGATGTGAATTTTTAGGATAGTGGTACTATTGACTTTTGTGTTGGCTCATGATAATATAAGAGCAAGTAGGGGGCCAAAACCTGAGTGTTGGTTGTCCGCCCCAATCTATCAATATAGAGGAAGGAGGTGAAAAACATGTTTCTCGCTCGTCGTGAGGAAGGCCAGGGCCTCGTCGAGTATGCGCTGATCTTGGTGCTCGTGGCCATCGTGGTGATCGCGATCCTGTTGCTGTTGGGTCCCGTGGTCGGTAACGTATTCAGCACTGTAGTGGCGAACCTTTAATTCCGAGTCTTTCTTTTACATAGTCTGATCCACGACCCCAAAAAAGCCCCGTCATTTGACGGGGCTTTTTGTTGTCTACTTATCTGGAATGTGGTACAATGAGGCATCTTAGAAGACAGCGACAGGGCGATAAGGAGACAACACATGGGCGAGAGAATCCTGGTTTGTGTGGCCTGGCCATATTGCAACGGAGACCTTCACATCGGGCACATAGCGGGGGCCTATCTGCCTGCCGACATTTTCGCCCGCTATCAGCGTATGCGCGGCAGGGACGTGCTCATGGTATCTGGCAGCGATACACATGGGACGCCGATCACGGTTCGGGCTGAGCAGGAAGGGCTGTCGCCGCGCGAGGTGGTGGACCGCTATCACCCTCGTTTCCTGGATACTTTTGTCCAACTGGGCATCTCTTTCGACCTTTTCACCGAAACCGATACAGAAAACCATTGGGCAGTTACGCAGGACATGTTCCTCAAGCTCCTGCACAAAGGCTATATTTACAAAGATGTCATGCAGGCGCTCTATTGTGAGAACTGCCGTAAGTTTCTGGCCGACCGCTACGTGGAAGGGACCTGTCCCCATTGCGGCTATGGTGAGGCGCGCGGCGACCAGTGCGATGAGTGCGGACATACGCTGGACGCCGTTGAGCTCATCTCGCCGCGCTGCAAGTTCTGTGGGCAGATGCCGATAATCCGCGACACCGAGCACTTTTTCTTGGACCTGGGCCAGTTGGTCGAGCCTCTGACCGAATGGGTCGAACAGCAGCGCGACCACTGGCGGCCTAACGTGTATAATTTTACGATCAACATGCTTAAAGAAGGGAACCTGCGTGGACGCCCAATTACCCGCGACATCTTGTGGGGAATCCCGGTGCCCGTGGAAGGTTATGAAGACAAACGCATCTACGTATGGTTTGATGCGGTCATCGGCTATCTGGCCGCCAGCATCGAATGGGCCAAGAACAACGGCCGTCCGGATGCCTGGCATGCGTGGTGGAAACAGCCGAGCCGAAGCTACTACTTCATCGGAAAAGACAATATCCCATTTCACACCGTCATTTGGCCCGGCATGTTGTGGGGTTACGGCGACCTGAACTTGCCTTACGATGTGCCGGCCAACGAGTACTTGAATGTGGAAGGGCGGCAATTGTCCAAGAGCCGCCGGTGGGTCATCGAAGTGCTGGATTATCTACAGCGTTACGACGCTGATCCGCTGCGGTACATGCTGTCGGTCAATGCCCCAGAAGGCCGCGATGTCAACTTCACCTGGGAGGAGTTCGTCCGCCGCAACAACGACGAACTGGTCGCCGCATGGGGTAACCTGGTCAATCGTATGTTAACTTTCACCGCCAAGCATTTCGACCAGCAGGTTCCACAGCCAGGCGAGCTCGATCAGGCCGACAGAGCCATCCTTGCCCAAATAGAAAGCGCGTTTGAGCCAATTGGTGAGTTGCTCGACCGGTGCAGCTTCAAGGCGGCCATAACCGAAACCATGGCCCTGGCCCGAGAGGCCAACCGTTATCTGGACGAAAAGGCCCCATGGCTGACGATCAAAACAGACCGCCAGGTTACGGCCACAACCGTATTTGTCATACTCCGGGTAATTGATTCCTTGAAAACACTGTTCTATCCGTTCATGCCCATTTCATCCAGCGCTCTGCACCAAATGCTGGGATATGACACTGATCTGTTAGGGCGACAGTACATAGAAACTTTTCAAGAGGAGCACAAATCACACCTGGCGCTGTGCTATGACGGCACGGCATTGACGCGCGGCTGGCAACCCAGCAGTCTGCCCGTCGGTCAAAAGTTGCGACGTCCCCAACCTCTGTTCAAGAAGCTCGAACCATCGGTGGTGGATGAGGAAATTCAGCGAATGGCCGGCCACTGAACGCGAGGCAGAACCGATGCCTCGCTCCAGACAGCCGTTGCTGGTATGGGCTCTGGCTGCCATACTGGCGCTGTATGTGGTGATGGGGCTGGCTTACGCGGTATTCACGCCCCTCTGGGAGAGCCCCGACGAGCCGGCGCATTACAACTACATCCGTTACCTGATCGAACGCGGACAGTTTCCTGTGCTGCAAGCGCAAGATTATGACTTCGATTATCTGGAGCGCATTAAGGCGGCGCGGTTCCCTGTCGAGATGTCCATTGATCCCATCCGGTACGAGTTCCATCAGCCGCCGCTCTATTACCTCATCGGAGCAATCTTCGCTGCGCCCTGGCCAGCGAGCGCACAGCCAATGGTGCTGCGTGTCTTGTCGGTCATGATTGGCGCCGTGGCCCTCTACGTCGTTTTTCGGGTGGTCACTGAAATATTTCCTCAACAGCCAATCTGGTCTTTGGGGGCGACCGCTTTCGTGGCGTCGGTGCCCATGCACGTGGCGATGACGGCTGCGGTAAACAACGATGCGCTGGCAGAGCTCATTCTCGCTCTGGTGCTGTTGACGCTCATCCGCCGGGTGCGTGGACGTTACAAAGTCAACTGGCGCAGCGACCTGCTGCTTGGTCTGCTGCTCGGTTTGGGATTGATCACCAAGACGACCACTTACGTCGCCATCCCTCTGGCAGCGATCGTTGTGCTGGCCCCTGCCGTAGTCGGTCATGGGCGGCCCGAGACCGACTCACCCTCTCTTGGCCTGCTGTGGAAGAGCATACTGGCTTCGTTGATTCGCGTCCTGGGCATAGCTTTGCTGATAGGGCTGCCCTGGTTCGTCAGGAACAGCCTGGTCTATGGCGGCCTGGACATACTGGGTTTGGCCCGACACAACGCCATCATGGTCGAGCAGCCGCACACAGCCGATTGGCTCGCGCGCTTGGGCCTGGCTGGCCTGGTCAGGGAGTTTACCCTCACTACTTTCCGCAGCTTTTGGGCTCAGTTCGGCTGGATGGGAATCTTGATTGATGAGCGAATCTACATTGCGCTGGGAGTTTTTTGCGCATTAACCGCCCTCGGTTGTGTCCTTTTCTTGCTCCGCGACTTCGGGAAGTTAGCCGTTTGGCAGAGACAGGGTCTGGGGCTGCTGGCCCTCTCTTTCTCGTTCACGTTCATCGCATACGTTTGGTACAATATTCAGTTTGTCCAACATCAGGGGCGGTATCTGTTTCCGGCTCTCATCCCCATATCCGTGTTCTTCGCCCTCGGCGTTTGGACGCTGCTGGACCGGATTTATGCCGGCTATCTGACTGTGTTGCTGATAGCTGTCAGTTTTGGCATCGGGCTGATGCAGTGGCAACAGGCGGGACCGGTCAACAAATGGCTGTTGGCCCTATTGATCGGGGCCGCAGTGGCCTTCGGTTTGCGGTTGTTTCTGTCGCCCCGCTGGGAGGTCGGCCTTTATGCACTGGTATTCCTGGCGCTATGGGTGCTGGACGCTATTTGTCTGTTCGGCTTTATCGTTCCATACTTCCAGGCTTGAGGCGGCCCTTCCGTTGCCCTGAGCGGCGAACGTCGTGAAAAGGGAGCAGTGGCAAATGATCAGACTGCGCAGCGATCAGCTTCAGAAGATAGTCGAACACGCCCAGGCCGAGGCGCCTTTGGAGGCTTGCGGCCTATTAGCCGGCGTCGGCGCGACCGTCGAGCGAGTCTATCCGATGGAAAACGCTGACCACAGCGAGACATCATTTCAGTTGAATCCGGAGGAACAATACCGCGTTTTCGTCGAAATTGAAGAACTTGGTCAGGAACTGGTTGGCATTTACCATTCACACCCGCATAGTTCCGCGTACCCTTCGGCGCGCGATGTGGACATGGCCTATTACCCGGAGGCTGTTTATGTCATCGTATCACTGCTCGGCCCGCGCCCTGAGGTCCGGGCGTTTCGCATCCGAGACGGTCTGATCGCCGAAGAACCGGTGGAAATCGTGACGGTTTAGGCCACCTCGAAGCCTGAGGGACTGGCCTCATGACCTGAAAATGGTCTGCTCTCTCTTGGGACCGACCGAAACGATTCGCACCGGCGCCCCGCAGTTTTCTTCGATCATGCGAAGATAGGCCAAAGCCGGCTCAGGAAGTTCAGCCTCACTGCGCATCGGCCGAATGTCATCGGTCCAGCCTGGCACGGTCTCATAGACAGGCTCACACGCTTGCAGGATACTGGTGTCTGAGGGAAAGTTTTCCAGGACCCTTCCACCACAGCGATAGGCCACACAGACTTTGAGGGGCTGAAGCGAGGTCAGGACATCGAGTTTTGTGATGGCCAGCTCGGTGATGCCACACAACCTGACCGCGTAGCGCAGGGCGACCAGGTCGAGCCAGCCGCAGCGGCGGCGACGGCCGGTGGTCGTGCCAAATTCCGCCCCTCGTTCTACGAGCACGTCGCCCACCGCATCCTTCAGCTCTGTCGGCATGGGCCCCGCGCCGACCCGCGTCTGATAGGCTTTGACGATGCCTATGACCCTATCTATGCGGTTGGCGCCGATGCCGAGGCCCGTCAGGATTCCGCCAGTGGTGGGAAAAGAACTGGTCACAAATGGGTAGGTACCGTGGTCTATGTCGAGGAGTACGCCCTGCGCTCCCTCATAGAGGATTTTCTTGCCTTCGCGATAGGCTTGCTCCAGGAGGACAGATACGTCGTCAACGTAGGCGGCCAGTCGTCTGGCGTACTCGGAGTACTCGGCGACCATAGCCTCCACGTCAAGCGGCTTTTCGTCATACACTCTCTCCAGCCAGATATTCCGGGATTGAGCCTCGGAGCGCAGCCGGTCGGCAAACCGGGTGATATCCAGCATGTCCCACGCACGGATGCCACGCCGCGCCGCCTTGTCCATGTAAGCCGGCCCGATTCCGCGCCGGGTCGTGCCAATGGCCGAACTGCCCAACTTGAATTCAGACGCGCCGTCCAGCGCGATGTGATAGGGGAAGATAAGATGAGCCTTGCCGTCCAGACGCAGCCGCCTGGCGGAAACATCAATGCCCTTTTCGGACAGGTCCTCCAGTTCGTTGAGCAGACTGCGGGGGTTGATCACCATACCGGCGCCAAGCACGCACATTACGTTGGGATAGAGGATACCCGAAGGGACGAGATGCAATTTGAAAGTCTCTTCGCCAACCATCACCGTGTGGCCGGCGTTGTCCCCCCCGCTGAACCGCGCCACCATGTCGGACTCGCTTGCCAGCATGTCCGTGATTTTACCTTTGCCTTCGTCACCCCATTGCGCCCCCAATATGGCCGTCCCTGGCATTGCTGCACCTTCCTGCGAAAGAAGTCTCTTAAAGCAGCCTATTGTACCCCATGCCAGGCTTCGGCGCAAACGCCCTGGTTCGAGAGTGTGGAAAAACTCGGTTGAAATTGGCCTGATTGTAGGGAAGAAGATTTAATAGGGCTATCTTCAGGAGTAAAGCCAGGGAGGCGAACATGGGAGCCAAAAGGTTTAAGCTTTTGGGGATGTGGACATTTCTTGGGGACTTTGCGTATCAAAGGGTCGTAGAACCGGACCATTTTCTGCGGCAGTGGGCGAGTTTAATCGATTGGGAGGAGTCAAGCACACGCGGCGGTATCGTAATGAGCAGGGGTAAGCGGTGGAGCAGAAGGAGTATTTCTACGGCTTGGGTCGCTGTCGGCATGTGGGCTATATCCGCATGGTCATCCAAGCCTACCCAACGGCCATCACTCTGAACGTGAAGCGTCTGGTCAAGCTGGTCAGCGGGGTGAATTTTAAGCGGCGTGCCAATGCTGGCGACTGAGTCAAGGGAGGAGTCTGCCCATAAACCGGCGGAGAAGTGAAACAGACACTTCTAGAGAGTCAAATAGACCGCCGATGAAGCTCATTTGTCTTGATTCAAGTCCTCGCACGGCCCATTTGACCCGCCAGAAGCTCCCCAAAACGATTGTCCGAAAACTCCCTCTACCTCCAAATTGAGTTTTTCCACACTCTCAGTTGATGTGTACCGTCCCCAGCTCTTGCTCTGCCCCCAGCCGTTCCATGGTAGGCCATACATATAGGCCCGCCGTCAAACGGTATTGCCCGCCAGCCAAACCCGCCGGCAAAGGTATGACGTGCGTATCCAAAAGAACCTCACCGGGCTTCCAGGCGTCCGTCGGATAATAGTCTCCCCCCGGCTGGTGGTCGTGACCGGCCACATTTTGTCCTGCCGCATCCTGCACATGCACAAAGGAAGAAAGACGGCGGTCCATTTTCCGCGTCGGCTTCCAAAACAAGGTAACACGCAGGGTATCGGCGGGTTCTTGAGATACATCATAACCAACCAGAGAAATCATTCCGTCGAGTGAAATATCAAGCGGGTGGTCCGGCCGTCGCCCTTCATGCGAACCCAGCACCTGGACAAGCGGTTCTCGCGCCTTGAATTCATACTTCAGTTCCAGGCCCGGCATCGGTTTGATCAGGAAGGTCGGGCGCTGACTGGCGAGTGCGCTGGCGATGACTTCGACCACATCCCCGTAGCCGGGCTGGCGCACAATCAAGGGGAACAGGCCCAGCAGGTCGGGCCGGCGACCGTCCACATACTGATAGTACCACATCGGCATTATTTCATCGCGGTCGTTGCTGATCAGAATCGAGCGTGGCGGCGGTTCAGACCGCAGTATCGCCTGCCAGAAGGAGACCACGCTCCAATTCTGGCTTTGATCCGCTACGGCATAGTTCCTGGCGAGCAAAAGAACGGGCAGGGAAAAACTCACCACTATGAGGCCCTCAGCCAGCCGCTCCCGCGCTGGAGAAGACAGGCTGCTCTCTAACAGGCTCAACAATGTGGCAACCACTTCCCAGACGCCCCAGCCAATCCACACGGCCCAAATCAGATACGAGGGAATAAACAGGACGTAAACATCGCCGATAAAATAGAGCAGGTTGAAGCCCACGTAGCTGAGATAAGGGAGCAGGGTCAGCATCAGCAAAGGCCATGCGCGCCTTCTGATGATGGCGAGAATCCCAATTAGCCCTAATGACAGGCCGAGCCAGGTGAACTCATCATGCAACAGGGTGACGGCCATTTCGAGGCGAGCCGTACCGATAGGCCCCTGCGCCAACTGCCCGCCGAACGCGCCTCCGAGCACCAGGTCCATAAAGCCTCTCAGGTTGTTCTCATAAAGCACCAGCGTTCGGGTGGAGTCGAGCGACAACTCAACGTAGGGCACATGCGGTGCGCGCCATGGAATGTAGAGATACAGCAGTTGAGGCAGCAATAGCCCGGCCAGAACCAGCGGCCACTTTCGGCCTTGAGGGCGGCTCGCTTTGCGCGTGACGAACCAGACAAATAATCCCAACCAGGGCAAGAGCAAGATTGTGGTGCGGTGGTGGGCCAGGCTCAGCCCACAGATGAACGAAAGGGCCATGAGCCATCGGGTGACATCGGGGCGGCTCTCGGCACCTGGCGAAGCTGCATCCCAAAGCCGTAAAGCGACGTAGAGAATGCCCGCCACAAACGCGGTATTGAGCGTATATACCTCAGCAATGACCGCCTGCGACCAGAATGTGCCGGAGGCCATAAACAGCGATGCAACCAGGGCGGAGAGTATCCTGTGCAATCGGCGAATACGGACTGGCGCACCCAATTTTAGCCCCCAGAAGGCCACCTGATACATCAGGCCGATGGTCACAGCGCCCCACAGAGCCGAAAACAAGTTCATCCGGTAAGCCACGTCGCCAGGCGTGAAGACGTGTGTCCACAACCAACCCAACATGGTGTACAGGGGGTAGCCGGTGGGGTGCGTGATGCCAGCAATATATGGGACAAACTGAAATTCGCCGGCGTCCGCCGTAAGCACCGACGGGGCAGCGGTGATGGCGTATAGGGTGAAACTTGTTCCCATCAACCCAAGTGTGATGAGCAGGTCGGCGTGACGGCGTAATCGTTCCAGCATGATGGCAGTCTTCCACGATACAATGACCGAACCAGGAGACACGGCGCCCGGCTATCGAGTGTCAATTCACGTCCGATTATAACATACCGCTTTGTCTGCGTAAACTAAAATTTCGGGCGCACCCGTGCCGCTGGGCGAGTTGACTTTGGGCCTGGCTCACACTATACTGACTTCATACACAAGATCACATCTCAGTCGGAGAAACGGATGAGCAACCTGCGGATCGAGTCCTTGAGAGACCTCCAACGCGCCCACGGCCTACAGGTGATCGCACTGGTGCCGGGCGCAAATCTGTTCTATTGTACGGGCCTACAGAAATCGCTTTCTGAGCGGCCATGCGTGATGTTCCTCCCCGTCGAGGACATACCTCATCTGCTCCTGCCCGAATTCGAAGTGGCCGATGCGGAGCAGCAACTTACCTTTGAGCACAGAATCTACACCTACAGCGACGCACAGGGGTACTCACAGGCCTTCCGCCACCTCTGCCGAGACCTGGGGTTGAATGGCAAACAGGCAGGCATCGAGTTTACCCACATGCGGGTGTTTGAACAGCGCGAGATTGCGTTGGCCGCGCCAGAATGCCAGTTTGTTGACGCTGAGGCCCTCCTGGCCCATTTGCGCATACGCAAAGACCCGACAGAGTTGGCGGCCTTGCAAGAGGCTGCACGCCTGAACGAGCGCGTGCTGCGCCAGGTAATTGCAAGCATCGAGCTGGGGCAGAGCGAAAAAGAGATAGCGGCTGCCTATCAGATGGCCGCTTTCCAGGCCCAAAGCGATGGCTTGGCTTTCGACCCTATCGTCGTGAGCGGCCCCAACGGCGCCCTGCCACATGCTTACCCAGGCGACCGTCACATCCGGGCGGGCGAGTTCATCACACTGGACTGCGGGGTCAAATACAGACACTATTGCTCAGACATCACCCGTACAATCGGCGTCGGCGAGATAAGCGACAGGCTGAAGGCCATCTATGATGTGGTCTACGAAGCCAACGAAGCCGGCCGAAGCAGCGTTCGGCCGGGCGTGACCGCCGAGTCGGTTGACCGCGCCACCCGACAAGTCATCACGAAAGCCGGCTACGGCGACTATTTTACGCACCGCACGGGCCATGGATTGGGCCTGGAAGTTCACGAGCCACCTTACATCGTCGAGGGCAACGCAACAGTTCTCGAACCGGGGATGGTCTTTACCATCGAACCAGGCATCTACATACCCGGACTGGGTGGAGTGAGGATTGAAGACAACGTCTTCGTCACGCCCACCGGCTGCGAGTCACTGACCACTTTGCCCAGGGAGCTCATCTTGCTATGATGCTTTGCAGCTTACACGTGGCCTGTCAGATGTCGGATGAAAATTGAGAACGGTAGTATTCGTCAACAATCCTTTGGCCTGCTTCGCTCAGGACAAAAGTGAGAAAATCCTGCACAGGTCGTTCGGCCGGATCTCTTGTCAGAAGCGCGAGATGGCGCCATAGTGGATAGGAACTGTCCAAAACAGACTCATACGTTGGACGCACGCCGTCAATGGCAATCGCCTTCACTTCGGGAGACATCGAGTAAAGGGCAGCATAGCCTATGGCGTTGGGGTGGCCGGCCACATACTCCGCCACATCCGCACTGCCGGGCATGACAACCGCGCCTAAGGTGACTGGCTGCCCGTCCATAACCAATGTCTCGAAGGCCCTGCGGTCGTCAGAACCATCCTCGCGGCTGATGACCAGTATATCGCCGACTTTGCCCCCCACTTCGCGCCAGTCCGCCACTCGGCCGCTGAAAATGCTGCGGAGCTGCGTGCTGGACAACTCGTCCACCGGGTTTCTTGAATTTACGATCAATATGAGTCCCTCTGTAGCAAAGAGATGAGCCTTCAAGGGAATCTGCGCTTCACGGTCGGGATTAAGCTCACTCGCTGATGGCGGCCAGGCGGAGAGCACCATGTCACAGCGGCCCGTCCTCAGCAGATTAAGGCTTGCTCTTGAGCTGAACCGGTTGTACTCGAATGTCACCTGCGAATGGCGGGCAGCATAAGCGGTCATCAATTGGCCGAGCAACGGATGGCCTGTCTCTGAACCAACCAGGCGGATGTGAGCGGGTTCGGACTGTACACCAGCGGGCTGGCAAGAGGCCGCCAACAACGCACACCACAGACCCAGCAAGAGACGAGTCAGCGACAGCCAACGCACCTGCAACCTCTCTCACCGGCCCAGCAACGCCGCGAGAAGGCTGACGCCGCCAAAGGCCCAACAGTAGACGGCAAAGGGGTACAGGCTACGGCGCTGCAAGTACTTCAACAGGAAATGAATAGCCAGATAGCCCGTCACAGCCGCGGCCAAGAAGCCTGCCGCCAGGAGGCCCCATTGGTCTGCTTGTTCGGGTCTGGCCAGCAGGTCAAGGAATTCCTTCGAGCCAGCCCCGACGATCACCGGAACCGACAGCAGAAAACTGAACCTGGCGGCATCGGCGCGTTTCAGCCCTCGGGCCAGGCCGGCGCCGATGGTCGCGCCAGAACGCGAAATACCGGGAGCTATGGCGCAGGCCTGCGCCAGCCCAATCAGAAGGGCGTCCAGCCAGCCCAAATCGTCCAGCCTGCGCAAGCGGCTACCGAGACGCTCCGAGGCAGCCAGGATGGCGCCGGTGACCAGAAGCAAGGCAGCTACGCCAAGGGGGAATCCAAACAGACGCTCGAAAGAAGCCTCCAGCGCCAGACCGAGAACCACGGCCGGAATCGTGCCTAAGATCAGCCACCAGCCCAGTCGAGCCGTCGGCGTGCTGGCTTCCCTCCGCAGGAGCGCGCGCACCCAGGCCACGACAATGTGCCACAGGTCGCGATAGAAATAGACCACGACGGCGACAATCGTGCCCAGGTGCAAGACAGCGTCAAATGAGAGCCCAGGCTGACCCCAACCGAGCCACCAGGGGACCAGCACCAGATGAGCCGAGCTAGAAATGGGCAAGAATTCCGTGGCGCCCTGGACGAAACCGAGTATGAAAGCCTGCAATATGTCCATCAGAGATCATCCTTCCCGAAAAACAGTTCAGGGACGCGCCATACACATTGACCACCAGGCTTCTGGCTGTGAGCGAGACGCGCGCTTCAGGTCTGACCGGATAGCCTGGGCCTGTCAATCTGGGCCCGGAGCCCGCGTCTCGTCTTTCCGCAGGCTACGCACTCGCGCCGCCCTGTTGAACATTCGCACTTCATGATCAATCGTTCGGTAGTGCGCCAGGAATTCGTCCTTAAGGTCAGAGAATGTCCCGGCCAATATTGCCGCTCGGATACGGCGGACCAGGTTCACCAGAAAGTGCAGGTTGTGTAACGTCGTCAGACGAAATCCGAGGATTTCATCGGCCATGACCAGGTGACGCAGATACGCCCGCGAGAAACGCGAACAGGTGTAACACGTGCAGCCCTCTTCAATTGGCCGAGGGTCTCGCGTGAACTGAGCATTGCGGATATTCAGCCGGCCGACGTGAGTAAACAATGCGCCATTGCGGGCAATCCTCGTTGGCAACACGCAGTCGAACATGTCAATGCCGCGAGCGACGCATTCCAGGATGTCTTCCGGCGAGCCAACGCCCATCAGGTAGCGGGGCCTGTCCTCAGGCAGGAGCGGCACGGTCTCCTCAAGGATGGCGTGCATCTGTTCTTTTGTCTCGCCAACCGACAGACCTCCAACAGCATACCCTGGAAAATCCAGAGACGTGAGAAAGCGTGCACTCTGTCGCCGCAAGTCGGGGAAGATGCCGCCCTGCACGATGCCGAATAGTGCCTGATCGGAACGGGTGCGGGCTTCACGACACCGCGCTGCCCAACGATGAGTGCGCTCCATGGCCTGCCGGCTATATGTCTCGTCGTGCGGGTCGGCGCATTCATCGAAACACATGATGATGTCCGCGCCGAGCTGCTCCTGGATTCCAATCACCTTCTCCGGCGAGAAAAAATGGGTCGAGCCGTCAATATGCGAGCGGAACTCGACTCCATCTTCAGTCACCCGGCGCAGATGCTCCAGGCTGAACACCTGAAAGCCGCCGCTGTCGGTCAAGATTGGCCCATCCCAGCCCATGAAGCGATGCAATCCGCCTAACTCAGCGATGACATCTGCCCCAGGGCGAAGGTATAGGTGATAAGTGTTCGCCAGGATCAGTGTTGCGCCCAGCTCGCGCAATTCATCAGGTGAAACTGACTTGACCGTGGCCTGCGTGCCTACGGGTGCGAAAACCGGTGTGGGAATCACGCCGTGGGGCGTATGCAGTTCACCAGCTCTGGCCGAGGTTCGGTCGTCGCGGTGTATCAGAGTAAACTGGAATGACATGAACCCGATTATACCGCAGGCAACGGCAGGCCACAAATGGCTGGGAGTATTTGTCGGTTCCTACCGGCTGTGCTGGGGTAATGCGCTCACTGATGCACGCAGCGGTATGTCCACCGCGCCCAAGTTGTCAAAGGCGTCGCCCACCTGGCGATAGACCACAATCTGTGCGCCGTCGTATTCGTGCGCTGGAGAGAGAGGTATCACGTAGTCATCGCGCACTACCTCGCCCGGCGACCATCGCGACATGGGGTATAGCCCCAGAACTGGATGCTGCACATCCATCTGCACGATGCCGCCACCCATCGGCAGGTAGTGTCCGCGCTGCGTCGGCCGCACGGAGACTGACCAATCGGCCTGCATTTCACTTGCCGCGGCCCAAAACAAAGTCAGGCGAAACCGACGATGCACCTCACGGAGTTGAGCTCGATCCCAGGGAGTCAGCGGTCCGATCTCTCTTTCCTCAAATTGATATGCCTCCAGGCGCAGGCCTTGTCCGACCACGCTTCCCAATCGTTGGGCTGTTGCAGGCGTATCCTGTAGAGGCTCAGAGCGAAGCTCTATGAGAATAGCCCCATAGCCGGCCAGAGGTCTCGGCCCAATCTGCTGAATAACCAATGGGGCGACCTGGGCCGTAATGTACACAGGCCCACGATTTTCTCGGACTATGTTTTCCACCTCACTGAGGCGAGCGGCGCGAATGTCCGGCCGAACCCACCAAATCTCTGTGAGATAGGCCAACGAGAGAAACTGGTCCGTGTCCCCGATGATTGTGGCATTTTGGGGCGGTTGATCGGCCAGTATGGCCCGGCCGGGTTGCAGGCCATCATCATCGGGCCGGTTGCGTTGAAACGCACGAGGGTCGGGGTCTATGAGACGACTCGCCACCAGCAAGCCCATGCTGACCAGTATCGCGGCGCGAAGGCCTCGACGCCAGGAGTGTCGTGAAGACCATTGCCACAGCCGGTGAGCCGTCACGGCGACGCCCATCGCCAGCAAAGGGTACATCGGCATAAAGACTTGATACCAGTTGCCGTATCGGTCAATGTAGCTGAACACCAAATAGATGAGCAGTGAGCCGAACAGAAAACCCGCGCGCCGTCGGCCCAACCACCACCACCCGATAAGGCCCAGTACCAGGCCGACCACGCTCATGTCCCACAAGATGAGGCCGGGGAACTCAGCGGTCAGAGGGCCCAGCGTCCACGTCAGTTCATCGCGGCCCTGTTGCGTGCTGACGAAAGAAACAAACCAATCCCATCCGGTTCGCCACTCGCCCGCGCCCCACCATTCAGGATGCGAGGCTCCTCTCAAGTAGACATACGCATAACTCACCAATGGTATCAGCGCCAGAGCGACGCACTTGAGGATTACCTTCGGCCGTCTCACGATAGACCGTTCGCCGCTGACAACGAGCGCCAGCAGCGGCGGCAGGATAAACAACACGGTAACCAGATTCGCCAGACACAGGCCGGCCATTAAGGCCAGCCAATAGAGATACTTATCTTGTCGAGTCCGTTCCCACCGGAATGCCCACAGCACCATGACCAAAGTCTGGAAAACAGCCGAGGTATATTGCTCGGTTGAACTGCTGTAATACCAGAAGAAATAGGTAAAAGAAGTGAACAGAGTGCCCAAAGCAGCGATGGGCCAATTCCGGTCTGTCGCTTCCAGAATCAAAATATAGAGTATCGCCAACGATGCCAGTCCCCAGAGAGTAGAGTACAGGGACAGGACCTCCGTGGGGTTAAACAGCGGGGACAGCAACCACCGTCCCAGGCGGAACCAGAGCCAGCCCCCCATTGTATAGAGGGGATAGCCAGGCGCATTGCTCGGGCGAGCCTGCACCTGCGCATACTGGTGGGTGATCAGGTCGCCGCCTTTGAGCTCATCCAGCCGCAGACCATTGTCCAGGGTATACAGATACAGCGTCAGGGCAATTGATAAGACCAGCAGGCCCGCCAATGTGACGGGGCTAAACCGGAGGAGCAACTGCCTCAAGTTCATTATCCCATTTGCAGGACGGCTCTGTCGCGCCGGGGGTGCCGGGCGTTTTCCTTCAGGGCCTGGAACAGGGTCGCTTTGTTACGCTGGAACGTTTCTTGAAAATCCGGGCTGCGCAGAGGGGGCGTGGTCATCACCAGGGCGTCTTCCAGGTTGTCCTGGTAGTAGGCGCGCCTCAGGCCGACGGTCTGAAACTGATACTTCCGATACAAATTCTGGGCCACCAAGTTGGAGGCCCTCACCTCCAAGGTGACAACTTCGGCCTGTATGACCGCTGACCGTTCGAGCAACGCGACCAGCAGGAATTCGCCCAGTCCCTGGCCGCGCCACTCCGGTATCACAGCGATCGTGCTGATGTGCGCCTCGTCAGCCAGCAACCAGAGACCGGCGTATCCGAGGACCGGCGACTTGACCGGCTGACGCGACACGCCCAGCCACCTACGAATAGGCCCGCCGCGTTCCTGATCCGCGGTATGGGTCTTTGGAATAGACTGCTCACGCACCACAATGAACTGGGAAAAACTGTTGCTGGTAAGTTCATAGCGGTAGGCGCGCGCCGACCAGGGCGACGAAAAAGACCGCTGCTCTATCGCCATCACTTCATCAATGTCGTCCAATTGCATGTCGTCAATACGATATGGCAGGTTATCTCTCTCGCTCTTCATCTAACACTGCTCCCAGCCCATCATGAAAAGTGCAGGTAAGTCGGCGAGAGCGTCTCAAGGTCGTCTACCTCGCCTCGTTCGAGCCTGTGCCAGGCCATTTCGGCCAGGAAGCCTGCCCGGCGCAGGCCGAAAGCAGGCGGGGCAATCACTACGGCGTCACCAAAACGCGCCTTGATCTCCTCGCGTTCCGTCTGACTCAGTTCGCCGCACACGTTGGCAAATCCCCGCAACTGATCCATCAGTTCGGCGATAGTGCCCACCTGAAAATCCGATTGGCGCCGCCAATTGCCCTGTCTATACCGGTATTCGGCATAACATAGGCGGCCTCTTCCCGCCTGGATGACAGACCAGTTCGGTAGCCCAATGTGCCCGGCCGCGTAGGGTAAAATGTCCAGAGTAGACACGCCGATCAACGGGATGTCCAGGCTCATCGCCAGCCCTTTGGCTACCGCCAAGCCAATTCTTAACCCGGTAAAAGACCCCGGCCCAATCGCCACCGCCACGGCTTTCAAGTGTGACGGCTGAACATTCTGACGTTCCAGCATATCCACCAGGCTGGGCATCATTTCGACAGTGTGATTGTCGTGGCTCTGCCAGGTATGCTCGGCCAGCACTCTGCCAGGTTCATACAGGGCCAGGCTGGCGAACCGGGTCGCGGTATCAATTGCTGCCAACATGCCAATCGTGTCTCCTAAACGCCAAAAGCGTTGTGCTTGAACTGGCGCAACAAAGTCTCATAGTGCTCACCGCGAGCCTCCAGCAAAAGGCCACGCCGGTTGCCATCGAGATAGCGTCGCAACCTGACCCATAGCGTTTCCGGCGGCAGATGCTCCTTAAGACGGTCAGCCCATTCGATGGCGCACACGCCGTCATCGTAGAGATAATCCCACAAGCCCAAAGCTTCAGCCTCAGCCACATCTTTCAAACGATAGACATCAATGTGGAACAAAGGAATCGCTTGGTGCGCGCCGCGATACTCGCCGATCAGGGTGAAAGTTGGACTGGTGATGGGGCCTTCTACTCCCAAAGCCTGACCGATGCCCTGCACAAAGCACGTCTTTCCTGTGCCGAGTTCGCCTTCCAAGCACACAATGTCGCCAGGTTGTAGCAACAACCCCAGGCGGTAACCGAAGCGCCGTGTCTGCGCTGCGCTATTGCTGATCAAATCAATTACATTAGGGGTTAATATCGGCCCCAAGACCACCTGCCCTCAAGCCTGTTTCTTGAGCCATCATTATACAACCTCTGTGTTGTCGCGGCAAACATTAGGCTATTTGAGCAGAATATGGTATGATGTCACGTCGTACTGATGTGAAGGTGGAGGAAATGATGCAATGCGTTGCCTGATTGTCTCTGACATCCATGCGAATATCGTCGCGTTCGATGCCGTCCTGCGACATGCGGATGGCAAATTCGACAAGATCTGGTGTCTGGGCGACATCGTAGGATATGGTCCCTCGCCTAATGAGTGTATCGAGCGAATCCGACAGTTTCCCCACTCTTGCGTACTCGGCAATCACGACTCGGCCGCCCTTGACCGGCTGGACTTGAACGATTTCAATACCGATGCGCAGGATTCTGCCCGATGGACGCAAACGCAACTGACCGCAGCAAACAGAGACTACCTGGCAAGCCTGCCGGAAAAACTCGTCGAAGAAGGGATCACCCTGGTGCATGGCAGCCCCCGCCAACCTGTGTGGGAATACATCATGTTTCCGTCTGTCGCCAAAATTCAGTTTGCCTATCTGTCCACAGACGTCTGTTTTGTCGGGCACACCCACGTCCCGGTCGTTTTCAGTTATTACCAAGCAGAAAATGGACCTGAGGTCTGTGAAGCGTCGGTCCTGCCCGTGGAAGAAACCTTCGAAATAGGCAAGGAGCGTCAGATTATCAATCCAGGGAGTGTCGGCCAACCACGGGACGGCGATGCAAGAGCCGCCTACGCCATTATAGATACAGAGGCGAACACCCTGCAGCATTTCCGCGTTGAGTATGCTATCTCACAAGTGCAAGAAACCATGCGGAGATACAATCTGCCCCCCAGATTGATCGCCCGCCTGGTCTACGGCTGGTAGAAGACATATAGCGGCCACTCAGCTTCTCTGCTCGCGCACGAAGGGTTGTCCCAAGGCAGCCGGCGCGCCTACCCGGCGGCTAAAAGACTCCCACCAGGTAATCGCCACCAGAACGACAATGGTAAACACATAGGGCATCATGCCGAGGAAGCTGGCCGGGATGGTTGTCCCCGCTGCCTGCAACCGAAACTGTATGGCGTTGATGCCGCCAAACAAGATGGCCCCGATTACAGCCCGGGCCGGGTCCCATGCAGCGAAAATCACCAAAGCTACGGCTATCCACCCCCGGCCAGCGGTCAATCCCTCTGTCCAGCCGGGCGTATATGAAAGGGAAAGGTGCGCCCCGCCCAGTCCGATCAACATGCCGCCCAGCACGGTGTAGAAATAGCGCACATTCAGAACGTTCACGCCCATTGCGTCGGCAGTGTACGGGTTCTCGCCCACAGCACGAAGATGAAGGCCAGGGCGAGTCCTGTATAAGAAGAACCAGGCAACTGGCACCAAGACATAGATGCAATAAACCAGCAGGTCTTGATTGAAAAGCGAGCCGCCAACGAAAGGCAGTTCAGACAGGACGGGTACTGGCTCACGTAAGAACTTGGGGCCGATCAGGCCGACCAGTGGAGCCCCTCCCGGTCCCAGTTTCTGTCCGAGAAAGTTCGCCATGCCCGTCCCAAACAGAGTCAGCACCAGGCCGCTTACCACCTGGTCGGCTTGCAGAGAGATGGTCAGGAAAGCATGAATAAGAGCCAGCAATCCCCCGACCCCCATGGCTGCGACGACGCCGACCCACACACTGCCGCTGTGATAGGCTGTCGCAAAGCCCATGACCGCGCCCATAATCATGATGCCTTCGACGCCGAGATTCAAAATCCCGGACCGCTCGGTGAAAATCTCGCCTATGGTGGCATACAGCAGTGACGTTCCGGCACGGATGGTGACGGCCAGGATTGACACCAGGAAGGCTTCATTCATGTTTCGATGTCCCCTTCTCCATCTACAGATGTGGCGGAACTCAGAGACGCCGTTCTCGCAGAGGCCCAATCGCCAGATTCGGGCCACACCAACCGGAGTCGGTGGGTGATCAAGAACTGGCCGCCTAGCACGCAGAAGACGATGAGTCCCTGCAAACTGGGCGCCATGGCCGCCGGCAAGTTCATCGAGATTTGAATCTGGTCGCCGCCGACCAGCAAGGCGGCCCACAGGATACCCCAAATGATGATGCCCCACGGGTTCAGGCCCGCAAGCCAGGCGACCAGAATAGCCGTATAACCGTATCCAACGGTGAGGCCCTTCTGCAAGCGATGAGACACACCCAAGACTTCGGAGAATCCGGCCAGACCAGCCAGCCCGCCGCTCAATATGGCGACCAAGATGATGTTCCGCGCCAGGTTCACGCCGGCGTACATCGCGGCACGGGGATTTTCGCCAATCACGCGGATCTCATAGCCCCACTTGGTGCGCCCCAACACCAACCAGATGAACGCCGCCGCCGCCAAACCTATAAGAAACCCGACATGGACCCGCGTCCCCGCCAACAGCACGATCAACAGCACAACCTGGCCGGCTGCCATGCCGCCAAGGAAGGTGGCAACAGCGAAATTTACTATCCCAGTGTAATGCGACTGTTGGAGCGCGGCCAATCCCCGCCGGGCCACAGATACCATGAGCAGCGACAATGAGAGGGTCAGCCACAGCAACGCCACCGTCGCGGCCTGCCCGGCCCCCTCTGGTAGAAGCCAGCCCTGCGTCAAAAAAGTGGTGACCACAATCGCCAGCTCGGAGAGATAAGGCGCAGCCAGCCAGCCTAACATAACGGTAATTGCCCCGCTGATCAGCCCCAGCCAGGCCTGACGGCGAGCGACCGGAGCCGCCAGCAGGGAAAGGCCCAGGCTTAACAACACTCCCCCTATCAGAAGAACTATCGCTGGCTGCACCCAACCGTGTTGGATGCGCCCTAACCACATCTCCTTGATGAATTGCGCGCTGCCAGGAAAGCCGTAGCCTTTCGGGTCCTTCCACGGACCGTAAAACAAATATTCAATCCACAACACCGCCACATAATTGAGCATCAACGTCGTGATGATTTCGTTGACCTTGAAGAAAGCCTTCAACAAAGCAGGCACAAGAATCCACACCGCGCCGGCCAGAAAAGCGGCAAGAAAGGCCAGCAGCAGCGCTATCCACACAGGCAGGTCAGGGTAATTCGTGGGGACAAAGAGAGCTACGCCCGCTGCTGCGAAGCCGCCCATCGCCAATTGGCCCTCCGCACCGATATTCCAGAACAACATACGGAAGGCGATAGATACCCCCAAAGCGCACAATATGATCGGCGTCGCTTTGAGCAGAGTCTCTGAGAAGGCATAGCGTCCCCCCAGAGCGCCGGCGAACATCGCCACATACGTGTCGCCTGGGTTGGCGCCGACCGACCACAACAACATACTGCCCAGCAGCAGGGCAAACGCCAATGACAGAATTGGCACAATGATCCGCGCCGTCTTGGATTCGTACAATCGCTTTTCTATCCTCAGCGTAGGAAGCATAAAATACCTCAAGTGAGAATAAAGGGCTATGACAACAGCCCAACCCCGTTTTTGCGACGGGACGCGCACCATCCTTTAGACGCCGGCCGGCTCTTTGCTGGCCATCATCAAGCCAATTTCTGCGATGTCCGCCTCCGCAGCGTTGACGATGGCCCGAATTTGCCCTCCGTACATCACGGCAATGCGGTCAGACAAGGCCAGCAATTCGTCCAAATCTTCAGATATGAGCAGGATGGCGAGGCCGTCATCCCGCTGCTTCAACAACGTACGTTGTACGAACTCCGTGGCGCCCACATCCAGTCCACGGGTGGGATGAACCGCGACCATCAGCTCCGGCCCGACGCTGATTTCGCGCGCCAGCAAGGTTTTTTGCAGATTCCCTCCCGACAACAATTTGATGGGAATGTCCTGGCTGGGTGTGGCGACATCGAAAGAATCAATCAACTTCTGAACGAAACTGCGGATAGAAACTCCATCGAGGAAAGGCCCGCGCGAAAGCGGTGGATGGAGGTATCCCTTAAGGATTGCGTTGTCACTCACCGGCAGATTGGGGATCAGGCCCATGCCCAGCCGGTCCTCGGGCACATGACTGACTTTCTCGTCAATCACTTTGCGCGGGGAGGCGTTGGTCATGTTCTGGCTGCGGATGATGATTTCGCCGCGTGTGACCTTGCGCAGGCCGGTGATGACTTCGGCCAGCTCGCGTTGCCCATTTCCCGCCACTCCGGCGACGCCCAGAATTTCACCTCGCCGAATCGTGAAAGAGACGTCTTTCAGGGCGGGCATTCCTCTGTCGCTGAGTGCATGAACATTTCGGACTTCCAGCACGACCTCGCCCGGCTTGAAAGGGGTCTTCGCCAAATTGAAGAGCACCTCACGCCCCACCATCAAGCGAGCCAGTTGACGCTTGTCGGTGCTGGCCCTGTCAAGCGTGGCCGCCACCTTACCGCCGCGCAGCACCGTAATCCGGTCGGCAATGTGCATGACTTCATCCAACTTGTGTGAAATGAAAATGACCGAACGGCCCTCCGAGGCCATCTGGCGGAGCGTGGCGAACAGCTCATCGGCCTCCTGGGGGGTGAGAACTGCCGTCGGCTCATCTAATATCAGAATATCAACCCCGCGGTAGAGCATTTTCAAGATTTCGACGCGCTGTTGCTCGCCGACCGATAACTGCCAGATGTATGCCCTGGGGTCAACCTGTAAGCCATATCGCTCGGAAATCTGCCCGATTTCACGCTCGATTTGACGCAAATTGAGCAAGAAGCGCGGACGGTCGAGCCCCAGTGTGATGTTTTCAGCGACGGTGTGCATCTCGACCAGCATGAAATGTTGGTGAACCATGCCGATGCCGAGCTCGATAGCCCGCCGGGGGGAGCGTATATCAACGCGCCTGCCGTGAATGAAAATCTCGCCGGCGTCCGCCCGATACAGGCCGGACAGAATGTTCATCAGGGTGCTTTTACCCGCCCCGTTCTCGCCGAGTAAAGCATGGACCTCGCCAGCACGGACCTCCAGGTTGACATGGTCGTTGGCAACGACGCCGGCAAATCGCTTGCAGATGCCTCGCATACGGACGGCCAATTCGGTTGTCTCTGGCACTGATTATTTCCCCTCTGAGCCCTTTGCGGTCGTTTCAAGGCGGCTATGGAAAGCCACCCCACAGGTCTGCTTCCAAGGATCTTGGGTGCACCCTCTTTGCCCCTGTGGTTTTAACAACAATCGCTGGCAGGAAATCGAGCTTCCTGCCAGCGATGCACTGCATCTGTCCGCTTACTGTGGGATTGTCCCGCTGACGCCTTCTACCAACCAGTCGAAGCCGAGCTTCTTCTCTTCGTCGGTCATGACTTTGCCAGCAGGGACGCGCTCCTTGCCAGTATTGTCCTTGATGGGCCCCTCGAACACATCGAACTTCCCATCAATGATCTCTTGTTGCTTGTCGAGCACCATCTTTTGCACTTCGGCTGGCACTTTCTTGCCGAAGGGCGCCAGCTTCAACAGACCTTCCTTCATACCCCACCAGACTGGCGTGTTGGTCCAGGTCCCGTTCATGACATCTTGAGCGACTTTGACATAGAAGACGCCCCAGTCCCAGATGGGCGCGGTCAGCCAGGCGTTGGGCGCGACTGCGCTGTTGTCCAGGTTATAGCCGACCACATATTTGCCCAGCTCCTCAGCCAGCTTATCCGGCTCGTTGGAGTCGCTCTCCCGCGCGACCACGTCGGCCCCGCCATCGAACAGGGCTTGAGCGGCCTCGCGCTCTTTGGGCGGATCGACCCAGGCGTTAATCCAGACGGGCGTGACTTCCGCTTTGGGGTTCACCGACCGGGCTCCCAACGTGAAAGCGTTCATGTTGCGGATGACTTCTGGAATCGGGTAGGGAGCAATGTAACCCAGCTTGTTGGTCTGGGTCATCTTGCCCGCTGCCATACCGGCTAAATACCACCCCTGATAACCGCGGCCATCGTAAGTGCCGACGTTATCCGCCGTCTTATAGCCGGTGCAGTGCTCAAAGATGACCTTCGGGTATTGCGCGGCAATCTCGATGACGTCGTCCATGTAGCCAAAGCTGGTGGCGAAGATCAGGTCATAGCCCTTCTCGGCGTAGTCGCGGATGACGCGGTGGGCGTCCGGCCCCTCAGCGACCAGCTCGCTGTAAGCAGTCTCAAGGCCGAATGCCTCTTCCACCGCTTTGCGCCCATTGTCGTGCGCCTGTGACCAACCGCCGTCTTGAGCCGGGCCAACATAGACAAACGCGACCTTGATGGGTTTGCCCGGCGCTGCAGCGACCGGCGGCTTGCCAGGTGACTCGCCGACGACGCCTTCCACGAACCAGTCAAAGCTGCTCCAAATCTCCTCGTCCGTCATTTTGGCGCCCGCGGGCACGGACAGCTCGCCATTCTGGCCCCTGATCGGCCCGTAGAAGACGTCCCACTCGCCGTTCAGGATCTTTTGCTCGTACTCCTTGACCAGCGCTTTCACATCGTCTGGGACTCTCGGGCTGAACGGCGCCAGCTTCACAATGCCGTCCGACATCGGACCCCAATACTGTCCGCTCTGCCAGGTGCCCTCCATAACCTCTTTGACCCGACGGACATAGTAGGGCCCCCAGTTCCACATCGGACTGGTCAGCACGCTGTCGCCCACTACAGCGCCCATATCTGAGTCATAGCCGATGCTCACCGCACCATGCTCCTGGGCGACTTTCTGCGGTTCGGTGGTGTCCTGATGCTGGGCAATCACATCGCAGCCCTCGGCCAACAACGCCTCGGCTGCCTCTCGTTCCTGCGGCGGGTTGAACCAGGTGTTCGTCCAGACCACATGTACGGTAGCCTGCGGGTTCACCCTACGCACACCCAATGTGAACGCATTGATGCCGCGGATGACTTCGGGTACCGGGAATGCTGCCACGTAACCGATCTTGTTCGTCTTGGTGGCTGAACCAGCGACCAGGCCAGAAAGGAAGCGAGGCTGATACATGCGGCCGAAGTAAGTCGCCACATTGGGTGCAGTCTTGGAGCCTGAGCAGTGCTCAAAATACACATCAGGAAATTCTTCGGCGACGGTTATCGTCGGATCCATGAAACCAAGGCTCGTCGTGAAGATGACCTTGTAGCCTTTCTGGGCATAGTCACGGATCACGCGCTCGGCTTCAGGTCCTTCGGGTACGTTCTCGATATATGCCGTCTCGACGCCAAGCTCCTTTTCCAACATCTTGCGCCCCTCATCGTGGGCGTAGGTCCAACCGAGGTCGCCGATAGGCGCCACATAGACAAAGGCGACCTTCGGCTTTACAGGCTCCGCGGCCCCGACCGTCGGTGTAACCAGAACGCCCGCCAGAAGGACCATAACAACAACGACAGCAACAACGTTCCAAAGCCTACTCGTCCTGAACATAAAAACCCCTCCTTTAAGTTTGAACAGAGATTTGATTGTGGATACCCACACAGCCAACGGCTCGTTACAGTACATTCGGACGTTGCCACAGACGCTCCCCCTCGGCTCTTGACGGCCCCGCCCGGCGGCACACCTGGGAGTTCCTAGCCTAGTGTCTATTATAACACCTAAACTGAACAAAGTCCATAGGTTCATTGAAGCTCGTGTAAAGTGTGAACCGATTTTGTAATTGCTTCTGGTTCGTGCTAAACTTAGACATCGGACTATTATCGGAGGTCTCCGAAATGGCTGTGTTGGCGGCTGATACGTTGCCAGAAATCGAGCGAATGCTGATCGAAGCCCTGCGCGAAATGCCCCCTTGTCGCAAGCTGGAACTCTTGGGCGAGATGAGCCGGACGGTGCGTGAACTCGCCGTGGCGGGGCTGTGTCAGCGTTACCCAGACGACACACCAGAGCAAAGGAAACGACGTTTGGCCGATTTGCTCTTGGGTGCCGAGATGGCGGAGCGCGTCTATGGGCGTCTGAGAGAGAGTGAATGCTGACCGAACCGCTTGCTGTGACGTTGAAGGTGACTGATGTGCTGGAGAGCCTGGGTGTGTCTTACGTGATTGGCGGCTCTCTGGCGAGTGCTGTGCATGGCGTCATGCGAGCTACTCTGGATGCAGATGTGGTGGCCGACCTGCGGCTTGAACATGTTGAGCAGTTGTGTCAGGCATTGCATGATTCTTTTTACGTGGACGAAGAGATGATTCGCGATGCCATCCAGAGGCGCGCCAGTTTCAATGTTATTCATCTCGATACCATGTTCAAAGTCGATGTTTTCGTGATGAAGTTGCGCGCCTTCGACCGTTCCCAACTGGCGCGCCGACAGCAGATTCTCGTGAGCGAAAGTCCAGAGCGCTATGCCTTCGTGGCCACAGCAGAGGACATCATTCTGGCAAAGCTCGAATGGTATCGACAGGGTGAAGAAATGTCAGACCGTCAGTGGCGAGATGTAATGGGCATGCTCAAAGTCCAAGGAGACCGAATCGACCGCGATTATCTGCGCGGGATGGCACAAGGCCTCGGCGTAGCCGATCTGCTGGAGAGAGCGTTGGAAGAGGCTGCTTGATTTTGTCAAAGGAACTGGCATGCTGATTCGATATATTCAATCAGCGCTGAAATACGCTGAATACAAGAAACTCGACGACGGGACCTGGTTTGCTGAGATTCCAGGGTTCGAGGGGGTGTGGGCAAATGCCCATACAGTCGAAGCATGTCGTACTGAACTTGAAGAAGTGCTTGGAGAATGGTTGATTCTCAATGAGAAGGCAAGCTGGGATAAGTTACGAGGAATGGGAGAAGGCCTAGATGACCGACCGAGACCTGCTGGAATCGTACCGCTATTTTCTGAAAGACAGCATCCGCAAAACAATCAACTTTTCACAGACGGACCAAAGCAGGGGCATCGAGCCACCGTCCATCGAAAAGCCAAGTCCACCCAATGCGGTGCGGATTGATCTGACCAGGCCAGGCGAGTGGACGAGCATCGCCAAAGTTGACCTGGTCACAGCCATCGGCAACCGCAAGAGCCGACGGGTGTATCGCCAGGAGCCGTTGACTCTGGAGGAACTATCTTTCCTGCTGTGGGCCACACAGGGAGTACGAGGGCGAGTTGTCGGCGGCCATGCTTATCGAACCGTGCCGTCGGCCGGCTGCCGACACGCACTCGAGACCTATCTCGTCGTCCTCAACGTGGCCGGGCTCGAGACAGGCGTTTATCGCTATCTCCCGTTGTCACACCAGGTGTTGTTCGAATTCTCGATGGAACGGCTGGCCGAATCGCTCGTTGAGGCGGCCTTCGGCCAGTCTTTCCTCGGCAAAGCCGCGCTGACCTTCATTTGGACAGCCATACCCTATCGCATGGAGTGGCGCTACGGTTTGGCTGCCCACAAGGTGATCGCCATTGATGTCGGACATGTCTGCCAGAACCTGTACCTGGCCTGCGAGGCCATTGGCGCCGGCACGTGCGCCGTCGCCGCCTACGACCAGGAAGCTGTAGACCGGCTGCTGCGCGTCGACGGGAAGGATGAATTCGCCATCTACCTCGCGCCAGCAGGCAAGGTTGCCGTGTGAGCGGCGCGGGACGAATCAGGTCACCGCGAAGCAAATTCGACCCAGATGTGCGACCCTTGAGCAACGTTTAACTGCACCCAAGCGCCGAGCCCCTGCGGGACAATCTGATATACACCAGGGTTCAGCCGGGCGAATTCTGCCACGCTCCCTTCGACTTCAGGAATAACTTCTGTCAAAGTGAACGCGCTCCACCCCTCGGCTGACCTCATCTCTACGGCCAGAGTGTCCGGCGATAAGACCTGCACGGTGACCATTCCCCAATCGTCGGGGCTGCTGTTTACCGTCTGGCTGACCACACGTCCACTCCAGATCCTGCCCTGATCGTCCACACCGGCGGCAGGAATGGCCAGAGCAGGGATGTCAGGCAGTTTTGGTGTCTCGTAAAAGAAATCAACCAACACGAATTCGCCGGCCCCAATGCTCAGCCGGTAGCTCAGGCCCATCCCATCCGGGGCGATTTCGTACTCTCCCGCCGCCAGACCACCGAACTCACAAGCGAAGTCGCCGTGCTCTGGTTTGGTACCGGTCTGGGCGGCCGCTTCCCAGCCGTCGGACTTGAGCCTTACCGCCAGGCCTCGGGCGCCCAACACCCTGACCACCAGCGTAGCCGGGCCGTAGCCTGCTCCTGCGCTGCGTTCGGTCACTCGGGCTTTCCAGGCCGGCCTGAGGACAGCCATCACCGCAGGCGACGTCGGGCCAACCACACCGGGTGTGACGATGCTCGCGGCCTCCATCACAGGCATCGCCGACGCCCATGGCGCGGGCGATAGGCGAGTCTGGGTCGCTGTGGGCTGAGCAACAGGCGTTGAAGCAACCAGAGCTATGGCCAAAGTGGGCGTGGGCGTCACGGACACGTCGGGCAGGGACAGTGGCGCGAACTCAACCAGCGCAAACTGGCCTCTCTGCAAGTCTACCGACACAGTGCTGCCCAAACCCTGCGGACGGACGGTATACCGGCCCGGCCCCAGGCCACCGAATTCGCAGGCAGCCCGGCCATATTCAGGCTTCGAGCCGGTCACCGCTTCGGCCCGGAAGCCATCGCTTTCCAGGTTCACAGTGAGACCGACCGGACCCAGAACGCGCACCACAATCGCTCCAGGGCCCAAGATATTCTCCTGCGTGGTGTAAACGATGCGGCCGCTCCACACCGTGCGCGGCGTTGGGGATTGCCCCGGATAGTCAATGCCAGCCGGCGGCGGAGGCGACACCCCTGGCCCGATTGTCACCGAAGGCGTGGGCGTCGGGAAACGCGCGGGGGCAGGCGTTGGCAAGGGTGTGAACGTGCTCGTCGGGGCAGGACGCGGAGTCGGCGTCGGAACAGGCGTCGGTGTGGACGTAGCAGGATACGGCGATGGTGTCGCTGTCGGGCTGAGCGCGCGTTCTCTGGTGAATTCAATCGTGATATAGCTCACCATATCCGAGTAGAATTGCACTGACGCATTCAAGCCTTCGGGTTCGACGACGTAGTTTCCCCTCGGCAGAGGAGCGAACTCAACCATATACTCGCCGAACTCGGGCTTGCTGCCGGTCAAGCCTTCAATGCTCCAACTGCCATCCACGGTGCGGACCCTGACCGGCAAACCCTTCAGGCCACGAACCGAAACCCGTAGCACGCATCCTCTGAGAGACAGGTCTTCCACGACCGAGACTATGCGCCCAACCCAAACGAGCTCCGGAGTGGGCTGACCGCTCCACTGGCAGGGCGCCGCGGCTGTAACCAGCATGGCTGCGAGCATGAACACAGCACATAAACCGAGTTTCGACCCAAAAGTTGGCTTAGACATGATTTCCCTCCGGTTAGCACTCCTCCTCTGTGCGCGTGAGCCGGTCGCCAAGCCTGGTTCATTGGGAGCGAATACGCATATACTGCCATGCCGCCTGGACATATTCTCGGGGCGTCAAATGGAACGGGAACATCCTGCGTTTCATGGCATAGCCTTTCCATAGCTTGTAAATCAGCCAGAAAATCGGATTTTTGGGCAGCTTAATCAGTTGTCTCACCACGGGCGCAAGAAATGGAAACTCTACAGTAAGAGCGAACAGTTTCTGCAAGTTTTCGATCTGCCGTTTCTCGGACATACTACTGAACCGGATGACGGAGTCGTCGCTTACCGAACCGGACAGGTCATCGAACGAGCCGATCATCCAACCATGGGCGGCGGCCCACTCGCCGAGTTGAGTGCCTGGATAGGGCTGGAACAGGAACACATTGGCATAGCTGGGCCGGCAGGCAATGTTGAGCTCGAGGGTCTCCCAGTCTGTGTCCAGCGATCCGCTGGGCAACCCCAGCATATTGTTGGTCATGAAGCGGATGCCATGGCGTCGCAACGTCGCCGAAGCAGCAAGAATCTCATCGCGGGTCATATTGCGGTTCAGGATAGCGTTGCGCAGGCGGTCGTTTCCGGCTTCCAAACCAAAGCTGACGCTGACACAGCCCATCTCTTTGAACATTGCCATCAGGTCATCTTCAACCAGGTCGGCGCGAACCTGGCACCAGAACGGCAAGCCAACTTCTGCTTTATAGCGTTCCGCAAACTCGCGCAACCAGCCGCGGTTCAGGATGAACGTATCGTCCATGAATGTGATGAAGGCCAATTCGTATCGCGCCCGCACCTCTTTGATCTCGCGGATGACGCTATCCACGCTGCGGCGTCGCGTCCTGCGGCCCTTACCATCATACAAGTCTGAGTAAGCCTTGTTAAAACAGAACGAACAGTCGTAGGGACACCCGCGGCCGGTGATGAAAGGCCGGATTTTGGTCAGTCGGCTGGGCGCGTGGGCGCGATACAACAGCTCTCTATCGGCAAAGGGCAGAGCATCGAGCTGTTCTGAGGTCAGCAAAGGCCGCAGCGGGTTTCGATAAATTTCCCCGTTTTTCTTGACCCACCAATTGGGGATGTGCTCGATCGGGCTGCCGTTTTCGAGCGCGTTCAGCAAATCCAGAACGGCATACTCGCCTTCTCCCAAACAGATGGCGTCAATTCCTTCTTCGTGGATGACATCGGGGAAGAAGGTCGGGTGCGGCCCACCCATAATGGAGAACACACCGGGCAACTGCGCTTTGATCCGGCGGTTCAAATCGGCGTAGTAATGCTGTGTGCCGGTATAGACCGTATAACCCACCACATCGGGCTGAAGGCGTAAAGCTGCCTCTACGGGGTCTTCTTCAGTAGCGACCACGAGGCTCACACGGTGGTTGCTCTCCCGCTTGAGCAGGGCGGCTGTGAGCAAGATGCCGTGCGGTTCGTTATCCACTTCCTTCAAGATAAAAAGCAGATGCATTTTTCTTCTCTTATAAAAGAGCTGTCAGGAATTGATTTTCATGAAATGCCAGATGATGGCAATGTATTCTTGCAACGACAATCTGACTGGGTGAACTCGTTTCTTGATGACGTAACCTTTCCACAGTTTGTTGATCAGCCAGAACAACTTATTTGGGCGCCATTTGATGATGCGGCGCACGTATGGACGCAGCCATGGCCAGTTGACTACCAGGGCGAAGAAGCGTTGCAGATTCTGGAGTTGGCGCAGATGGTCTGGCGGGAAGTTCAAGACCGATGTATCCCACGCCAGCTCGCCTATGTCATCGAACGTGCCCACCATGAGGTCATGTTCACGGGCGAACTCGCCCAATTGCGTGCGCGGATAGGGTTGAAAGATGAACACATGGGCATAGTCAGGCCGACATTCGATGTTCAAGTCGAGGGTCTCCAAATCGTCCTCGATGGTCGTGGTCGGCAGGCCGATGATGTTGGTCGTGGTGAAATGCAATCCCACTTCATGAAAAAGGCGCGCCGCATTGACGATGTGTTCGCGGCTCATGCCGCGTTTGAGCAATTCATTGCGCACGCGGTCATTGCCAGCCTCGACGCCCATGCTGACCGAGAAGCAACCAGCGGCCTTTAGCATCTCCACCTGTTCCCGTGTGACCAGATTCGCCCGGGTGTTGCAGAAAAACGGCAGGCCAACTTCCTTCGGGAATTTCTGGGCGAACTCCTCCAGCCATGCACGCGAAACCACGAATGTGTCGTCAACAAAGACCACAAATTCGAGCGGATATTTGGCGCGCACTTCCTGGATTTCGGCGATGACGTTATCCACGCTGCGCTGACGGAATCGCTTGGCCTTGGCCCCATAAATGTCAAACAACGCGTGGTTAAAGCAATAGGTGCAGTTGTACGGGCAGCCGCGGCTGGTGATGAAATGTTTGATTTTGTTCCGCCTCGACAGCTCATCGCGCGTGTATACCAGGTCACGGTCTGGCAGCGGCAACGTGTCCAGGTCGGCGACGGCCGGCCGAACCGGGTTGCGCACAATTTCGCCATTGAGCTTGAAATGCCAGTTCGAGATGGTCGGCTCAAGCCTGCCATTAGCCAGCGCATTGGCCAGGTCAACCATCGCGGCCTCGCCCTCGCCAATGCAGATACCGTCCACGCCTTCCTCCTCGATCATTTCCGGAAAGAAGGTGGGATGCGGTCCACCAAAGACCGAGAAGACAGGCGCCGCCTGGCGGATGCGCCGATTGAGCTCCAGATAGTAATGCTGCGAGCCCGTCATCACGCTGTAACCGACGATAGCGGGCCGCCACTCACTGGCGAACTTGACCGGGTCGCGGTGTTGGGCAATGACCAGTTCCACTTCATGGCCGGCTTGTTTCAGGGCGCTGGATAGATGCAGCAGGCCCTGTGGTTCGTAATCAATCTGCTGGATGACGAATAAGACGCGCGTTTGTACAGCCCCCTTAATCGAACTGCATGTATCTCTTCACGATACTCACCATCTCTCCGAACGTGAGGTGGACGGGATGGATCCGCTTTTTGATGGTATATCCTTTCCACAACTTATGCACGAGCCAGAAAACAGGGTTCTTGGGCAGCTTAACCAGAACCCTGACAATTGGGACAAGAAAAGGGAACTCGACTGCAATAGCGAATAGCTTCTGCAAGTTCTCAACTTGACGTTTGTGGTCGGGAGGGAACTTGAGAACGGATGTATCCCAGGCCGATTGCGAAATGTCATCAATTGAGCCTTCCATCAGGCCCTCACGCCTGACCATCTCGCCGAGCGCTGTGCGAGGGTAAGGTTGATAGATGAAAGCGTTGGCGAAACTGACCCGGCACGCCGCATTTAAGGCGATGGTCTCGAAGTCATCATCAAGGGTGCTGTGTGGCAGCCCCACCATGTTCGTGCTCAGCACATGAATGCCGGCGTTTCGCAGAGTGTGACAGGCCGCCACGATCATCTCGCGCGTCATATTGCGGGCCAAAACTCGCTCTCGCAGTTCATCATTGGCCGTCTCAATTCCCATACCGACGCTGACACAACCAGCGGCTTTCAGTTGCCTGGCGATCTCAGCGGTGACCAGATTAGCCCGCACGTTGCAGAAAAACGGCAGGCCAACCCGCCGAGGATATTCCTCGGCAAACTCGCTTACCCATTCGGGAAACAGGATGAACGTATCATCGAGAAATACCACAAACTCAAGCGGATAGCGGCTTTTGGTCGCTTCGATTTCGTCGAGCAGGTGGCTAACAGAACGTTGCCGCACGCGCCTGCCCTTGCCCCGGTAGATGTCGAACAAAGCGTGGTTGTAACAATACGCACAGTTGTACGGGCATCCGCGCCCGCTGATGAAGTGCTTGATCTTGCTGTCCCGCAAGACCGGGTCTTTGTCGTAGATGAGTGCGCGGTCTGGCTGTCCCAAAGCATCCAAATCGGCAACATACGGACGCACGGGATTACGCACGACCTCACCATCGAGCTTGAACCACCAATTGGGGATGGTCGGTTCGAACGAACCGTTGTCCAGCGCATCGGCCAAATCAACCAACGCGCCCTCCCCTTCGCCGACGCATACCCCATCGACACCGGGTTCTTCGACCATTTCAGGGAAGAAGGTGGCATGGGGGCCGCCAAAAGCCGAGAAAGCGTCAACTTCCGCCCGAATTCGGTTGTTGAGCTCATAATAATACCGTTGTCCGCCAGTCCAGACGCTATAGGCCAGAACCCCGGGGCGCCACTCTTTGGCGACCGCTACCGGATCCTCGCTGGCAGCCACTGCCACTCGTACCTGGTGGCCGGCCGCCTTCAAAGCAGTGGACAGGTGCATCAGGCCGATGGGCTCATAGTCTATCTGTTTCAGAACGAAGAGAACACGCAATGTATTACCTCATAAGCCAAGACCACACGCCAAACGCCGAGAGCCCGTCATTCGACCTCTTCATACGTGCACTCTCGGTCAATCCTCCACCTGGCTTGCCAGCGGCCCCACTCGCGCGCCAGGCGGCAGATCGCCTGCACGGCCAGATAGGCCAGACGGTCAAGCAGCGGTTCGTTCCTGTACTCATCAAACAGCCGGGCGAGGGAGCCCCTTTTAGGGCGCAGGTAAGGGCGATGGGGATACTTTCTCGCGAACCACACCGACGACTTTCCGAAACGGTAGTCAGCGAGAATCCTGTCACGAGCAGAGAGCACGTAATGGTGAAAGACCTGGATGGATGGGTCGTAGAAAATCCGGATACCTTCCTGACGCAGGCGCAGGTTCATGTCAAAATCGTCGAAATAGAGCAAATTGGCGTCAAAAGAAGTCCCTTCCAGAGCCTGACGTCGAAATGACCGGTTGGCGCCGTAACAAAAGAGCACCTCGCCCGCCTGGTCGTGCCGCACGCCCAGGGAAGCGTTCATCAAGTCGAACATCTCCAGATGCACCTGGTAACGGATCCGGCCTGCCAGATTCGCGCCCGGCTCACAGGCCAGGCTGCCGGCCACGCCATCGTACATCGGATGCTGTTTGTAGGCTGCGTCGTACCTGCTCAGCCAGTCAATTGGGAGGCGGCAATCGTCGTCGGTGAAAACGACGATTTCTCCGCGGCTCCTGGCCACGCCGGTGTTCCGCGCCACGGCCCAGCCACAATTCTCCTGATGAATGTAGCGAATTCTGCCCTCACGGGCCAGGCCGGTCAGCAAGCTGGCGGTCATATCCTGGCTGCCATCATCCACCACGATGATCTCGTAGTCTTCCTGCGGGTAGTCTTGCACCAGCAAAGAAGCCAGGCAGCGTTCCAGCAGTGACTGGCGGTTATATGTTGTTAATACAACGCTGAAGCGAGGAGACCGTGCGGACATGCTGGACACCCTCACCTCAGCCTGGAACAACTATGACAGTTTGACAACGGGAACTCACAACCCTCAAGGACTCTAATTTGCCTGCAACCCTTGTACGTCCAGTTAGTATAGCCTGACTGCAAGAAACATACAAATTGGCAAAGTGGGCGGGTCGCATGGGTGCATCCGAAACTTAAGGAAACATGTGCTTGCGCCGTTTTCGATAGCGGCCCAAAGGCTTTGACCGTCATTCTGAGCGAAGCGAAGAATCCCGTTGTGCATCGCGAAATGAGATGCTTCGCTGCGCTCAGCATGACGCGATTGAGGCTTCTGCCAACTCGCCTAAAATTCTGGATGCACCCGGGTCGCATGAGCTGTTTTGCAATTGGTCATCGAGTGAAGTATAATAATGAATAGATAGGGGATCCATCAGTCAGACAGAGGGGCGTTGCAGGGTCAACGCCCGCGCTTGAGGGCGCAAGCAGAATCGGATAGTTTCGATAAACAGAGGCACAATACCCGGACGGAAAGGCTTATACCGGACGATGAAACGATGGTCAACCCCTGAGAGCGCGCGGCGGCGCGCCATCTTATTACTCTTCTTTTTTCTTGTAGTCTGCCTGGCGGTCCTGGTCGCTGTTCAGCGCACGGCGCTGGGCGCCCCTCCACCGGAGAAGCCCCTGCCTGGAGCGCGACCTGAATTCGTCTCTGGCGAAATCATCGTCAAGCTGAAAGGCGCATCAACGGCTTTCCGCGATGCCGCGCGGACTTTGTCCGGCCAGCAGGTCACGACGGCTGCCCCAATACCGAAACTGGGCGTCTGGCGGGTAAAAGTTGACGCAGGCCGCGAGCTGGAGCGGCTGGAAGCGCTGCGCAGGCTGCCCGACGTGGAGTACGCGGAGCTCAACTACATCGCCTACGCCCAGGAGACACCGAACGACCCGTACTACTCCTTACAATGGGGGCTGAGCAAGATCAACGCCCCGGCCGCCTGGGATGTGACGCACGGCAGCGATTCAATCATCATTGCCATCGTGGATACGGGCATTGACGGCACGCACCCGGACCTGGCCTCAAAGGTCATTACAGGAACGAACTATGTGACCTCAACGCCCTGCCGAGCCCAGTCGAATTGTGACGACAACGGCCACGGCACGCACGTGGCTGGCATCGCCTCGGCCGTCACCAACAACGGCATAGGGGTCGCCGGGGCGGCCTGGGAAGGCAGGCTGATGCCAGTCAAGGTGCTAAACGCACAAGGCAATGGCTTTTACACCGATGTGGCGCTAGGCATCCAGTACGCGGCGGACAACGGCGCCAAGATCATCAATTTGAGCCTGGGCGGGACGTCCCACAACAATACGCTTGAAGGGGCTGTTAACTACGCCTACAGCAAGGGGTGTCTCATTGTGGCCGCGGCGGGAAATGATTACACAGAGGGTTTGCGATACCCTGCCCGCTATGCCAATGTCATGGGCGTGGGCAGTGTGGACTCAAACGACCTGCGTTCGTCGTTCTCGAACTACGGCGAAGGCCTGAGCGTGATGGCGCCTGGCGAAGGGATATACAGCACTGTGCCTGTGCCAGGGAGCTACGGCTATAAGTCCGGCACTTCCATGTCCACGCCGCTGGTGAGCGGCCTGGCCGCGCTGGTGTGGTCGGCATGTCCTGATATGCCCCGCGACCAGGTCCGTCAATTGATCGAGCAAAACGCCGTTGACCAGGGCGCGCCAGGCTGGGACAAATATTATGGCTATGGGCGCATTGACGCAGGTGCTACGCTTAGAAATACCTCTGGCTTGGCCGTCTCCCCCGGCTCGGGTCATTTCCTGGCCGACCTCCAAACAGAGCCCATCCCGGCTGCTCTGAATGTAGACCTGCGGTGTGTCGGTGCGTGCTCAGTGCCCATCACGTGGACGGCAACCATCTCGACCACAGGGCCAGCCTGGCTGAGCATTGTCCCTCCTTCAACGGGGACAATTTCCGGCCAGCAGGTATCTACTTTGCAGCTTCAGGCCAGCAAACCATCTGCGACGGGCACGTATACAAGCCAGCTCATCGTGGTTGGCTCCAACGGCAATATGACGACCACCGCTTCTGCTGACATGACTTTGCACTATCTGGAACAATTGAATCGCACCATCCTGTTGCCGATATTCAAAAGCTACGCTCCCGGCAATTAGCCCGGCCATGCAAATCTGGGGGTTTACAACTTTTATCGGATGAAAGATACTCTCAAAAACCTGACCATTCCCCAACTTAGCGCCGTGCTTAAAGCCAATGGTTTCTCGCCGGAGTGGGAGGAGGCGGTCATTGTGGCATCTCAGACCGCAACGGAGGAAGACTTTCGTCCACTTGTAGCCCTGTTGGATGAATCGGAGCGCTCTACGCGCCAGCAGGCAGCCAATGTTTTGGCTAAACTCGAGAACCCTCTGGCTGCCAGGCTCTTGATCGAAAAGGCGTTGGGAGGCCATGATGAACACATCGAAAAGGCAGCCGTCACTGCCTTGATGCGCTGGCGCGAATGTGCTGTCCAACTGCTCCAGGACGTGATGGTGGAAGGCACAGGGATCGCCCGTATTCGCGCCGCTCTCATCCTGGCCGAGAGCGGGAACGCAGCCGGTTTGGACATCCTGCTCGGAGCGACGAATTACGAGGACGAGTCCGATGGCTTCGTGGGGCTCCTGCCGAGAATCCTGGAAGCGCTGGGCGATTTGAGAGACGCACGCGCCGTCCCTTTCTTAACCGGCTTTTTCGGCAAGAATCACTGGTTGCTGAGGCTTGTTGCCGCCAAATCACTGGTCAAGATAGGCGAGCCGGCGGTGGAAAGCCTGCTGGAGATAGCGAAGCATAGCCGGGATTTGGACGCTCGTTGTCGAGCTGTTGAAGCGTTGGGGCAAATCGGGAGTTCCTTAGCCGTCCGCCCTTTGGTCGAATTGCTGGACAATGGCGAGGGGCCGCTACAAAGCGAAATCATCAAGGCACTGGGGCGGATTGGGGGGCCAGCTTCTATAGAGGCGCTGGTTCAGATCTTGAATGGGCGTGATGCCCTGATGTACTTCAAAGTCAGCACAGCATTGGTCAGAATTGGGCGGCCGGCATTGCCCGGCTTGATCCGTTTGCTAAAGGAACACCCCAATCCAGACGCCCGGCGTTGCGCCGCAGCCGCGCTGGGTCAGATCGGCGACGCCAGCGCAGTCCCGGCCCTCATTCACGCTTTGACGGATAAAAACAGCCTGGTGCGCAAAGCGGCGACCGACGCGTTGGGCCAATTGAAAGACCCGAGCGCCATAGACTCTTTGTGTCAGCTTCTGGAACGGGACAACTGGTTCGTCGTTCGAGGAGCAGCGGAAGCCCTGGCCAAAATTGGGGATGGCCGGGCCATTGGTCCCCTGCTGCGCGCGCTCGAAAATGACCGCACTGAAATTCGCGAACAAATTGTGAAATCGCTGCTCAGCTTCCACTCGGTTCTAAACCAAATGATCGCCGATTCGCAAGCAGAGGAGGCCAAGAACCAATGTAGTTTCGCCGATCAGCCTGCGAGTTGCTCGATAGTAGACCTGCTCGCCAACACGTTGCATGACGACGAACCAATCGTGAGAATCAATGCAGCCAGGCTCCTGGTCCGCTTGAAAGGCGAACCTGTGAAAGCGAGAATAGAGGCGATTTTGCAGGACCATGGGTCCGGCGCTGGGGAGGTTCGCCAGGCATTGCACGAGCTTGACCGGAGCACCATAGCCCCTGGCGGGACGTGAGCCAGAGTGCGGTGAAATCACGACTTTTAACTGTTTGGCTCGTTCTACTGGTTGTTATATCGTCCTACCATGTCAGTCTGCCAGGAAGCATGGCGCAACCTCAAGAACAGGAAAACGTCTACCTCCCAATAGTTGAAGTGCCGCCTCGCGTCCAGGTCTACGAAGAGACGGTGACCATTCGTGCCTACCCTTACGCCGCCCATCTCTACGCCGCCTACAGCTCGCAATATCATATCGTTTTCAAGAGATTGAATTGGGCGACCTATCAGTCCTCATCTCTCCAGCCAGCAGACAGGACATTCAGGGGCATTGTGTTGGAGAATGAATTCCTGAAACTGACCCTCCTGCCTGAGCTGGGCGGGCGAGTCTATTCCTGCATCTTCAAGCCCACAGGCCACAATGAGTTCTATCGCAACCCGGTGCTCAAACCGACCCACTGGGGCCCCGCAGAGCAGGGCTGGTGGCTGGCCGCTGGCGGCATAGAATGGTGTCTGCCGGTCGAGGAACACGGGTATGAGACAGCAATCCCCTGGCTGAGCCGCGTTATGCAGTCATCGTCAGGCGCCACGGTGACCGTCACCGATTCCGCAGACACGGACAGGCTCACCGCGGAGATTGAAATTCACCTCCCCGCTGAGAGCGCGTATTTCTCTATAACTCCGCGGATAAGAAATCGAACTGGCGAAGAGATTGCGTTTCAGTTCTGGCTCAATGCCATGTTAGCCCCCGGCGAGGGTAATTCGCCGTCCAGCCAACTGGAGTTCATCTATCCCACCAGCCAGATGACCGTCCACAGCCGCGACGCGCGGTGGACTGCCCTGCCGGACGCCGGTGGCATCCTGGAATGGCCGGTCCATCGCGGGCTTGACCTCAGATTACTGGGGAATTGGCCGTATTATCTGGGCTGCTTCGAGCGACCAGCGGCGCAGAACGATTTCGTCGCGGTGTACGAGCATCGCGATCAGGAGGGCATCGTCCGCGTCTTCCCCAGCGCAATCGCCCGCGGGGCCAAGCTGTTTGTGCCGGGCTTCGGTGCGAACGCGATACCCGCCGATGTGTGGACCGATGACGGCTCGTCGTATGTGGAAATCCATGGCGGATTGACGCCAACGTTCAGTGACTACACCCGGTTATCGCCAGGGGCGGAAGTCAGTTGGACCGAGTACTGGTACCCCGTTATGGGGTTGGGCGGCGTCAAGTATGCCAATCGGGAAGCTGCGCTGAATTTGGAGAGGACGGCGGAAGGGGCCTGGATTGGCATCGCTGTGACCTCACGCCATACAGATACTCTGGTCTCTCTGGCTCGCTGCGGCGAAAGCAACGCGCTGTTCAGCGCGACGCCCCCGGTGATTGGCCCTTCGCGTCCTTATCACGCCGGCCCGCTGTCCGTGCCGGCTGGCGACAGCGAAAACCTGTGCCTGAACTTCCACGCCCGTGACGGTTCTTTGATCGCCTCCTACCGAACCCGGCCTTAGAGCTACCGCTTGGGCCGGTACCACAGCGAAATGGGGCGGTCCTTGTAGCGGGGCATCAGCTTGCGCGCCAGGTACAGCCGGGCCGTCCTGATCAGCATGAGAGGGGTCTGGTATAACCACAGGGCCGGAATAAGCGTGACGAGCTGATAGGGCCGGGCGTAGTTCAGAAAAAACAGGTGGTGATTCCGCAGGCGCATGTAGGTCTGCCACAGGAACCGCTTTTCGCCCGATCGACCTATCTTGTGCAACATCCACGCCCGCACCGCAACTGCCGTCCAATAGCCCGCCGCCCTGGCGCGCATACAGAAATCAGCATCTTCATAGTATGCTACGTACCGTTCATCAAAGAGGCCCACTCGCTGCAACACTTCGGCGCGCACCATCAAGCCACAACCCCAGACATAGTCTATGGGCTGTATCGTGTTGGGGTCGAAGGGCGTGGGCCGGGTCGGAGCAGTCTCTGCGAGGGAAACGAAATGGCGCAGCCTCACCTCGCCCGTCCAGAAATTGAAATCTCCCCCCATGTCAATCAGGTCAGGACGCAGCGCACGCCGCATAAGCGGCCCGACCACGCCTATCCGTCCATCTGTTTCAATGGCTTCCACCAGCCTGGAGACGCAATCGGGGGCCAGGACGGTGTCATTGTTCAGCACCAGGAGGAGTTCCGCGCCGCGCGACAATCCGGCGGTCAGGCCGATGTTGTTCCCACGAACAAACCCCAGGTTGCGGCCATTTTCAATCAGAATCACGTTGGGGAATTGAGCCCTGATCGCAGGGCAAGAGCCGTCGTCGGAGCCGTTGTCCACCACGATAATCTCCAGGTTTGGATAATCGTTCCGGCTCAGGGAGCGCAGACATTCGAGCGTATCTTCCAGGCCATTCCAGTTCAGGACAACCGCCACGACTTTTTTCATTTCACATCGTTTCGCTGCGCGAGCAACTGCTCATACAGGGACTCCAGGCGACGGATATTGGCGCGCCAGTCGTAGGTCTGCTGGACGTGGCCGCGCCCGTTGGAGGCGACGCGCCGCCACAGTGAATCATCGCCCAACAGACGCACCACGCTGCCGGCAAAATCCGCCGGGTCGTCAGCTATCAAGATAGCCTCGCCTTCGCGCGCAGCTATGCCTTCATTGCCAACCGTCGTAGTGACAACCGGGCGGCCGGCCGCCATTGCATCCACTATCTTGTTAAAGACGCCGCCCGGCAACAACATCGGCGCCACGAAGACATCGCACGCTGCGTAGATGGGCCGCAGGCTGTCCACATAGCCGGTCACTTTCACCGCCGGGTCCCGGGCCAGAGCCATTATCCTGGCCGGTGGGTTTGCCCCGGCCACCCAGAATTCTGCCTGCGGCCAAGCCTGTCGAACGCGCGGAAAGACCCGCTGATAGAAAAACAGAGCCGCCTCACAGTTTTCGTCCCGGTCCATCGCTCCCACGAATACGAGCCGGCCGCGCTGCCGTTCGTCCTCCCGCACATCGGCCAGCTCAGCCAGGTGCGTCCACGGATGAAGGACGTGCACCGCCAGCTCAGGTATTTCGGCGTTCAACACCTGTCGGTCATGTTCGGAGCGGGTCAGAATCGCATCAAATCTGCGGCACAGATCCAACTCCCCGCATTTCACCTGACGGCTGCGCCAGAGGGCGCATGGCCTCAAAAGTGGGTGGGTCAAATGCCTGGCGCGATACTCCGCCGGCCTATAGCTGACATCAACTTCGTCCAGGATACGTACTGTCCGGCCAGGCGGCACGGCATCTACATAAGCGGCCGTCTCAGTCCACTCAAATTGCGCCACATCAATCGCCGCCTCAGAAATAGTCTGCCGGATGAATGCCCTCATTTCGGCGCGAGCGCGGCGGCCAATCAGCAACGGTCGAGTCCACAGTCCGCGCCAGGCCTGGCGCAACTTCTGCCGCCAGCTCCAGGAAGGCGTCACCACGCGCACCGAGGCGCAGTATGTCTGGATATCGGGCACATAAGGCAACTCAGGCTCAGCGGCTATTGACACCAGGTGAACTTCGTGTCTGGCCGATAGCGACTCGATGAGGTGGAAAAGGTCCAC
>Ga0129299_1000146_pt1 | contig 40166 bp, 38 predicted proteins | sample ConPoolayeCmetaG_FD_94477 | JGI IMG/M metagenome (GOLD analysis project Ga0129299, IMG submission 94477) | Hot spring microbial mat communities from California, USA to study Microbial Dark Matter (Phase II) - Cone Pool mat layer C metaG ...
CGCTATAAATATACTATATTTGAATTGCAGGGCAACGACGATTGCGTTGTTTCGACCGAATACCGCCTATTGGCAAGAAATAATCACCAGCAGTGTCGGCGTCAGTGGCCACCGGACCCCGCTCTTCGATAAATCAATGGTCGCCTTCCGAACCGGAGTCTCTATACGAAGCATAAACGAAACCACGCCCAGTCGCCATCAAATCAAAATAATGCCGAAGATCAGCAAACAGACTGTCGGAAAACCCACCAGGCGAAACGAACAGCAGATTACGGCATTCGGGCAAAACCGGTTTCTGGTTGTCCGCTATTATCAATCTGAAATCACATTCAAGGCTGTCGAATCTCAATATACCGGTACGGAAAATATCCCGGCACACTTCATTTCCATCAGTATAAATGAGCAAGGGAACCCGATGGTAGGTATTGATATTCGGGCAGATGCGCAGAAGCAGTTTTCTGATACCGGCGGATTTTTGGTAATATTCCGGATAATCGAATTTGGTCATCAGATAAGAAAAACGGGTGCCTATGGGAATGGTCTTTTCGATCGTCCGTTTGAACCGCTTGTCGTCGATCCCCTGCAGCACGATCGCCGCAGCGCGGGCTGAAATCAGAATCACCGATATCAAAACAATTATTTTGGTCAGTCTGCCGGATAACTTGCCACCGACCGCCAAAACGGCGGCGCAGAGAAAAACAATCCCAAGCCAAAACGGCCTGTCGCCCTTGAAGCCAAACCCATGATCTTGTAGGGCATTGCCAACGCCATAAGCAGGAATCCAAGCGCCAATTTCATGGTGGGGCTGCCCAGCGCCGCTCTATATTTTCCCTTAAGCCGATAGTGAATAAAAGCGAACAATGCCGCTATGACCGACAGATTGACGACGACGATCAATATCATTTCAAGGGTCGAGGCAAAATCATTGAAACGATAAAATACGGCCAGCGAATTGTAATATGCGCCCAGCTTGCTGAAAAGATTATAACGCCATATCGTCTGCGAGCCCAGCTCCCGCGAATATTTCGCCAGATAAACTAAAAACAGAATTGCGACCGGCAGCAGCCCGATCACGGTCGATTTGATATCGAATTGCCCCTTTTCGCCGCCGAATATTCTCAGGAAAAATATCGTTACCACGGCCTCCGCCAGCACGATAAAATGGACATAATACAATAACAGGAAAAGAACCGCCTGAAACACGATATTCGCCCATTTTCGTTTCAGCTGCGGCGGTTTGGGAGCAAACGATAAATAAAGCGCCAAGCCGAAATTAAAAGCCAAGAAACCATAGAAAAAAAATATCGAGGGCGAAAAAAAGGCGGCAAAGGCGCCAGCCGTAGTGGTATCAATTTCCAAACCGCTGAATACTCGCCTGAAACCAAAAAACAAAAGCAGAAAAGTGCCGGCAGTAAAGATTCTGCCGGCTAAATCCGGCGACACCAAAAAACTCAACAGCCCCATTATGATAGTCATCGCCGAATTCGGTATGACCGGCGCTCTGATCGCAAAATTCGACGTATAGCTCTCATTGGAGACCAATATCTCCTTAATACACTTTTGCCTGATAGATCCAATCAGCATAATCCTGAAACGGCAGCCGCGGGGCTAAAAACAGGCAGACCACGAATGCGATTACGGATAAGTTAAGCGCGATTTTCATTCCGCCGGCGTTCACGATACGATTAATAGGCCAATCTCCCAATTTAGTCAATTTTATTTGAATGTGGCGTTTTCGCGGGATGCAAATCGTCGCATTCCCAAATGGGCCTCCGAGATTTCGTGGGTTCCATCATCCAAACGGCTCCGCCGGATTTTGTCGCAACTTGATTTCGGGTGAAAAACTCGTTTCGGATGTTCGGTCAAGCTGATTCAACACCGGTCATCGACAAAAAAACGGTCCTCGGCTTTATAAACCGGCGTAGTAATGGAAATGTCGACCCGCGACAGATTAGCCAATTCACCCTCGGCCCCTCTTTTTATCAATAAACGCCCCCTCTCCGTCTCGGGGAGCAAATCACGGATGCGGCCTTTGTTCTTTTGATATAAATAACGGGCCGTGACGGCGGCATCGTTGAGGCCACGCTCGTCATCGTTATCCTGCAGCAACCTGTCGATCAGCATGCCGGCGCAGACCGAATCCGCGATTGAAAATTTGCCGAAGCGGCCTGCGCAAAGAATAATTATCCTCGATGATCGCTCGATTTTTTCGACCACGGCTTTCATATTATTGAAACAGCCGATATAAATGTCTGCCGCAATCGCCCGGACCAATTCAAGCTCGGCAAGTTCCCCGGAATAGAGAACCATCTCTTTGCCGGCGATCTTTTCTCTGGCGCTTTCCGGGATGACATAACCGACATCGAATCCTTCGATAATCTGGCCGTCTTCTTCGCCGCAAAGCAGCACGTTTTCACCGCCTAAAATTTCCCGCAGGCGCAACGCCTCGGCGGCGGCCGCCACCGGAATTACGCGGCGGATTCCGCTTTCCAAGGCGGCGATGACGGCCGCACCCGCACCCATAACATCGATAATGATTAAGGCGCCACCGCCGGCACCGGCTGCCTGAATATCCGCGATTGAGTAGAAAATCGAAATTTCGCGAGGGAAATTTTGCATATATCAATAATATCGGAAATAACGGCCGCTGAATAGATAATATCTTAAATCGCGGATTGTTTTCGGCCGGCGTCCGGTCATATACTCTTGATTACACCGCCTACAAATTAAGGCCCGTCGATTTCACCCGCCGCCGTCAAGCACTCAACCGACCACCCGTATGCCTTTGGCCCCGATCTGGTTATTTACGCGCGGCCGCCTTGTAAAACGGCGTTTTCACCACTTTCGCCGGGTGTCTTTGCCCTCGAACGTCGATTTCGAATTGCCTGTCCAATTCGGCATATTCGACAGGCACATAACCCATGCCGATAGCCGTTTTCAGCGAAGGCGAGAAAACGCCGGAGGTTACTTCGCCTATTTTCCGGCCGCCGTCATATATTGAATAATGCTGGCGGGGAAACACCTTTCCCGGCATCTGGAAACCAATCAGCTTGCGCTTGAGACCTTTTTCCTTTATCCCGACAAGCGCTTTCTTTCCGATAAAATCCTGCTTATCGAATTTGACCACCCAGCCAAGCCCGGCTTCGAGAGGGTTGGTTTCCTCCCAAATGTCGTTGCCGTAAAGGGCGAATTTCATTTCCAGCCGAAGCGAATCACGGGCGCCTAGCCCCACCGGCCCGCCGCCGCTATCGACAACAGCATCATAACAAGCTTCCCACAGCTTCTCCGCAAGATGATTCGGCATATACAGCTCGAATCCGTCCTCCCCAGTGTAGCCGGTGCGTGAAAACATGATCTCTTCGCCGGCAACTACCCCGAACGCCGCATGGTAATATTTGAGATTCTCAAGCGGATAATCGGTAAGCGACGACATGACTTTGGCCGCCAGCGGCCCCTGAACGGCGATAAGCGATGTCTCATCGGAAATATTTTTCAGCTGAACATCGCTCGGAAGATATTTCTCGATATGCGCATAGTCTTTGGCGATGTTCGAGGCGTTGACGACCAAGAAAATTCTATCTGCGAAATTATAGACGAGCAAATCATCGACGATCCCGCCGTCCTCGTAGCACATGCAGGTGTACATAACTTGATTTTCCGAAAGCCTGTCCAGATCATTGGTCACCAAACGCTGCACGAAAGCTCTGGCACCGGCGCCGCTTATCTCGAATTCCCCCATATGGGTCAGGTCGAATATCCCGACCGCCTGTCTTACCCGCAAATGTTCTGCTATCATGGAATCATACATAACAGGCATAAGATACCCTGCGAACGGGATCATTTTCGCTCCAAGGCGGCAATGGATATCATAAAAAGGGGTTTTCTTTTCAGTCATATCTCCTCCATAGACCAATTTATCTTGCCCCAAAATACGCCGAATCGACAATCAGGTCAATTTAATTAACCGACGATTTCCCCAAAAGACTTTATAAGCAAACCCAGCCGGCGATGGCAGTATTTCAAATAAAAGCCAAAATCAAATGCCGATTCGGCAAGCGGAAACATAGGCCTTGAAATATCTGTTCATATATATTTGTGGTGGAAGAATTTTGAAGATTGACCGATAATCAGGAGCCGACCATGACCCCGAATCAACCAGCAGGCAAAGTAGTCATTTTCGAAGACAAAGAAAAAGTCTCGGCGTTCGGCAACGCCATCAAGCAGTTCGATCGCGCTTCAAAAATCCTGAATTTAACCCCCAACCAGGTGGCGTTGAGCAAGGAGCCGCGCAAGATCATGGAAGCGATGTTGCCGGTGCGGATGGACGACGGGCGGATCGAAACGTTCAGAGCTTTTCGAGTGCAACACAGTATCGCCCGCGGCCCGGCCAAAGGCGGCGTGCGGTTTCATCCCGACGTCAATCTCGATGAGGTCAAGGCACTGGCGTTCTGGATGACCTATAAATGCGCCGTGGTCGGCATCCCGATGGGAGGTGCCAAAGGCGGAGTCGTGGTCGATCCGCGAAAATTGTCTATCGGGGAGCTTGAACGGCTGTCCCGCCGCTATTTCGCCGAGATGATCAGCTTGTTCGGACCCGATCGCGATGTGCCAGCCCCCGATGTCAACACCAATCCGCAGATCATGGCTTGGTTTATGGACACCTACTCGATGCACTACGGCGATTATATACCGGCTGTGGTCACCGGCAAGCCGCTGGCGCTGGGCGGTTCTCAGGGGCGCAATACGGCAACCGCTCAAGGGATGGTCTATGTAGTGCGGCAGGCAGCCAAACATCTGAACTGGGATCTGCCAAACCGCAGCGTCGCCATTCAGGGATTCGGCAACGCCGGCTCTTTCGCCGCTCTTTTGCTTTCAAAAATCGGCTGCAGGATCAAGGCGATATCCGATATTGACGGTGCTTTCCATAACGATAGCGGGATAGATCCCGAGAAGGCGATCGAGTTCGTGCGCCTTAACGGCTCGCTGAAAGATTTTCATCTGACCGGCCACGCCGAGAAAATCGACAACCCGCTGGAGCTTCTCGAACTGCCCGTCGATATTCTCATTCCGGCCGCCCTCGAAAATCAGATCACTCACGAAAATGCGGCCCGGGTAAAAGCCCGGCTGATAGCCGAATGCGCCAACGGCCCGTGCACTCCCGAAGCCGACGATATTCTCGATAGCAACGGCGTTGTCGTCGTGCCCGATATCCTCTGCAACGCCGGTGGAGTGACCGTGTCGTATCTCGAATGGGTGCAGAATCGGATGGGGTATTATTGGAAGGAAAAACGGGTGCAGAAAGATTTGAAGGAGATAATGGATAACTCATTCTGGGCGGTGGTCGATATCGCCCGGCAATACAATGTCAATATGCGCACGGCGGCGTTCATCGTGGGCATCAAGCGGGTTATCGAGGCCAGCGAGTTGAGGGGGCTGTATGCGTAGAGATCTGTTTTCCAAATCATTATCGACGCCTTACCGGGCTTTGCTTATCGGTATCCGTAAGCCGCCGGCAGCCGCCGCCGGACACCGTCGAATCATAACCTCGCCGAAACCGGCCTATCGACCCATAAATGCCGCTGCAATCGGCATTACATACCCGCAGCGTAATCCGGCGGCAATCAGCCGACTTCCCCTCATTTATTCATTGTCCCGGCAATGATTTCGCGGTTTCCCGGTCGTTTGCCACCTGAATTAAAAAAAGAGCGTCGGAAAATACCCTTTTGTCGGAGCGGTATGGGCTTGATCAATCCGCTAGGCTTGAAAATCCGTTGTCTATCGATACGCTCTTCCACGACCAGCCGACTATCGGGAATGTCTTCACCTTTCCAAACCACCGTATCCGACCGAATCGTGGTCGAAATTTCCCTTGACTGAGGGCGGCGAATCGCTATTTTCAACCCTGAGGAATTGTGAAAAACGGAACAATTCATATCAGAAATCGACAGCATATCAAGTATTTCCGCTTGAAAATAAAGGTTAATAGAATCAGGAGAAAGTGATGAGAAAAGAAGTCGCCGAATTCATGGATCAGGTAATCAAGAAAAATCCCGGGGAAAAGGAATTTCATCAGGCGGTTCAGGAAGTCGTCGAATCGATCTGGATCGTGTTCGACAGAAATCCGATTTACCGGGAAGCCCGGATACTGGAAAGAATCGTCGAACCGGAGAGGGCGATATTGTTCCGTGTTCCCTGGCTTGATGACCGAGGAAAGGTACAAGTCAACAAGGGATATCGCGTCGAATTCAACAGTGCTATCGGCCCCTACAAGGGCGGCCTCAGGTTTCACCCCACGGTCAATCTCGGAATCCTGAAATTCTTGGGTTTCGAGCAGATATTCAAAAACAGCCTGACCACACTGCCCATGGGCGGCGGCAAGGGCGGTTCCGATTTCGACCCCAAGGGGAAATCGGATAACGAAGTGATGAGATTCTGCCAGGCGTTTATGGCCGAATTGTTCCGTCATATCGGGCCTGATACCGACGTTCCAGCCGGCGATATAGGTGTCGGCGGCCGCGAAATCGGCTATATGTTTGGCATGTACAAAAAGCTGCGCAACGAGTTCACCGGCGTATTGACCGGCAAAGGACTGAACTGGGGCGGTTCCCTCATCCGGCCTGAGGCGACCGGTTATGGTTGCGTCTATTTCGCCGAGGAGATGCTCAACACCCGCGGCATGTCATTCAAAGGCAAAACCGTATCCGTATCGGGTTCGGGCAACGTGGCGCAGTATGCTACCGAAAAAGTAAATCAGCTCGGCGGCAAAGTGGTCACGCTTTCCGATTCCAACGGATTCATTTACGATAAAGACGGCATAAATCCCGAAAAGCTGGCATACGTAATGGAGCTGAAAAACGTGAAGCGCGGCCGAATCAAAGAATATGCCGACAAATACAAGTGCGAATACCACGAAGGAACCGGGATCTGGAATGTGCCGGTGGATATCGCCCTCCCCTGCGCCACGCAAAACGAACTTGACGGCAACGACGCCAAAACGCTCGTCAAGAACAAATGTATCTGCATTTCCGAGGGTGCGAATATGCCGAGCACGCCCGAGGCGGTGGATGTCTTCATCAACTCCGGCGTGCTTTATGGCTTGGGCAAAGCGGCCAATGCGGGCGGCGTGGCCACCTCCGGACTGGAGATGACGCAGAATAGCATGCGCATGAGCTGGAGCCGCGAGGAAGTCGATCAGAAACTTCACGGCATCATGAAGAGTATCCACAAAACATGCGTGGAAACCGCCAAAGAATACGGCTCCCCCGGCAACTATGTCGTCGGCGCCAACATCGGCGGATTCCTCAAGGTGGCCAATGCGATGATGGATCTTGGGGTTGTGTAGACGACAACCTACACCGAATAGCAAAACCAAAAAACGATCCCTCCCGGGATCGTTTTTTTATTGATTGTGATTCATGACAAGACCACTTTTGCCGTCATGATGAGTCATGTCTCCTCTTGTTCTTCCGCTCGTCTAGGGGCTGAAAATCAATAATTCATCGGATAATAAAACGGCAGGGATCTTTTGGGGATCCCTGCCGCATCTTTGTCACCCCTTTGAGGGAGTGAATTTAAGAACAGGCTACTTCGACGATTCAATCTCCCGGAACGGCGATGGTCTTATTATGGGTGGCGGGAAGAAATGGCAATAGCTCAAGGTGGCATTCCCCTTGAAATAAGCCACCAGTCTGGTGATGTCTGAACCCCTGAATTCGCAGTTGCCGTTGACGTCGCCGGCCACATACAGATAACCGCCGGTCGAATCCATGTAGCAGCTGTCGGGCGGCGGCCCGCCGATTCCCTTGAAATAGCGCACACCGAACGTGACATCGCCGCCGATACGGTTGCCATCGCCATTGATATCGCCCGGCAGATATTCGCAGGGGGCGCCGCCTCCGCAATCATAACCGGTGTTCAAATCGGCGTCGGAACGAGGCACCAGCCTCCAGGCATTGCGCCGCCAGCGAACCACGCCGGTAATGCCGGCCACGGTGCTGCCGGTCGGCGGAACCGTGTAACTGCGATGGGCCGCTTCACCTTCGATCGAAATCGTATCACCGGTAGTAAGCGAAAACAGATAGTGAGAATAGGCGTCAGGAACGCCGGGAACCCCGACCAGCAGGGAATCGCATAGTTTGACCAGCGAGCCCTCGAACCGCTCATTGTTCAAGGCCGGAGCGTTGTAGCGGAAATCGCCGGCATTCGTCGTCTGATAGCTCGGCGCGGGGCTGCCGCCTTGGCCCACCAGATACACATTTCGATAAGTGCCAAGATAATCGAGCTCGGTCTCACCGAAATATTCGCGCACTTGAGCCGTCACCACGGTCGTATCGCCGATCGCCGGCCAGTAACTGCCCAGCCAGCTTTGCGGCGCCGGCATGTAAATCAAAATGCCGTTGAAGTAATCGCCGCTGTTATCGCGGATGTAGAAATTATTCGGATAGTAGGAGGATGTATCGGCGATAAATACACCTTTTACCGTGACAACCTCGTTCACCATCGGACTGGGGGCGGTGGAGTCGAATGAATTCGGCGTTTGTATCATGCTAATCGGGGTGAACCCCTGCCAGAACCGCACGCTGTCCGGATTAATCATCGGTATGCCGGTGGAGTCGATCACGCCCTGTGTAATAAGCGTATCGCCGATTCCGTTCCCCTGCGTACCGGTTGTGAGCAGCACCCGACGGCGTGTCGTTAGATCGAGCTCGGCCGCCGAAACGGTAATTCCGCTCCTGAGCTGATAATTGGAGGGTATTTCAGCCGAGGCCTCCTGCATAGCCCTATCGAACAACGCCATGACGTGGGTGTTGTCGATCGACCAGGCGCTCACGAGATTGGCTTGGGGAATGACCAGCGGCACATAATCGGAAGCTTTGCGCGGCAAGAGCATGTATTCGTTGTCGTAACCGCTGCGGCCTTCCCATTTGATCACCCCGACCACCGAAAGATAACGTGCTCCCTGCGATGGCGCCGGATTGGGTTGATCCGCGCCATAAACCCAGAGGTCGTTGTCCATCGGAATGGAATCCGTGGTCGAATTGTCTTTGATCCACCATTTGCCGGTGATCGGGCTGCCGGAAAGCACAGTGACGCTGTCGATTTTGACCAGTATGTTCTCGAACGCTTCGGCGCCGAAATTGCAGCCGTTGATAAGGTCGATTATCCTGACGTCGGTAGTCTCCGGCAACGGCTGGCCGCTCGCCAAAATTCTATAGCTTACTAGACTATCTATCTCCGTCCAGCCGTAATACTCTTTCACCTTGCCGGTCAGTTCGATCTTGTCGCCGATGGCCGGATGAACCGTATCGGTTCCGGCGGTGAAGTCGTAAACGTAAATGCCCGTCCAAGTCGCCCCGCCGCCCGGATTGTAATCGTCCTGCACGTAGAAACCATGGATATACGGGAATGACGTATCTTGGGCGACCGCCGTCACGATTCCGCAGATATTCACCAGATTTCCTTCCTCAGGAGAAATGAAGCAAGACGAATCGGACCCCTGATTGAAGGTGAACTCGATGTTATAGATGCTGTCTGCCGGGGCGCAGCTGTCGGAAGCCGGAATGACGTCGGAAGCGAATCTCGGATTCACGCTGTATGAACCATGGGAATAGCTGACATGGCCCACTATGAGAGTATATTCTTGGCCCAATACGAGGGGAGCTGGCTGGCTTCCGCCGAGACGGTAATCATCGTCGTCGACGGCGCAGGAATCGACGGCGCCGGGCGTTTTCACCCAAGCCACACCGAACGAATCGGGGGCGACCACGCATACAGCGTTCAGCAATTTGACCAGCATTCCTTCAAACGATTCGGATGTCGGATTGCAGGCCGATCGCACCTGGTCGGATGTCACTTGCGTGGTGCAGATCGGATTGCCGCTGGAAATAAGCGAAACCGATTGTACGTTGCCGATTTCGGTCATGCCGTAATATTCGTTTACTACCCCGCGGACCCTCACTTTCTGGCCGATCGAGGCGGTATAGCTGTTCTGATAGACGAATATTCCCCGCCAGAGGGCGCTGTCGCAATCCTGAATGTAGAAATCACGGCGAGTCCCCTGAGGAATACCGGATACGACTCCGATCACATTCAACGTGTTGCCCTGATATGGCGACGGATAACAGGTGTCGCCGGTGCCCGGCGTAGTGTTGTTGAATTGAATAGTGGTGATCGGGGTCGAAGGCGCACTCGAGTCTTGAACCGTATAGCTGTATGTCCCCGATTGCGAACGCGCCGAACTGTCATCGATGGCTACGACATAGTATTCGACCAGCGTGCCCGCCGGTTTCGGACCGATGGTGTACCAGTAATAATCACCGACGATGCTGTCGTGATAAACCGGAGTGAAAGTTAAGGGAGTGGTTTGAATGTACAAGCTGTCTTTGGCGATTACGTGGTCATCGACGATCGTGGCTCTCACGGTGGTGTTGCTTTCAACATAGACATTGGGATACGGATAGCGGAACACTTGGGAAATGGTCGGGGGTTGATTACCCGCTCCTGCCGACGGCCCGAACAACTCGAAATCATCGATATAGATAGTAGCATTGCCGTCCCAATTGGCGGCGATATCGTAAAACCTCAACCCCACCTGGACGCTGGTGGCCGCCGTCGGAGCGGTGGCGTACCAACCCCATCTCGTCCAGTTCGGACTATCGGAGGTGTATGAGCCGTAATAATTCGTAGTGCCCGTGCTCCAGCGGAAAAAAATGGTGGCCCGCCCGGCGATATCGTTGTCGTAATAATACAGACTGCAACTGTAAACTGAGTCCCCGATCACCGCGACCGGATCCGATAGCAGTTCACAAATCGCCTGAGTCGGCGATATCCAAGTGAAATTAACGCTGTAGCTTCCCCCATGCACCGGCGATGTAGCCTGAGTGGCGCTTGAACTATCGGCATTGGTGATCCGCCAGTTATCCGGCGGTCCGCCCGGGCCGTTACTGACCCATGACTCGAAACCGGTGTTCTGAAGCAACTGGACCGCTTGACCGGAAACAGTCAGCGCCAGCGCTGCCAGTACAACCAACGAAATCTTGTAACTTGTTTTCATATTCTCCCTTCCATTTGGGGGTTATTTGGTTATTGATACACAGCTTTTATCATCATCGTCCGTCTATCCGCGGGTGATTGCATAAATCAACCTCTTGGTTAGCCCTTTATAAACCGTTTGTTGGCAGATTATTCGCTTTCAAGGCAGACGCTCCACCTATCCGGATTAAATTTCCGCCGGCTTTCGGTCTTTTATTGGTTCTCGTTTCTTTTTGCCTGCCGGCGATGTGAGTCAGTCTCGTTCTGCCGGCCATACCCGAAGATTTACTCTTAATTCATTCAATCTCAGCGGCTTTGGTCCTCATAATCGATAGCCGCCGAATCTCTATCGCAGCCTTTCCGCAATCATCGCTGCGGCGATATGAGGCTCGGTGACGAACGAATCGATCACCAGCATGGGGTTTTTCTCCTCATAATATTTTTCGCCCATGCCGGCAAGTTTCAACTCCCCCTGAAAGGCGCGTTGATACAGATCGATTATGGCCGCCCTGTCGGTTCTGTGTTGCTCGCGCCGGATACATTCCTCAAGCGGGCATTCAACGGCAACCACGGCAAAATTCTGGATATTCTCATGGCAAAGCCGTCGCCCCTCCCCCTGACCGTCAACCGAATCGATGAGGGCGTTGATGCCATAGCTGTTCAGCATTATCGAGGAATACACCGCCGCTCGATAGACAAATCCTTTTTCCTCTTTGGAGAAAGTCGGATTTGGAGTTAAAAACTGCCTCATATCGTCAAGCCGAAGATAATGGCAGGTGATCGAACGCTTGGCGAGGATTTTCAACAATTCTTTGGAGATGGTTGTCTTGCCGGAACCGGAAAGCCCCGTTATCCAAAGAGTCCACGGCTGTACCAGAAAAAGGGGGCCAGCCTTTTCCGTCGCATTCTCCACCAATATAACAATAATACAATTTCGGCCCCTGTCAAGGATTTTGCTTGTTTTGTCCCGGGTCGAACGGGCAATCGATCATTCAATCAACAGTTCAAGCAACGGCGATATTTTCCAACTGCCATTATCCGCCCGGACTTTTTTTGAAAGCACTATTTTTCCGGATAGCCGTGATATAAATCCAGCAACTCGAAACGGGCGAAGTCTTTGACGAATGCAAGATTGACGGCGCCGGTCGGGCCGTTGCGCTGTTTGCCTATTATTATTTCGGCTTCGCTGCCCAATTGTCCCTCGTCGTTTCGCGGGCGATGAATGAAAATCACGACGTCGGCATCCTGTTCGATCGCTCCCGACTCCCGCAAATCGGATAATTGCGGGCGGGCGTCCTTGCCGCGCAGCTCCACCTGTCGGGAAAGCTGCGACAGGGCAATGACCGGCACTTTCAACTCCCGCGCCAGCGCTTTGAGCGACCGCGAAATGTAGGAGATTTCCTGCTGGCGGTTTTCGACGTTTTGCGGCCCTTTTATCAACTGAAGGTAATCGACTATTATAAGCGCAATATCGTGGTGCGCTTTAAGACGGCGCGCCTTGGCCCGCATCTCGAGCATCGTTATGCTGGGCGAATCGTCGATATAAATGGGCGATTCGGACAGCGGCCCCGCCGCGTAGGAAAGATCGCGCCATTGATCGTCGGTAAGCCGACCGTTGCGCATATGGTGCGACGAGACGCGCGCCCTGCTGCAGAGAAGCCTTTGCGCCAACTGCTCCTTCGACATCTCCAGCGAAAATATCACCACCGGTTGCTTTTTCTCGACCGCCGCATATTCGGCGATATTCATGCTGAACGCGGTCTTGCCGACCGAGGGGCGGCTGGCGATTACGATCAAGTCCGACTTTTGAAAGCCGGAAGTGAGTCGGTCGAGATCGTCGAACCCCGACGGCAGACCCGTTATAAAACCTTCACGCTTCGATAGATTCTCGATCAAGCGGAAAGTCTCCGTCAGGATTTCGCCGATCGGTGTGAAAGCACCCCTGAGTTTCTCCTCCTTGATCGCGAATATTTCCTGCTCGGCCGAGTCGAGCAGATCATCGACGTTGCGGTTCGGCTCATAAGCCCGGCTCAGGATCGCCGAGGCGGCTTCGATCAACCGCTGTAAAGTTGACTTGTCGAGAACGATTTTTGCATGATGCTGGACATTGGCGATCCCCGGAGTAGCTTCGGTAAGTTCCGCCAGATAGGCCCGACCGCCCACTTCCTCAAGCTGTCCGCGGCGGCTCAGTTCATCGGCCACCGTGACTATATCGGCAGGCTCGTTTCGGTCGAACATATCGACCATCGCCCGGAATATTTTGCGATGAGCCGTCTTATAGAAATTGCTTTCCCCGACAATTTCGATCGCCGCATCGACGGCGTCCTTGGAAAGCAGCATCGCTCCCAGCACCGCCTGCTCGGCTTCGATAGCCTGTGGCGGTATTTTGGCAGCCTGATCGGTCATTTCGACTTCAACTCCTTCAATCTCGATAACAATTTCTGCATGTCTTCCCAGAAAGGCCTTTTGTAATCCGGCGACCTCAGCAGTGCCGCCGGATGATAGGTTACTATAAACGGCGTTCCCTGAAAATTGAACCAGCGTTCCCGCATCTGACCCAGAGTCATGTTTGTGCGCAACAATCTCTGGGCGGCGATTCGCCCGAGGCTGCAGATGATTTTGGGCTTGATAAGCGCTATTTGATGCAACAGATATACCTCGCAGGTCTCCGCCTCCTCCGGCAGCGGGTCGCGATTTTCCGGCGGGCGGCATTTCAATATATTGGCGATATAGACATCTTCGCGCCTAAGCCCCATCGCCGCAAGCGCCCGGGTTAAAAGCTGACCGGCCCGTCCTACGAACGGCTCCCCTCTCATATCCTCCTCGTGGCCGGGCGCCTCGCCTATGAACATGATCTCGGCCTTCGGATTACCTACCCCGAAAACGAACTTGTGACGAGTAGCGCCCAACTGGCACATCTGGCAATCCTTGATCGTCTCGTAAAGTTGCTCCAACGTCTCGGTCCGGGCGAAATTCTCGATAGCCAGCGGTTCAATTGCAGCCGGCTTGTTATCCGAAACGGCACCGATCGGCCGGCTGTCAAAAGGCAAGTAAATCGTCTTCTTGCCCGATTCAAGCTTCTGCTTCAGATAGCGTATGATAAGTTGATTCTTATCTGTTGTCACCGGCTTATCGATTCTCCTTGAACATGGAGTTGATTATATTTTTGCCCTCGTCACAACGAATTCTATCCGGCAACCATGATTTATCTAAAAATCATGAATGTTTCGATCCGACTTTTCCCAGTTGCGCCTTGTGTTGCCGGTCAATTCCGGAACGACAGCCCGCTTTTATTGTTTTCCCTCGATCGGGCCGCCTGCCGTCGGCCGATGCGCCCGGCAAGTCAGGTCAGGTTGAATTCATTAGCTATGATCTTTTTCACGATTATCTTGCGCCTTTGTTTCTCACAGCAATTTTCCGATCTCATCCAACACCCGGTTGGCAAGGGCGGTCTTGGTCATCAGCTCCAATTGCAGCGGCTTTTTGCCTTTCAGTAAAATAGCCGCCCGGTTGAAATCGGAGCCGAATCCCGCGTCCGGCTCAGTCGGATTGTTGGCCACGATCATATCCAGCTTCTTTTCTTTGAGTTTTTTTTCGGCGCCGGCGATCAGATTCTCCGTTTCGAGTGCGAAACCGACCACGATCCGTTTCCCCTTTTTCGCCGTAATTTCCTGCAAAATATCGGGATTGGCGGCGAGTTCCAAGGCCGGCGGTTTGTCTTTCTTTTTTATTTTCTGTCGGGCCACGCTTTTGGCGCGGAAATCGGCCACGGCTGCCGCCATGATCAAGACGTCGGCTCCGGTGAATTCCTCTTTGACCGCTTTCAGCATTTGCGCGGCGGTTTCCACCTGTATGAATTTCACTTTCGGCGGCGGCAACAGATTCACCGGCCCCGAAATCAAGCTTACTTGAGCGCCCCGCTCGACGGCCGCGGCCGCCAAAGCAAACCCCATCTTACCCGATGAGCGATTGGATATGTAACGGACAGGATCGATCGGCTCCACGGTCGGTCCGGCGGTGATGACGAATTTTCTACCCGCCAATCGACCGGCATGGCCGAGAATCTCCATAGCCCGCCCATAAATCTGCTCCGGCTCCACCATCCTTCCGGCAGCCACAATCAGGCTGGCCAGATGTCCGGTTGTCGGACCGATAAAATATACTCCGCGTCTCGACAGTTCGGCGATATTGCGCTGAGTCGCCTGATTCTGCCACATCCTGACGTTCATCGCCGGGGCGACCAGAATCGGCCCGGAAAACGCCAGCAGCTGGGTGGACAAAACATCATCGGCGATACCGGCAGCCATCTTGGCGATTATATTGGCGGTGGCCGGCGCCACCACGAACAGCTCGCCCCAATCGGCCCAGCTCACATGTTCCAAGGCGTCGCGGTTTGTATCCCACATTCCGGTGGAAACGGATTCCGCCCCGAGAGCCGAAAAGGACAGCGGAGTAACGAATTTTTGCGCCGAATCGGTCATGACCACCCGCACTTTCGTCCCGTTCTTGACTAAAAGGCGCAACAATTCGCAGGCCTTGAATGCGCCGATTCCGCCCGAAACACCGAGAATGATTCTGCGTCCGGCAGACGAACGACTCATAAATCCACTCCGATTAAGTTTCAAATTTGCGTTATCGTATAGCAACGGCAATAAATATTAAAATAATTCCATGGCGATTAGTAAAGGTATTATTGAAAAAAGTTAGAATTGTAAAAACCATAAAACGAATTCGGTGCGCAGTCTTATGACTTTTTTAACTCTCGGACATGTAATTTCCACAAGTTATCCACACTCAGGCGAATCAAAATCATTGTCGTAATGACAAGTTATACTTGATTACAAATCAATAAGATGGATATTATTTTCATAAGCTTTCCAAAGATTTCGGTTGGCTTTGAGATTGTCCGGAAAGTTTTTCAACATGTTTTCCACATCGAAATCGGGCTGCATGGTCAAAAATCGAGATCGCTTTGAAAGCAACGGTTTTTTATATTACGATAAACCGGATGAAATTCATTTGCGACGACAACCTCGGCAAACTGGCGAAATTTCTCCGCCTTCTCGGATATGACACCTATTTCGATCCGACGATCGAAAACGCCCGCCTGATTGCAATTGCGCTCAAAGAGAACAGAATAGTCTTGACCCGCGATCGCCGGATTCTGGCCAAAATCGATCCGGCGAAACTCATGCATATCGATTGCGACGATCCCGAAAAACAACTGGCGAAGGTGTTTCACAGGTTCGGCTTGATAATCGACGATAAGGCGATGTTCAGCCGCTGCCTCGTCTGCAACGAACTTTGCCGAAATGCGGCCGCTGACGAAATTGCGGATCGGGTATTCCCTTTCATATTGAAAACACAATCCCGCTTCCATCAATGCCCGTCGTGCCATCGAATCTACTGGCAGGGAACTCATCACAAAGCCATGATCGACCGTTTGAAAAAGATATTGGGCGAAAAATATTTTCAAAGCGGCCGGTGAACATCCAAACGGCGATTCCTCTTCGGGCTTCGAATAGCAATCACCAAAAAACGGCATCGATTGTCTCTTGCCAGACTGAATCGCAGCCGATATATTTGCAGCATGGAAAAGGTCAGGGCATTCGTGGCCACTCCCATTCCCGAGGATATCAAACGCGAGGTAGACAAGTCGATAACGACATTCAAGCCTTTGGCGGGAGGTATCACCTGGGTCAAAGCGTCCAATCTTCATTTCACGCTTCGTTTCCTCGGTGATATCCCGCTGGATTCCGTCGCCCGTCTCAGGGAAAAACTGACAGCGGCCCTGACCGACACCGGCCCGTTCACGATCGATTTGGCCGGTCTCGGTTGTTTCCCAGATTTACGCCGGCCGCGGGTCATCTGGATCGGAGCAAGTGGAGAAATCGAAAAAATGAAGGCTCTGGCGGAAACGGTGGAGAGAGTCTGCCGGGAGTGTGGATTCGGCAACGCCGATAAGCCGTTCGCGCCACACCTCACCATAGGCCGCATAAAGAAAGCAGGCGATCTCGGCCGACTGACTGCGGCATTGAATACGGCCGCTTTCCGATCGGAGCCGTTCACGGTCGACCTTATCGTCGTTTTCAAATCGGTTCTGACGCCGGCGGGGCCGATTTACACCCCGCTCGAAAAAATAAAATTATCTTGTAACCGATAAAAATAAAAAAGAGGTTCGTATCGATTCCACGGCTGAAACGGCCTGAAGACTCCATGAAAAATAAATTCGAAAATATTTCGTCACTAGAAGCAGTCCGACCTATAACATGGTTTGGAAATTCAGACAAAAGGAGAGGAAAATGAAAAACGAATCAATCACCGTCGTGGCGGCCGATCGCCGCACGGTTAGAATCGTCGCGATCGGCATGGCAGCGGTCATTTTGTTGGCGGTGTTCGGCTGCTCAAACCTCAAACGCCGCGATCAGGGGGCGATTATCGGCGCCACAACGGGAGGGGTAATCGGCGGAGTAATCGGCAACAGAGCCGGCAATACGGCGGTCGGGGCGATTCTCGGAGCGGTAATCGGGGGCGCTGCCGGCGCCTATATCGGCAATTATATGGATAAGCAGGCCGAGGAAATGCAGAAAGATATCGAGGGGGCGAAAATCGAAAGAATCGGCGAAGGAATCAAGATCACTTTCGACTCGGGCATTCTATTCGATATAAACAAATCAGCTCTGCGAATGCAGGCCCAAGAGAATCTGGAAAAGCTGGCCGTGATTCTGAATAAATACGCCGATACCGAGATCCTTATCGAAGGCCATACCGACAACACCGGCTCCGAAGAGTATAATATGGATCTGTCGCTGAGACGAGCACAGTCGGTGGCCAACTTTCTGGCCTCCCGGCAGGTGAATCCCGGCCGATTCCGCACTATGGCCTACGGCGAATCGCAACCGATCGCCAGCAATGATACCGTCGAGGGCAGACAACAGAATCGACGCGTGGAAATCGCCATTTTCGCCAATGAAAAACTGAAAAAAGTGGCCCAGGAAAAGGGCTGAAAAAATCCCGTCCGGGGATCTGCGTTATCCTATAAATTGTCATTTGACGAAAACAAAACCGGCCGCGGCATCTGTGCGGCCGGTACTCTTATGCCGGCTGCTATCGGTTATTGACTGACCCCGACAATCATCGGTGGAATTGCCGCAGCAAACGCTCTGTCGAATGCGCAATCGCTCCCTCATGGCAAAGATGATCGCAATCACCCGGATGTAGCCGAAATGGTTCGCCCTTTTGATCAATCAACGGCAACGCCGGTTGCCTGGGGCAAGTCTGTCGCCATATAATATAGGGTTATCCCCATACTTTGAGTGATCGGCGCGGCGTCTTCCCCTGATCTGGCCGCAGCGGAAATCAAACCCGGGCTGTTAACTCCTTGATAGACACCAAGGTTACACGCCCGTTTCAAATCGCCGGCTGTCTTTGGCCTATGGGCACGCCCTTTGTTTTGATATTTGCGGAAACAAACAAGGGAGCGGCCATGAAAATGAAATTCACTCTGACTATGGAAGACCTGCTCGTTGACAACACCAAAGTCGACAACTTGATAATCGACTGGATCGAGGAGGTTACGCAGGAAGAGGTTTTGCAGATGTCTCAGCAGTGGATTACCTCCCAGAATTTCCTCACCGAACGGATGGTCGGCTTGAAAAGAGTCGGCGAATCGTCGCTAACCATAGAACCGGTGGAGGAATAGCACGGTGAAGGAGATCAATCAATTCATAAAACCTGTACTCGACTGGCTGATCACTCAATATGGCCTGATTCGGGAGGGGGCAAGGGAACTGCTTGGGCGGATTCCCGGAACCGGTGAATATCTTTCCAATCACATCGAAATAATATTGTTGGTTCCGGCCCTGATTGCGGTCGTGCTGCTGATCAAGCCGTTGCTCAAATGGACGCTGGTGATCGGCGCCATCGGTTCGCTGGCGGCTTACGGGATTTCGCTTTATCTCTGCCTGCCGTTTATGACCGTTCTCCCATACGCGCTAAGCGGCGTCAGCCTGTTGATCTTGGCCGTTAAATGATTGGAGCGAAAATGAATCGTCAGAATGCAAAAAAAATATGTCATGATTGCGGCGGCAAACTGGTACGCGACTGGGACGAATATCACTGCCGGCGCTGCGGCAATAAGATAAGCATCGAGCTGGCGCGAAGCATCGCCAGCGATTTCAACTACGATCGGAAACAGGCATGAACCATCAGGAAATCCGGCATTGCCGCAACTGCGGCTGGATAGCCGACGCCGGGGCGATCGTTTTGCTTGCTTGCCCGTCCTGCCATGGTCGTCTGAAGAACTGCGTTCATGGCGGACAGGAAGACAAGGAAATCGAAGTCAGGATGATTTCCGGTCGAACCGCCGATAGGGATTTTCTCAAAATCTAAGTGTCGAACATGCGGCTGAACATAAGAGCCGTTCGATCCAGCAGATCGGTTCGGCTCTTTTTTCGAATTGAACCGTTCGATCCGCCTGCCGTTTTCAGCAGCTCTTTGACGAACTCTCCGCTCTTGATCCGCCGGAGCAATTTTGACATGCCGGCGAGGCTTTGCCTGTTGATAACGATATTTTCGGCATGACGGCTTCCCCGGCGGGCGGTCACGCTGATCCGGCGATACATTCCCTCGATTCCGAACCGTTTGATCAAATCGACGATCAGGTCGAGCTGATAGACACATTCGAGGTAGGCGTTTTGCGGCGGCATGCCTGAATCGACTAAGGTGTCGAAGCCGCCGCGAAGCAATCCGGCCAATCCGCCGCAAAGCACCGCCTGTTCGCCGAATATGTCGCCGATCGCTTCATTTTCGAAAGTGGTGACGATCAAACCCGCCCGGGCGCAGCCGATTGCCTTGCCATAAGCGGCCGCCAGTTTCAAAGCCGCGGATGAATTCACAACTGCGGCGATAAAGGCCGGCACGCCCTTGCCGATAAGGTAATTCTCCCGCAGCCGAATGCCGGGTGCGTGCGGCGCAACCAATAAAAAGCGAATTCCCCGCGGCCTCTCGACAAGCCCGAAATGAACGGAAAGACCGTGGGCGAATATAAAAGACTGACCCGGCCGTATGTTGCCATATATATATCTCCGAAACAATTCCCCGTGCAAATGATCGGGAATCATTACGGCGATCAAATCCGCACTCCTGACGGCGACGTCGATATCGACCACCCGGAATCCCTCCGCAACAGCAGCCTTGCGAGACCTGCTGCTGGGACGAAGGCCGATAATCGGCGTAAAACCGGAATCACGCAGGTTCAGTGCCTGAGCTTTTCCCTGCGAACCGAATCCGATCACGGCAATTCGTTTATTATCGAGAATCCCGAGAGAAATCCGGTGGTTCTTGAGTATGCGAATCCGTGAGTGAATCATGACGGTGAAGGTAGCTTTTGCCTGCAGCAATGTCAAGCGGTGAGAAAGACACGTCCGGAGACCGCCCAGGCCTGATCCGGACGGCAAAGGCGGTTTACCTCACTTCGAAATAAATAAGCGGCCGCAGCAGGAAATCATCACCGGCCACATCGCCGTCGGAATCGATCTCAAGCGTAAGGTAGCCGAGACGGCGGAAATCCAGCGGCATGAGAGACACCTTCTTATAAAAAAAACCGGCGGAGGAGTGATCTACCTTCTCCCAGTCGAAAAGGATCGTTATCTTGCCGGCATCGTTTTCGCCGATAGCCCTCAGTTGCATCGACCCTTTCGGCCTATCCTTGCCGCCGGCGGGAATGCCGTAAAAGATCACGAAAGAATCGATGACGGCCTTCTCCGGCAATTCTATAGGAATGGCGATGGAAATCGTCCGGCCGTTGTCCGGAGCGCTGTCCGGGCCTCGAGTGTAAATCCAGTATTTTTTGTCGTAAATTACGCGGGCCGCGGCCGTCTCGCTGTTTTTGCGACGGGGCCCGGCAAAATAACCCTCGAATATCCTGCTTTCCTCGAAATCGAGCTTGCCCGGCGGTCCTTTCTTGAGCTCCCAGTTGAGTCCGTCCGACGACTCTACCTCGTATTTCGGGAAATAATCCTCACCGCACAAAAGCATTACATTTCCGCCGGCGCTTTCCACCGGATCGACGAATTTCGGCTCCGGCGGCGGTTTGGGCGGTTCTTTCGGGGGCGGCGGAATGGTATCGACCGGTATCGGTTCCGGCTCCGGCGGCGGGGTTATGGAAACGGCGATCGCCGCTTCCTTGGTCTCCCCGGGTTCGATTATCCCGAGGTTTACAATCGTGGAGTCGGTCCCGAATTTCACCAGCAGCGAATATTGGCCGGGTTCGACGCTTTCGATGCTGAACCTGCCGAGCGTATCGGTAAGCGTCTGGTAGCGTTGAGGAACCGAATAAACGGCGGCGCCGCCCAGCGGCGCTCCCTTGTCATCCTGCACAACCCCCTTGATGACGGCTGGTTTCTTGGCGCAAGCCAGAGCCAACCCAATTACCAGCCCGATCACGATCCCGGGCCGGCACGCCCATATCAAGTCAAGGCGATTTACCACGGCGGATAAATGTATCAGCGCCGGCCGGTTTTGTAAAGCACAAATTGCCATCGCCTGCCCATTAGTGGTTTTTGGGTCTCGCCCAAACATTGTGGAACCAAACGATTATGAAAGTGAGTTTCTTTATCATATAATACAAGCCGATTTAATGCATTTATCGTGGAGGTCCCATGACAAAGAAGTTAACGCGACTGATCGCCCTGTCGGTCATTCTCAGTTCCGGTGCGGCTCTGGCAGCCGTTCATAATGTTTCCATCCCGGGCCTTTTTTTCAGTCCTAATAGCTTGAGTATTACCCAGGGAGACACAGTTATCTGGACCAACAACCATTCCCTTCCCCACACCGCCACCTCCGATGCCTTCCTCTGGGATACCGGGACTTTGACGACCGGCCAATCAGCCAGCGTCGTTTTCAACACCGCCGGCGTGTTTCCTTATCATTGCGCTTTTCATCCGATGATGATGGGAACCATAACCGTAAACGCCCTCGTTTACGATACGCTGATCGAAATCAACGATTTCTATTTTAACCCCGCGGTGATCCAAATAGCGCCGGGACAAACGATCCGCTGGATCAATCTGGGGGGAGTCGACCACACGACCACCGCCGACGGCGGAGAGTGGGACTCGGGGATGCTTATGCCCGGCCAATATTTCGATCACCTGTTCGCCGCCGAAGGCGTTTACGATTATCATTGCTCACCGCATCCATTCATGACCGGCACGGTCGTAGTCGGCCGTCCGGATTCGGTGGCTCTGGATATCAAGATTGTCGATTTCGCTTTCGTGCCGGCCGATACGACGGTGACGCTTGGTTCATACGTCCGCTGGTTGAATATCGGCGAAATGGCGCATACTACAACCGCCGACAGCGGAGAGTGGGATTCGGGCAACCTGGAGCCGGGCGATTATTATATCCGTCGGATGAATCAGGTCGGCGATTTTCCGTATCATTGCACGCCGCACCCGTTCATGACCGCTATCCTGCATGTCGAGGATTCCACAAGTTTCCTCCCGGGTGATGCCAACGGTGACGGAAATGTGCTCGGTTCCGATGTCACCTATTTGGTCCGTTATTTCAAAGGACTCGGTCCGGCGCCCAATCCGCTTCTGGCCGGCGACACCAATGGCGACTGCAACGTATTGGGCTCGGACGTCACTTATTTGGTCCGCTATTTCAAAGGACTCGGATCGGCGCCGCAGAGAGGCAATTGCAGTTGACAATCAACATATGGCGAAAGTTAGATGGTCATCAATAGTCAATAGTTATTGGTAAGGAGTCTTGGAATGAAGAAAAAGTTGATTTATTTGGCCGCGGCTATCACGCCGGTGCTGGCTTTGGCCTTTTCGAGCGGTCCGCCGAACGGCATGACCGGCGCGCCGGGCGAGGGAAACTGCACCAGCTGCCATGATTCGTTTCCGATAAACAGCGGGAATGGAAGTTTCGCCATCGCCGGACCGGTTACCTTCGAACCCGGTCAGACCTATGAAATCACGGTAACCATAGCCGACCCCGATCAACGACGCTGGGGGTTCGAGATCACGCCGTTAACCTTTGGGACCTGCAGCATCACTCAGGCCGCCCATACTCAATTGAGTATCCAGAACGGCAGATCTTATGTCAAACATACGGCCGCCGGCACCTTTAACGGCACGATGGACGGACCGGTCAGTTGGCGATTCAACTGGACGGCACCGATTGATGCACCCGACCAAGTCGTGTTCTATGCTGCCGGAAACGCCGCCAACGGCAACGGCAACAACAACGGCGATTATATTTACACGACCTCTTTTACAACCAACCGCACCACGGCTATCGATGACCGTATGCAGAACTTCCTTCCGGGTGAACTGACTTTGGCCAATTATCCCAATCCGTTCAATTCCGCCACCGAAATCAGATTCAACCTCCCCGGGGATAGCAGAACATCACTGGAGATATTCGATATCGCGGGACGACTGGTCAAGGCGATCGATTTCGGCCATGTGAAAGCCGGCCTTCACAGTGTCCGATGGAACGGCACCGACAATAGCGGGGCGGCAGTTTCAAGCGGCGTTTACCTGATCCGATTGGCAAGCGAAAACGAGGTGACGACGCATAGGATTTTGTTGCTCAGGTAAGATAATTCAAACAGGAGGATTAAGATGAAAGGCAATATCGGAAAGGTCGACAGGGCGATAAGAATGATTTCGGGAACGGCCATAATCATCGCCGGAATTCTGACCGGCAGCTGGTGGGGACTGATCGGAATCATCCCCTTGGCCACGGCGGTGATCGGCTGGTGCCCGGCTTACTTACCGCTTGGGATAAACACCTGCGGAACCCGCGACAAAGGCGGGCGGGCGGCATAACCTCAACGAACATAAGATAGTTACACGAGCCGGGCGGATTACCGTCCGGCTTTTTTCCGGCTGCCAACTCCACCGAATTTGCGATAGCGGCCGTCTTCACAAACAAAATTCTTGACAACCCATTGATCGAAAATTATCATCTCGGAACAAAATTAGCACTCGACGGTTTAAAGTGCTAACAACATGCGGGAATTTCGAATAAAACGGTTGTCGAATAGGCATATATTTATGCCAAAAAGTCAATCTTAAAAAAAGGAGTGAGCCTAAATGCAAGTAAAGCCATTGGCCGATCGCGTGATGGTCAAACCGCTGGAAGAGATGGAAGTCAAAAAAGGCGGTATTATTATCCCTGATACCGCCAAGGAACGCCCCATGCAGGGCGAGGTTATCGAAGTCGGACCGGGGAAGGTCGAAGATGGCAAAAAGATCGCCATGGAAGTAAAAAAAGGCGATAAGGTGCTTTACGGGAAATATTCCGGCACCGAGGTCACTATCAACAACGTCGAATACTTGATTATGCGCGAGTCCGATATCCTCGCCATAATATCTTAACGCTTGATGGAGGAATGCTGAGATGGCAAAAATGATCGAATATGAAAGCGTAGCCAGGGAAAAGCTCAAAAGAGGCGTGGATAAACTGGCGGATGCCGTGAAGGTCACTCTTGGCCCAAAAGGCCGCAACGTCGTGCTGGATAAAAAATTCGGTTCGCCCACGGTCACCAAGGACGGCGTCACTGTGGCTAAGGAAATCGAGCTTGAGGATCCATTCGAGAACATGGGTGCTCAGATGGTCAAGGAAGTGGCCTCGAAAACCTCCGAAGTGGCCGGGGACGGAACCACGACGGCGACCGTTCTGGCTCAGGCAATCTACCGCGAAGGGGTAAAAAACGTCACCGCCGGCGCCAATCCGATGGCTCTCAAAAGAGGTATCGATAAGGCGGTCAAAGAAATCGTCGCCGATCTAAAAAAACTATCAAAGAACGTCGAAAGCCAAACCGAAATCGCTCAGGTCGGAACAGTTTCAGCCAATAACGACCAGTTCATCGGCAACCTGATCGCCGAGGCCATGGAAAAGGTCGGCAAGGATGGCGTGATCACCGTCGAGGAAGCCAAATCGACCGAAACCACTCTCGAGGTCGTCGAAGGAATGCAGTTCGATCGCGGCTACATCTCGCCCTATTTTATCACCGACCCCGACGCCATGGAAGCCTCGCTGGAAGAACCCCTTATTCTTATCCACGATAAGAAAATATCCAGCATGAAAGATCTGCTTCCGATTCTCGAAAAAGTCGCCCAGATGGGCAAACCGTTATTGATAGTCGCCGAGGATGTCGAGGGTGAGGCGCTGGCCACGCTGGTGGTGAACAAGCTGCGCGGCACCCTGAAAGTCTGCGCGGTCAAGGCCCCGGGCTTCGGCGACCGCCGCAAGGCAATGCTTGAGGATATCGCAATCCTGACCAACGGCAAAGTCATCTCCGAAGAACTCGGTTTCAAACTCGAAAATACGGTCGTATCGGATCTCGGACGGGCCAAGAGAGTTACCGTCGACAAAGACAATACGACAATCGTCGAGGGGGCAGGCTCGACCGAAGCGATTAAGGGACGCATAAACAGCATCCGCAAGCAAATCGAAGAAACCACTTCCGATTACGACCGCGAAAAATTGCAGGAAAGACTGGCCAAACTTGCCGGCGGCGTGGCGGTCATCAATGTCGGCGCCACCACCGAAACCGAAATGAAAGAGAAAAAGGCCAGAGTCGAAGATGCCCTTCATGCCACCCGGGCCGCCGTCGAGGAAGGGATCGTGCCGGGAGGCGGCGTGGCTTTTCTGCGCACGATAAAAGCCCTCGATAAAATCAAACTTGAAGGTGACGAGGCCGTGGGCGCCATAATCGTCAGAAAAGCGCTCGAGGAACCGATCCGCCTGATCGCCGAAAACGCCGGCGTGGAAGGCTCCATCGTGGTCGATAAAGTGCTGTCTAAAGACGGCTCTTTCGGCTACAACGCCGAAACCGGTGAATACGGCGATATGATGAAGTTCGGCGTGATCGATCCCACCAAAGTCGCCCGCACCGCCCTCGAAAACGCTTCATCGATAGCCGGCCTGCTGCTGACCACCGAGGCGATCGTTTCCGAAAAACCGGAAAAAGAAAAGCATACTCCGGGCATGCCTCCGGGCGGCGGCATGGGCGATATGTATTGATCGACAGCTGTCCCGAATCCGCTGGAGAATCGTTACAGCGCGAAGTTACGGGAGGACGTCGCCAGACGCCCTCCCTGTTTTTTTGAAGTCTATTGCCGATCGGGAAAAATCATCAATCAAGCCTATGCCTGCGCCGATTCGAGAAGGCGACGCCCTTTGGGGCGAGTTATGAAACAACCATTTATTACGGTGAACTGACCGTAGCCGATATTGGAATTTGAAAAGGATTCGGATGAAGCTAAGAGCGATTAAGGATCTTTCAAGAACAGATCCGGCATCGAACAAGTCGGGAAATCTTGCCGTTTTCCGCTCAAATAATTACTGCCTGCCGAAAATCGCTTTCAGGGCATCGTCAACACTTTTATATGTGAACGAAAATCCGGCTTCCAACAGTTTTTTCGGCAGCACCCGTTGGCTTGTGAGAATCATCTCCGACATCTCGCCGAGCATCCTTTTGATAACGAACTCCGGCACCTTTACCCACGACGGCCGGCCGAGCGTTTCGGCCAAGTACAGATAAAACTGCCGCATAGTGACCGGCTCCGGAGCGGTAATATTGATCGGGCCGGACAATTTTGACGTATTAATGATGAAATCAATCGCTTTTATCACATCCTGACGATGGACCCAGCTCACCCATTGTTTGCCGCTTCCGGGAGGACCGCCGGCAAACAGCTTAAGCGGCGCCGACAATCGGGCCAACGCGCCGCCGTCTTTTTCGAGCACAACGCCGGTGCGCAACAAGACCACTCTGGCATTTTCGGACGATGCGGCCAACGCTGTTTTCTCCCACTTGACGCAGGTTTCCGCCAGAAATCCCTTGCCTGCCGCAGCCGATTCATCAACCGCCGATTCGCCGGTGTCCCCATAATACCCGACCGCCGAGGCACTTATTAGCAGACGCGGGCGCCGGCCGGCCATGGCGATAGCCTTCACAATCGCTTTGGTGGCGTTGATTCTGCTTTCGACGATCTCCTTCTTCTGGCCGTCGCTCCATCGTTTGTGGCCGATAGGTTCACCTGCCAGATTGACGATCACCTCAGCGTCATCAAGATTCTTACCCCAATCGGTTACGGTTTTGCCGTCCCAGATAGAAACCGAAACATTCGCCGGAAAACCGCCCGAAGGATTTTTGCGGGCAAGCAGAACGATATTGTGGCCGAGAGAAGCCAGATAGGCAACCAAGGGCCTGCCGATGAAACCTGTTGCACCTGAAATAACAATCTTCATGGCAAAAACCGGCGATTATCTTTTTACTGCCAGTCCAAGGCCATCGCGGATCGGGATTATCGAACCCAAAATCGCCGACGATCCGAACAGCTTTTTATTGAACTCGATGATTTTTTTGGAGACGGCATCTGGCGTTTTCTCCAGAATTCTTCCCGACCATAATACGTTATCGGTTATAAACAACCCCCCGCGGCGAAGTTTCTTGATTGCCAGATCAAAGGCCTCCGGATACTGCTGCTTGTCTATATCGTTCAAAATGATATCGAATCCGCCGGGCAACTTTCGGGCGATCTCCAGCGCATCGCCCACCCGGAAATCGATAGCTTTTTCATAAGGCGACTTATTGAAATAAGCGAGCGCCCGCCTACGATTCTCTTCCGAGCCATCAATACAAATGATCCGACCGCCCTTTTTTATACCACCGGCAAACCAGGCCGCCGAATAACCGAAACCCGAACCAAGTTCGAGTATGCGCTTGGCATTGCTGATCATGGCCAATTGGCGCAGGAATCTCCCGACCACGGGGCCGATTATCGGGAATTTTCGGGCAACGCCGTAGCGGTGCATCTTGGTCAACAACGCCTTGTCCGCTCCTTGCGGGGCAGGCCCAGACATCCTTTTTATATATTCGTCAACTTCGGAAATGGTGATATTCATGTAAAAAATCCGTTCTGCTTTTCAGGGGTCCATGATCTTCCAGAAGCACGTCAATCGAATCGACCTGCTCTGGCTCATAAGAAAACATCAAGGCGAAAGTATCGGCGATGACGGCGAACACTCTGTCAAGCGGGATTACTTCGCCGGTGATGGAGGCGATCGAACCCACCGGATAGGCGGTGATGCCGCAGGGGTTGATCAGGCTGAAATAGCCGAGATCAGTGGATACATTAAGGGCCATGCCGTGATAGCTTATCCAGCGCGAAACGGCCACTCCGATGGCCGCCACCTTATGATTATCCACCCAGGCGCCGGTCAATCCTTTTTTCGTCGACGCTTTCAATCCGAATTCGGCGAGAACAGCTATCGCCAGATTTTCCAGATCGCGCAGATAAGCATGCAGATCCCGGCCCCGATTGTTCAGATCGATTATCGGATAGACGACAGCCTGACCAGGGCCATGGAACGTTATATCCCCGCCCCGTTCGGTCTCGCATAAAACCACTCCTTTTTCTTCCAGCACGGAACGGGAGACCAACAGATTCCTTTCGGAGGCTCCCCTGCCCAGAGTGATCACCGGATTGTGTTCGGTCAGCAACAGCAAGTCGGGGATTCTGCCGAGGCGCCGCAAATCGACCAGCCTCTTTTGCAATATCCGCGCATAGTCGTAATCGGTTCTGCCCGGATTCATCACATACAATCGTTTGTAACCGCGGCTGCACATATGGCTCAATTGATTATATGAATCGCCTTTTTGTGAATGTTAAGCCCGGCCTCCATCAACGCCTCGGAAAGCGTAGGATGAACGGCCATGATATGCCCCAGATCCTCGGCCGTGCCGTCGAACTCCATCAAGGCGGTTCCGGCAAATATGATATCCGCCGAGTGCGGCCCAAAAATATGGATACCGAGAAGTCGGTCGGATTCGGCGTCGGCGATCACTTTCACGAAACCGCTGTCGGCCAGAGTCGCCAGGGCTTTGCCCGCCGCCCGATACGGGAATTTGCCGTTTTTTATTTTTTTGCCCGATGTTTTCGCTTCCTTTTCGGTCAGGCCGATACCGGCGATCTCCGGATCGGTGAAAACGGCGTAAGGGACCGCTTTCCAGTCCGCTCCGGCGGTCATACCCGCCAGCGATTCGACCGCCGCCACCCCCTCGTGGGATGCCTTATGGGCCAAAAGCAGACCGCCGGTGACGTCGCCGATGGCTTGAATATGAGGAAGACTCGTTCTCATATTCTTGTCGACCGTGATAAAACCGCGACTATCCGTCTTCACCCCTATTTTATCCAAATTCAGCCCAAGACTGTTGGGTTTCATTCCGGCGGCCACCAGCACCTTCTCAAATGTGAATACCTCTTTCCCCTGCGGCTTTTCGACCTCGACTTTTACCGAATCCCCGATTACCTGCGAGGATACGACTTTCGCCGAGGTGAGGATTTCTATCCCCTGCTTTTTCAGCGCCCGTTCGGCGGCGGCGGAGATATCCGAATCGAGCGTCGGCAGAACCGAATCCAGAAGTTCGATAATCGTTACTTTTGAACCGAGCGTGGCATATACGGTGGCCAGTTCCGTGCCTATCGGTCCGGCGCCTATAACTCCGAGCGTCTTGGGAATTCCCGGAAGATCTATCGCCTCGCGGGCGCCGATAACGTTCTTTCCATCGGTTCTGATTACCGGCAGCTCTATCGGAGCGGCACCCGTGGCTATGATGAAATGCTCGGCCTCGATCCGCCGTTTGCCGTCGCTGCCGTCGATTTCCAACAGCTCGGGCGAGACGAATGCAGCCCGTCCCATATAAGTTTTCACGCCGGCCTTGTCGAGAAGCGTTTTGACGCCGCCGGTCAACCGCTTGACCACATCGTCTTTGTGCTTTTTCAACATCGCTATGTCTATCCGCAGGTTGTCGGCGTTCACCCCGATTTTGGAAGCATGCTCCACCGTTCGTTTCAACTCGGTGGCGTAAAGCAGTGCTTTCGATGGAATGCATCCCCAGTTGAGACAGACTCCGCCGAAATATTCTTTTTCCACGATAGCGGTTTTGATGCCGAGTTGACCCGCTCTGATGGCCGCCACATATCCCCCGGGTCCGGCTCCTATCACGACCAGTTTATATTTTTCATTCATCTTCCATTTCTCCTATCGCCGCCTCACTGATACCGGCGGAATTATTTACATGACGCCGGCAAGCCAAGCCTGCGGGTCTTCGAGAAACTCGATCAGGCGCCGCAGGAACTGCACCGCATAACCACCATCTATTACCCTATGATCGAAAGACATGCCGAAATTAAGAATCGGGCGGATTACGATCTGGCCGTCTCTGACCACCGGTTTTTCCACTATTTTATGCACCCCGAGAATAGCCACCTGAGGGTGAGCTATAATGGGCGTCGAGGCGGTAGCGCCGTAAACGCCGGCGTTGGTGATAGTGAACGTGCCGCCGCTAATTTCATCCATGGAAAGCTTATCGGCGTTGGCCTTGTCTGCCAGCTCGCGCATCTCCCGGGCGATCTGTAAAATCGATTTTTGCTGGCATTGCTTGACCACCGGAACGATCAGCGAGTTGTTGCGGGCGACCGCCATTCCGATATTGAAATACTTTTTCACTCTGAGCGTCTCGCCGTCGAAAGTCGAGTTGATCCACGGATAATCCTTGGCGGCATAGATTATCGCCTTGACGATGAACGGCAGGTAGGTCATCCTGACCCCGTGTTTCTTTTCGATTTGATCGACGTAGCGCTTGCGCCAATCGATCAATTGCGACATATCACATTCATCGAAAGTCGTCACATGGGGGATGGTGAAAGCCGATTTGCTCATATGTTCGGCGATTACTTTGCGGACGCCGCTGATTTTGACAACCTCTTCATCCTCGGCCTCAGGCCAAACAAATTCAGGTTTGCCCGGTTTCTTGATATCGATCGTATGGCGCATCTCGATATATCTCAAAACATCGTCTTTAGAGACTCTCCCGTCCCGGCCGGTCCCCTTAACGAGCCGCAGGTCGATAAAGTGCTCTCTGGCCAGTCGACGGACCAAAGGCGACGATTTCACCGCTTCGATTCCGGCGTTTATGGCCGCTTCATCTGCGTGAATCCCCATAGCTGCATGATGGGCGATGGTGCCGACGAATTCCTCGGGCGGCGGCGCCACTTCCTGTTCCTTGGGAATCTGTTCCTTGCCGGATTCGGGTAAAACCTGAAAAGTCTTGGCCTCGATGGCTTCCCCCTCAATTTCCATGATTGCGATCTCGGTGCCGATCTCCACGGTGGTATCGGGAGGAACAAGGTGCTTTTTCATTATACCGCTATGTGGGGAGGGGATTTCGACATTGATTTTGTCGGTCATGATTTCCACCAGCGGCTCATCGACTTTGACCGGATCCCCTTCATTTTTGAGCCATTTCACTATGGTCCCTTCGACGACCGACTCTCCCAGAGGCGGGACAATTATCTTGAATTCCATTGCTCCTCCCTTAATATTCCAGAATCTTTTTCACGGCGCGGCCGATCTTTTCCGCGTTCGGCAGGAAAAAATGCTCCAGCGGCGGTGCAAACGGCAACATCGGCACGTCCAGTCCGCAAACCCGGCTGACCGGCGCATCGAGAAAATCGAACGCTTCCTCGGCGATGGCTGCGGCGACTTCGGCCATGACCCCGCCGGTCTTGCTGTTTTCCTGAACCAGCACCACCCGCGAGGTTTTCTTGATTGAATCGAAAATCGTCTCCCGGTCCCACGGTAGAAGCGTCCGCATATCGATTACTTCGGCTGATATACCATCCTTGGCCAACTCCTCGGCGGCCTGCATCGACTTGTGATACATAAGCCCATAGGCGACGATCGTTACGTCTTTGCCTTCGCGCCGGACCACCGCTTTCCCGATCGGCACCGTAAAATCATGGTCGGGGATTTCCTCCTTTATCCAACGATAGAGCCGCTTGTGCTCGAAATATATGACCGGATCCTCCCCCCGGATGGCCGATTTCAACAGCCCCTTGGCATCATAGGGAGTCGAGGGAAAAAGCACGATTAGACCGGGCTGCGAAAAAAACCACTGCTCGTTAATTTGCGAATGGTAAAGGCCGCCGCCGACCTCGCCGCCGCAGCAAACCCTGATCGTCATAGGGCAGGTCCATTGGCCGGCGGTGCGATAGCGGATTTTGGCCGCTTGTTGGATAATTTGATCCATTGCCGGGGTGATAAAATCGGCGAATTGGATTTCCGGAACCGGCCGCGCCCCGACCAGCGCCGCCCCCACGCTGCCGCCGACTATATAAGCCTCGGAAATCGGCGAATCGATCACCCGCTCCGGTCCGAATCTGTCCTGCAATCCCTTTGTCGCCTTGAACACTCCCCCGTAAAGACCGATGTCCTCTCCGATTAAAAAGACTCTCTCGTCACGCTCCATCTCCTCATAGAGCGCCTGAGTTATGGCTTCGATAAAAGTTACTTTCTTCATTTATTTCTCCCGATTGTAAGCCGGTTGCCGATCTCTAATCAGCCGGGCTCTTTCATTCTCTCTTCTATCCTCGTCTGTCAGCAATTTTAGGGGCGGCACCAACTTCGGTTTGCCGTCCCGACCGAGATTGACGAACGTCAGATATGCTTCAGATGTGAGTTTCCTTTCGCCGGTATCCATGTCCTCGGCGCTTACCACCACCCGGGTAATCAGCGATGTTCTGCCGGTGAATACGACTCTTGCCGACAGTCTGGCCAACTGTCCCACCTTGATCGGATTCAAAAAGGACAGCCCTTCGATAGCCGCGGTTACGCAGATAGAACGACAATGCAGATGGGCGGCGGTCGCCGCCGCCAAATCGATCCAATGCATCACCCGGCCGCCGAGCACATTTCCGAGAACGTTGGCGTCGTTGGGCAGCACAAGCTCGACCATCTCGATGGCGGAATCTTCCGGTGATTTGGCTTCGAGCCGATAGTCGTCCATGGCCTAATACTCGTCCCGGCGCACGGGGAAGCTATCCGAATAGACATCACGATAGGCTTCCTCGACGTCGGCGTATTTTTCTTTTTCCGATTCGGCGACGGCCTCCTCGATTTCCTGTTCGATCTGTTCGACCAGCGCTTCGCGCTTGTCTTTGGTAAGGATTCCCAAGCTGAAGAGCAGGTTCTCGGCACGCTGAACCGGGTCTTTTTTCTTCCACTCTGCCAGCTCCTCGCTGGAACGATAATCGGCCGGATCTATCTCCGAGTGGCCGTACCAACGGTATGTCAGGCATTCAATCAGCGTGGGGCCTTCGCCAGCGCGGGCCCGGGCGATCGCCTGCTGGGCGGTTTTGTGAACGATAAAGACGTCGTTGCCGTCGATGGTGACTCCGGGGAATCCATAAGCTTTGGCTCTTTCGGAATATTTCTCCACCGCCGATTGAAGCGTGTGGGGAACCGATTCCGCCCACAGGTTATTTTGACAGATGTAAATGATCGGCAGTTTATGCACTCCGGCGTAATTGAGCGCCTCGTGCCAGCCTCCGCGCGAGGTCGCCCCCTCGCCGAAAAAGGCCACGGCCACATTGTCCTTTTTCATCATTTTGAAAGCCATGGCGCAACCGGTGGCTACAACCGTCTGACCGGCCACCGTCGAAGCCGGCGTAATGACCCCTTTCTCACGCGAACCGTAGTGGCAGGGATGGGTTTTGCCTTTGTCCGACGAATTGCGCCGGGCATATACTTGGGCGACGATCGTTTTCAGCGGAACCCCTTTGGTAACGCTGGCGCCTATTTCCCGGTGCGAAGGCCCCACGATGTCGTCATCTCTCAAACCATAAGTAGGACCGACGGTGGTGGCCTCCTGGCCGACGGCCGAAAAGTATGTCCCGGCAAATCGGCCCTGTCGGAACAGTTTGCGCAATCTTTCATCGAGAGTTCTGGTCTTCAGCAGGTTGACGTATAGCCCCAGAACGGTCTCCTCGGGCAAACCGACTTCTTTCAAAGTAATCTTTTTTTCAACATTTGCAGGCATCGGACCTCCAGACATGATTAATTGAACAAACCAAAGCAACTCGCTTTACTCTCCGGGCATTCCACGGATGGGGTCGGCGATCATGAGTATTATCGACCATGCCGCCGATTCGTTGCGATTTCTCCGCGGGTGAGTCCATGGAATCAACGGTGCCGGAGACGGAGAAAGTCAAGCCTCCATCCCCTTGGAAGAAATGGTAAAAAAGTATACATCAAGATGTCAACTTCATTTTCGCCCCGAAATTTCCCATAATTTTTCGATTTATATATATTCTTGAACCGAAGTCGATCAACCGCCGGTACGGAACGTCGAGTTTTTACGCCGGGCAAGTGAAGATATCTCATGACAATAGCGCAAAAATCGCTTAATTTCCGGCATGGCCGAAACCAAAAAAGAAATTAGCGCGGACAACATTTTCGATAAAATATCCGACTTTATCAGCCGCGACTATACCCGGCTTTACGCCGATCAAACCGCCGCCGAAGCGTTGGCATGGCTTAGAAATCAGGAGTTTGTCGGCAAGATCGTTTATTTTTATGTAACCGACCGGCAAAACAAACTCCTCGGTGTGATTCCAGTGCGCCGTCTAATAAGCGGCAGCGGGGATCGCCTGCTATCATCGATAATGATCGATAAAGTCATAGCGCTTAAGCCCGACAACACCTTGCTTGAAGCATCCGAGTTGTTTCTTGAGCATCGGCTGCTGGCGTTGCCCGTCGTCGATTCCACAGGCGGATTATTGGGTGTTGTCGATATCACCCTGTTCACCGACGAAATCAGCGCTTTCGTTCGCCAGAAAGAAATTGACAGCGTATTTCAGCTTATCGGCGTTCATGTGGCGCTGGGCAAAAAGGCCGAGCCGGTAATCAGTTTCAGGGAGCGTTTCCCCTGGCTGATAATCAATATTATTAGCGGGCTCGCCTGTGCCTTCATTGCCTCGCGATACGAATTGCTGATACATGAACTGACCATAATAGCCCTTTTCATCACCGTCGTTTTGGCTCTTGCCGAAAGCGTCAGCATGCAATCGATGACTATCACCTTGCAGACTTTCGCACATCATAAATTTTCCTTAAAACAGGCGGCTATCGCGCTGCGCAAAGAGATATCAGCGTCGCTTTTACTTGGCATGGCCAGTTGCCTGGTCGTGGGGACCGTCGCCTATGTCTGGCGCGGCAGTCTGCCCGCGGCCATGGCGATCGGCGGCGCAATCTGTCTGGCTATGATCTCGGCTTGTTTGGTCGGTGTCTTTATTCCAAGCTTGGTAAGAGGCTTGAGAATCGATCCCCGGATAGCCTCGGGACCGGTTGTTCTGGCAGTGACCGATATCCTGACATTAACCTACTATTTCGGCCTGGCCGAGTGGGCGCTTGGCGCTTGAATGATGGCCTCGATAGCCTTGTTTTTCAGATTATCGTTTGCCCTGGCCGGCAAAAAAGCATATCATAATTACGAAGGATAAGTCGCAAACAACGGGATGGCGATTCCGGTCCATAATAAGGGGCGGCGAACCTAATTCGAAAAGGAGAACTCGGATGGATGTCGAGAACGCAATCAAAACCGCGATAGAGTATGAGACGAGAGTAAAAGCGGTTTACGCCGAAGCCGCGGAGAAGATAACCGACCAGATCGGCAAAAAGGTCGTGTCCGCGCTTGCCGATGAAGAACAAAATCACGTCAATTACCTTAAGACGAGGTTAAGACAGTGGCATGAGCAGGGGAAGCTGACACCCGAAAAACTGGAGACAGTCGTGCCCGACAGAAAGGCGATCGGCGAGGGTGTAAAAAAGCTGAAAGGACATATGAAAATCGCCGATAGAGACACTCAATTGCAGATGCTTTGGAAAGCGCTCGAGGTCGAGATCGAAACCAGCAATTTTTATAAACAGATGGTCAGTCAGCTCGAGGCGGAACCCCAAAAAATGTTCGCCCGTTTTCTGGAAATCGAAGACGGCCATCAGGCCATAGTGAAAGCCGAAATTGACGCCTTGACCGGAATGGGTGTCTGGTTCGATTTCGTGGAATTCGATTTAGAGGCGAATTAACGCCGCCAGTTAAACAAGGAAGGATGGAACATGGACAATACGGTGATACTCGAGGGCATAAAAAAGGCCATGCAGGCCGAATGGGACGGCCACAATTTTTATAAAATGGCCGCCGAAAAGACCTCGGACGAGACCGCCAAAAATGTATTCGATTCTCTGGCCGGAGATGAACTTGATCACCTTAATTTTCTCAAGGCTCAGTTCTTGTCTTTCAAAAAATCGGGCAAGGCCGACAGCAACGTCAAACTGAAAAAACCGAAATGGCTGGAAAGCAGCAGCGCCATTTTTTCAGAGGATTTCAAAAAACGTTTAGGCGAGGCGCATTTCGAGGTCAGCGCCCTGTCGGTCGCGGCTCAGCTCGAACTGAATTCGATCAATTATTATCGGGCCGAGGCGGACAAGTCCACCGATCCGACCGTGAGGGACTTCTATCTCAAACTGGCCGATTGGGAATTGTCGCACCACCGATTATTGATCGAACAACAAAAACAAATCCAGGAGGATTACTGGTTCAAAAGCAATTTCTACCCGTTTTAGGCTTCGGACGGAAATATCCCTTGAAGATCCCGTCGTGCGGAGATGCCGGAGGCTCAATCCGCCTGCCCGTCGGAAAGAGCGGCGCCGTCGCACGAAAGAACCGATAATCAGCCGTATCATCACCTCTATCCGGATCCATCGCCGGTCTTGACCCGGAGATATCGAATCGCTTGCCAAGACCGATCGCAATAATATAAATTTCCCCTGAAATTGATTTGACGAAAGGCGGCCCGCTGATAACATTAGTCGTCATACTTACGATACTGCTGCTTTTGATCGCCTATCGATTATACGGGCGATTCCTCGCCAGAGAGCTGAACCTCGATGACCAAACGCCCACGCCCGCCTGTCAGGTCAATGACGGAATCGATTTCGTGCCAGCAAAAGCCTCGTTTTTATTGGGCCAACACTTCTCGGCGATAGCCGCCGCCGGACCGATCGTCGGCCCCATTCTTGCCGGCATCTGGTTCGGTTGGCTGCCGGCCCTGCTCTGGATAATCGTCGGCGCAATTTTTATCGGCGGCGTGCACGATCTCACGAGTCTGGTCGCCTCGGTTCGCCGCAAAGCGGCCACCATCGCCACGATCGTCCGCGAAAATATGTCCAGAACATCTTACACTTTGTTCATGATTTTCGTCTGGCTTTGCCTGGTTTACGTCATTATCGCCTTCACCGATATCACCGCTCAGACGTTCAAGACAATCGCCGGGGATGCGGCGTTCGGGCCGGGGGTGGCCGCCAGCTCGGTCATGTATATCGCGCTGGCCATGGTAATGGGGATTTCTATCCGTAAATTCGGCCTTGGCACCGGTCCCGCCACTATCATATTCCTGCCCCTTGTTTTGCTTATCGTTTGGTTGGGTCCGCGCCTGCCTGTTTCCATATTGAATTTTCTGCAAGGCATTCCCGTTAAAAGCTGGGACGTCATTATTCTGATCTATTGCTTCGCCGCATCGGTAATTCCGATGTGGCTGCTGCTCCAACCGCGGGGTTATCTGGGTGGATGGCTGCTTTATTTGACCATTGCCGTCGGTCTGATCGGAGCGTTGTTCGGCGGATTCGACATTCGATACCCGTCCCTGAATATCTCCGGCCTGCAGAGCTTGGCAAACGGGAAGCTAATTTTTCCGATTTTGTTCATCACCGTGGCCTGTGGAGCCTGCTCGGGTTTTCACAGCATAGTCAGTTCGGGGACAACCTCAAAACAACTTGCAAAAGAAACGGATGCCCGGGTAGTCGGTTATGGGGCAATGTTGCTTGAAGCCTTGGTGGCGGTCCTGGCTCTGGCGACCGTAATGATGCTTCCTAAAGGCTCGGAAATGCTGGCCAAAGATCCCAATCTGGTATATGCCAATGGCTTGGCCCGCTATCTCGGGCTGATAGGAGTGGGCTTCAATATTGCTTTTCCTTTCGCGCTGTTGGCATTTTCGACTTTCGTTTACGACACGTTGGACGTCTGCACCCGTCTTGGTCGTTACGTATTCCAAGAGCTGACCGGGCTTTCCGGCCGGATAGGCGGTATCTTCTCTTCCCTTGCGACGCTCTGTTTGCCGCTTGTCTTTCTAATGCTCACCCGCGAGAAGGGATACTTGGTGGCTTGGCCGATTTTCGGCACCTCCAATCAGCTTTTGGCCGGCTTGACCTTGATGGCGATTTCGGTCTGGCTGATTAAACAGGGGAAAAGGGCGATCTATGCGATTCTGCCTATGATATTCATGGTGAGCATGACGATCTGGTCGTTGATTCTGCAGATAATTCCGTTCGCCCGTGAATTGCCGAACCTAATCGCCGGCGGTTCAATGAAGCAGGATGTGATTATTTCCGGGATTTTCGGCCTTGTTCTACTGGTTCTCTCAATCCTGCTTCTGGCGGAATCGCGGGTCGTTATTCTGGGTAGCCTCGGATCAAGAGCCGAAATCCGGCGATCCGTGACATCAAAATAAAAGAGGATCGATTTCAAATCGATCGATCCTCATAATAATTTCTTTTGCAATTATTATTTGCCGGCAGGCTTGTCCAGTTGTTTCCCGCCCGGCTTAATCACATCTTTCAGCGTCGTCGGATCGGTTTGCTGCGTCGGTTTCACGGCTTTCCCGGGTTCCGGCTGCGGTGATGTGCCTTTGACTAAAATCGGCACCGACAGGCGGCCGATAGTCGATCCATCAACCGCAAACGTAATCGTTTTCTTCAGATCGTTTTCCGGAAAATCGCCTTTCCACTCAAACTCGAGGACGCCTCTTTGGTCAGGGGCGATTCTATCATTTTTGATTTTCAACTTGAGCTGGTCGGCAATCCTGCTTAGTGGCTTTAAGGTAATTTCCTCTTTCCCTCTGTTTTCAAGTTCAGCTCTTATTTTCTTGGTTTTTTGATCAAATTCGATTCTCGCCGGGTGAACAACCAGGCGGGCCGAAGTATCCTCCGGAGCAAAAACGTTTGCCCAAAAACTTATCGAGAGCTTTGCGCTGGTCGAATCGCTGCTTAAAATACTGGCGTTCTTGCCCACTTTGCCTTTTGTCAAACCCGTATTGAAAATCAACTCCACGACCGTGGATTCGCCGGGTGCAAGCACGTTTTTCTGCACCGGCGCCGATGTGCAGCCTCAGCCGGGTTTGACGACGATGTTCCGCAACGTATCATCGCCGATATTCTTGATCCAATACTCATGCGATACGGTGCTTTGCTGCGGAACCGCTCCAAAATCCCATTCTTTTTCCGGAACGCTTATTTTCGCTCCGGCAAAAACCGTTGAGCATAACACCGCTGCCAACAGATTGGTCATCAATATTGTTACCCGATGCATGATGAAATCTCCGGACAATTCCCGTTCATTATCACTACAGGAGTAATATCGCTGTTTTTCATCAGGTGTCAAACTAAAATTTGCAAATTCCGCACGCGGTATGCAATAATAATTTTTTAATTGATGGGGTCAGGCGGGACAAAGTCGGGGCCGGCGGTTTTTCGAGGCGCCCGCGGCAGAAGCTAATATCCCTTGCATTTATCACGAATAAAATCGAGAGGCTCACGGAATCCATGATCTATTTAATGGCTTGACCGAACGGTCAGGAATCGTTACAATTATAAACATATGACATTGACAGAAGCCGACGTCGACAAAATAGCCCGCTTGGCGCGGCTTAAGCCGACAGCCGAGGAAAAGCGAAAACTTTTGGAGGATTTGAATAAGATCCTCGAATATATGAGGGTTATCGACGAAATCGATGTCTCCGGTGTCGATGAGATGTCCCATGCGGCCCATCTTCCAACGCCGTTTAGGGAAGATATTGTAGAACAAGGTCTTACCGCGGACGATGCGTTGCGCAATGCGCCGCAGGCGAAAGACGGCTACATCGTTGTTCCAAAAGTAATCGATCTCGATCATTCCGAAACATAACTTCTTTTTTCCGTTTCACATTTTACCATAACGATAATCCTTCTCCTAAATAACAGCGGCCGGCTTCCGAATCTGTGGAAAAACACATTTTTCAATGGAGGAGATATGTTCAAGAAACTAAGTATCATCGCTCTGATTCCGCTGCTGGCGATCGGCCTTGCCGGCTGTAGCAAAAATTCAAGCAGACCTGCGGGACTTACCCCGGGCGACCCAAGCGATCCGACATTTCTTAAGGTCCAGGAGACAACCG
>Ga0129299_1000147_pt1 | contig 40103 bp, 35 predicted proteins | sample ConPoolayeCmetaG_FD_94477 | JGI IMG/M metagenome (GOLD analysis project Ga0129299, IMG submission 94477) | Hot spring microbial mat communities from California, USA to study Microbial Dark Matter (Phase II) - Cone Pool mat layer C metaG ...
ACCCTTCGGGATTGTCGAAAACGGGCAATCTGCTGCGTTGCGGGAGGTTCGCAGTATGCGCATACACCTGCACCTCCCGCGCCTTGCATCTTGCCTGTTTTGGCCAATCGCAAAATCTGGGTTTATTGCGTCACTCTCTATTAAACGCTCCCGAGCCGGATTTTGTTCGTAGGGTCATTTTTCCCTGACTTTCCATTTGTGAATCAGGCGCTTCTGTATCGCTCTGCGGCGGAAGAACGTCTCCCCAAGCCCGACTTCTCCTGTTCTCAAACGCAAACCGTGGCAACACGTCTTCCCGACGCTGAACGCACATGTTATGCAAAACAAGTTTGATAGGAAGTGAAACTGGGGCTATCATAATAACAGCAATCCTGCAGGCACCTTTACCGGGGAAGCGCGTGTCATCCTGGAGCGATTGCACAAGCGATGAGAATTGCCGCGCACTCAGCGCAGCGCAGCCGTACCTGAGCTTGACAGTTGAAGCGCAATGCGGACAGCGAGAGGAGGAAATCATGAGCAAACTGCTGTACCTGGAAGGATCGCCGCGTAAGGAACTTTCGTTTTCAGCGCGTGTCTGTCGAGCTTTTCTCGAGGCTTACCACGAGACCCATCCACAAGACGAGATCGAAACATGGGATTTGTTCAAGATTGATTTGCCCGTGTTCGATGGTTTTACCCTGCAGGCCAAGTACACTGTCCTGCATGGTCAGCATCCTACTGCCGAGGAAGCAACGGCCTGGAAAGCTGTGGAAGCGGTCATTGGCAGATTTACCTCTGCGGACAAGTACCTCCTGGGAGTGCCGATGTGGAATTTTGGAATCCCCTACCGACTGAAGCACTTTCTAGATGTAATCGTGCAGCCGGGTTACACCTTTACATTCTCGGCGGGCGCTGGTTATAGGGGGCTGGTAACCGGCAAGCCTATTATGGTCGTCTACGCGCGGGGGGGCGCCTATCCGCCTGACAGTCCAACGGCCAGTCTGGATTTTCAGAAGAAGTATATGGAGCTGCTTTTGGGTTTCATTGGTTTCGCCAATCAGATGAGCATCGTGATCGAGCCGACAGAGGGAGCGCCGGAGGAAGTCAGCAGCCGGCTTGAATCAGCCCTGGCGGCAGCCAGGAAAGCGGCGAGAACGTTTTGATCCCACCTTTTGCGTTTTGTTACCAAACGCAAATTTGGTTGCAATTACGTGGGTGTCATGACGCGACCGCGGGTTTACACCAAGCATGGTATTTTTGGAGGGCGGCTGCTGGTATTCGTCACGCTGCCGTCAACTAATCAGTGGCTTTTAGAGCATGCCGTCAATTGTAACCATGGGGATGCCGTACGGGCCGTGCGGCAGACTGCCGGCCGCGGTCGTTTCGAGCGTCCCTGGCACATGTCCGACGGCAAAGGGTTGGCGGTTTCCGTGCTCTTGCGAACAAGCGGCCGAGATCCGTCTTTCGATGCTCTCTATAGCCAGGCGGCTGCACTGGCTGTAGCTGAGGAGCTGAGTGCGGCACAATTGCCGGCCTGCTTAAAATGGCCTAACGATGTCCTGGTCAACGGGCGAAAAATCGCCGGCATTTTGGCCGAGCGCGCCACTGACACCGAGGCGGTTGTAATCGGCATCGGCGTGAATATCAACTCGACGCAGGCCGACCTGACCGAAAAAAACCTGCAAGAGCAAGCCACATCGGTCTTCATGGAGCGCGCGCAGCCCGCCGACATCGGCCGCTTCTGTCGTCGACTGCTGTTGCGACTTGAAAACGCATTGGCCGGTTTGAAAAAAGACGGTCCGGACTGGCTCATCCGGCAATGGTGTCAGCGTGATGCGCTGGCGGGACAAAAGTTAGCCGTGAGCACGCCGCGAGGGGTAGTTTGTGGTTCTTATGCGGGAATGGATCTTTGCGGTCGGCTGCGGCTGGTGGACGAAGATGGCGTTGAGCAGGTGCTGTCGGCCGGCGACGTATCGCTTCAACGTCAAAACTGCCCTGTGGGTTCCACATGATGAAACATCAAGTCGTTTCAGCGGGAAAGGCGCGGGCAGCCATGGGCTGGCTCGTGCTGCGCGAATCGGTACGATCTTTCGCGCTTAATCGCCACTTTGAGCGGGCGGCTACACTATCTTTTTATGCCTTTTTCGCGCTGATCCCCATGTTGCTGATTGCCGTGTTTTTGCTGGCCAATCTGATCAAATCCTCGGACGCGGCTCTCGCGGTCATAGAGCGGGCCGCGGCTGGCATAGCACCACAATTCAGCGGCCTGATCGTCAGAGAAGTCGCCGTCGTGGCAAGACAACGAGCCTGGACGGCATTGAGCATGGTGTTACTTTTCTGGTCGGCCACACCGTTTACAGCCGCTATTCGCCGCGGATTTGCCGTCGTGTTTCAACCCCCCCAGCGCGGTTCCATCATCCGTGCAAAACTGCGCGACGCGGTCGCCGTGCTAACCCTGCTTACTGGTTTGCTGCTGGTAATCGGGGGCCAGACTCTGGTGGGCGTATGGATAAAGTCAGAAGTTCTCGCGCGTGCCGTAACGTTGACTGTCCGGATGGTCGTGGCCGCAACCTCGATCGGCATCATCTACCTGGCGTTGGCGCCGGTCAGGCTCAATCGGGGTTTGGTGACCCTGGCGGCCGTTTTGAGCACCTTGCTGGTGTGTGCTGTGGGACCGCTGTTCGGCATGCTCCTGCGGTTCAATCCCAACTATGGGCTTGCCTTTGGTTCGTTGAAGGCGTTGTTCTTGATGCTTGTCGCCGTGCAGTATGCCTTCAGCGCCATGCTTTTCGTGGCCGAAGTCGTCGCCAATTTACGACGCCGCGAAGCGCTGGTTCTCAAAGAGCTTTTTTTGCGCCCGGAGGCACAGCGCCGAAACGTTTTGCTCGAGCGGTTCTTACGGCAATACCAGCCTGGCGAAAAGATCTTCGAGGAAGGCGCGGCCGGGCGCGAGATGTTCTGGATTGTAGAGGGATCGGTGCGTTTGCAACGGATCGGTCGGGAGTTGCGAGAGCTGCAGCCGGGCGAATATTTCGGCGAGATGGCCATGCTGATTGGAACACCGCGCACAGCCACCGCCATCGCCGGCCAGGCCGGGGCGGTACTGGCGGCAATTTCGGAAGAAAACCTGGCGGTTGTTTTGCGCGAAAATCCCACCATCGTGCTGGCGACGCTGAAGGAAATGGCTTTGCGCTTGAAAGCCACAGATGAACGGTTCGCAGGCTGATTTTCGGACGCGCCGGCGCGAGCGTCGGCTTGACTTGCCGAAGAGCGACCGGTAGCTTTACGCAGAATAAACGTCGCAACAATCGAAAGGACCCTACGATGACTTTCGGACAGGGCAAAATCTGGTTCGACGGAAAGTTTGTGGATTGGGCGGACGCGAAAATTCACGTTTTGAGTCATGTGGTGCATTACGGATCTTCGGTGTTCGAGGGAATCCGCTGTTACAACCGACCGGAGGGACCGGGCATATTTCGTCTGCAGGATCACGTGCGCCGGCTGTACGACTCTGCCAAGATCTATCGCATGCAGATTCCTTACACTCCGGAGGAATTTGAGCAGGCCGTGGTTGACACGGTGAAGATCAACGGCTTGCAGTCGTGTTATATCCGGCCTATTGTTTTCCGCGGGTACGGGGCCATGGGAGTGAATCCGCTGCCTTGTCCTGTGCACTGTGCCGTAGCCGCGTGGTATTGGGGAAAATACCTGGGCGAAGAGGCCATTGAAAAAGGCGTGTCGGTCCGAATCTCATCGTGGCACCGTGCAGCCCCCAACACTTTTCCGACGCTCTCAAAAGCCGGAGGCAATTATCTGAACTCCCAGCTTGTAAAAATGGAAGCGTTGGACACGGGTTTCGACGAGGGCATTGCGCTCGACCACTATGGTTTCGTCTCCGAGGGGTCGGGAGAAAATATCTTTATGGTGCGCAATGGCGTCATCTATACGCCACCCTCGAGCTCGTCAATCCTGCCCGGAATCACGCGGCATTGCGTCTTCACGCTAGCACGGGATTTCGACATTCGGATTCGCCAACAGGTGATACCGCGAGAGGCGCTTTACATCGCGGACGAAGTATTTTTTTCAGGCACGGCCGCCGAGATCACCCCGGTGAGCAAGATTGATGGAATCGTGATCGGTAATGGTCGGCGCGGTCCGATTACCGAAAAAATCCAGCAAGAGTTTTTTGCAATCGTGGAAGGCCGGATTCCGGACCGGCATGGCTGGTTCACGCCGGTGACATAAAGAGGCGGTGGCAGCTCGACAGGCGAGGAGAGGCTTCAACCTTCCCTGCCCTCGCGGCTGCTTCAAGGGCGGCGGGTGTCGCGGCCGCCTGAGACGGCGGGAAAACTACTTCTCCATGGTTCGGCTGTACAAGCTCGGCCTGAATTTGTTAGTTTACTGGCATGCATGCAAGGTACGGTGTAGCGGTTGCCCTGGTGGTGATCCTGGCCTCTTGTCGGAAACAGGATCTGAGGACCCAGACCATACGGGTGCCGGAAATGAAAAACGCCGCGTGTGCCTCGATAGTGGCAGAGGCGCTCCAGCGTCAGCAAGGCATCCCTCCCGAATGGATAAAAGTCGACATTGAGAACCGTACGGTCACGGTTACCTACGATAGTCTGCAACGCGCGCTGAAAAACTTGGAATTTGCAATTGCGGATGCCGGCTTTCAAGCCAATGAGACTCCGGCCAATCCGGAAGCGGCGGCAAAGCTTCCGCCAGAGTGCAGATAGAACATGTTTTCACATCCTGCGTGCCGCAGGCGGCATGGCATGCCGTTCTCTTTTACGGAGGTAACTGAACACAGATTTTGCGTTCGAGAAATGGCCGCGTTGGACAACATGTTGAAAAACGTGGTTTTTAAAAATCGGCTTTGTTGAGAGACGCTGGCAGCATGGTCGACATAGGGCGGCGGGTCGCGCGCCGCGCATCGGACGCACTCGGGCCAATCGCACAATCTGGTTTGAAAGCGCTGATTGATCAGTTCCTGGACTATGTTCAGCTTGAGCGCGGCTTGAGCCCAAACACGCGTGAGGCTTACCGCGCCGATTTGTTGAGCTTTGCCGCATTCCTGCAGGGGCGTGACCGTCGCTCCTTCAACATGGTGCAGCGGCGCGATATCCTAGATTATTTGTTGGCCGAAAAAGAGCGGGGTTTGAGTGTCAACTCAATTTCCCGGCGGTTGGTGTCTATTAAAGTTTTCTTCCGCTACCTGCAGCAGGAGGGGTTGCTGGACCGCAATGTTACCGAGGCCATGGATTCTCCCAAACTGTGGAGGATTCTGCCCGGCGTGCTTTCGATCAAAGAAGTAGAGCGTATGCTGACGCTGGCGTGCGGGCAGGACCGCGCGGCATTACGCGACGGCGCATTGCTGGAGCTCATGTATGCGAGCGGTTTACGGGTGAGTGAAGTGGCGGAGCTGAAGCTGGACGACCTGCATTTCGACGACGGTTATTTGCGCTGCGCTGGCAAAGGCGGCAAGACGCGGGTAGTGCCTTTTGGCGACAAGGCGCGCGAGCGCCTGTTGGCTTACTTGAAGGAAGGACGTCCCAAGTTCTGCCGGGATGACTCCCCGCGCCATGTGTTCCTGACCTATCGCGGCAAGCCTTTTACTCGCAAGGGGCTGTGGAAGCTGATCAAAAGCTACGCCGTTCGAGCAGGCATAACAAAAAAGGTCTTCCCCCATACCCTGCGGCATTCCTTCGCGAGTCATCTGCTGGCCAACGGCGCCCCCCTGCGGATAATTCAGGAGATGCTCGGCCATGCCGACATTGCCACCACCCAGATTTATACACACGTCGATCCGAGCAGGCTGCGGGCGGTTCACGCGCGCTATCATCCCCGGGCATGAAACGACCTATCCAATTGCTGTTATCGAAAGCCCCGAATCCATACCGGGCGTTGGAACGCCGGATTGGCTATCGCTTTCGCAACCGTGCTCTGCTCGAGGAAGCCCTGACGCATCGCTCTTACCGCTTCGAAAATCCCGGCGTAACAGTTGACAATCAGCGGCTCGAATTCTTGGGGGACGCAGTGCTGGGGTTGCTGACGGCTGCCGGCTTGTTTGCAAGGTTTCCAGACAAGAACGAAGGGCGGCTGACAGAATTGCGCAGTCGTCTAACCAGCGGCAAAGCGCTGGCCGCCTACGCCAACGAGGTCGGCATGGGTCAATACTTGAGAATCGGCAAGGGCGAAGAGCGATCAGGCGGAAGAACCCGCATGTCCACTCTCGCGGACGCTTTCGAAGCCTTGATTGGAGCGGCGTACGTGGACGGCGGAGCGCGCGCCTGCCGAAAAATATTCGACACTCTGTTCGGGCCCGCGCTCGCGAATCTCACCGACCAGGCATGGCTGGATAATCCCAAAGGGAAACTTCAGGAGTACTGCCAGCGCCGCTGGAAAATCAATCCGCACTATCGTACCATCCGCCGGGAGGGACCTCCGCATGCCACAGTCTTCACCGCCGAAGTCACTGTGCCGGGCGGCATTTCGGTCATTGGGCGCGGGGTTAACAAGCAAGAAGCCGAAACCGAGGCTGCGGCCGCTGCGTTGAGGAAATTAGGCATCACTTTCTGATCCCCGGATTTAACGACTGCCGTTCAAGGTGTTTCGTATTTTCTGAGCAATTTTTTCGAACATCTTAGGCAACCCCGCCGTTTCTCCAACGCACAATCTGGGGTCAGAACTAACCGGCTCGCAGGGCTGCTTCGTAGACAGTCCGCACTGCGACGCCGTGCCGCTCGGCGCATGCCACACAATCTTCGTGTTCGGGAGCTCGCGTCACCACGCGACCTTTCCACAAGCCGAGTTTCACCCGCACTTCCCCATAAGGCGTGGACACCGTCTCAAACCGGCGTTCAAGCACATGCCGGTACGTGGAGTATTCGCGAATCCCGAACGTGGTGCTTTCTGTGAAGATCAGGTCGATCAATTGCTCGCGCTTGGACGGATCGCAAAGCACGCAGAGCAGCGTGCCCGGACGTTGTTTTTTCATTTGGGCGGCCACTGTGAATGCATCCCAAGCCCCCGCGGCGAGCAGCTTTTGCGAGAGCGAACCAATCAACTCAGGAATGGTATCGTCGAGATTGCACTCTAAAACAATGCAATGGTCGCCGGCCGTGACAGAGCTGGGCTTCGTTTCCATGAGGGTTGCCCGCAGTATGTTCGGCCGCGTTTGCAGACTGCGATGGCCCAAACCATGACCGCTCCGGCCAATCGTCAACGCCCCGCACGCCGGGGCAGAGTGCTTCGCCGTAGTTGCGGCCTTGAGTTCGCGCCATTCCATCAGTAAGGCGGCTCCCGTGGGTGTAACGAGTTCAAACGGTTCCTGCGTGTTGACCACAGGGTGGCCTCTGAGGAGTTCCACAGTCGCCGGAGCCGGATTGGGCAGAATGCCGTGTTCGCATTCTATGGTCCCCACTCCTAACGGCAACGGGCCCACGATAACCTCGTCAACTTCCAGCATGTCCAGCCCGAGACAGGCCCCCACAATGTCGGCAATGGTGTCAACGGCACCCAGTTCGTGGAAATGAACGGCTTCTGGCGTGGTTTGATGAACAGAGGCTTCCGCCTTTGCCAAACGCTCAAACACTTTCAAGCTGAGCGCTTGCACGCGTTCCGGCAGGCTGCTTTGAGAAAGCAGCCGCCGGATATGATCGAGTCCTACATGGTGATCAGCGTGCGAAACTCCCTGGGCCCGAATGCTTATGCGTATGCCGCTCAGGCCGCGGTCAAAACTCCGTTCGGCTCGAATTTCCAACGGCTGGCCGACTATTCCGCTCAGAAGATTTTGAAGTGTGCCCGCATTGATTCCCAAATCTACGAGCGCCGCAAGTATCATGTCGCCGCTGGCACCGCCTACACTGTCGAAACGTAACACTTTCATGAAGAAGACCTGCCGCGCGACGAACGTCGTCGTTTTTGGCCAGTCCGAGCTGCTTTCGAAGACCGCTGAGGCCTCTGGCTGCTTGCCCGTCCTGGTCGGGCCGTGAGCTCGGCCGGCAGATGCGAGCCACGGTTGATCATGGCCGCAGCCACGCCTGCGCCGAAGCCGTTATCTATGTTGACGACCACCACGCCGGGAACACACGAGTTTAACATAGCCAGGAGCGCGGCCAATCCCTGAAAACTTGTGCCATAACCCACGCTCGTAGGAACTGCGATGACGGGCTTATCAACGAGACCGCCCACCACGGATGGAAGCGCGCCTTCCATGCCCGCCACCACGATGACCGCGCTGGCCGCACGGATCTGCTCGATATACTTCAGCAACCGGTGGAGACCAGCCACCCCGACGTCATAAAAGCGCTGCACTTTGCACCCCAGACGTTCCGCGGTCAAAGCCGCCTCTTCGGCCACCGGAATATCGGAAGTGCCGGCGCACACTACCGCAACCAAGCCGGTTTGGGGGAGAGACGGGGCCACGTCCAGGGTAATGGCTCGAGCCTCGACATGATACTTTGCAGCCGGGAACACCTTGCGCACGGCCTGATACTGGGAGCGTGTTGCCCGCGTCGCCAGAACGTTCTGTCCCGCCTGGATAAGCGCGCGGACAATGCTGATAATCGCCCGTGGCGTCTTGCCCGGACAGTAGATGACTTCGGGATGCCCGCAACGGCTGGGGCGTTCAAGGTCCACTTTGGCAAAACCGAGATCGTGCATCCTGCGGAGTTTCGCGTTTCTAATGTTTGCCATTTTTTGGGGGGACTCCCAGCAAAGAAGAATTGCTCATGCTTTTGTGACCAGCCTGCACAGGCAAGCTGCATCCCTTGCGCGGCTCGCCGCCCCTCCTGTGCTGCGCCTTGGGATTTACAAACCGGCAGACCCACGCCGCCGCGCCCTGCCGCTTTGGCGCTCACCTTTTCTCATCGGCCCGTATCGCCACACCGGCTTGTTCTCAAACTCAAACGCCGACCGCGGGTTTATTGCAGCAACGCATGCAGCTTGTCTGGGAGCTGACCGATGGCAATGCGCTCCTGCCGCATGTCATCGCGGTTACGGATGGTGACCGTATCATCTTCCAACGTTTCGAAATCGACGGTGACACAAAAAGGCGTGCCGATTTCGTCTTGACGACGATAACGGCGGCCAATCGCGCCGGCAACGTCCCAGAAACATGGCCACCAGCGTTGCAGTATCTCGAAAACTCCGCGGGCTTTGTTAACCAACTCAGCTTTGTTTTTGAGCAACGGAAATACAGCGACTTTCACGGGAGCTATGCGCGGGGCGAAACGGAGTACCGTCCTGATCTCGTAACCGTCCGGAGGTTTTTGGCCGGTCACCGCCGGCAGAATATCTCCGGCAACACCAGCCGAGGGCACCCATTCCTCGCGATATGCATTACAGATGAGCGCCAGGGCGATCCGGTCAACGCCCGCCGACGGTTCCACAACGTGCGGTATGTATCTTTCGTTTGTCTCCGCGTCGAAATAGTCCATTGGTTTGCCGCTGTATTCCTGGTGGCGGCGCAGATCAAAATCACCCCGGGCGGCAATGCCTTCCAGTTCCTGCATTCCAAAAGGAAAATCATACATGATGTCCGCACAGGCGGACGCATAATGGGCCAGCTCTTCGGGTTTGTAGACATATTTCTGAAGGCTGTTGGCCGGCAAACCGATGGACTGGTACCAGCGGAGGCGCTCTTGCACCCAATAGGCGTGCCAGTGTTCGGTGGTGCCAGGACGTACAAAATATTCGAGTTCCATCTGCTCAAATTCGCGCGAGCGGAAAGTGAAGTTGCGGGGATTAATTTCGTTGCGGAAGGCCTTGCCAATTTGGGCTATACCGAAAGGAATTTTCACCCGGCCGGTGGCCACAATATTGTTGAACTGCACAAAGATTCCCTGCGCAGTCTCGGGGCGCAGATATACTCTGGCGGAATCTTCCTTGACCGGACCGACATACGTTTCAAACATCAGGTTGAAAGCGCGCACCTCTGTAAAGTTGCGCGCCCCGCAGTTTGGACACTGCACCCCTTCCGGAAGCTGATAGCCGACGGGAGTTTTCAGCAGCTTCAATCCCTGTTCTTCGCAAAGGGCGTCAGCCTTGAAGCGTTTCTGGCAGGATTTGCAATCAACCATGGGGTCTTGAAAGCCCGTCGTGTGGCCGGACGCTTCCCACACGCGCGGATGCATTATGATGGCAGCATCGAGGCCGAGAACGTTTTCGCGTCTCTGAACCATGTCCCGCCACCAGGCTTCGCGGATGTTCCGCTTGAGCTCAGCGCCCAACGGACCGTAGTCCCAGAAGCCGTTGATGCCGCCATAAATTTCCGAGCTTTGGAAAATGAATCCGCGGCGTTTGCACAACGAGGCAATTGCCTCCATGGATGGTTTTGAACTCGTATCTTGCATGGAGACGTATCCTGTGAGAGACGGAAAGGAGAGTCAAGAACAAGCGGACGTGTAGCGAAATCTTTCTTTCGAGACACAACCGAGGTATTATTAACGCAGGTTTTGTGCTGCAGACATGGCCGGGGGTGTCGCGCGCTGAAAAACATGACGCTCAGACAAGCCATAAGGTGAATGATAAAATACGAAATGATTACACTGAAGACCACAGCAGGCTATTTCCCAAACCGCTGCGGAATTGGGTGGAGCGCGGCCTCGCGTTTGTTCCAGGACGCTTGCAGTGTGCACGTGCTGGCGCGCATCGCAGGGGCCGGATTAATCGCAGAATCTGACATTGATTCATGAGAGGCAGGAATTCACGGGTGGAACAGCATGTGGGAAAGAAGGGAACCTTTTGAGTGGCACCAGTGGCGGCAGGCCTACGTTGTGCGGGAACTGTTGATCGCCAACCTTGTGGCGTTCGTCCTGCAGCACGTTGTGGACCGGCGGACCGGCGGGCTTTTCACGCTCCTGTTCGGCCTCAGCCTGGAAAAACTGCTACAAGGCGAACTATGGCGGTTGGGAACATACCTTTTCCTGCACGGCGGCTTCTGGCACATTCTGATCAACATGTTGTCGTTGGTAATCTTCGGGCGGGAACTGGAGGAGCACTTCGGTTGGCGGCGGTTTCTGGTGTTGTATTTTCTGTGCGGCATTCTCGGCGGGTTAGGGTGGGCAGTCCTCAGCGGCAGCAGCGCAGGCTTGTGCATCGGCGCTTCGGGTGCCGTCTTTGGCATCATCGGAGCTTTTGCGGCCCTTTTCCCCGAGCGCCAGATCACACTGCTCTTGTTCCTCGTCTTTCCCATCACCATGACGGCACGGACGATGGCCCTGGGGATGGTGACGCTGACCATGTTGATGTTGGTGTCAGGCAGCGGCAATATTGCGCATGCTGCGCACCTCGCGGGCGGCTTGGCAGGCTATTTCTATGGGCGCTATTGGATGCGTACCGCAGCCAACTGGTGGACTTATGGCCATCCCCTACGCCGCGGAGAAAGCACCGGCGGCGACCAGCACGAAGGAAGCGCCGGCTGGAGCAGGTTGTTCAAGCGCGAGAGTGACCCTCCTGATCCAGAAGAGGTTGATCGCATTCTCGAAAAAATCAAGGCACATGGCATTGGCAGTCTATCTCACCGCGAGCGTGAGATTCTAGATCGAGCCAGCCGACAAGTCGGCAAAAGCGAAGATTAACCCAGATTTTGCGATTGGCCAAAACAGGCAAGATGCAAGGCGCGGGAGGTGCAGGTGTATGCGCGTACTCCGAACCTCCCGCAACGCAGCAGATTGCCTGTTTTCGACAATCCCGAAGGGTTTGAGAATCGGCTGCTTTTCTCTTCAGATGTGGCTTTCACATTTCGGTACAAAAGATGGGCAACCGCATTGCATTTCAACTTGTTTGCGCGCAGCACGATACAAATACCTGCCAATTCTCAAACGCAAAATCTGGGATTAACATTGATGCAGATCGCCTCTCCTTGCAGGCAACAGACTAATGTATCCGCTTCAGTCATCGGTCGGTGGGGCAAAAAAAGCAGACCCTACGGGACTGCCGGAAACTGTTTCCGTGTCCTGCGTGCTACCACATATTGTGTTTGCATGTTTAGAAACCACATGTTATAGACACCACAAAATGGCGGTTTCCCGACGCTGGAGCTAGGTTTATGTATCTCAAATCTTTGGAAATGATGGGATTCAAAAGCTTTGCCGACAAGACCAGGTTGGAATTCGAGCCCGGTCTGACGGCCATTGTCGGCCCAAATGGCTGTGGAAAAAGCAATATCTCCGATGCTCTCCGCTGGGTGTTGGGCGAACAAAGTCCCAAAGCGCTGCGCGGCAGCAAGATGGAGGATTGCATCTTCAACGGCACCGACACTCGCAAGCCGATGAGCATGGCTGAAGTTAGCGTCACGTTTGCCGATTGTGAGAAAGTGCTTGGTACCGATTACAATGAAGTGACGGTAACCCGCAGGGTCTTTCGGTCGGGCGAAGGACAGTACTTTCTGAACAAGGTGCCGTGCCGTCTGAAAGATATTCAACGGCTGTTTATGGACACCGGCATTGGCACCGATTCCTATTCGATTCTAGAGCAGGGGCGTATTGACCAGGTACTTAGCGCGCATCCAGAAGACCGACGCGCAGTTTTCGAGGAGGCCAGCGGGATCACCAGATTCAAGGCGGATAAGAAGGAAGCCCTCCGCAAATTGGAACAGACGGAGGCCAATCTACTGCGACTCGCCGATGTCATCCGTGAGGTCAAACGCCAAATCGGCTCTCTGCAGCGGCAGGCCGGCAAGGCGCGGCGCTATAAAGAAATCCAGGCCGAGTTGCGGAAGTTCGACATTTACCTGAACCGACAGAAAATGCAGGCCGCAGACAACAGCATTCGTGAATTGGAAGCCAGAATCAGTGCGCTGTCCGAGGAAACAAGCCGCGCTCACGCGGAAGTTGAGGAGTTGGAACGCGGAGCTGCAGTTTTGCGGGAAACGGTGGTGCGCACCGAACGCGAAATAGGCACCGTGCTCGAAGCGGCGACGCAGGCTCAGAACCGGCTCGATCATGCGCGCGAGCTGATTCAAGTGAACCGGCAGCGCATTCACGAATATCGGGAGCTGGCTCAACGCGATAGCAGCGAAATCGAAGAAACGCAGCGGGCACTTGGGGAAAAGGAGCGCGAACTTGGCGAACTTCAACACCATTTGGCATCGGCTCGCGCGGAACAGGCGGAAGCCGAGAAGAAGCTGCGACAAGCCCATGACAATTTCGAGCGCGAAAAACAACAGGTCGAATCAACCCGCGCTGAAATTCAAAGCCTGCGTGCCGAAGCGCTCGATTTCGAGACTTTGCAAGTGCGTCTTCAAAATGAGTTGGTACGCATCGAGTCGCGCGAACGATCGTCAGTTATTCAACGCGAGCGACTGGCAGCCGAAAAAGCCCAATTGGCCCGCGTAGTCGCTACCTATGAAAAGAGAGAAGCAGAAATGGACGCCGCACTGAAGGCGGCCGCAGCGGAGACGGCCTCTGCGGAAGACGCTCTTAAACTTTTGGCAACGCAAAAGGAGCGACTCGAAAAGCAGACACGCGAACTTGAAGCGGAGCTTGCGGATGCGCGCGCCATAACTGCGGCCCTTCGCGAAAAAGTAAATCTACTGACGGCTGCGGAACGTTCAGAAGACGGTCTGCCGGCTGGCGTCCGCCAAGTGTTGAACCGCACGGATGAGTTCGGCGTTGCGGCCGGCAAAATTATCGGCAGTCTCGCGGCGCGTGTCGAAGCCGAACCGGAATACCAAATCGCCTTGGAAGCAGTGTTGCGACCATGGCTCGATGCGCTCGTCATCATGGACAGCTCCGCCGCTTTGGAGATTCTTAAAGCGCTCTCCACGGCCCGATCTGGGGCCGCGCGACTGCTGGCCGTCACCGCCCCGACTGCGACGCCGATAATTGAAGAATTCGAGGGCGCGGAGCGGCTCATAGATCACGTGAAATGTCCCGAGGAAGTTCGTCCTCTCCTTCTGCACCTCTTGGGCAATGTTTTCGTCGTGGCTGACGTGGCCGCGTTTCCCATGCCTCCGCCGCCGGGAACGGTATGGGTCACGCATGGCGGAGCAATAATGAGAAGCGATCATGCCTACGAGTTTTGGAAACGCGACGAAATTCCTTGCGATCCGCTGTCGCGCAAGCACGCTCTGGCCGAAGCTCAGCAGGCACTGGAAGCTTTGATCGAAACTGGGCGCAAGCATGAAGAAAGGCTCGGTGAACTTTCCGCGGAGACTTCCGCGCTTGAGCGAACTATTGAACAAGCTCAAAGGAGTCTCGACGAGAAAAAAATGCTTCAGGCTCAGCGCGAAGGTGAGAGCCGCGTCGTGGCCCGCGAGGCGGCCGAAGCGCGTCAACGCCTGGAAACCGTCACCTGGGAGCTGGAAAATCTCGAAGCCGAAGGCCATGCCGGGGACACAGAACGTCAGAAAACTGCCTCCGAGATTGCCGGAGTTCAACGCCGTCGCGAGGATATAGCCACGCGCATTCAGACCCGTTCCGGAGAGTTGCAGACTTTTGAGGAAACGCTGAGCAAGGCGCAATCAGAGCTGACCGAACTGCGTATTCTCTCCGCTTCCGTGACACAGCAGTGCGAACACCTGGCCAAACAGTGTGCCGCGCTCGACTCACGGATTGCCGAAATGCAGGCCGCCATCGCTGCCAGGTCAAAGGCGTTGCTCGGCTATCAGGAAAGCATCAGCAAACTGGAAAATGACATTGCGGCGGCCGAGAGCCAGCTGGCCTCGCTGGAGGCGGCGGTCGAATCGAATCAAGCCAAGGCTGAGAGCCTTAAGCGTAGCAGGGAACGGCAAACGCAAGAACTTCGAGAAATCGAACACGTGCTCGCCCAGAAAAGAGCGACTCTGGAAGAACTGCGCGACAGCCGTTCGGGGTTGGAATTGAAATGTTCCGAAACACGGCTGCGGCGCCAGAGCCAACTGGAACGGCTCATGTCCGAATACCACCTCAACGCCGAGCAGGTCTTCGCTGAGCCGGAGCCCCAGTGGGAAGGCGATGTTCCGTCCCTGGAAAGCCTGGAGACCATGGTGGCGGAACTCAGAGCCAAACTCGACGCCATGGGGCCGGTGAACCTGGTAGCCATTGAAGAGTACAAAGAGCTGGAAGAAAGATACGCTTTCCTCACCGCTCAAGAGCAGGATCTCATCAATTCGAAACAGCAATTGATGGAAATGATCCGTAAAATCAACCGCACGACTTCGGAGATGTTTCGCAGCACTTTCGAGCAGATCAACGCCAATTTCCAAACTATGTTTGCCCAACTGTTCAATGGTGGCACAGCAAAACTGGTGTTGGTCGACGAGGAGGATGTTTTGGAGTCCGGCATAGAAATCATCGCACGTCCGCCCGGAAAACGGCTCCAGAACGTTTCCCTCTTGTCGGGCGGTGAGCGCACGCTGGCCGCCGTGGCGCTGCTGTTCGCAATTTATATGATCAGACCCAGTCCTTTTTGTTTGCTTGACGAATTGGACGCGGCGTTGGACGAGTCGAATATCGGTCGCTTCATCAAGATGCTCCAGAGTTTTCTGAGTCAATCGCAATTTGTGGTGATCACTCACAACCGTCAAACCATTGCAGCCGCCGACATTCTCTACGGGGTCACGATGCCTGAGAAAGGTGTATCTAACATCGTGTCCATGCGTTTTATGGAGCGCCGCGGCGCCGTCTCCGCAGGCGCTGACTCACAACCGGCAAAAGCACCGGCCGAGGCAGCCCCGCCGCCCTTGGCGCAATAGTTTCGGCGGTGCAGAGGGCCTTCTGGTTGTTCAAAAGCAACGGCGCGGACCCGTGCCGCGGGTCGAATGGGGGTGAACTTTTCTCTTCGATCGCAGGGAAAACCGATCATGGAAATAAATGCAGAAACACTTCTGGAATGTGCAACAGCGGCGGCGCAGGCTGCCGGACAGCACGCCTTGACGAATTGGAAGCGCCGGTGGGAAGTTCATCGTGCGTTCAAGCACGACGTCAAACTCCAACTGGATATCGAGGCCCAGGCTAAAGCCCAGGAAATCATCCGGGCGCGTTTCCCCGGCCACGCCATTCTGGCCGAAGAGGACGATCCCGCGTCCCACCATGCCCGGCCGCGGTCACCGTTCCGCTGGATCATTGACCCGATCGACGGCACCGTCAACTTCTCCCACGGTTTTCCCATTTGGTGCTCATCGGTCGCCGTGGAATACAAGGGAGAGGTCGTGGCCGGCGCGGTTTACGCTCCGGCGCTGGGCAACCTCTACCAGGCGGCGATCGGGCGCCCCGCCCTCTGCGACGGCACCGAGATCAAGGTTTCCGACGTCAACACGTTGGACGCGGCTATTGTCTTCACCGGCCTTGACAAAAGCGTTGATCCCTCTCTGCCGCCCTTTGCGTTGTTCGAACGCATAGCCGCCAACACGCAAAAAGCCCGGATTATCGGCTCAGCGGCGCTGGACATGTGCCAGGTGGCCGCCGGACACGGCGACGGATATTTCGAGGCGGGAATTTATTTGTGGGACATTGCGGCCGGCAGTCTGATCGTACGCCAGGCCGGCGGACAGACTGAGCTGCTTGGTTATCAGTCCGATAACCGATTGCGGTTTTTAGCCACCAACGGACGCATTCATGCGGCCCTCAAACAGCTCGTGGATGTCCCCTGGAATACCGTCGGCATTTAACCCCGTTTTGGCGGGACTCAACGTTGAGATGACAATTTTGCGCTCGAAATGTCGGCCGCTTCGCCCGTGCCGCCCGGCTCGCCATCGGACCCGTAACTGATAATTTCGTAAGGCTCTCCCGTGGTCCCGGGCACCAGATACACGTAGGGATGCCCCCACGGGTCAAGCGGCACAGTGCGGCTATCCAGGTAACCGTTTTCTGGATAACGCTCAGGTATTGGTTCGACGGTTGGACACGTGCAAAGGGCTTGCAACCCTTGTTCTTGCGTCGGTATCCGCCCCTGTTCCATTTGATAAAGCTGGAGGGCAGTCCGGAAGGCCTGAATCTGAGCCGTTGCCGCCGCCACCCGCGCTTTACCGGGTTCCCTGGCGACATTGACGCCGACGATCGTAGCCAGAACAGTAATAATCAGCACCACCACCAAAATTTCCAGCAACGTAAAACCACCGCTCTTTTGTCGACTCATTGCGCTAACCTCCGTCTTCCTCCGCGCTCAGATCCAATTCTTCTTCCGCTGGAGAATCATCCCTTGTCGCAAATTTTTGATAAAGGCTTTCCAACTTTGCAATGTAGTACGCAATGTTCTCGTCCCGCTGCGCCGGATTCCATTCCGAGACCAGTTTGGCATGCTCATGCACCGCAACATCCGCCCGGTCTCCCGTAACGTAGTATGACAACTGATCGCCCGCCCGATACTCGCGGCCTGAGCGCAATGCCAGCTCATACAAAGCGTCGCGGGGCGTTTTGCCCTAGGCCACCTTCGCGGCATACGTGGCCGCGGCATCCTGCAGCCGCTCGGTTTTGGCAAGCTTTTCAATCGGCCACTCGCGCCCGCGGATAGCCTGCTCATATCGAGCCTTCAGCGCGGGGAGCTCATCCGTGCGGCCCTCCAATTTGAGACGAATCAGTTCCCTCAGAAAATCACGCTGGAAGGGCTCCAGTCCGCGCGACTTCAGTGCGGCGCCTTTAATGACAATTTCGCCGTTCTCATCCAGAGTCGCATAGTTCTTCATCTTATAGCTGTACATGGCCACGTATTCGGCGTCGAACTCAATTTCAATTCCCTGCGGAAGGCGCGCCGCCAGCGCGGCCTGGAACTGAGCCAACGCTTGTCGGCCGTCCTCGGGAGTCGCCGCCCGGAGCACGGCTGGGGGCGGTACGAAATAGATGCCATCAGTGTCAATTTCGATCGGGGTTGCTCCCTGCTCGCGCATCCAGGCAATTATCGAATGCAGCAGCTCACGACCGAGTTGTGTTATCCGCTCAGCGGCGTCAAAATCGTTAAAACGCGCCTGCGTAAAGCCCAGGTAGCCGTAAAAAGAGTTGATCAGAAGTTTCAAAGCGCTCTGAAATGCCTCGAAATAGAGACGTTCGCCACGTGTTTTGCCGGCCTGCATGCTGGTCTTTGCAGCCAGGCGCCGCGCGCGCAATTCTTCAAGAAGTTTTAGAAATACGCCCAGTTCGTCCGTTCGTGGACCCAGCCTGTGGACCAACATCAGGGACGGATAAAGCGAGCGTATGTCGCAATGATGCACGTTGCGCACGACACCGCGCACGAACATGGCCGTGTAGCCGCCCGCAAACGGCCGCGGTTGATCCGGACGCGGCAGCGCATGCCGCTGCCGCAAATACTCGCGTATCATCAAGGCGTCAATCTTGGCGGCAGATCCCCGCACACAAACATTTTGATAAGAGAAAGGCAACATCTGGGTCTGTATGAAATTGCTGGGAGAAAGCAGCCCGCTCAAGGCCTGAGTTTCCCACACATCATCCTGCAAATAACGGCGTACCTTGGCGAGGTCCCGCATGAATTCCTGACTGATCCTTCCTCCGTCTATATACGTCCGATCATGGGCCGCCAACCCGAAATGTCGTGCCACTTCCTTCAGCCCGAATCCATCCAGCGAGCGGTGCGCAACGTCGTAAGCATGCGCTAGGAAAAGCGTATCCACAACATGCCGCCCATGAATGTCGAACCGCTCGTAAGCAATAATGCGTTCCCCCACCGTGAAGCGACTAGCCCGCCGTCGCGGCTCGCTGCCGTCCCGCCCCAGAGCCAGCGGAATGCCGTGTAAACGCGCCCGGGCTGCAAGGTAGGGCAAATCGAAATTGAAGATGTTGTGACCTTCGATCACGTCCGGATCCCGTTCCCGTACCAGAGTGACAAACCTTTCCAGCAACTCTTTTTCCGAGAGTTCTGAGCCCCAAAGCGTTTCTTCCCAGCCGCTCTGATCCGCCAGGCCTATGGCAATGATCCGGTCCTCCGCGCGATCAGCGTTGCAGAATTCGTAACCCATGCTGGTCAAGCACTCAATATCCACTTGTAAACGTCGCAGGTCTTCAAAGCGCATGCCCTTGAACAGCGTGCGACCAGAAAGCATCAGGTGCTGCTGCACCGGATCGTTCAGAAACAAATACGGCGCCTCAGGAGCGGACGCCGGAAAACCGCTTTGCCGCACCAACCATGCCTTGGCGCGCAAGCAGTCGCGCCACGTGCCGAAGAAAAGGCAACGATTGAGCGGCCCCGCGCCAGTCAACGTTTCAACCCCGCACACGCCGGGACACCCCTTCACCATCCGCTCCTCTGCAATGATAAACGGCGTGAATGGTGTCTCTTTTGCGACCGTTGTTCCCCCCTCAGCGCGAAAAAAAAGCCGCGCAGCGTCGGCTTTGCGGTCAGTCTCGACCACCTCCACGGCGACCAGCCCCGACTCTGGCGCGCACCCGAACAACACGGGATCGCTTGCACCTTCCGGGTAGTCGTGAGGATTCAACCGGGATGGTTTTAGACTATTACTCGTGCTCACTACCGGATCCTTTTTTGCACCCAAGCCAGCCTCCGCCCTGCCATTTGCGGTGCAGTCCGGCAACGCGGCTACAAACCGCGAGGCGCTTTTCTCGCCTGCTCAGTTAAAATGCCGCTGGTTGATGCCGAACTCAGGAAAAGCCTGTAACCAGATCCCAAATACAAAGCGAATATCGTCTTCGACTTTCGTGCCGTCGGTCCTTGTATATCCCGGCATCAAATTGAGGCCGCCCCGAATAGCCAGGCAGTCCAGATTGCGTTGGATATATCCTCCGATTTCCTCGAAGCGCGAGCCGTCCAGTTCATAACGCCCGTACAGATTATAAGTCCAGGCGCGCTTGGGCAAAAATGTGATCTCGGCCGACAGCAGGCTGCTCTCGTCCTTTTTGAACCGATACTCGGCGCTCCACTCCGAAAACCCGTCCACGGTTTCCCGTACGCGCACGTTAAAACGGTCCACGTCCGTTTCAGAGATGTCAAGGATCCCGTCGATATCCACGGCGAGAAACTCCGTGGGATGCATTTCGCTGTCAAAGAACAGGTTCTCCACTGCATCCTGACCGGGCTCGCGATGAATGCGGCAAATCGTATAGACATCGGCATCGAGCAAGTCCCTGCTGCGGCCCACCTGTTTAACCTGGATTTTGTTGCGCGCGCCTAGCCGCACGTGATGTTCCTCGTCGAGGGCGTCAACCTCGTCAAACTGGTAAAGCTGTTCCGGAGTCAAATTAGGACGTGGCGCCAACGTGTAGTTTGCGTAAGGTTCAGCTATGTGACGGTACGACCCATCGGCTCCTTGCCAAGTCTTGAACGCCTTGAAGGCCGCCTCAACGCCCGCTTCAACCCGTGAGCGCCAGCCAGCCCCCTGCTCGATATCCCGCGCTACAACGTTCGTTTCTGTGACTGTCCGGACCACCGTGCTCGTGGCGCCGGACGGCTCGACAACGCTGAAACTCTTCGCCACAGTCCGTGTCTCGGTAACTTCAACCGTCTTTTTCGTAGCCGAATAGCAGGTGCCCCGATACCCGCCCCGCGGGACAACATTCAGAAACCCGAAATGCCGCGAAGGCCGGTAAAGCATATTGGCGGTGTCAAAACGAAAGGCCGAATAGTCGGCGCGCTCCTCACGTTCGGCCCAGCTTTTTTGAAGATAACCCGCGCTGGTACGTCCCTCGTAGAAAAGCCCGCTTGCGCCGAGCTCGCGCCGCATGAAATTAACCGTGGTTTCAGGCAGTCTTTCAACGCTCGTGAAAAAGTCGTTCAGCCTTTTCCTGGCGCCCACATTCACCGTGTAATTGTTGCCGCGGTGCGCATAAACCAAGTGATTGTCAGGCTCACTTTCGCGGCGATAATCGTCCTCGAAAAAGTCTTCGAGCACATCCGGGTCGCTCAGGTACTGGCCCCGCGCAAAAACAGTATCCCGCTCCGTCACGGCCACCGCCTGTCGGAAATCGAAACGGTAACGGTCGCGGTCCACCTCGGAAAGCGCCGGGTCTTCCTGCTGTTCCCACGGATCGCGATCACGCGCGTAATACATGCTCAAGCCACCCCGTCCGCGTCCGCCGCCGAGGACGTCCCAATCAAAATCCTGACCGCCACCCCATCCCCGTTTGGTGCGGTAGTCCAAATGCGTTTGACCCCGCAGCGAACCTGCCAGGGGATAACTGTAGGCCGAAAGCAGAAAGCCCCCAACTTTGCTGCCGTAGCCCGGCACGAACCTGAAGCCGTTGTGATCGCGAAGATTCCTGTGCCAATACGGCAAATACATGACCGGCACTGGACCGAAGTACCACGTGGCTCCCCGCGCCGTTACGCTTTCATCCGGCACGACCTCCAAACGGCGCGCGCGTACGTGATAATGACAGTGCGGAAAGGCGTTCGTACACGTCGTGACTTTTGTATCCGTGAAAATATACAAGTCGCCCGTCTTTTTTTCCGCCGTTTTACAGCCGACCACTCGGAAAGGCGGCGCATCGAACGTGAGGTTTTCCGCCACGCCCACGCCGGTTTTAAGATTGTAGTCCAGCCGCGCCCCGCGCCAAACATCCGTGCCCCTGGTCAGGACAACGTTGCCTTCCGCATGGGCCTCGCCCGTCTCAACATTATAACGCACAAAACCCGCCCGCAACTCGTCTGTTCCCCGGCGGATTACAACGTTGCCGACCGCCTCGACTTCCCCCCGTGTGCGGTTGTAGTTGAGCCGGTCAGCGCGGACGTCTATGGGCATCTGTCCGCCGCCTGCTTGCGCGCCAGGCCGCGCCTCCAGGGAGGCAGCCAGCAGCGCGTTGCCTAAGGTCAACCCCGCACTCACTCCCAAACCAAGACAGAGAATGCGTAAAGCCCATCCCCGCGCCCTGCCGTATTCTGTTGCTTTGTCCCCCATGAAAACACCTCACCGCTCTGCGCTGCTATAAAGGACCTCACCCGTCTTTTCGTTGATAATAGCGAAAAACTCCACATGTTTGGTCGGATCAGATTTGAAGCTCAGACGGCCTGCATATTTCTCCTGCAGTTCGATCAAAAACTGCTCATCCTCCCGACGAAGGCGGTCCAGGACAGTAGGGTGCACAATTACTTGCAGGTCCAATGCCTGCTCATGCCTCCGCCGCTTGCGCATAATGGCCGCCACTTGTCTCTGAATATCCACGCTCATTCCCAACGGCGATTTGACCGAACCACGGCCACGACAGTACGGACAATCTACGTACATCGTGGCTTGAATGCTCTCCTCGACCCGCTGACGCGTCATCTCCAGCAAACCCAGCTCGGAGATCGGCAGAACATTTGTTTTCGCCCGATCGCGCTTCAGTGCGGCCTTGAAGACCTTGTAAACCATGTTCTGGTGTTTTCTGGATTTCATGTCGATAAGATCCAGCACCACCAACCCGCCGACGTTCCGCAACCTGAGCTGGCGCGCCACTTCTTCCACCGCTTCCAGGTTGACTTCCAGAATCGCTTCTTCCTGCGAAGCCGCTTTCCCTTTGTGTCGGCCCGTGTTCACGTCCACCGCGATCAAAGCCTCCGTCTCGTCGAATACAATGTACCCCCCGGATTTCAGCGGCACTTTACGCTGCATGGCCTCTTCGAGCTGGCGCTCTATGTCGTAATGTTCGAAAATCGGCAAGTCGCCTTCATAAAGCTGAATCAAAGAGCGCGAACGCCGGGAGATCCGTCCGGCAATCTCCCGGATTCTCTCATACTTGGCGCGATCATCAATCACGATGCGATCGATATCCTCGGTGAGCCAATCCCGCACCACCCTCTCGATCAAGTCCGGTTCCTCATAAAGGCAGACCGGCGCCGGCTTTTCCTGGATACCCCGCTGAATTTCGTTCCAAATTTCGATCAAAGCGCCGAGGTCGCGTGCAAAGCTCCGGCGGCTGGCGCCCGCTCCCGCCGTCCTTACGATCACGCCCGTATCGCGCGGAATGGGCAGCCGCGCCAAAATCTTCTTCAGCCGTTCTCGCTCCGCGGCGTCCTCGATCTTGCGAGAAACGCCTTTCAACCTGGCCCCGGGCATCAGCACCAAGAATTTTCCCGCTATGCTCAGGCTCGCCGTCACCCGCGGACCCTTGTTCCCGATGGGTCCTTTCGTGACCTGCACAACGATGTCTGTTCCGGGAGGAAAACGGCGCTCGATTTCCTCATTGCTGAGGCGCTTGCGACGCGAGACGCGGCGGCGGTGTTCGCCGTCCTCGTCAAAGTCCTCCGAGGCTTCTTCGTCCGGAAGCATATCCCAATAATGAATGAACGCGTTGCGGCGTAGACCAATATCCACGAAGGCTGCCTGCAAGTCATGCTCGAGATTTTGAATCTTGCCCTTGAATATGCCGCCGACAATTCGTTCTCGCGTAGCATGCTCGACCTGGAATTCCTCCAGCCGGCCATTTTCCAGAACCGCCACGCGCACTTCCAATCCCTCAGCGTTAATTATTATTTCTCTTTTGGTTCGATTTTTCTTAAGCAACCCGAACATGAACACCTCTCATTCCGCGGCTCAGCCTGTTCGCCAGATTACCGCTTGCTCAAACACAACCGCGGGATGCCGCGACCGCGCATACACGCTTTGAATAATTCCCAATTCCGCCATAGTTGCCAGCACACATGTCCCCCCGTAGCTCACCAGGGGCAAAGGCAAGCCGGTGATGGGCAGCAACCCTACGGTCATCCCGATGTTGACCACTACGTGAAAGAAAATCACGCTAGTCACTCCTACACACAAAAGGCGACCCCATTTGTCATGCGCAAACAGCGCCGTCCTGATCCCGAAGATGAACAAAATGCCGTACAGAGTCAGCAATCCCGCTGCCCCCAAAAAACCCTTTTCTTCGGCAATTACCGAAAAAATGAAATCCGTAAAGGAAACCGAGCGCGGCAGGAACCCCAGCGTGTTTTGCGTGCCCCTTAGGAACCCTTTACCCCACGGGCCACCCGAACCCACGGCTATCACCGACTGGCGTTTGTTCCACCCGGCTCCCAGCGGGTCCGCATCCGGCCGCAAGAATGTCTCCAGTCGCTGACGCTGATAATCGTTGATCCCCAAGGCGCGCATCACCCGCCGCTGTGCCGTCTCGGACATGCCGAGCCGGGCAGGCAACAACACCACCCCTAGCAAAAGTGCCGCAATGGCCGCTCCTATTCCCAGAAGAATAATCAGGGCCCTCCAAGGTACGCCGGCGACAAAAATCATGAAAAGCGTAATGGCTCCAAACACGACCGCCGTGCCGAGGTCAGGTTGCTTCAGCACCAGTAACGCCGGTGTTCCAGCCAAACAAAGCACTGTAGCCATGGGCTTGAAATGCCCGAGATTGATCCCGGGACGACTGAGCCGTCTGGCGAGCGCCAGAATAGCGGATAGCTTGGCAATTTCAGAAGGTTGGATGCCTACACCGAATAGCAGAAACCAGCGTCTGGCTCCATAAATGTTGGTTCCCCAAAGCAAAACCAACACCAGGAGAATCAAGGTGCCGCCGTAAAACCACCAAGCCACACGCCTGAGCGTGCGGTAATCGATCACGGCAAAAGTGAAATAAACAACCGAGCCCGCCAGGATCCAAACAGCCTGCCTTTTGTACAGGTCGCGGATGGCCGGGTCGGGGCTGAAATAGCAGGCGCTGTAAATGAACAGAATTCCAATGCCCGCCAACGCATAAATGGCCAAGGTCACGGACCAATTTATTCGACGCAACAGCTTGAAGGTTTCACTCAGCCTGCTCATAGCTGTCTTCCGTCTGCAGCACCCCCGCGTTCTCCAGCTCAAAAATCTTTTCCATTAGTTCCTTCAATTTCGGCGCCGTGGTAGTTCCCCCTGATTCGGCCTCCTCCACCACCATGGCTACGGCATAGCGAGGCTGTTCGGCCGGCGCATAAGCAATCATCCACCCATACTTTTTGCGCCGCCCGCGCGGGCCGTATTCGGCCGTGCCGGTTTTTCCAGCCATCCGCGCCGCGGCAATGCGCGCCCGCCGGCCGACGCCCGTTTCCGACTCTACGGCATCCTCCATCCCCTGCCGCACTACTGCAAGAGCCGGCGCATGCCAAGGCATACGGCCGCGCAATTCACCCGGAACCACGCGCACAGTTCTCAACTGATGCACGGCGGCGCCGTCCCGCTCATAGGGTAACGTGGCCAGCACCAGTCTGGGCCGATAGACAAAACCCCCATTCGCAAGCGCCGCGGCAAATACCGCCATTTGCAGAGGGGTGACCAACAATGCGCCTTGGCCGATGGCCAAATTGCAGGTGTCGCCGCTACGCCAAACGTCGCCGTACACCCGTTCCTTCCACTGGCTGTCGGGCAGAAGTCCGGCGGCTTCTGCCGACAACTCAATGCCGGTCACCTGCCCAAGACCGAGCTGCGACGCCATCCGCAGAATGCGCTCATAGCCGCATTGAAGCCCCAGTTGACAAAAATAACTATTGCAAGACTGCGCGATGGCCTGGCGCAGGTTGAGCACACCGTGCCCCGGCCTGTACCAGCAGTTAATGCGCAATCCGCCGATTTCAAAAAAACCCGGGCAATCGAAACCCGTGCTCGGACTGGCCGTCCCGCTTTCCAGGGCCGCCAGCGCCACCAGCGGTTTGAACGTGCTGCCCGGCGGATACAGACCGGAAACCGCGCGGTTGAAAAGCGGTTTGTCCGGGTCCTCACTCAAACGTTTGAATTCCGTCGCCCATTTAATGTCGCGAGGGTCATATGTGGGCGCGCTGGCCAGGGCGAGCACGTCGCCCTTGCGAGGATCAATAACCACCACGGCGCCTTTCACGCCTTCAAGTACTTCCTCGGCCTTCGCCTGAATGCGGGCATCAATAGTCAGCACCACATTATCGCCCGGAGCCGGTTCCCGCTGCGCTTCTTGAGCGTGTTTGAATCCCAAAGCATCCACGCGAATAAGCAACCCGCCCGCCACGCCGGCAAGACGGTCATTCATGGCCTGTTCGACACCGGTTTTTCCCTGCATGTCCGGTATGTAAAAGTGGTAAGGATCGTCCGGGTCTGGTTCCTGGCGGCCTACGTAGCCGAGTAAATGCGCGGCCAGCGACCCCTGCGGGTAGACCCGCACGGGTTCCGCGTAAATATCCACTCCCGGGATCGAGCTTTTTTTCTCGGCCCACCGTGCCATCATCACTTCGTCCAGATCGCGCCATGCCAGGAGCGGCAGGGCGCAACGTTTGGCGATGTGCCTGGCAATATCCTCACGCGTAAGGCGCCGTTTGACTCCCAAAACACGCGCCAGTTCGTCCACCACTGCCTCCACCTTGTTAACCGTGTTCGAGGCCCGGCCGCCCTGTCGTAACTCTTCAACGTAGATCGCAATACAGTAGCTCGGTTTGTTCTCCGCCAGAACCACGCCGTAGCGGTCCAAGATTGACCCCCGCGCCGCTGGCACGCGTACCCGCCGCATGCTCTGCTGATCCAAACTGCGCCGGTAGACCGCACTTTGGGCAACTTGCACCCGCCAGAGCGCTCCGACCAGAACCCCCATGGTGGCGAGCATCAAGCCCAGCATCAGCCGCACCCGTTGCAGCTCACGATCAAAAGCGTCGGCGGATAACATTGACCTTGACCTCTCCCTGCTCTGCACGGTTCCCCACCAGCCGGTCCAAAGCGCTGACAACACTGAACACCACCGGCGTCGCGAATGCGCCCAGAACTCCAGCTCCACCTGCCCGCACCGCAAGCTCGCGCATGCCGTACTCAATGAACGCACCCTTGAACAATAGAACAGCCAGAGTTCCATTTACGGCCAACGCGGCAGCGGCCCCAACGACAATCTGGGTGAGCAGCGCGTCTGTCAGCACGACTCGCCGAAACGCGCACGCCACGCCTGCGGCCACACAAAAAACGCCCATTGAGTATCCCAGCGGAATGGGGCTCAACACATCGTGGAGAAAGCCAGCCAGACAGCCGACAGCCAAGGCTTCCACGAACGAGTAGTTCAGGGAATAGTAAAGCGCTACCCCCAGCAGCAGCGGTGCCTTGACGTGTCCAAACCACGGCAGCCCCGGAACCAACATTTGCGTCACCGAGGCCGCCAGCAAAACGACGAACATCACGATCCACGTCACAGCCGCCATCCCTGCTTGGAGGCGCTCTGCGCCCCCGCGTCTGCATCTGCCGGCTTTCGCCGCGGATGCACGTTTTCCCGCCGCTGTTCCGAACACACAAAAACGTAAGATAAATTCCTCAAATCCGCCGACGGCGCCACCGTGGCGCGGCGGTACAGCCTGGAGGTGTCGAGGCTGGACGCCACCACCCGCCCCACCAGCAGACCCTCGGGAAACACACCGCCCAGCCCCGAAGTGAACACCTCCACGCCGGGAACAATCTCTTCCTCCCGCGGAAGATAATCCGCCTGACAGGGCGGTGGAGAGTAGAGCATTTCAAGCTCGTCCGTGCCCCTGCCGGCGCTGCTCGTGCCGCGCAAAATCCCATACGCGTTTCGCCCCGCCAACCGCACAGCTACTCGACATTCTGGATCGCTGATGAGCAGCGCTTCGGCGGTGTGCTCCGCCACGGTGGTAACACACCCCACCAGCCCATCCGGCGTTACCACTGCCATGTCCGGCCCCACGCCGTCCCGCGCCCCGCGGTTCAAAGTGATGGTCCGCCACCATCCGCTGACATCGCCGCGCGCGATAACTTCGCACATGATCAGTCGATAATTCGAACGCTCCTTGAACCCTATCAAACGCCGCAACTCATTGTTTTCCTCTTCGAGCAGGCGCGCCCGTATGACGCGCAGCCGCAAGTCGGTCAATTCCTGAAGCAAGGCTTTCTGCTCAGCGCGTGTTCCCATGTTCTCTTTGAGAAAGGCCACCGCGCCTCTTACCTGTTCAGCCAACTGCGCGACCGTGCCGAGAAAAGGCGAGCACGCATCCCGCACAGCAACTTTGATGCGCAGCGCCGGCGCGACCGGTAGATTCAGAAACACCGGAATGCTAAGCAAAACAATCAGGCATGTCAGACGTCTGACAGACTGCACAGTCGTCCTTTACAAGTTCCTGGGTCCAGAACTGAGGCGGGAAGAAGAGCAGGCCGCGCAAGTCGCTACGAACGGTCGGCCGCCGAGCGCCGCAGGAAGTTCAGCTCATTGAGCACAACCCCCGTGCCTTCGGCTACTGCGCTGAGAGGATCGTCGGCCACATGAACCGGCAAGCCGGTCTGCTCGGCGATGAGTTTGTCAATGCCGTGCAAGAGAGCTCCGCCGCCGGCCAGCACCATTCCGCGGTCAACAAGATCTGAGGACAGTTCCGGCGGGCAGCGTTCCAGCGTTACCCGGATGGCGTCCAAAATGGCGGAAATGGGCTCCTGCAAAGCCTCACGAATTTCTTCCGAGGTAATGGTGAGCGTTTTGGGAAGCCCAGCCACCAGATCGCGGCCTTTGACCTCAGCGGTGATTTCACCGCCCTCCAACGGGTAGGCCGACCCCATCGTGATCTTAATCTCCTCAGCCGTTCGCTCTCCTATCATTAAATTGTACACCCGCTTCATGTACTGGACGATGCATTCGTCCATTTGATCACCGCCGACCCGTACGCTCCGGCTGAACACAATCCCCGCCAGCGATATCAAGGCCACTTCTGTTGTTCCCCCGCCAATATCCACGATCATGTTCCCTGCGGGTTCCTGCACCGGAAGTCCCACCCCAATCGCAGCCGCCATCGGTTCTTCAATCAGGAAGACTTCCCGTGCGCCAGCGCGTGTCGCCGAATCTTTGACCGCTCGTTTTTCTACTTCGGTAATATCGCTCGGCACAGCAATAATGATGCGCGGCCGAACCATCTTGCGGCGGTTGTGGACCTTCTTGATGAAGTATCTCAGCATGGCCTCCGTGATCTCGAAATCGGCGATCACGCCGGCCTTCATCGGCCGGATGGCGGTAATGTTGCCAGGCGTACGGCCCAGCATTCGTTTAGCCTCTTCGCCCACGGCCAGTATGCGCTTGGTGCCAGTTTGGACAGCAACCACCGACGGTTCCCGGAGTACAATGCCCCGGTCCTTGACATAGACCAGGGTGTTCGCTGTTCCCAAGTCTATACCAATGTCATTTGAAAAAAGCGCCAGTAAATTGCTCCACATTCCCGTGCACCCTTTCGCGAGCGAAATAAACGACTTAACTCTGCTTTATAGCTTTCATAACGTCAAGCAGGAAAGATTCACTTTTTCCCCGGGCCCACAAGGCGGCAACGCATTTTACCCCTCCCAGGATTTCCAGTTGAGAAGTAGCCGGAGACCAACGTTTCCACAGCCTTCGCACCGCGAGAACACGTACAGAAAAATTGAGTCCAGGGAGAGCGTTGTTATCCCGGATTTTACAATCGGTCTGAGTGCGGCACATGCGAGGCTCTGGCAGGATCGGGAAACGGCAAAGCGTCGCACGCTTCGCACCTGCCGCACACGGACCAATCCCGCGCGGGTTGAGAAATGGCCTCTTTCTCCCTTTGTCCGTATTCTTTTTTGCGTTTACCATTCGAGCTGCTTCTTAGTCTTACTGCAATTTTTTCCAAAATGTTATACAAGCATGCTATTTCTCAAACGCAGAATCAGGGAATTATACCTGGAAACATAAGAGCCACCCGCACAAAAAAAAAGGGGCAGGCTTTTTCGCCTGCCCCTGCCGGCTGCTGCTTCTACGACCGCGTCCGTACTACCAGCGGAGTTTTCTCCCGAGCATCGCCAGCCCAGCCATCCCCGCTCCTAGCATCAAAACTGTCAATCCGCCATCAGGCACCTGAGAAAAACCTTGCCTGATAATCGTGGCCCCTAAAACGCCTCCAAACGATTGCACGTAAATGTCCTTCGTCACCCACACCTTCGCGACCGGCGGGTTAATCAGAAGATTGTCACCCTGGCACCACTCCCCCGGCGGATCTATAGGATCGGACCCAGGCAGATTCCAGCCCACCGTAGACTGCGCAATCACCTGGCCTTGAAAGAACCCGTCACTCCAAACCGTCTCACCGATAGATATTATGCCACCACCGCCCGTCAAATTGAACGCCTGCTCAATGTCGGAAATTCTGGGCTGACCATTGACCGTACCCAACGAATAGAAGATGCCAGTATCGCAGATCGGATTGTTGGCACTCGCCACAAAAGGTCCTCTGAACTGAATCCAATAGCCGCCCGACGGATCGTCAGGAACCATCACCCAAATCAAGGATGGATCGACACAACCGCTGCTGGTCCAGTCACCAAACACCTTGTCTCCAAGCAGTATCGGGGTCTGCGTTTCAATCAAGTAGTCCAGCTGATACTGAATCCCTTGGGCTACTCCTCCAAAAAGAACAAGCCCAACTGCAATCATTACTGCTGACAATCCTTTTCTCATGTTTGCACTCCCGTGTATTGATTCAAAACTTGTGACATGCAGAGCATGAGCACATACTATACCAACCGAACCAGGATCCGTAGTCTAATTCATAACATGCTTCTTTCTAAATTGTTACGAATTTGCACAAACAATACCAAGCATCCTGACATCCGCGATTGTGTAAGATATTACGACACTCTGCATTAGTGGCGTACTCGGCGAATTAACCCGGATTCTGCGTTTGAGACTTGGCGGCTGCTTTGATGCGAGAAACCTGGCAGTGCCGAGATACAGCAGAGCGTCGCGCAAGTTAGCACACGCCGTCCGCACTCGGACGAAGCGCAAACTCTGGGTTGAAACCTAGGACGGCGGGAGAAAGCGCTTCTCCAGAGTGAAGGCATTCTGGATATGCCGCACAACTGGAGGGTTACCGTCAATTGCGCCTATGACTTCGACCACGTCGAAGCGAAAGCATGTTCGCGGATGGCGTAACCGTTCCAGGTAACGAACGGCAGCCCGGGAAAGCGTATGTCGCTTGTGGCGATCTACTGCGGCCGCGGGCCGGCCAAACTTTTCCGACCGCCGCGTTTTGACCTCGATAAAAACCAGAACTTCCCCGTCGCGTGCTACTAAATCAATTTCATCACGCCGACCGAGACGCACTCGTTTCCCGAGAATCCGGTAGCCCTTTTGTCGAAGAGCGCGCTCGGCCTGCGCCTCGCCCCACTCCCCAGCTAAAAGATGCGGTCGCCCGCCGACTGATCCCCGCCGCCATATGCGGCCGATGACATTCCGCAGCCATGCGCCCGGCATTGTTCACCCGCAGATTCAACCGCTCCCCGCGAACGCTCCACTCTTGATTTTATCTCGGCAGCGTCCCGTACCGGACGAAATGTCCGGCGATGCGCCGGACAAGGTCCGTACTGCAGTAAAGCCTGGATGTGCGCGGCCGTTCCATACCCTTTGTGCTGGGCAAATCCATACCCTGGGTACAATTTATCCATCGCCGCCATGTGACGATCCCTGACAACCTTTGCCACAATACTGGCAGCCGCTATGGACAGACTCTGCGCGTCGCCTCGCACAATCGCGCTCGCCGGCGGCGGAAGTCCCGCAGCAGAAGGGCCATCCACAAGAATATAATCCGGAGGGGAAGGCAGATTGGCCACAGCTCTGACCATCGCCGCTTGCGTCGCCCGCAAAATATTCAGCTCGTCAATTTCACGATTATCCGCCATCCCGACGCCTATTGCAACGTCTGGAAGCGATTGCAAGCGGTTGAAAAAAAGCTCGCGTTCCTCAGGGGCAAGCTGTTTGGAATCTGTCAACCCGCTGAGCAGACCGTGCTCTTCAGCTTCCAGGACGGCGCGGTCAATTACCACCGCCGCTGCCACCACTGGTCCCGCAAGCGGACCTCTCCCCGCTTCATCCACGCCAGCAAGTCGCCGATAACCGATCCCCCAGTACCAGCGCTCAAAGCGGAGCAAGGATTCTTCTGCCGATGATTTTGGGGCTTTCACGCCTGAACCGACGCCTTGGGCTCACCCTCCGGCATCCGGGCGGTTTCCGTTTTACCCGCCTTTAGACGCGACTTTTTCCCGCTTTTTCCCCTCAGAAAATACAGCTTCGCCCGCCGCACCTTCGCCGTCGCCTCCACCTCTATCTTGGCGATATAGGGTGAATTCACGGGGAAAATGCGTTCCACTCCCACGCCGTGTGAAATCCGCCTCACCGTAAAAGTCTCCGTGGGACCATGTCCTTTCCTGGCAATCACTCGTCCAGTGAAAACTTGAATACGTTCCTTGTCGCCTTCCTTCGTCTTGACGTGTACCCGGACGGTGTCTCCGACCTTGAATTGGAATCTCTTGGAGCCGGCCTCATTCTGACCAGCTTTGCCGACCGATTGCGTTGTCATCATTTCCAACCTCCCCTGCTGCGCAACTCCTCCGGTCACTTATCAACCGACGGCTCTGTGCAGCTATTGCTCTCGTTCCAAAGACTCGTTTGCAATCAATCTCCACTCGGCGTGTCCCTGTGTTCCTCAAAACGCTCCAGCAGGTCAGGCCGGCGTTCCCGCGTTCTCTTCAAAGCTTGTTCCCGGCGCCACTTAGCCACCTGGGCGTGATCCCCGGACAGCAGGACCTCCGGAACTTTCCAGTTTCTGAATTCCGCTGGACGTGTGTACTGCGGATATTCCAAAAGTCCCCGACTGAAAGACTCGTCCGCAACCGATCCCTGGCATCCCAGCACGCCCGGCAGGAGCCGCACCACGGCATCGATCACCACGGCCGCCGCGAGCACTCCGTTCGTCAACACATAGTCGCCAATAGATATTTCGTCATTCACCAAATGTTCCCGCACGCGCTCATCGACCCCCTCATAGTGCCCACAAAGGAAGATCAGATGCCGCTCGCCTGCCAGCTCCGCCGCTATCCGCTGCGTGAACGGCCGACCTTGAGGGGTCATCAAGATCACCTTCGCCCCGGGCGTCAGCACCGACTCCGTGGCGGCGAAAAGCGGCTCCGGCTTCATCACCATGCCCGGCCCGCCTCCATACGGCCGATCATCCGTGGTACGGTGAGGATCATGGGTGAAATCCCGCAGATCGATGACTCTGACCACAACCGCGCCGCTCTCGATGGCCCGCTTCATAATACTTTCCCCCAGAAAACCCTTGAGCATTCCCGGGAAAATCGTGATCACATCAATGGCGAGCGGCCGGCCCATAAGCACGCTTATGCTCTCAGTTGACAGCCTGTCGGCGGGCCCTTCTTATCAAGCTGCGAACCGTGTCACTGAGCTGCGCGCCTCTGTTTCGCCAAAACTCAATTCGGTCCAGCTTGAGGCTGAAATTCATCCCGGGCCGTTTGGGATCGTACCATCCGAGATTCTCAAGATACCGGCCATCACGCGGCGAACGCGCGTCAGTAGCTACCACGCGAAAACACGGATCGTTATTAGCGCCTGTTCTTGTCAACCTGATTCTAACTGCCATGCAACCTCCTTATTCTTTCTTCGCCAGTGATTCCGCCTGCTTCTTGCCGCCGCCCGAGGGCCGCGCCCGGAAACGCATGTGCTTACCAATCCGCAGGACCTCGATGATATCTCCTTCCGACAAACCGCCCCGCAAGAGTTCTTCCGCCAACGGATCCTCGACATACTTCTCGACTGCTCTGCGCAGAGGCCGCGCTCCCATGGCTTCGTCAAAACCATGATCGATCAGAAAGTTGCGCGCTGCGCGGCTCAGGCGCAGCTCTTTGCCACGCGCCGCCAACCGCTCCCGCAACTTTCTGAGCTCAAGATCCAGAATCTTGGAAACATCATCCCGATTCAGTTGTCTGAACACCACAATGTCGTCAAAACGGTTCAATAACTCCGGCTTGAACACCCGCTTGCATTCCTCCAACATTTGGGCTTTCAGCTTCTCGTAGTCAGCAACTTCGGAGGAAGCGGCAAACCCCAGTCCGGAACCCTTCTTCGAAGGATCGTATCCCAGATTCGAGGTCAGAATCACCACCGTGTTTCTGAAGTCCACATGCCGCCCAAAACTATCGGTCAGTCGGCCCTCCTCCAGAATCTGCAACAACATGTGCATGACGTCCGGATGGGCTTTTTCGGCCTCATCGAAAAGCACCACCGAATAGGGACGCCGCCGCACTTTCTCAGTCAACTGTCCGCCTTCGTCGTAACCCACGTACCCGGGCGGTGAACCCACCAGCCGCGAAACATTGAACTTTTCCATGTACTCGGACATGTCAATCTGAATCAGCGCGTCCGGATCTCCAAACATGAACTCCGCCAGCGCCTTTGCCAACAGCGTTTTCCCGACACCGGTGGGTCCAAGGAAGATGAAAGAACCTATCGGTCGCCGCGGATCCTTCAGATCAGCCCGTGAACGCCGCAGGGCACGCGAAATCTTGGCTACCGCTTCCGTTTGGCCGATCACCGTCTTGCTGATCTCTTTTTCCATCTCGAGCAGCCGCGCCAGTTCCTGACCTTCCATGCGCTTGAGCGGAATCCCCGTCATCTTCGACACAACGGCCGCCACATCCTCCGCCGTCACCGTAAGTTTTTCTTCGTGCCCCGCTGCGCGCCACTCCTTCACAATGGCCTCGAAAATTTCACGCTCCTTCTTTTCGCGGTCGCGCAGCTCCGCCGCCTCCTCGAAACGCTGTTCGCGAATGGCTTGCTCCTTGCGCCGCCGCAACTCCTCGATCTTCGCCTCGCGTTCCCGTAAATCCGGCGTGCGTGTCGTAGACCGGATGCGCGCCAGCGCCCCCGCTTCGTCAATAGCGTCAATCGCCTTGTCGGGCAGGAAGCGTCCCGTTACGTAACGACTCGTCAGCCGCGCGGCCTGTTCGAGAGCGTCCTCAGTGTAGACAACGTTGTGGTGGCGCTCATAGCGCTCGCGAATGCCTTTCAAAATCGCAATGGTTTCTTCCACCGTGGGTTCGTCCACAATCACAGTCTGGAATCGCCGTTCAAGGGCTGCGTCTTTTTCGATGAACTTCCGGTATTCATTCATCGTCGTGGCCCCAATGCACTGCAACTCACCACGCGCCAGAGCCGGCTTGATAATGTTGGACGCGTCCATGGCCCCTTCCGCCGACCCCGCGCCCACGATCGTGTGCAGCTCGTCAATGAACAAAATGATGTTCCTGGATTGCCTGATCTCATCCATGACGGCCTTGATGCGCTCTTCAAACTGGCCGCGATATTTGGTGCCCGCAATCATCAGCGCCATATCAAGAGTGACCACCTTCTTGCCGCGCATGCTCTCCGGAACATCGCCATTGACGATCGCCTGGGCCAGCCCCTCAACCACGGCTGTCTTGCCAACCCCCGCCTCCCCGAGCAGCACCGGATTGTTCTTGTGTCGCCGGCAGAGAATCTGAATCACCCGTTCAATCTCTTCCTTGCGTCCAATGACCGGGTCCAGTTCCCCTTTCCGCGCCAGTTCCGTAAGATCCCGCCCGAACGCGTTTAACGCCGGCGTCTTCGTACGCGCGGCCGCCTGCGACTGCGGTTCTTTGCGGGTCGGAGGCGGCGCAACCGGCGGCTCTTCCTCGACATTGAAATCAGGATCCAGCTCTTTCAGAACCTCCATCCGCGCCGTTTCCAGATCGACGTTGAGATTGCGCAGGACTTGGGCGGCCACCCCCTCGCCTTCATGCAGCAGCCCCAGCAAAATATGCTCTGTGCCCACATAGGAATGATTCAACGCCTGCGCCTCGGCAATGGCCAGTTGCAAAACCTTCTTCGAACGGGGCGTAAACGGAATGTTGCCCACTGTCTTGGTCTCCGGCCCCTGCCCTACGGCCCGCTCGACTTCCATGCGCACTTTTTCCAGCGACACCCCCATGTTTTCAAGCACCGTCACAGCCACACCTTCCCCGAGAGCGATCAATCCCAGCAGAAGATGCTCTGTGCCCACATAGGGATGGTTGAAACGATCCGCCTCCTGCTGCGCCAGTTTGATGGCGCGCTGAGCACGCGGTGTAAAATTGGCAAAACCGTTCATCATATCATGCACCCTTCAAACCCGCGCCTTTAAGACGCTGGCCGATCACCTGCGCTCTTAACTCGTCCCGTTCTTCCGCGCTGAGCTTTTGGCCGCTCAACCGCTGCAGATGACCGGGCTGTGTCAGAAGCAAGAGCTCGTTCACCGTGCCCACATCCACATTTCTGACCAGCCCGAGCTCGATCCCGAGCCGTACGCCGGAAAGCAGATCGAGCGCCTCCCTGGATGCCAGTACCCGAGCATATAAAAGAATTCCCAGCGCCCGTCCGATCTGATCCAAAAGAAACGCGCGCCGGCTCTCCAAGAGGCGAAGACGAGCGTTTTCCTCGTGACGTTCAATCTCGCTCACCACCTGGACAAGCCGCTCGATAATGTCCGCCTCGGTTTCTCCCAAACTCATCTGGTTCGACACCTGAAAAAGGTTTCCGTGCGCCTCGGTACCCTCGCCTTCCACTCCCCGCACAGCAAAACCGATTCTTTCCAGTCCATTGATCACCGGTCCCACCTCGTCCGCCAGTTTCAGCCCCGGAAGATGCAGCATGACACTGGCGCGCAGAGCGGTCCCCAGGTTGCTGGGACATGCCGTAACATAACCGAGCTTTTGAGAAAACTCGTACTCCAAATAACTTTCCATCTCGGAATCTATGCCGTCAATCAACGTCCAGGCTTCCGCCAGATTCATCCCCGGCAGTATGGCCTGAAGACGCAAATGATCCTCCTCGTTAATCATAATGGCGATCCGCTCGTCAGCACTCGCCATGACCGCGCTGCCTGTCCCCCTCTGCGCAAGTTCATTGCTGATCAAACGGCGTTCCTTCAGCACTTCCTTGTCCACATGGTCCAGCGTCCCCATGTCAAAATACAGGGGCTGCGGCAACCGTTCAAGGCTGTAGCAAGCCTCCTTTATCTCCTGACAGATACGCACCCGTTCCGCTTCTCCGGCCCAGCCGGGAAAAAAGTGGCCCCGCACGTTCCGTGCCAGCCGCACCCGACTGCTGATCACAATCCCAGTCTTGTGTCTCAGCGACAGCCAGGGGCTGGCATGGCTGATAAGCGCGTCCACCCCCCCCGTGTCCACCATCCGCCTGTTTTCCCTTTCGGGTGCTTTTTTAAGCATGATCCCTGACCTTCTTGCCGTGCGCTCTGACGTCCCGGAGTCGATCGCGGATCCGCGCCGCTTCCTCATAGTTTTGCGATTTGATGGCCTCCCGCAAGCGTCGCTCAAGACCGGCAATTTCGGCCTCCAGCCGCTCGCGACGCGGCACTTTGCCAACATGCCCAAAATCTTCAGGCATGCCTCCTAAAAAAGCCGTCACGTCTTCAGCAAAAGTCTCATAGCAGACCGCACAACCCAGAAGCGAAGTTTTCCGAAATTGGCTCCGCCGCATGTGGCAGACGGGACAAATTTTCCCCGCGGCGGCGTTCCTGATCTGCCGCCGCACATTGCCCTGCCCCAGTAAAAGCCCGCTAATCAGCGGCAGAGCCATCTGCAAATCAACTCCTTTCTCGCGTCCGCATTCTGCACATACGTGCAATTCTCTTACGACACCATCCACCACATGTTTGATGATGATGGTAGCCTCATTCGCCTTGCAGATTTCGCATTTCACTCAAAACCTCTCTCTGCAAAATAACCGCGTCCGAGCATCACGACGCAGGCGCCCCGTCCCTTCTGCACGGTCCCCTTTTGGACCCGCCCCCAGCGGCCGGTTTCCAGCCTTCCCCTGCGTTCCCGACTCTCCCCACCGGCCGCTTCAGGCCGGCCAGAGACCACTGCTCCTTCGCGGTTAAACCACTGACTTTGCCTGTCAACTAAAAAGCGCTCACGTCAGGCCATCACGGTTATTTGCCGAGTCATACTTCAGCCAAACCCGCCGCTCCATGCCTGCGCCGCTTCTTGTTCGCGATAAATTGGTGCACCCGGAGGGAGTCGAACCCCCACAGCCTTGCGGCTACAAGGACCTGAACCTTGCGTGTATGCCAATTTCACCACGGGTGCACACCAATGCGATAATAGCAAACCACGCCTCAAAAATGCAATAGGCTTGCCCCAGATTTTGCGATTGGACCAATGGCGGCACATGCGCGGCGTGCGACACGCCGCTGTATACGCATCTTGCCGGCTCCCGCACCTCCCGCAGAAAGAAGCATAGACGCCAAACCGCTTTCTTCAACCCGGATTTTGCGATTGGCCAAAACAGGCAAGATGCAAGGCGCGGGAGGTGCAGGTGTATGCGCATACTGCGAACCTCCCGCAACGCAGCAGATTGCCTGTTTTCGACAATCCCGAAGAGTTTGAGAATCGGCTGCTTTTCTCTTCAGATGTCGCTTTCACATTTTGGTGCAAAAGATGGGCAACTGCATTGCATTTCAACTTGTTTGCGCGCAGCACGATACAAATATCTGCCAATTCTCAAACGCAAAATCCGGGTTCAAGACAACACAGACTATCACTCGGCCACCGGCTGTGCTACTATGTCGCCGAGGTCCGTCGCAAAAGCAAAACCAAAGCAAACAAAAAACTGCGCCCAATATGCCCGAAGTTCTCGACTATTGTGACCTTGGCATCCGCGAGTATGCCCAGGCAATGAAAATCCAGGAGCATTTAGTGGAAAAACGCAAATGCGGTCACATCCATGACACCCTGCTCTTGGTCGAGCATCACCCCGTCTATACCCTCGGCCGCCACGCTTCAGAAACCAACATCTTGGCGCCACCTGACCAGCTGCGTGAATGGCGCATTCCTGTGATCCGCACTACTCGGGGCGGCCAGGTAACGTACCACGGACCAGGCCAGCTTGTCGGCTATCCGATTTTGGATCTGGCGGCAATGCGACGCGGCATTGAGTGGTATGTCGGCAGTCTAGAAACAGTCGTGATTCGCACCCTGGCAGAGTTCGGCATCCACGGCGGTCGGGACCCGCGCAACCGCGGTGTCTGGGTCGCCGGAAAAAAAATCGCCGCCATCGGCGTGCGCGTGACGCGCGGGATCACCATGCATGGTTTCGCGTTGAACGTTTGTATGGACTTGACGCCCTATGACGGCATTATTCCGTGCGGCATTCCCGGGGCTGGTGTAACCTCGCTCCATCTGTTGGCCGAGGGTGTCAACATGACTGCCGTAAAAGAAACTGTTGTGCGGCAGTTCCGCGCTGTCTTCGGCTACAGCGAGGTTACCTTGGTTCGCCATTTAACTTGCACGCAGGATTGCGTTGCGGAAGAGAGATCCGAATGAAACCGACCTGGTTGAAAGTTAAAGCTGCGGCCGGCGCCGGAGTTTCGCGGATGCGCGGAATTGTCCGCCGCCACGGCTTACACACGGTGTGCGAAGAAGCACTCTGCCCTAACCTGGGAGATTGCTGGCAACATGGTCGTGCCACGGTGATGATCCTGGGGAATCGTTGCACACGGCGATGCGGTTTTTGCAACGTGAACAGCGCGCAACCCGCAGCCCCCGACAATAGCGAGCCAGCCCGTGTGGCCGCGGCAATTGCTGATATGAAATTGGATGAGGTTGTGCTGACTTCCGTAACGCGCGACGACCTCCCCGATGGAGGCGCCCAACTTTGGGCAGAAACAATAACACGCATTCGCGCGCTTTGTTCAGACATCTGCATAGAAGCGCTGATTCCGGATTTTCGCGGAGACCCAGATGCTTTGAAAACCGTTTTCCGTACACGTCCGGATATTCTCGCTCACAACCTGGAAACTGTGCCCTCGCTCTATCCGATCGTTCGTCCCCAGGCAGATTACAGCCGCGCACTCGACATATTGAAAACAGCAAACCGGCATGGATTGATCGCCAAAACCGGCATAATGGTCGGCCTGGGCGAGAGTTTTAGCCAGGTTGTCGAAGTCATGCGTGACGCGCAAGTCTGCGGGTGTTCCATTTTCACGATCGGCCAGTATCTGCAACCTTCCCGCGAACACCTGCCAGTGCGGCGCTACGTCGAACCGGCGGAGTTCGAGCACTACCGGCACGCCGGCCTGGAACTCGGTCTACCGTTGGTAGTCTCCGGTCCTTTGGTACGCAGCTCCTACCACAGCGACGAGCAGTCAGCGCTGGTCCGACGCCTGAAGGAGCGCCCGCATCTTGCGTAAGCGCTCGTTTTTTGCACACAACTCTATCCCGCATTTTGCCGTTGCCAGTAGCGCGGAACACGTACGTAAAGCGCCGCGCCGCTGCTGCAGACCGTACCGCCTGGGAATTAACCCCAGATTTTGCGTTTTAGAATTGGCAGGTATTTGTATCGTGCTGCGCACAAACAAGTTGAAATGCAATGCAGTTGCCCATCTTTTGCACCGAAATGTGAAAGCCATATCTGAAGAGAAAAGCAGCCAATTCTCAAACCCTTCGGGATTGTCGAAAACAGGCAATCTGCTGC
>Ga0129299_1000148_pt1 | contig 40014 bp, 35 predicted proteins | sample ConPoolayeCmetaG_FD_94477 | JGI IMG/M metagenome (GOLD analysis project Ga0129299, IMG submission 94477) | Hot spring microbial mat communities from California, USA to study Microbial Dark Matter (Phase II) - Cone Pool mat layer C metaG ...
ACCTACTGCATTGAAAGTGATGCCTCATGCGCTACGGCAGATTCGATGACACCAACAGGGAGTACATTATTACCCGGCCTGACACCCCCTTACCCTGGGTGAACTATCTTGGAACAGAGGCCTTCTTTGGGATTATCTCCAACACAGCGGGCGGGTACTCGTTCTATCGTGACGCCCGCCTGCGCCGGTTGACCCGCTACCGCTACAACAACGTGCCGATGGATGTCGGCGGGCGCTATATCTACCTGCGCGATGCCGCGAGTGGCGAATTCTGGTCCCCCTCATGGCAGCCAACCCGCTGCAATCTTGAAAGCTATGTGTGCCGCCATGGCTTGAGTTACACGATTATCGGCTCGACTTACCTGGGAATAGCTGCGCAGACGTGTTACTTTGTCCCGCTTGGCGAGAATCTGGAGATTTGGCAGGCCACGATCACGAACCTGCGTGAAACTGCTGCGTCCTTGTCGGTGTTCTCGGCAATTGAGTTCGCCCTGTGGGACGCCTGGGATGACGCCACCAACTACCAGCGCAATCTCAGCACCGGCGAAGTTGAGATCGAGGATGGCGTCATCTACCACAAGACCGAGTACCGCGAACGGCGTGACCATTTTGCCTATTTCGCCTGCTCGGAGCCACTGGTCGGATTCGATACGCAACGCGAGGCATTTTTGGGACCTTACGCAGGCTGGGATCGCCCTCAAGCCGTCGAGCGTGACCAGATGTCCAACTCCATTGCGCATGGCTGGTTCCCCATTGGATCGCACCATGTGAGGCTGGTTCTTCCACCTGGCGAAAGCCATTCGATCATTTTCCTGCTAGGCTATCATCAGAACCCGCCTGACCAGAAGTTCGATCCACCCCACTCACAAACGATCAACAAGGTGACAGTCAGGCCCATCATCTCGCGCTACCTCGATCCTCATCATGTCCAAGCAGCCTTCAACGCGCTGCGTGCCCGCTGGAGCGAACTACTGAATGTCATCCAGGTCGAAACCCCTGATGAGCATACCAACCGTATGGTCAACATCTGGAATGCCTACCAATGCATGGTTACCTTCAACCTATCGCGCTCGGCATCGATGTTCGAGGCCGGCGTCAGTCGTGGTATAGGCTTCCGCGACTCTAACCAGGATTTACTGGGTTGCGTGCACATGATGCCGGAGCGCGCTCGTGAGCGCATTCTGGATATCGCCACGACCCAAATAGAGGACGGCGGAGCATACCACCAATACCAGCCGCTCACGAAGCGAGGCAATGATGCCATCGGGAGTAACTTCAATGACGACCCGCTGTGGCTGGTCCTGAGCGTCGCAGCGTATCTGAAGGAGACCGGCGATTGGGCTATCCTCGATGTGCCAGTGCAGTTCGAAAACCGTCCCGGCACCGAAGCCCCGTTGTATGAACACCTGCGACGCAGCCTCCGCTACACGCTGGCCCGACTGGGGCCGCATGGCCTGCCTTTGATTGGCCGCGCCGACTGGAATGATTGTCTGAACCTCAACACGTTCTCCGAGGAGCCGGGCGAGTCGTTCCAGACGGCTGCTAACAGAGAGAGCGGGATAGCTGAGTCCATCTTCATTGCGGGTTTGTTCGTGCTGGCAGCAAAGGAATTGGCCCAGATCGCAACTCATAGAGGGAACAGCGCCGACCGGGAGTGGATTCTTGAAGCATCTAATGAGATGGCCAGGGCCGTTGCCAGTTATGGCTGGGACGGTGAGTGGTTTCTGCGTGCTTACGATGCCTTTGGGGAACCGATAGGCTCGCATCGGTGTGAGGAGGGCCAGATCTTCATCGAACCACAGGGGATGTGTCTGATGGCGGGGTTAGGGCTGGACGATGGACGAGCAGCACAGGCGCTGAGATCCGTCCACGACCGGCTGGCAACACCGCATGGCATCATCTTGCAGCAGCCAGCCTACTCGCGCTATTACTTGCATCTGGGAGAGATATCGTCTTATCCGCCCGGCTTCAAGGAAAACGCCGGCATCTTTTGCCATACCAACCCCTGGATCATGATCGCTGAGACGATAGCCGGGAGCGGCGATCGCGCGTTTGATTACTATCAGCGCCTTAATCCCTCGGTGCGAGAATCGATCAGCGAGATCCATCGCTGCGAACCTTACGTCTACGCACAGATGGTCGCCGGACGTGACGCTCCGTCTCACGGTGAGGCCAAGAACTCCTGGCTGACTGGAACGGCGGCCTGGAATTATGTTGCCATCACCCAGTGGATCCTGGGTATCCGCCCCACCTACGACGGACTGGAGATCGCGCCAGCTATCCCCAGCAACTGGGCTGGCTTCACGGCTCGGCGTACCTTCCGAGGCGCGACCTACCGCATCGTCGTCGTCAGAGATGGGCCAGGAAACGCTATCTCCCTAACTGTCAACGGGCAGCCCATCGAGGGCACCGTCGTCTGCCTCCCCCCGCAGAACCAGGAGATTGAGATCAAGGCGGTGCTCAGATAGGAGCAGCCTGCATCCCGATGGGGAGGAATGTAGCATAGCACTCCGCTTTTCTCCTTCTTCCCATTTCCCATCCGCTACGATCTTTCTCAGCCTCTTGCCGCCCCTCTCTGCCAGATTGGGACAAGGTTGTGTGCAAAACGTGCTGATCGAGGCGCGGCTTGCTGCCGATCACGTTCAACACGGACCATCACACCTGACTCCCAACACGCTGCGGGATGGCATCGAACGTGGCATCGAAGTGCAGCTTACCGCCCCTGGCAGGGTGGCGAGTGGCGCTTCCAACATTGTGGAGACCGGTTACAACCCCGGTGGATTGATCCCCGAAACGACCGGGGCCATAAGCTGGCCGCTGTTCGGCGGACTGCTAGCGGGGCTGGCCCTGCTGCTGATCGTGCCGGGCGTGGTGCGCCGGGTGGACAGGCGGACAACAGGGAGAACCCCTGCCAGGCGGAAGAAGGCCCGGGTGAAGCTCACCCAGCCCACGGCGGCTGATTCGAGGCCGCCCGCCAGCCCTGGAAAGCAAGCAGCGGCCAAACCGCGCATCCGCCTGCGCGACAAGAGTTCCTGAGCGCTCCTCAACAGACGAATCGCCGGGCAGATTCTCAGGTAGTCATAGATGCTTGTCGCAGCCGCTCCTGTGCTTCGAGGAACAATCGCGCCTCCGCGCTGATTGGCGGGATTTCCCGCCTGCGCCACCCCCAGCGCTCCCGCGCTTCTGCCAGCACGGCGTCCTCGTCGACCGTGACAACTCGACCCTCGTCCACAACGATCCGCCCGTTCACGATCACCGTTCGCACCGAGGTCCCGTTCTCGGCGTAGACTAGATGCTGTGCCGGGTCGTTGAGGGGGGTAAACGCTGCCGTCGTCAGATCGAGGAGGGTCAGATCGGCAAGCTGGCCTGGCACGATGCGGCCCAACGAGTCGGACAACCCAAGCACCCGTGCCCCCCCTCTGGTCGCCATCCCGAGAATCTGGCGGGCGCGCAGCCAGCGGCCATGCTCTGCCGTGCGAACGGTATGCATCAATCCAGCCACTTTCATGACATCGAACATATTCTGGTTATCGTTGCTGGCTGAACCATCAGCGCCGAGCGCAACGTGGCCATCTCTTCCCACTAGGTCAAGGATCGGGGCGAAGCCACTGCCCAGCTTCAAGTTACAGACGGAGTTATGTACCACTGTGGCGCCCGCATCAACGATGCGAGCCACATCGTCCGGCTCGATCCACACGCAATGCGCCAGCGATGTGTTCTCTCGCAGCAGGCCATTTTCCCACAGGTAGGCGACGGTTGGCTTGCCGAAGAATTCCTTACAGATGAGGGCCTGGAATCGGGTCTCGTTGACGTGCATGTGGAACCCGCCGCCATATTGCTGGGCGATGTCCATCGAGCCGCGCATCACTTCCAACGAGCACCACTGCGCGCCGGATGGTCCAGCCAGACAGCGTAAGCGGCCATTTTCCACATTATGCCACTTGGCAAAGAAGGCAGCCAGCACGTCCAGATATTCTCTGGCCGTGGTGGGTGGCATTGTTCCCCAAGGGGCATGCGCGAGTCCCGGTTCGCGCTCCATCAACAGCCGATTGACTCGGTGATCATCCTCGACCAGAGGCGCGATCCCAGCCCGAATACCGATGTCGCGGTACGCACTCATGGCAGCATCAAGTGCCTCGGCAGTCATCGGGCCATTCACCCAGAAATGATCAACGACGGCAGTAGCCCCTGCTTTCATCATCTCAATGGCGCCAAGCTGGCAGGCCAGGACGATCTCGCGCTCGCTGAGCTGGAAGGGCGCCCAGAACAGGTCGAACAACCACAGTTCCAACGGCAGCCCTTCGGAACGTCCCTTAAAGAAGTTCTCTGGCGAGTGCGAATGGGCATTGACCAGGCCCGGTATCACTAGGCGGTCGCGGCCCTCGATCACGCGCGTGTGGGCATCAGGCTCGATGGGGACGGAAGTGACCCCCTCGATCCGGTTGCCAACAATGGCAATGTACTGATTCTCGAGCAGCCCATCCTGCGCGGGATCGAGAACTGTTGCATCTCTGATCAGGATATCCATACTGCGCTGATGTCCCTGTCTGTCATCTATCATGGCTAGAATGGCCGGCGACATCAAGCCGTCTCGGCTTCAGCTACTGACGCTTCCAGAATGTCAAGCGCGCGCTCGATTTCGCTCTCCGTGATGACCAGAGGCGGCGCAAGCCGCACAACAGCCTCGGCATTGATGGTCCAACCCATGATCACGCCGCGCTGGTATGCCTCGCCAACGAAGCGCTCGGTCACGGCCTGGCTGGTGAACTCCAGCCCGATCATCAAACCACGCCCTCGCACATCCTTGAGAATCGTGTGCCGTCCCTGGATGGCGCGCAGTCCGTCCATGAACTGCTGTCCGCGTTCCTGGGCCTTGGCAACGAGGTTTTCCCGCTTCATAAACTGGATCGCGGCGCGGGCCGCCGCACACGACACAGCATTTCCGCCGAACGTTGTGAGGTGCGAGAGTGGTGGGTCGCTAAAGGTCGCCATGATCGCCGGGCGGCTGATGAAGCCGCCGAGAGGCAATCCCCCACCCATTGCCTTCGCCATGCACATCACGTCAGGCGTGACGTTCCATAGGTCGCAGCCAAACCATTTCCCAGTGCGCCCGAAGCCGGTCTGGATCTCGTCAGCGATCAGCAGCGCTCCAGCCCGGTCACACAGATCGCGTAGGCCTGGCAGGTAATCGTCATCAGGAATTCGCACCCCGCCTTCACCCTGGATCGGCTCCACGATCACGGCAGCCACCTCCTCTGTGATCGCCTGGCGGGCGGCATCCAGGTCATTAAAAGGGATGAACTGCACGTCGGGGAGGAGTGGCTCAAAGGGCTTGCGGTACACCTCGCGCCAGGTGACTGACAGCGCGCCGAAGGTCCTACCATGAAAGCCACGCTCCATGGTGATGAAGCGGGTCCGCCCCGTGTACTTGCGTGCTAACTTGAGCGCCCCCTCGATAGCCTCCGCCCCGCTGTTGGTGAAGAAGGTTGTCTGCAGGTCACCGGGCGTGATCTCAGCTAGCAGCTCCGCCACCTCCACCTGAGATGGAACAACGAACTTGCCGTAGACCATGGTATGCAGGGCTTTATCTGCCTGCTCCTTAATAGCCGCCGCGACCTCAGGGTTGCAGTGTCCTACGTTACACACAGCGATACCCGCGATCAGGTCGAGGAACTCGCGCCCGTCCGCTGCGCAGATAGTGCTGCCGTGCGACTCGGCTACGACAATGTCTTTGACACTAGGACTGGTGGCGCACACGTACTGCCGGTCGGCTTGCTTGTAGCGGTCGATGGTTTGAGTATCCATGCTTGAGTCTCTCTTGGGTCGAGGATCAAAAGGGATCAGGTCGCTTGTGGATCGGCGGCAAGGGGCAGGTGCATCGCTGACCATCCGTCTGTGGGCGCTTGATGCATGAGCTTCTGACAATCATCCGAATTCCGATTGTAGGGACACGGCCAGCGCCGTGTCCCTACGCACGAATGCCCAGCCTCGACGCAGGTTGTCAGCTATGTGATAATGCCGTGCGTGGCCAGGCCGAAACGCTCGATGATGGGGGTCACGGTGCTCAGCAGAATGGGCGCGATGACCGCGCTGACGATCATGTTGCCGACCCACCAACCGACCACAGCCGGACCAAAGGCGTCTGGTGGGACCAGCCCACCAGCCCGCAAAATGCTGATCCCATAAAGCGCACCAAGGCCATTGGGCAGCACCACACCAAAGACTAGGAAAAACAAGAACCCCTTGACTGTGTACACATCCCTGCCCAACGGATGCAGACCAAAGCGCTGGGCAAGCAGACGGTAGGCCAGCAGTGGGATGCCAAACTGGATCCAGTCGACGAATGCGAAGGGAATATCGATCAACAGTGGAACGCCAGCCAGCAGGCCCGCGCCGATGAATGAGCCAATGTAGCCGATCACCAATCCCCATCCGCCGAACCACATAGCGAAGGGAATGCCAAAACCGATGGCGACAAAGAGCGCAGACACGCTCACGATCCCCATCGGCAGCGCTATCACGCCCAACCACGACAGGACTGTATACACGCCAGCCGCCAGGGCGAAGGTCACCAGGCTGGCAACAGTCAGCGGCGGGTTGGGATTCCAGCGCAGTCCATACTCGACTTCACGAGGGGTAGTCGTCATCTCATCTTTCCTCTCTCCTGCGCGCTTGCAGGTATCTCTATGGGACCACGAGCCCAGGCACGGCAAAATGGCCAACACCATTGTGGCCCTTGACCTGAAGAGCTACCAGAATCATCTGTTGTACTTCAGCTACCGTCACCTCCTTTTCGTTGTAGCACGGCTTGCAGACTAGCTCGCTGCACTCGCTCAATAGCCGATAGCCTCATGCGCCGCAATGAGACGTGGCTATCGGCTTTCCACCACCTGCCGGGAGAGCGCCGCCAGCCATTCCTGAACGTTGAGCAGGAGAGGAAAATCCGGCTGTTCCTTGCGGATTGCGCAGCTTGTAGCGATGGCTTGTGGTACACGCAGCCGCGTCGCGTTGACCACATCCTGATTGGAAAACAGCTCACGCGGCGTGCCGCGAAACACGGTCCGCCCATCGAGCATGACCACGGTTTGCTTGCAATAGTCAGCCACCAGAGTCATATCGTGCGTGATAATCAAGATCGTCCGGCCCTGCTCGTGCAGGTCGCGCAGCAACCTGGCAATGCTGGTCACCATACGAAAATCCTGGCCGGTGGTTGGCTCGTCTACGATGATGATCTCTGGCTTCATGGCCAAGATAGAGGCCACCGCAAGGCGCTGACGTTGTCCTTTGCCCAGGAACAAGGGGTCTTCTTCTCTCTTGTCCAGCAGATCAACCGCCTCCAAGGCTCCCAGTACGCGGGCTTCTATCTCCTCGCCACTGAGTTCCATGTTGCGCAACCCGTAGGCCACCTCGTCGTACACACGGCGAGTGAAGATTTGGTGATCAGGGTTTTGGAACACATAACCAACATAACGAGGCAATTGTGCCCGGACCCGGGGGTGCATGATATCCTGCCCCAGAACGCGGGCAGTCCCTTTCCAGGGCCGGTAGATACCGTTGAGCACCTTGGCAAGCGTCGTCTTGCCGCTGCCATTGTTGCCCAACAGAGCCAAGAACTCACCGCGCCGTAACGTCAGATCGGCCCCCTTGAGGGCAACTGTGCCATCGTCGTAACGGAACCAGAGATTCTGAACCTCCACTAGCACCTCTCCCGTGGAGGGCGGATCAACGGTGATGCCACTGCCATCCACGTCGCGGGGGAAGATCGCTACCGCTTCCTCCACGCTGATAGGAATCCGATCTCCCAGACGCTCGCGCGCGCCATTTGCGATCCGTGAGACCTCGAAGGTGTAGATACCCCGCCCGCCGAGCGCAGCCATATTAGTGTAGAACTTTCGTGGTGTGCTGACTAGTTCGACGCGCCCGTCACTGACCAGGGCCACCCGGTCGCAGAACGTCGCCAATGTGTCCGGGTCCTGCTCCACCATGATAACCGTCAGGTTATGTAGCTGCTTGAGACGGTGCGTGGTCGCAATGACCTCACGTTTGCCTAGCGGATCCAGATCGCTTGTTGGCTCATCGAGGATCAGCACCTCCGGGCGCATTGCCAGAAAGGAGGCGATAGCGACGCGCTGCTTCTGCCCGCCAGAGAGATCCGCCGGGTGTAGATACTCTGCCACGGGCCATAGGTCTCCCAGCCCTACCATTTCCAGTGCCTCTCGGGCGCGGCGCTCGATCTCGTCTTCCGGCAGCTTGAGTAGCTGAAGGCCAAAGGAGACCTCGTGCAGCAGACTCATCCGAAGGAACTGGTTCTCTGGGTCCTGGAAAACCATGCCAACCCTGGGTGCCATGACCCCCCGGCCCGTGATCGCACCCAGCGGCTCGCCAGTCTGAGGGGAAGGATTGGCCCTGACGTCAACCTCGGTCACAGGTTCTCCCAACACCACAACCTTGCCCCGGATGTGATGGTTTACCATCCGAAAAGGAATTTTTATCGTATGAGGGATCAGGCCAAGGATGACCTTGCAGATAGTGGTCTTGCCTGCTCCACTCGTACCGGTAATGCCAAAGAACTCCCCCTGCTCGATCTGCAGGTTGACTCCCTGGAGCGCCCAGGGATTCTCACTCCCGACAAAGGCGGGGTATCGCCAGTACAAATCTTGGATCTCGACAGCGTTCACCGGGTGCTCTACCTCTCATAGGGCAATAGCGATCCCCTAGGCCCCTAACAGATGAGTTAGGTTGAAGTGCAAGCCCAGGACCGCGATCGCTAGCAGGACAAAGAGCATCAGCAGAATCAGGTCGATGGCGCGGATCGGGCGGGTTTCGCGGAACTCAACCGGCTGAGTGGAGAGGCGTGTCATGCCACGTGCCATGACCGCATCCCCGACTTCAGTTGAACGCCGGATCATGGTCACGATCAATGGCACGGAGATACGCGCCAGGTCAAGGATCTTCCCTAGGATGCTCTTACGCTTGATGTCCACCCCTCGCGCCACCTGGGCCTGCCGGATCGTGCCGTAATCGAGCACAGCCATGCTCAGACTGCGTAGCATCACTGAGGTAAAGAAGCTCACAGAGTAAGGCACTCGCGCTTGGTGCATCGCGCCGAGAGTCTCGGCGTCGCGTGTGGTCATCACTAGAGTGAGCGAGAGGAAGACCATGGTGGCGTAGCCGAAAACCTTGGTGGTTGCCACGACCACATTCTTGTCGGATACGACCAGATTCAGCGAATGAAAGAATGGAACCTCGGCTAACACTATTCTCGGGTTCAGCCCTAGGCGGTTAAGTGCGACCGCTAAGACGATTCCGGCAACCAAGCCCCAGAAGAAGGTGCGTGTCAACCGATAGGTGATCATGGGGACGACGATCAGGGTCAACAGGCTGAGCGACAACGCCAGCGTTATTGTGCCATCGTACAGCGGTAGATCCAGATAGACCCTCGTTCCGCGATCAGGGTTAAAGATCAACCAAGTAATGAACAGCGTGCTCAGCATGGGGAAGATCACGAATAGATACGAACGGAACAACCAGATCAGCGCACCGCCCATAAAAAGGGCTACCAGGCTGACAACCGCCATAGCCACCGCCCCGACTGGATCAGGATCGTTCATATCCATTAGGCGGACGATGACCAGCGAGATCAACAGCACCCCTGCAACCTTGGTCAGGATATGCAGGCGGGCCAGCGGCGAGTTGATCTTCATGGAAAAAAGGAATGTTCGAACGTACTCTTTTCCCTCACGCTGCGTGGATGGAGAGGCAGCAGGACTTCCCACATGATACTCCTTACTAGTTGCCAGCCCAGCCTAAGTTACCACATGGCTCGGCGCGCAAGGGGCAGCCAATAACGAGACGCTAATATGGGTTTCCGCCAGGTGGAATCGCATTTCATAGAATGGAACCACCCTCTACCAGCAGTATAAGGGTTTTTTTGCGTCGAAGTCAAGACCCTATTGACTCCGATCGCTGTTTCCCCTATACTGTCAATAAGCGCTTTTCCGCATCACGAAAGTAGTTTCCGCCAGACGGAAATCCGGCGGCGGATGAGGTTGCTGGGTGGCGTGCTCGGCCTCCCAGGCCCCTTAGCGAGGGTAGAGTGAGTTCTGACAACACCGTCCGCAGTGTCGAGCGCGCTCTAAGGTTGCTGTTGGCTTTCCAGTCCGAGCGCCCAGAACTGACCTTGACCGAGCTAAGCCAAGTGCTTGGGTTAAGCGTGAGCACGGTTCACCGGCTGCTGGGCACTCTGAAAACCCACCGTTTCATTGAACAAGACGAGAATACCGGGCGGTACCGCCTTGGCCTGGCTCTCTTTAAGCTGGGAGCAGTGGCCCAGCAGGGCCTCGATCTGTGCTGGCGCAGCGAGATTCCCTTGCGCCATCTGGCCCGCAAGACAGAAGAAACCGCTTATCTGTGTGTTATTGATGGGGATGATGCTCTCTGCCTGGACCGCGTGGAAGGCCAGCATCAGGTTCGAGTGTTGGCCCTTGACATCGGCGGGCGATTGCCTCTCAACTGCGGCGCAGCTCCGCGTGTACTATTGGCCTCGCTTCCAGATGGGGAGATCCAGCGATTGTTCACAGAGGGCAAGTTCAAGCAGATGACTCCCCATTCCCTGATCGATCCAGATCAACTGTGGGCCGATATCCTGCTCACCCGTCAGCAAGGCTATACATACAGCACCGAAGACGTCATCGAAGGGGTGGCTGCTATCGGTGCGCCGATTCGGGATCATACCAACAGAGTGGTGGGTGCGCTGAGCATTGCTGGCATTCTTCCGCATTTCGAGGCGACACGGCGAGCTGAGCTGATAGCGTCGGTCATAGAACAAGCCGGTGTCATTTCTGCGAGCCTGGGATGGGTCAATCCCCACGACGAACATCGCCCGTTGCAGGCATCTATTCATTCCAATAGGGACCAATAGGGAGGATTTTACATGACAGCAGTACCAGTTGCCGCAGACCTGAAAATCGTCGGCGGGCGCGTGGTCTCCTCAGCAGGGGTGCAGGATGGCCTGGAGATCGCTATCAAGGACGGCAAGATCGTAGCGATGGGTCGGGGACCGTTCATGCCCGAAGCCCGCACCATCATTGACGTGAAGGGGAAGTATGTGCTGCCGGGGTTGGTGGACTCCGAGGCACACCCTGGCTGCTATGTGCCGTTCGAACGGGAGTTGGCTACTGAATCATGGGAAGCCGCCGCCATCGGCGTAACCACTTGGGGCATCCACGCACCGAGCACCCGCCTGGGGGCTGAGCCGTTCCAGGAATATGTGCAGCCGGAGCACGTCGTCCCGTTCAGCCAGGTGTTAGATGGCGCGATTGGCATTATCAACCGGGTATCAGCGGTGGATGTCTTCCTGACCTTCATGCTGGAAACCGACGAGCAGGCAGAGGAAATCCCCCTCTATGCTGAGAAGTGGGGTGTCACATCGCATAAGCTGTATCTCCAATCAATGAAACCGGCACTCGACAAGTATTGGGGTGGCCGGCGCGCCGGGTTAGGGCATGGATTTGACGATGGCACTGTCTACTTGGCGATGGAGAAAACCGCCCAGATCGGTCCGCCGGGTGTGATATGCATCCACGCCGAAAACTGGCAGATCGCCCGCATCTTTGAGAAACGGCTGATCGAGGCAGGCCGCACCGACTTCGGCGCGTGGACTGACCGCTCACCCGATTTCTGCGAGGCGCACCATGTCCGTTCCTATGCCTACATCGCCAAGATCACGGGCGTCCCTCTATACGTGCAACATGCTACCACCAGCCTGACTTATGAGGAGATACTCCGGGCACGGGGTGAGGGGATCAAGATCTATGCCCAGACCGGCCCGGCCTGGCTGTATCTCACCCCCGAGAACGGCTGGCGGATCAACGTTCCGCTCCGGCGGCGCGACCATGTGGAGAAGATCTGGGAGGCACTGGCGACCGGGGTGATCGACGCCGTTGGTTCCGATCATGTGGTGGCGTGGGATCCGCCCACCCGTGAGGCGATGTACGACGAGAACATCTGGAAGCTCCGCACCGGCTTCACCTCGCGTGTGGGCCTCTTGACCCCTGTCATGCTCAGCGAGGGCGTCAACAAAGGCCGTATCAACATCGAGCGCATGGTCGAAGTATGCTGCGAGAACCCGGCTAAGATATTCGGCCTATACCCCAAGAAGGGGACGCTCCAGGTGGGCGCAGACGCGGATATCGTTGTGGTCGATCTGGACAAGGAAGTCACGCTGGCGAAGAAGCATCTGTTCACTCGCTCCGGCTGGTCGATTGCTGAGGGCCATACCTTCAAAGGCTGGCCAGTGATGACCATCTTGCGCGGCAACGTTGTCGCTGAATGGCCAGATGGCGAAGACGCGCCACACCTGGTTGGTGAGCCAATTGGGCGCTACCAGCCGCGTATGCCGGGCCATCAGTGCTATCCACTGGCAGCAGAAGTGACAGCTCAGCCAGTCTGAGCCTCTCTTGACTGCGCAGCATTCCTTGGACTTGTGGAGGACCACCGTGGCGATCTGGGATGACGTGCTTACTGAGCAAGACCGCATCGTCTACGAGCGGGCAGGGTGGGGCAAGCCCGCTGGCTATGGCCAACGTCCCGCCCTATTAATCGTGGACGTGATCTATAACTTCGTGGGAGACGTGCCCAAGCCGATCCTCGAATCGATCCAAACCTGGCGCTATAGCTGTGGTGAGGTCGGCTGGCAGGGTGTCTATGCCCTGCAGAAGCTCATCGCTGCTGCACGGCGCAAGCATATGCCGCTGTTCTACACAACCTGGGAGCGCCGGGCCGACAAAGCCGATAACGGGGCCTGGAACCGCAAGAACTATCGCATCGACGATCCCATCGACGTGATTGGCCACAAGGGTAACGAGATCGTGGCCGAGGTCGCACCTGAACCACACGATTTCACCTTTGTCAAGAAAAAGCCCAGCGCCTTCTTCGGCACGCCCCTGGTCAGCTATCTCATCGACATGAAGGTGGACACGATCATCCTGACCGGGACGACCACCAGTGGATGCATCCGCGCGACGGCAGTGGATGGCTTTTCCTACAACTACTATGTCGTTGTTCCAGAGGAGTGCGTCTGGGATCGGGGCGAGGTCAGCCACAAGATCAACCTGTTCGACATCAACGAGAAGTACGGCGACGTGCGGAAGCTGGACGACGTCCTCCAGTATATTGATGGCTTGCCCGATGACCTGTATGAGGGCATCCTGCCCTGGGTGGGCGCAGCACAAGGGGCGGGCTGAGAGCGAGTTGAATCGAAAAGTGGAAAGCAGATGCATCGTAGTGCCTTTTCGTCTTTGAACTTTCTACTTTCCACTCAGTAAGGAGCTTTCGGCTGTGGCACTTGAAATACGCAAGTATGTCACGTTTGTCGAGCATGTAGTACGCGAGGCAGGCATCGAGGTTGAGCCGCCGCTGCGCAAGGTGGCGGTGGCGGCAGTGGTCAAGAACCCCTATGCAGGACGCTACTCCGAGGATGTCAGCGAGATCGTAGATGGCAGCGTGGAGCTTGGGCGGCAGCTCAGCAGACTGCTGGTTGAGGCAATGGGCGGCCCGGTTCAGAGCTACGGCAAGGCTGCCCTCGCCGGGTCGAACGGTGAAGTCGAACATACCCATGCCTTTCTGACCACTGTCTTTGCTGACCAGCTCCGTGAGGCTGTCGGCGGGGGCAAGGCGTGGATCTCCTCGACCGGCAAGCGAGGGGCAATGGGCAGCAGTATCGATGTGCCGCTGGCTTGCAAAGACGCCCTATTCGTGCGCTCCCACTACGACACCATCACGGTAACCGTCCCCGACGCACCGGAGCCGGACGAGGTGGTGGTGATTGTGGCCGGGGCAAACCGGGGCCGCCCGAACTTCCGGCTGGGAGGTTTGAAATACGAAGATATCAAAGGCGAGGATGGGCTGCGGTAGCAGCCTGACCCCGCCAGCGCGCTCTGGCAATTGCAAATCTTGAACTGCTCATCGCTACCTGACAAGGAGGTTGCCCGGTGATCGCAACACAGCAGGCGTCAACCCTGTTGGCCGAGCCAAAGAAGCACTATGGCAAGCTCAGAAACTACGTGGGCGGGCGATGGGTCGAGTCGAGTTCGACCGACGTGCGCGACATCGTCAATCCGGCGACGGGTGAGGTTATCGCGCAGGTTCCATACTCCACACCTGAAGAGGTAACCGAGGCTATCCAGGTTGCCAAGGAGGCATTCCGTACATGGCAGTACGAGCCGCCTGTGCGCCGCGCCCGACCCTTCTTCATCCTCAAGCATCTGATGGAGGAGCACTTTGAGAGCCTGGCAAGAACGCTTGTCCAGGAAATGGGCAAGACGATCTCCGACGCACGGGCGGAGATGCGGCGTGCCATTGAGGAGGTAGAGTGCGCCTGTGGCATCCCGACCCTGATGAAAGGCTATCTCCACGATACCATCTCCCCCAACATCGACCTGGATGTGCTGTATGTACCGCTGGGCGTGTTCTTCATGGTGCCGTCCTTCAACTTCCCGGCACTCGTCCCACTGGAGTACCTGCCTTACGCGGTGGCCTGCGGAAACACCTATATCAATAAGCCCAGCCCTATCGTCCCGATCTCTCAGGTGCGTATCTTCGAGCTGATCGAACAGTGCGGCTTCCCACCAGGGGTGATCAACCTAGTGCACGGTGACGCCGACGTGGTCAATACCCTGATGGAGCACCCAGACACGCAAGGTTTCTCGTTCGTCGGCTCCACGCCAGTTGGCAAAATGCTGTACGCCAAGGCTGCTGCGCTCGGCAAGCGCGGTCAGTGCGCTACAGGGGCCAAGAACCACTTTGTTGTCATGCCCGATGCCGACCTGGATGCAACGGTGGCAGCAATCCTCTCGTCATTCTTTGGTGCGGCAGGGCAGCGGTGTCTGGCAGGGTCGATCCTGGTCCCCGTAGGCGATATCTACGAGCCGCTGGTGGATAGGCTTGTCGCAGCGGCCTCAAAGATGAAACTCGGCTACGGCATGGATGAGAGCGTAGAGCTGGGACCGGTGGTCACTCAGAAAGCTAAGGAACGGATTGTCGGCTACATCAATAAAGGCGTCGAGCAGGGGGCACGTCTTTTGCTCGACGGGCGAGGCGTGCAAGTTGAGGGCTACCCCAATGGCGCATTCGTCGGCCCAACCATCTTCGATGACGTGACGCCGGACATGGTTATCGCGCAGGAGGAGATCTTCGGGCCGGTGGCTTGCATCATCCGCGCGAAGGACCTGGATGAAGCCCTTGGCATGATCGAGCGCAGTCGCTTTGGCCACTCGGCCATGCTGTTCACCGCCAGCGGGGCTGCCGCCCGCAAGTTCCAGCACCGGGCAACATGCGGCAACATTGGCATCAACATCGGCGTGGCTGCGACCCAGGCATACGCCACCCTGGGAGGGCTGAAAGAATCCGCCTATGGCGATCTGCACGGTCGCTCCGAGTCTGTCCTGTTCTTCACCGACCGCAAGATTGTGATTGCTCGCTGGTCATAGCAGGATCGCCCAAGCTACGTAAGTACAGCAGCCAACGGGGAAGCGTTTCCGGCTAGCTTGTGAGAGGAGACCGCGGGGCAGTTCAGTTTACTCTTCGCCCGATGGGGCAGGCTCCATAAGAGAGGTTCTATGAGTGAAGCAACGCAACCCTCAACCACTGTTCAGGCTTACCTGGACGACAGCCCCAAGCGTCTCCTGATCAACGGCCAGTGGGTCGAGGCGGCCAGCGGCGCGGTCATGGATGTGGTTAACCCAGCCACAAATGAGGTTCTGACGCAGGTTGCCAGAGCGGATGAGACCGATGTCAACCGGGTCGTTGAGGCTGCCGCCGCGACTTTTGAAGACCCATCCTGGCGCTGGATGTCCGCCCGCGAGCGTGGTCACCTGCTGTACAAGATGGCCGAACTGATTGCCGAGCGGGCTTCAGATATCGCGCAGGTTGAGACGCTGAATGTCGGTAAGCCGATCTTCCAGGCCGAGGACGACGTTGAGACGGTCGTGGACTGCTTCCGCTATTACGCGGGCGCGGCGCGGCTGCTCGAAGGTGCGACACCGCAGGTTCCCACCGATTTCTTCAGTTACACGCTGCACGAGCCAATAGGTGTATGCGTGGGCATCGTCCCCTGGAACTTTCCCTTTCAGATCACGGCCTGGAAGGTCGCGCCCGCGCTGGCAGCGGGCAACACTGTGATCCTCAAGCCCGCCAGCGCAACACCGCTGAGTGCCTTGATGCTGGGCCAGGTGGCACTCGACGCCGGGCTTCCTCCTGGTGCGCTGAACATCATTACCGGGCCGGGCGCGGTGGTAGGCGAGTCACTGGCATCTCACCCGGCGGTCGGCAAGATTTCGCTAACGGGCGAGACCCGCACCGGGGCTAAGATCATGAAGCTGGCTGCCGACGGCATCAAACGCATCTCATTGGAGTTGGGCGGCAAGTCGCCCAGCCTGATCTTCCCGGACGCGGACCTCGACCAAGCGGTTACAGCCTCACTGACGGCCATCTACTTCAACGCAGGGCAGATGTGCGCGGCTCGCTCACGCATTCTAGTGCACGAGAGCATCCATGATGCTTTTGTGGCCAAGATGCTCGATGGCGCACGGCAGTTACGGCTGGGCAATCCCCTTGACCGCGCGACCCATATGGGCCCCCTGATCTCGCGGGGGCAGGTTGAAAGCGTTCACCGCTATGTGGAGATCGGTCAGTCTGAGGGAGCGATGCTGGTCACCGGAGGCGGGCGCCCCGATGACCCAGCGCTGAGCCGGGGTAACTTCTATTTACCCACCATCTTCGACCGCGTCAGCAACCGGATGTGCATTGCCCAGGAGGAAATCTTCGGCCCTGTGGCGTCGATCATCACGTTCCGCACAGAGGAGGAAGCGATCCGATTGGCTAACGAGACCAGCTATGGGCTGGCTTCGACGGTGTGGACGAGTGATGTTAAGCGGGCCCATCGCGTGGCCCGCCAGATTCGCGCTGGGGGGGTCTGGATCAACACCAATATGACGCTGTTTAATGAGACACCCTTCGGCGGCTACAAATCCAGCGGCATGGGCCGCGAGCTGGGCCTGGAATCGCTGCTGTCATACACCGAGGCTAAGCATGTCGGCGTGTTTCTCGGCGAGCGAGTACGAGGGTTCAAGTTCTAGGCAAAGAGGTGAATAATGAGCAGCCTGGCGCTGATCAACATCGGCCACATCATCAGCGGCGACCTGCAACGAGGAGTGATCGAAGGCGACACTATCCTCATTGAGGATGGCAAGTTCTCGCAAATCGGCGACCGCACAGCGATGGACGCCCAGGCCGCCGATGTGGTGGTGGACGTGAAGGGCGCAACGGTCGCGCCCGGCCTGATCGATACCCACGTGCACATCGTCTTCGGCGACTGGACGCCGCGACAGAATGCTCTGGGCTGGATCGAAAGTTACATGCATGGCGGCGTCACCGCGATGATGTCCGCCAGCGAAGTCCACCTGCCGGGCTGGCCCAAAGACCCGGTCGGCGTCAAGGCGCTGGCGATCACCGCCTTCAAGTCCTATTCAGCCTTCCGGCCCGCCGGGGTCAAGGTCTACGCCGGGTCGGTGATCTTCCAGCCCGGCCTGGTAGAGGCCGATTTCAAGGAGCTATCCGAGGTCGGTGTATGGTTGGGCAAAGTGGGCTTCGGCGACTTCAAGAAGCCAACCGACGCCGAGCCACTGGTACGCTGGGCACAGAAGTATGGCTTCGTCGTGATGTGCCACACCGGTGGCGCGTCGATCCCCGGCAGCGCGCCGGTCACCGCCGACGATCTACTGGTTCTCCAACCGAACATCTCGGCGCACACCAACGGCGGCACAACCTCCTTGCCCGATTCGGGTGTTGAATTGCTGGTAAAGGAGGCTAGCTTTTACCTGCAAATCTGTCAGGCGGGCAACGTCCGCTCCGCCATCAAGATCATCGAGCTCGCGCGCGAACACAACCAGTTATACCGCGTTCTGATCGCCAGCGACACGCCCAGCGGCACGGGCGTTATGCCGATGGCCGACATCAAATCAGTGGTGGAGATGTCTTCGCTAGCAGGGCTACCTGCCGCTCAAGCCTGGGCGCTGGCGAGCGGCAACGCCGCTGACGTGCTCCGCAAGAACAGCGGACGGATCGAGGTGGGCCGCGATGCTGACCTGGTGGTGATCGATGCCCCGCTTGGCTGCTCGCGCTCGGATGCGCTAGGCGCGATTGAGAACGGCGATATTCCCGGTATCTCGTGCGTGATCATCGACGGCGAGATTCGGGCGATGAAGAGCCGTAACACACCCGCCTCGACCCGTATGGCCGAGGTCGTCCGCAAATAGGGAGGTGGCGTGATGGCCAGCATGCCTGGGTTCAGACTCAAACAGGAAGTCCTGGCGCCTGCTATGCACGGCTGTGCCTTCCGCGTGCGGAAGGGCGAGCGCTTCCAGATCATTGATGTGCAGGGCCAACAGGTAGGCGACTTGGTGGCGTTCAAAGCGGATGACCCAACCGAGTACTTCTCCCCTAAGCACACTGTCACCCAGAACTGGAGCATCGCCCTCAAGCCGGGGTTCGTGCTGGCGAGCAACCGACGCAATAACTTGATGCGGATTGCCGAGGATACGGTGGGTTACCACGACATCATCGTGCCATGCTGCGACCCTGAGACCTACATCACCCGCTACGGCATCTACGATCACCGAAGCTGCCTGGTTAACCTAAAAGAAGGGCTGACCAGCATTGGTCTGGGTGACTGGGAGGTGCATGGTGAGCACGCCTGGAACGTGTTCATGAAGACCCGCATCGAACCAGACGGTAAGGTGGTCTACCTGGAATCGACCCATGGGCCTGGCTCCTTCATCACACTGGAGGCGTTGGAAGACCTCGTGTGTGCTCTGTCGGCGTGCCCACAGGATCAGACGCCGATCAACGGCCCGGCCTGTACTGAGTTGCTGGTGCGCGTCTGGGAGCCTGAATAGCCCAGCCAAAGGGAGAGTGAGCGGCACATGGATGGTGACGCGCCAACCCGGCAGGATGTGATCCGTGTCTGTCGGGTGCTGGATGGAATGGGGCTGGTCGAAGGGTTCGGCCATGTCTCGGCGCGTTTGCCCGATGGCAACGTCTTGATCACCCCTGCGCGCGGGCTGCGCCTGGTGGCCGAGTCCGAGCTGCTCATCTTCAACCTCCGTGGCGAATTGGTTGCAGGGGCGGGGACCCCCGCCCCCTTGGAGCGCTGGATGCATCTGGCCGTTTACCGCGCCCGCCCAGACGTGAACGCCATCTGCCGAACGCACTCCCGATATGCAGCAGCGCTGGGAACGGCGGACATGCCTATCCAGACCGCGCATGGCTTTGGTGGGATGCTGGGCTTGCGGGTCTCTGTCCACCCAGAGAGGGATCTGATCACAGACGATGCGATGGGCCGTGCGGTCGCTGCAACGCTGGGCGAGGGTGCAGCGGTTCTGCTGCGCGGCAATGGGGCGCTGGTCACTGGCGCCACGCTCCAGCAAGCCTGCGTGCGGGCGATCTATCTGGAGGAGGCGGCCTTCATGCAGGTGGCAGCGGGAGGCCTCGGCGGCACAATCCCATTCACACCGGAGGAGCTGGCCCGTCGCGCTCGCTGGTACGAGGCCGAGACAGCGCGCGCCTGGGAGTATTACACAAGCCGGTTTGCGCCTTGACCCGATAAAGCTCTCAGGGGAGGGTGAACTGTGAGCAGCCTGCATCGCGTGGCGGTCGTTCAACCTCATACCTATGCCCGTACCTGGGGACGCATCTTCCCGTTCCCCTTTGATGACAACACCCCGCCAGAGTCGCGCAACCTCGACGATGCACTACGCTATGTTGACCAAGCAGCGCAGGGCGGGGCGCGCTACGTGGCTTTCCCTGAGATGTATCCTGGCCCGATGAGCGTTGACTCGCCTCTGACACTGGATTCGGTCACTGAAGCTCTGGCCGCTCAGGCTCGTCGCAGCCGGGTCTGGGTGTTGTATGGCGGCGCCGAGGTCACCCCCAACGGCCTCTATAATACCTACAACGTTCTCAACCCCTCCGGCGGGCTGGCGGGCCGTTACCGTAAGATGATCCCAGCCTGCGGCGAACCATGGCTGCCGGGCGATGAACCGCTTGTCGTGGAGGCAGACGGGCTACGCTTGGGGCTGGCTGTGTGCTGGGAGGCATGGTTCCCTGAGATCGCCCGGACGCTGGCCTTCCTGGGCGCAGACGTGATCTTCTTCCCTACCGGCGCGCTGATCTACGAGCTGGCCCCACGCTGGCGTGAAATCCTCGCTGCACGCGCGGCTGAGAATCTCGTCTACACGGCTGCCTCCGTCAACCTGCTGGCGATGGAAGACGGCATGGCCGTCATCCACAGCCCAGAGGGGCCGATTGCAGCCAGCGCAGGGCCAGGGATCATCTTTGGTGACGTGGACGCAGAGCGACTTGCCTACCTCCGCCGCACCGACGAGCAGCTAATTGTCCCGAAGAAGTACCGGTCCATCCCTGGCCTGATGCGCGCTCTGCGACCCGACCTTCTCCACAAACTCCAGAGCTACGTCACCGAGGCCATGTCGGCCAAGACCCAGGAGGGCGGATGAGCCTGCTGATTGAAAATTGCACGGTGCTGGACCCCAATGTACCGCCCGGCTATCAGACCGGCCAGTATATCGCCGTTGAAGGCAACACGATTGCATCCATTGGCTCCGAGCGCCCCGCCGGGGTCTTTGACCGCGTGCTGAGCGGCGCAAACCGGCTGGCGATCCCCGGCCTGATCAATGCTCACACCCATTCGGCAGAGAACTTCCTGCGTGCTACCACGGACCGCCTGCCGCTGGAGCCATGGCTGGTCTACCTATTCGGCATGTGTGGGGAATACTCGCCACGCGATCACTATCTGTGCGTTATGTTGGGGGCCATCGAGATGATCCACACGGGTGTAACAGGGGTCGTGGATCACTTCTGGATGAGCCCAGCCCCCAACGCTCCAGCGATGGATGCCGCGATGCAGGCATACCACGACAGCGGGATGAGGGCGGCGGTTGCGCCGCTATACCGCGACGCGCAGTACGACGTGGACTACGGCATCCAGGCAGGTTACCCGCTAGCAGACACGTTCTTCGCGCAAATCGCACGGAGCCTTCCCCCGCTGCGCGATATCCTCGACATGATCGAAAGCTTTGTAGCGCGCTGGAACGGCGCAGATTGGGGCCGTCTGCGCGCCTTTGTGGGACCATCCGGACTCCAGTGGTGTAGTGAGGAGCTGCTGCGTCAATCGCTGGATATCGCCCGGCGCTACCACACGGGCTTCCATATGCACCTGTTGGAAACCCGCGTCCAGGACTGGGCCTGCCGGAAGCGCTTCGGGAAGTCGGGCGTCGCCTGGCTGGCCGAGCGCGATCTGTTGGGGCCAGAGGTGTCGCTGCCCCACTCGGTCCACCTCACGCCTGAGGATGTAGAGCTACTGGCTAGGTCGGGAGCCAGTGTGGTTCACAATATCGCTGCTAACCTGAAACTGGGCAGCGGCCTCGCACCGGTGCGCCTGATGTTGGACCTCGGCGTGCCGGTCGCGCTAGGTACCGATGGCGCGGCTAGCAACGATAACCAGGTGCTCTTCGAGACCCTCCGCCTGGCAGCGATGGTTCACAACCCCCAGGAACCTGACCCCGACCACTGGATTTCGGCCCGCGAAGCCTGGAACATGGCCACCGAAGCCGGTGCGGTCGTGCTGGGTATGCAGGGTCGCATCGGCACGCTCAAGACTGGCTATCTGGCCGATATCGTCCTGCTCGACCTCGATAGCCCCCACCTGACCCCCCTCAACGATCCTGTGCGCCACCTAGCGTTCTGCGAGTCGGGAGCCTCCGTCCGCACCGTGATCGTGGACGGCACGGTGGTCATGCACGAGGGACTCATCGAGGCGTTTGACGAGCGGGCAATTCTGCAGGAGGCGCGCGAGGCTGTCGCCCGCCGCCCGTTCCGTCAGCCCGTGCCACCGGACGTGCAGAGCGCTATTGAACGCTTTGCTGCTTTCCAGAGGGGAATCACCCATCATGCCTGATCTGAGAAACCGTGACGAGTGGTTACCTATCTCGCGGCAGAAGCCTATCCCACCCTACACGCTCGATCCCACGCTGACGTTCTACTGCCCCCAGGAGAACCTCGAGGGGCTCGAGCACCCCGATGTGCGGGCACTGCATCGCCATATGCGCGAGGACTACAAGCCCCCCTCAGCAAATGGCGCGATGATCGCCTTACTACTGCCCTGCACCAAGGCAAAACCCTACTCGCTCAGCAAGGAGCATCTGGAGATCAACCGCTATCTGCTTCAACATGGATTCGCTCCTGTAGGTCAACCCGATTATCCTGAAGCGCTTCTGAGCGCCTTGCCGGAGGGCTACCCGCGGGAGGCTCTACATAACGGCCTGCTGCAGCGCGATGGCTTATCTATCCACCGGATCGTGATCTCCGAACCGATGGGGCTTGTGCCTTACGAGTACATTTATACGTGGCGGGGGCAGCCATCCATTGCGGCCCGCTACGATGATCCCGGTCTGTTTGAGCACCGGGGCACGGCGGTTGGGCTGTGGCGGGCCGATAACACGGCGGTGCCAATCTCCGGCGGCAAATATCGCTGGGGACCAAACGAGCGGGCTGCCTACGCAAAGGTACATAACCTGCTCACTGAACACATGGCTGCTGTGCTCAGGCGGCTTCGGCCTCGCTACAGCCGGATCGTGGGGTATGTAAGCCCCAAGCTGACCCACCGCAGCTTCCTCACCAACCGCCGCGAGAAGGCCGCAAGTGGGATCGTTGCCCATAAACTTACCCCCGAGGGGCGGGTAGCGCTGATCGGGGTCAACGATCGGGAGCCGGGCCTGGTGGAGGTCGTCCCCAGCGCGGAGGAACTTGACGCAGTGCAGCGGGCGCTCGCCCAGCGTCTCGCCGGGATGTCGCCCGCACGGGTGCGGGCTTACTTTGCGGGTGGCGGGGGCGGGGCCACGCCGCTGATCCTGCCAGAGACACTCGCTGTACTGGAGCGCCATTTGGTGGGGTGAAGCAAAGGTAGAGAGCTTGCCATGACCACCGGCTACGTCTTCGAGACAGGGCATCGCGCCCACACCCACCCTCAGGCCCCAGAGTCCGCCGCGCGGCTTGACCGGCTGATGGCATACCTGGACGCCCAAGGGGAGTTGGCAGCCCTGTCGCGGATCGCAGTCGAACCGATTCCCTGGGAGTGGATCGCCGCCGCACATACCACCCACCATGTTGAGACAGTGCGACGGCTGGCGCAGACAGGCCGGAGCCGGGCCAGTGTCGATACCTATCTGACGCCGGAGGCCCCTGAAGTGGCCAGGCTGGCCGCGTCCTGCGCGATAGCAGCCACTCAGGCCGTATTAACAGGGGATGTAGCGAACGCCTTCTCGTTCAGCAGGCCGCCGGGTCATCACGCTCACGCCACCCACGCCATGGGCTATTGTCTCTTCAATAATGTGGCAGTGGCTGCGCTGTTCGCGCTGCGCGAGGCGGGCCTGGAGCGCGTTCTGATCGTGGATATCGACGCCCATCACGGCAATGGCACTGAGGACATCTTCTACGCCAGCCGTGAAGTCCTGTTCGTATCGCTGCACCAGCACCCCTGGTATCCCGGCACTGGCGATGTATTCCGCACCGGAGTTGAGGCGGGCACAGGCTACAACTATAACGTGGCTTTGCCCACTTGGACTGGCGACGAGGGCTATCGCCGAGCCGTGAAGGAGCTGATCAGGCCGCTGGCAGAACGCTACTGCCCCCAACTTATCCTGGTGTCAGCGGGCTTCGACGCACACTGGATGGACCAGTCATCGGTTCTTGGCTTGAGCGTGCAGGGATACTACGACCTAGTTGCGGGCCTGCGCGACTTGGCCGACCAATATTGCCAGAGCCGGATCGTCCTGATATTGGAGGGGGGCTACAACTTGGATTCGACCGCCCCCTGCGCAGCCGCGTCCCTGCGCGCCCTGCGCGACATACCCATGCTCCCCGACCCGCTGGGGCCATGCCCCGATCCACCCGTCGCGCCACTCGACCTGACTCTGACGTACTTGCAGGGTTTTATGGAGCTGATGGCTCCCGCCAGCGCAACCGATTTCTACAGCCATCCCATTGAGGTGCCCTATCGCCTGCGGTAGTTCGGGATAGGCGCTCGTATACAAAAGCAGTATTCAGGGGCCAAAGGAGGTGATGCATTCGGCGTGTGGACAAGATCAGATATGAACCATAGAACCATCAATGCAACATCAACATACAAAATAGCAGATTGGAGGGGAGAATGAACCGACGAAGCCTTTATCTCATAGGGGCAGCACTGCTGATGCTTGTCGCCCTGATCGTAGCAGGTTGCCAAGCCGCTACCCCGGCGCCGACTGAGGAGGCTGCCCCCGAAGAGGCAACCGAGGAGGCTCCGACTGAAGAGCCACTCCGGGTGGCAGCCGTGTTCCCCGGCTCGATCAGCGACCAGGGCTTCAATCAAGCCGGATATCAGGGTCTGCTGATGATCGAAGAGCAACTTGGAGCCGAGATCGCCTACTCCGAGAATACGCCCGTCGCCGAGTTCGTCCAGGTGTACCGCCAGTTCGCGGACGACGGCTATGACGTGATCATCGGCCACGGCTTTGAGTTTGGCGATGTGGCATTGGAGGTCGCGCCGGACTACCCGGACACGATCTTCATTGTGGATAGCAACCCGGTTGTCTCAGCGCCCAATGTGGCCGGGATCACCGGGCAGACCTGGCAGGCCACCTACCTGTTGGGCGTCCTGGCGGGCCGAATGACTGAGACCAACAAGATCGGCGGGATCGCAGGATTTGACTTTCCGATCATCGTGGCTCAGATGGAGGCTTACCGCTTGGGCGCGCAGTCGGTGAACCCCGATGTGGAGGTTACCAATGTCTACATCGGCACGTTCGAGGATGTCGCCCAGGCCAAGGAGGCTGCCTTCGCCCAGTTTGACGCGGGCGTAGATGTGATCTTCCATATCGCCGATGCGGCGGGTGTGGGCGTTATCCAGGCCGCCGAGGAGCGCGGCGTGTGGGCTATCGGCTGGGGACTCGATCAGAACAGTATTGCGCCTAATACGGTGCTCTCCAGCCTGCTGTTTAGCGGCGACCTGCTGCTGCTTCAGGATGTGCAGCGCGTGGTGGACGGGACATGGACCGGCGAGGTGCGGCTGTACGGGCTAGAGACCGGGGTTGTCGGCATCGCACCTTTCTACGGGCTAGTTCCCGACGAGGTTGCGCAGGAGATTGAGCAGGTGAAGCAGGACATCATTGATGGCAAAATCGAGGTGCCCTATATCACCGAGCCAACGGAGTAGGTAGCTGCTCACAACTTTCTCTACCTGCCCCCGCTGCCTGTGCGGAGTGGGGGCAGGTGCGGCCCACCGGCCATTTGGAGACCCAAAGCGGAAGGACACATGGGCACCTTGCTACGGATGGAAGGGATCACCAAGGTCTATCCCGGTGTGATCGCCAATCATGAGGTGGATTTCGAGGTTGCCGAGGGCGAGATACATGCCCTGCTCGGCGAAAATGGGGCAGGCAAGACTACGCTGATGAACATCCTCTACGGCATGACGACCCCTGATGCCGGAAGAATCACCCTGCGTGGTCAGCCGGTCAGCATTCGCAGTCCCAGGGATGCAACCGCGCTGGGTATCGGGATGGTGCATCAACACTTTATGCTGGTGCCACGTTTCACCGCCGTGCAGAGCGTCGTGCTAGGCACAAACACTGGAAGAGGCCCTTGGCTGGATCTGAAGGGGGTCTCTAGACGGCTACGCGCTCTGGCCGACCAGTATGGGCTTGATATTGACTTCAACACGGAAATCCAGGACCTACCGCTGGGGATGCAGCAGCGGGTTGAAATCCTCAAGGTGCTCTATCGCGGTGCTGACCTGCTCATCATGGACGAGCCGACGGCGGTGCTCACCCCGGACGAGGTGCAGATGCTGTTTGGTATCCTCCGCCGTCTGGCCGAGCAAGGCCACGCGACCATTTTTATCAGTCACAAGTTAGATGAAGTGCTGGCGATCAGCGATCGCGTGACTGTCCTGCGCGATGGACATCACGTAGCAACGCTTAAGACCAGTGAAGCAACGCAGCCCCAGCTTGCCCAGTTGATGGTCGGACGCCCTGTTGTGCTGTCCGTTGAGAAGTCCCCACGGCAGGACCCCGAGCATAGGGTACTGGAGGTGTCCGATGTGTGGGTCGAGCGCGAACATGGTCGTGACCAATTGCGCGGCGTCTCACTGGCCGTCCACGCAGGTGAGATCCTGGGTCTGGCCGGAATCGACGGCAATGGGCAACGTGCGCTGCTCGAAGTGCTGTGTGGCCTAATCCGCCCGGCGCGGGGCCGGGTTACGTTGAAAGGGATCGACGTGACCGGCTATGAACCCCGCCAACTCGCTGATCTGAACATAGCTCGCATCCCAGAGGACCGACGGACAATGGGGTTGCTGTTACCCCTCTCGATCTGGGAGAATCTGACCCTGCAGAGCTACTTTCGTGAGCCACATGCCCGCTGGGGCGTCTTGCGCTTGGGTCAGATGGCGCGCTTTGCGCGCAGGCTTGTGGCCGAGTTTGACATCAAGGCTCCCAGCGTGGAGGTGGCCGTCAGCACTCTATCCGGCGGCAATCAGCAAAAGCTGATCCTCGCCCGCGAGTTGCATCATGACCCCGACGTGCTGATCGTAGCCAACGCGACCCGAGGGTTGGATGTGGGCGCAACGGAGTACACCTACCGACGATTGTTGGAGCATCGAGATCGGGGGGCAGGCATCCTGCTCATCTCAAGCGATCTGGAGGAGATACTGTGTCTGAGCGATCGGGTCGCAGTGATTCACGGGGGCAAGATAATGGGCGAGGTCCCGTCCGATCAGGTAGACCGCTTGACTCTGGGGATGATGATGACCGGGACTCCCCTCGAAGCCCTGAGCAAGGCCTGAACCTCTGGAGGCTCCTCCAGCGCACGTTTGCCCCGGAGGAAGGCTGGTTGCCAGGGCTGGGTGCTTCAGCGCTGGCTATTGTGGGTGCGTTGCTAGTTACCGGGGTGACCCTGGCTTTTGCTGGCTATCGCCCTATTGAAGTTTACGCGGTGATGGCGGACGGGGCATTGGGGACCCCCCAGGCAATAGGCGTGACCATCACCAACGCCATTCCGCTGATCCTGGCCGGGCTGGGCGTGGCCTTGCCCTTCCGCTGCGGGCTGCTCAACATCGGCGGCGAGGGGCAGATCTACATGGGCGCGCTGGCTGCCACGTTAGTGGCGCTGGCGTTTCCCGGCCTGCCGCCTACTATCCACCTGCCACTGGCGCTGCTTGGTGGGTTCGTTGGCGGTGGCTTGTGGGGGGCCTTCCCTGGCTGGTTGCGGGCCTCCAAGAACCTCAACGAGATCATCACCACCATCATGCTGAACTATATTGGCTTCTGGATCATCAGCTACCTTGTGCATGGCCCGCTCAAAGACCCTGATAGCTACGGCTATGCATGGACGGTCAGAGTCCCGGAGTCGGCTCAGCTCCCCTTGATCTTGCCAGCAGCACGGATTCATTTGGGGATCGTCGTCGCCTTGATCATCGCCGCGCTCACCCACTTCCTGCTGTGGCATACTACCCTGGGCTTCGAGATGCGGGCTGTCGGCGCCGGGCCAGAGACCTCGCGCTTCGCAGGCATTGCCGTGCAGCGCAGCACCGTTCTCTCCATGCTGATAGGTGGAGGTCTGGCAGGCATGGCAGGGGCAGCGGTCATCCTGGGCGTTCAGTTCCGCCTCAGTGACTTCTTCTCCCCCGGCTATGGCTTTGATGCCATCGCAGTGGCGCTCGTAGGGCAAACTACGCCATTCGGCGTCGTGGCGGCAGGGTTATTCTTCGGTGCGCTGAGCAATGGCGTGGGAAACGCGCACCGCGCCTTGGGTGTAGCACAGGGAATGACCTCCTTCATCCAGGGCGTCACCATGATGTTCATCATTGCCAGCCAGTCTCTTACCCTCATCCGCCTGCTGCGGAAACGAAGGACGGTGCGCCTTGTTGAGCACGCTCATTAACATCTTCTTATCCGTTGACTTCGCCTCTGCCAGCGTGCGCTTTGCCATGCCCCTCGCGGTAGCGTCGGCGGGCGAGATCACCTCGGAGCGCAGCGGGGTGGTCAACATCGGCCTGGAGGGAATGATGCTGGCCGGGGCGCTGGGGGGAATGGTGGGAGCCTACTATTCCGGGAGTCCCTGGATCGGCCTGCTATGTGGGATGCTGGCTGGTGGGTTGGTGGCTGCAATCCACGCCTTTGTCGTGATCACGTTGGCTGCCAACCAGGTTGTCTCTGGGGCAGCCATGAACATTGGTGTTCTGGGATTGACTACCTTCGTCTTCCGCGCGCTGTACGGAATCACGGAGCGCCCGATTGTCGCTCATTTCGAGCCATGGCCCGTGCCGGTGCTTAGCCAGATTCCGGTCGTCGGCACGATCTTCTTCAACCAGATACCGCTGATCTACCTGACCTACGGCGTGGTGCTGGTCATGAGCGTGGTGCTGTTTCGCACGACGTGGGGTCTGAGCGTCCAAGCCGTCGGCGAGCACCCTCGCGCTGCCGACAGTGTTGGCATAAGCATCGCACGCACCCGCTACCTCGCCGTGATCCTGTGTGGGCTGCTGGCAGGCATGGCAGGGACGTTCTTCTCGCTAGGCCAGCTCTACACCTTCATCGAAGGGATGACCGGCGGGCGCGGCTTCATTGTGCTGGCGGTCGTCATCGTGGCAAACTGGTCGCCGGCACGGGCAGCCCTAGTAGCCCTGCTTTTTGGCGCGGCAGAAGCTGTTGGGCTGCGCCTCCAAGCGCTCAACGTCGGCATCCCCTATCACTTCGCGCTGGCTTTCCCCTACGTGCTGACGCTGCTGGTTTACATTGGGCTGGCGGGTCGCACCCGGATGCCACGTGCCTTGGGGCTGCCTTATATCAAGGACTGAGCAGGCCCGCCAATGGGACACTGCACTATAATGCTACCCACCGGGCGGCGGCTCTCAGTCCGGCAGCGACAGCAGAAATGCAATGACGTTGTTAATATCGTCTTCAGACAGCGTATCCGCGTAGGTTTCGGGCATTGTTGGCTCAAATCCCTCAACCACATAGGCAGTCGGTTCCAGAATGGATTGCCTGAGATATTCCTCCGCACTCAAGCCCTCGACACGAGTCCCGGCGCGCCCGGCAATACCCTGAAAGGAGGGGCCAACCAGCGCAGATCCGTCGAGCGTGTGGCACGTCAGGCAAGGAACTCCGCTGGCTCCACCTGTTTCGTAGATCTGACGGCCCTGAGCCGGATCACCGATGGCGGACTCACTGCCGCCATTGCCACAGGCCGCTAACGCCAACCCCACCAGGATAGCCGTCGCGATCCAGGCCCATCTGCGCCAAAACGACAACATTGAACTCTCTCCTTTTACCGTAGGATGCTATTGGTTCAGGATGAAGGCATCCTGCTCACTATCATAGGTCAGTACGCTCACCCTAGCAGTCTCAACTACAATATCACCTGCAAACACCTCGCGCCAGTGCTCACCGTCATCCATCATGAAGATGGTAAGCGGATAGGTGCCAGGGTCCCGCCACAGCGTTTCCAGCCCATAAGCGGCTCCCTCGTGATGCAGGCCGCTGGCCTGGTATGTCCATTCGCCAACGACCTCGCCATCGATCTCGACCCGCAAGCGCACCGGGTAACGCGCGCCGCCGAGAACCTGTTCCGGTGTCACACCTTCCGGCAGGTTCTGCGAGTCGGTATTGATGCCCAGCGTAGCAGCCATGATATCCGATGTGTGGCTCAAAACAATACGAATGGCCCCCTGATCGGTGGCCCAGGCAACAGCGGGCCAGTCAGCTAACAGTGCCATGGCGAGGGTCAGCAGCAGAAGGACGAATCCCCCGGCAAAGGAGATGGGTGTCGGCAGCCCTCTGGCGGGGAACTCCTTTCGATTCTCTCCCTCGCTGACCAGTGACTCGAACAGCCGCCTGAACCCCCCACGATCACCCGGCGCAGCTTCCAGCCAGTGGACGCGATTGCCGAGCAGGTTGGCATTACGCCCCCGGCTCAGTCGCCCGATCAGCCAGCGCGGCCCCTCGCGGAAGCCACAGTCGTCGGCAGGGCAGGTCAGGAGCACTACCGCACGTGCGCCATGGGAGAGACACCCCCGAATCCACTTCGACTGGGTCATCCCGGCACAAGGCACGGTGCAGGTGATCAGCGGAACCGCCGGCTCCGGGTTGCCCACCCCCAACGTGGCGAGTGTGACCGTTTGATGGGCGGATCGTCCCGCCGCTGCGCCGATGGCAGATTCTTGATGAGCGCCGACCGGCAGCGTCCCCAAGGTGGTGTGCCGCTGACAGGCGAACACCACCACCGGGGATTGGCCCTGCGCACTGGCAAGAGCCTGCCGCAGATCAGCTACGATCTGCTCAGTGCGAAGTTCTGGCAGTTCGATGCCAATCGTAGCGCAGTCACCCACGCACAGACCACATCCGGTACACAGGGCCGCGTTGACCGCGACCGAGGACTCGTAACGGTCGTCAATCACGCGCGGCACGACCGACAGCGCATCATAAGGGCATTCGCGGGCACACACTGCACACCCGGTACACAGTTCCTCCGTCACAAGAGCGGGGCCGTGGTGCCTCCCGCGCGCCAGCCACGGCAGTGCGCTAACACTGACAACAACCACTCCAGACACGATCCACACCGTTGCCGATCCAAACTGGCGGGACAGCGGCAGGAAGCCAAGATACAGCCAGTCCAATCGGACTGTAGTTACCAAGGTGCTCAGGTCGGCAGGTGGGCCGCTGCGGACGGGCCAGGCAAGCGCCAGGATCGCCAGCGCTACGAGCGTGGTGATCATCAGCCAACGCGGCGCCCAGACCTTCGCCCGTTGGAGGCGCATCTCATGAATCCAGATTCCAGCCGCGATGATCAGCGAAAGAAAGATGTGCAGGAACAGAATGATCACGAAGAACTGGAACGCGCCCGATACTGCCGCTGGAGAGGAAAAGGTGAACGGGATATCCCCACCCAAGAAGTTGATAAAGTATTCCCCTAACCATTGCCCCTGCTGATCCCAGACCAGGAAGTAACCCATTGCCCCAATAACCAGGATCAGCAGCACCAACACCATGCCCGATACCCAGGCCAACCAGCGTCCCCCCCAGAAGCGGTCACTGAGCAGCATCTTGAGCGCGTGCAACACCAGCACAACGATCAAAGCATCTGAGGCGTAGCGGTGGATGCTGCGAATAAGAGAGCCGATCCAGGAGGCACTGATCAGTTCCAGCGAGGCATAGGCGCGCAGAGGCCCGGGCTTATAGACAACCGTGAGGTACACCCCCGTCACCAGCAGGACGATCAGCAAGAGGATCGATAGCGTGCCCAGATGATAAAAAGGGTTGAAGTTAAGGCGGGGTTTGGCATCCCCTTGTGCCGTGCTGGAGAGACGATCCAGCATTCCCTCAAAGCGCGACCAGAGTCCCTCCAGTGCCCTGAGAAGGCGGCGGTTGCTGTAGTAAGATGGCTTAAACATCAGAAATCAGCTCGGTGAACTACCATTTTCAGAGAAGAGAGGGAACCGGCGCAATCGGAGTGCGTTGCCTGTGACAAAGACGCTGCTGAGCACCATTGCAAGCGCAGACAATACCGGCCACAGGTGTCCGGTCGCTGCCAACCCCAGTCCGATCAAATTATAGACGAATGCCCATGCCAGGTTCTGACGGACGCGGTGCATGGCAGCACGACTCAGTCGGATCAGCCAGGGAACGGCACGGAGATCATCGCCCAGGAGGACGGCATCCGCCGCCGCGCGGGCCACATCAGTGCCGTGGCTGAGCGCGATCCCGACATGGGCCGCTGCCAGCGCAGGGCCATCGTTGATCCCATCACCAACCATGGCTACTGGGCGAGAACTTTCCTTCAGATGCCGAATCTTATCCTCCGGGAGCAGTTCTGCGTAAACCGGGACGTTCAAGCGCTGCGCCCAGCGCTCCCCCGCAGCGGCATCATCCCCTGTCAGCACAGAGACATCCAGCCCCAACCTGCGCAGGTCAGCGACTGCGCCGTCCGCCATAGGACGAGCCTCTTCACCCAACCCCAACAAGCCCCGTACTTGCCCATCCCAGCCTGCATATATGACGGATAAGCCCTCGGCCTGCCAGTCCATAGCGGCATTGGCAAGCGCGGGCATCGTCACCAGTCCACGATCCGCCATGAGACGCCCGCTGCCGACCATAACGAGCAGTTCGCCTAGCCGCGCGCTGACGCCGTGCCCTGGAATGGCGTGGAAGCCTTCTGCATCTGCAAGAGCCAGCCCGCGTCTCTGTGCTGCTTCAACCACTGCTTTCCCAAATGGGTGCTCGGAGCGAACCTCAGCAGCGGCAACGAACGCCAGGAACACATCCGTATCCATACCTGGCGAGAGAATGTACTGCACACGGAACTCCCGTTGGGTCAGCGTGCCAGTCTTATCAAAGTAGACCCGCCTGACCTGCGCCAGGCGCTCTAGTGCGCTGCTGCTACGGAGAATGGCTCCGCCTTCAGCAGCCCGCCCAATGCCTAGCCACAATGTAAGCGGCGTTGCCAGGCCCAGCGCACATGGGCAGGCGATCAGCAGCACCGAGAGCGCGTTCATCAGGCCGGTTTCCACACCAGATTGGGCTGCCCAGAAGGTGAACGTCCCGGCGGCGATCAACACCGCGATGGGCACCATCCACCCCGCCAATCGGTCGGCTAACTGTTGGATCGGCGTGCGCTCCCAAAGGGCCTGGTGCAGCAGCCTGCCGATCTGTCCGGCAGCCGTGCTGGCTCCGACAGCCGTGGTGATGATCTCAAAGCCGCCATCCACGTTGATCGTCCCCGCCAACACCTGCTCGCCGGGGCGTCGCATCACAGGGATTGGCTCGCCGGTGAGCAGGCTCTCATCTACATCACCCTCACCGACGGCGATCAGCCCATCAACGGGGAAGCGTTCGCCGGGGCGCACCAGGATGCGCGCTCCGGCTGGCAGGCGTTCCACCGGAACCCGCTGTTCCCCCTCCGGTGTCAACCAGGTTGCCTCATCGGGGAGTTGCTTCAACAGACGCTCCACAGCTTCATTGCTTTGCTTCTGGGCACGAATCTCTAACCAGCGCCCGACAGCCACTAGGTAAAGCAGCATCGAAGCAGTGTCGAAATAGAGATGGCCATGGCCCAGAAGAAAGTTCCGCACCGAGAGCGCGAATGCCGAAAACGCGCCCAGCGCGATCAGCGCGTGCATGTTTGGGCGGCCTGTGAGCAGGCTGGCGATCCCGGCGCGGAGGATCGGCAGACCCAGCAGCAGTATCATCGGTATACCACCTACCAGCAGGACCGAATGGAAGAAGGTCGCCAGCCAGGCAGTATCTTGTGGCGCGCCCGCGACATATTGCCAGATATACAGAAAGAGGCTGATGATCAGATCGTGGGCCGCAATGACGCCCGTGATAAGTAGCAGATCGGCGTGGCGCTCCTCTTCGTCGTAATCGGCCCTCTCACCCGCTGGCCAAGCCCGGTAGCCAAGTCGCCGGATACGCCGCGCCAGGCGCCGTGGATCGACCTGCGACGGATCGTAGGTGACGCGCGCCTCGCGCCGAGCGAAGCTGACCTCGGCGCTTTGGACGCCGTGCGTGCGCTGAAGCGTCTCACCAATCAGCCACGCGCAGGAGGCGCACCACAGCCCGCCGAGGGAAAGTTCCACCCCAGCGATTTCCCGCTCAGACCCAGCAGCGTGGGCTTTGGAGGGGGCGTTTGCCGTTGTTTGGAGCAGGCTATGAACCTCGCGGCAGGCCGGACAGCAAAAGATATCCCCCGCCGCATTGGTCAGGGGATGTGTAACAGTTAGCCCGCACAGCGCACAGCCCAGTGTTGCAACGGGGGCTACCACACCATCACCCCCCCGACTTCAAAGTGCCCGACCCAGCCCCATGCCGCGAAACCGCGTAGGGCCATCTGCACACCAAACAGCAGCATCACCAGCGCTGTGGCCGGGCGAGCCCAGCAGGCGAGCACAGACACGTCACGCCCCCCCAGCCAGTGAACGACCAGCAGGGCGGGCCATGTCCCTATTCCAAAGGCCAGCATGGCCACTGCACCACCCCATGCAGAATTGCTGGTAAAGGCAGTGAGGAGGGCCGCGATCACCAGACCGCAGGGCAGCAACCCCCATAGTAAGCCAAACGCCACTGTGATTGGCAGGGCAGGGAAACTCCGGGCCACCGGCTCAGCCTGAGTCAGGCGACGCACAGCTTGGCCCCAGCGGCGAGTCAGGTTGGACAGCAACACCTCTGCTGGGGGAGCGATCCCCAACAGCGACAGGGTGAAGTAGCCTGCCAACAGAGCGAACAACAGCGCAAAGATTCCTTGCACGGTTACCAGGGCAGGGAACCAGTTAGCTATAGCCGCACTTGTCGCCCCACCCAACAGCCCCAATAGGCTGTAGGTAGTAATGCGCCCGGCGTGCATGGCTGGCAGCCGCCAGCCGGAGGTTAATCCTCGGCGGCTGAGCACAACCTGGAGCGCGCCGCACATCGAGGCACAATGTCCTAGGCTACCTAGCAGCCCAAACAAAAAGGCCGCTAGGACCGCAGGCATGCCCGCCGCTGATAGATGGGATCCATGCTCCATAGCCCTATATCCCCAGCACCGCCCCCACTGTCATGCTGAAGAAGACGGTGAGTAGGTAGTAGTTTGAGACCCGATACAGGCGATATGCCTTGCGCGGATGCGGATTGCGCCACAGGTCCATGGACTGAGCCAGGAATCCCAACCCCCATACCAGCGCAACGATCAACGCCAACCCATGCAAAGCCAGGGCCGATGCGGCGACCATCATCATGCTATGGGCAAAGATATAAGGAGTCGCACCCCTGTACCCGGCCTGGACGGGCAGCATGGGGATTCCTGCTTGGCGATATCCTTCCCTGTGAACGAGCGCGTAAGCCCAGAAGTGGGCGGGCGTCCAGAAGAAGATCAGCGCAGCCAACGCGAACGGGGTCAGCGGCCAATCAGCGCGGACAGCGGCCCAACCTGCTAGCACGGGACAGCACCCGGCGAACCCGCCGATCACGACATTCATCGGCGTAGTCTGCTTGAGGATCAGGGTGTAGAGAGGCACATAGACTACTAACCCTAGTAGGATGAAGAACGTCGCCGTCGGCGGTAGGGAATGAAACGAGACGAACAGGCTGGCCGCGCAAAGCAGGATTCCCCACCACAGCGCTATCCACGGCGAACTAAGCCGACCCGAGGGCAGAGCGCGACGCCCCGTGCGAGGCATCCGTGCATCGAGGTGGCGTTCGAGGTACTGGTTGAGCGTGGCGGCTCCGCCAGCCATCAAGCCCCCGCTCAGCGCCAGCGTCAGCAATCGCTCCGCCGACACCCAGGGGCCGCTCGCTGCCCATGCCGTCGTCACGGCAGTGAAGACCAGTAGCGCAGTGACGCCGGGTTTGGTCAGGCTAAGCAGCGCTTTTAACTCGCCCACAAGTCGAGGCCAGGTGGCGGTGGTGAGAAGGTGGCTCCGAGTGCTTTCCATTGATGGCCCCCCTGTGTCAGTCTCAGCTTGGCAGGGGGGCAAAGCTATGCCCTCGCCCCCCTACACATCGAATGCAGCTAGCCAACGCCCCAGGCACGGCCTAGGAGCCACCAATTCGCCAGGTAGAAGGTCACGAAGTAGATCAGGAAGATGATCACCAGGGCAAATGCTCCCCTTGGTGCTGGGTGATCATCCTCCACCGCTGCGATCAGAGTCGGCTCGCGGTCGGTCGCCACCAGCATCAGCGAGCTGGCCTCACGCTTCGTGCCGAATAACACCGAGCTGAGCACCACAATCATGAACATCGCCCCCCCTGTCACGGCGATGATCGCACCAAGGCCAAGCACAGCCAGCGACAGGTTCACCGTGCCGGGGAAGACTGACGGTCCGCCTGCCAGCGCAAAGCCGATGTCCCAGTGGCGGCGGGGCACACCCTGGATCCCGGCAGTGATCATTCCCAATGAGACCAGCACCATACCCGCCCCATAGATGTAGGGTTGCCAGGTTGCTAGATTCTTGAATTTCAGTTCGCGGCGGAAGATCAGCGGGATCAGATAGTAAGTCAACCCCATAAAGGCGATAGTCGTGCCAGAGACAACGGTCGCGTGGAAATGGCCGGGCACGCGCAGCGTGTTGTGCTGGATCATGTTGATCTGCTCGGTGCCCATCGTGACGCCCGTCACACCGCCAATCCAGCCGAAGATAAACATGGAGATCACCAGGGCTGCAAAGCCTGGCTCGCGCCAGGGGCCCTTTCGCAGCCACTCGAATAAGCCGCGATTGAAGCCCTTCTTCCGCAGAGCCACCTCCAGCGCTGCCGGGATCGAGAAGGCGTGGATCAGGCTGCCTAGCACGGCCAAGTACATCCCATAGGACGTGTTGAATACTTTCCAGACGAAGCCCGGCCCCGGATCAACCAGCAGATGGTGAGCTGATCCCAGGTTGATGAAGAACAGGTACAGGATGAACGCAAGCCGTGACAGTTTTTCATTGAGGGGGGCCGCACCGGTGGTGATCGATGCCAGCGCATACCACACTGCCACCATCGCCGCCAGATTGATCTGCTGCGCAGGATGGCCAAAGCCCCAGAAGAAGTTACGGTACACCGCGGGGTCGTAGCTCGGCAGCAAATTGAGTGACCACAGCAGTGCCGGGACGAAGGCTATCGCCCCCTGCAACAGCGTATAAGTGGCGATGATCGCTGCCGTCAACAGGCCGTAGACAACCAGTGGCAGGGAGCCTTCGTAGCGACGCTCCCTGCGGGCAACGACCAGATTGGCAAAGAACAGCCCTACGGCGATCAGTGCGCCGACAGCAAACAGCACCACACCGAGATAAAACAACGGATGCGCCTTGAGAGGCACATAAGCCGTGAACATCACATCCGATGGTTCTAGCCCAACGAGAGGGCCAAGCAGCACGGCGAAGGCGGCCATCAGGCCCCCGACCGCCATCAGCACCCATGCGACCCAGCCCAACCCAGGGCTTACATGCCGCGCATTCAACATCACCGTGCTGCCGAAATACAGCCCGGCAACCTCAAAGAACACAATCCAGGCCACCAACATGCTGATGCCATGCGCTGTCACTAGGCGATAGTACCAGACCGATGGCAACAGGTGAATGGCCTGCCACCGTGTCAGCGCCAGCAGCAGCGCAATGATGCCACCAATCAGCAGGAAGACTATCGCTGACACCGCATTGACAATGATCAGCCGCTCAGAGGCCAGATCGACCACGTAGCGGGTGACCGGGCAGGTACGCGATTCAAACCCTGCCACTTGCTTCCCCATGGGGATTGCTCCAACAGCCACGTTATTTTCCTCCTTAACTAAGAGGCCACTAGTCTTGGACGATGATCTTGCCGACCATCAGGTGGTGGCCGTAGAAGCAGTATTCATTGCAGACTACAGAAAACTCGCCGCTCTCGGTAGGGGTCAGGGTCACAACATAGTCATACCCCGGCAACACCATCAGGTTAAGATTGGTGGGCTGGAGCGAGAAGCCATGACTCACATCGGCGGACGAGAGATGAAGCTGGTATGTCTGGCCGCGTTCCAACTGGAGGATCGGATACCACTGGAACTGACGTGCCAACAGGAAAACGTCACCAGGCGGTGGGGCCACCACGGGCAGCGTCGTCGATCCGAGCTGCTCCTCGCCGATCTGATATTGCTCAACGAAGGCGTTCACCTCAGCGACGAAACTCTCCGGCGCAACGCGATAGGTGGTGGCCGGGACGTTCTGGCGACCAAAGAAGAACCATAGTGGCATCATAGCCGTCATGAAAATGCACCACACAAACGCCACAAGCAGCCAGTTGCGCTCTTGACGTCCGAGTGGTTTCCACCAGTTCCTTGGCGGAGCAAGCATGAGGCACCCCTTTCCCCAGTCTGATCTACCGGTGCTATCTCGTCGGCAATGAGATCAGTTCCAGCAGATCCCAGGCATTGTAAAAGACGAGGCTGAGAATAAGCGAGAGCGCGAATAACAGGAACCATCGATCAAAGAGAATCTGACCCCGTGGGATGGGTTGCTCTTCTCCCTTCTCCTGGTCAGTTGCCATGATATGAACCTCCTTCAATATTCAGCACGGGCCTTCAGAACGACGTGCGCGCTCGGCTTTGGGCCAAGTCATCTTGAACAGGCCCCTTTTCCTGCATTCTAGGGGTGGTTGAGGTAGAAGGATATGATTTGCGTCATATTTCACCGGATTCATCCTTATTGTGAAAATAAGAGCAAACCGGCGCAAGCGTAAAAGCACAGCCAGTATGACCTACATCATAGTAAGGTTGCAGCTATGGGCTTAGATTGTCGTTATCGCAGGAACTGGGGGATCGAGGAGCCTGATGCGCCAGCGGAAAGACGACAAGCCCTCATGGCTGGCACGGAAGATAGCAGCCTGGCTCAGCAGGCTAGGGCAGCAGTCTGCTGAGTGCCCACCAGAGCCGCAAGCAGAATACCCCTTGTACTTAACTTGCCCTCATTGCGGCGAACCGGAGATAGAGGTGTGGGACTGTAATGCTCCTGTGCGCTGTCATAACTGTGAGGCCCTCTTCCCCTGCTCGCAAGCGGAAGAAGCAAGCTCGGCCCTTCCTCTCCCCAGGGGTTCTGCTAAGGAGAGCAGAAGTAGTAAAATATAAGGCCAAGGTTGGATCAAGCACAGGCGGGGGCTATGTATGTCCCAACCGCTATTTGTGCCCCCTTTATCTCCTGCGGTCTAATATCCTTATGCAAACGAACTGGGAAATCGTTGGTCACGAGTGGGCAGTCGAACTTCTGTCCAGGCGCGTTGCCAGCGGGCGCATCCGCCACGCGACTCTGTTCACCGGCCCTGCCAGGATCGGCAAAACGACGCTGGCGATCCGCCTGGCGCAGGCGATCAACTGCGTCGGTACGCACCCCCCATGTGGTCAGTGCCGCCCCTGCGATCTGATCGAACGAGGCATACACCCCGATGTTCATGTCCTCAGCGGCGAGGCCGACCGGATCAAGATTGAGGCGATCCGCGAGATGCAGGGACTCCTCGTGCTACGCCCCTTCGAGGCCCGCTATAGAATTGCTGTTCTAGTGGCTTTTCATAATACGACTGAACAGGCGATGGATGCCCTGCTCAAAACGCTAGAAGAGCCGCCCTCCCAGACTCAGCTTATCTTGACTGCTGACATGCCAGATGCTCTACTGCCGACCATCCCCTCGCGCTGCCAGGTGATCCCGCTGCGGCCCGTGCCGCGCGCTCAGATCGAATCGGCGCTGATGGAGAGAGCGGGCCTTGATGCTGAACAGGCTGCGCTTTTGGCACATCTTTCTGGAGGGCGGCCCGGCTGGGCATTCACAATGGCGCGGCAACCAGACGCGCTCGCGGAGCAGGCTGCTATTCTAAGCGATCTGCTGACCGTGCTGCGCGCCAATCGTGATGGCCGTTTCGCCTTCGCGGAGGTCACCGCCCGGGCGAACAACCTTCGGCAGGTGCTTGATGTATGGCAATCATGGTGGAGAGATGTGCTGCTGTGGGCAGAAGGCAGCCGCACCGAACCCATCCATATCGACCGCCGGGCGGATATTAAAGCGCTGGCCGACGAAGTTGGCGCGGAAGCCGCTCGCCGCGCCCTGAAGGCCGTCCGTGACACGCTCCATTGCCTCGACCGCAATGCCAATGCCCGTCTCGCCCTCGAGGTCATGCTGCTTGAGATGCCCTATCTCTAATCAGTGTTCGATCAAGGAGCACCGGCATAGTGCGCCAGTAGGTCGCAATATTTTATAATATCGTTACTTGCTACAGAGGTGCATCTTTCTGGCTGCCAGGCGGTCGGCCAGATCGGTAAGACGACCCGCAATCTCCAGGCGAGCGACCCACTCACGAGGGATCGCGCCCGGGCCAAGCCGGGCCGCCACCAACCCCCCAGCCAGTGAGCCGACTGGATCCGAATGGCTGGGGG
>Ga0129299_1000149_pt1 | contig 39897 bp, 35 predicted proteins | sample ConPoolayeCmetaG_FD_94477 | JGI IMG/M metagenome (GOLD analysis project Ga0129299, IMG submission 94477) | Hot spring microbial mat communities from California, USA to study Microbial Dark Matter (Phase II) - Cone Pool mat layer C metaG ...
CGGTTCGAGGCTGAAGTCCCCAACCAGCAGCAGGTGGGCGCCCATATGGTTCGGACGCACCCGCGCGAACGCCTCGATCAGTAGTGGCACCCGCTTCACTGGCCCCGGCTTGCCGACCCACAACAGCACCGGCGCGCCGGGCGGAATGCCCAGCCGTGCCCGCAGCGCTTGTCCCTCCCCCGGCGGCCCTTGTGGCTCGAAGCGGCCCAGCCGCACCGGCGTCGAGAGCACCGCCACGCGCTCTGGGCAGATGCCCATCGCCACGTACTTCTGCTTCTCGATCTGATTCAGAACACGATGCGTATCCGCGTGGCGGATCACCCACTTGCCCAGGCGGTTGAACAGCCCGTAGCGTAATGGGCGCTCGGCGATCCAATGCGGGTTGTCGAAGAAGTCGCTGTGGTTCTGCACGTCGAGCGGGATGCCGAGGCGCCACCTGAGCCACACCCCCACCAGCCCGGTGGTGAACGGGTCTTGCGTGGTGATCGCGTCGACCCGCCCCGCCCGGCAGATGCTCGCGCCGATGCGGTACGCATCCCACAGGAAGCTGGCCCGCGCCACCGAGCGCGTCGGGTAGACGGTGAGACGGTCGCTCAGAGCCGTCTCGACGAGGTTCCGGCTGCGTGGCGAGTAGACCACCATGTGCAGATGTCCGATCCGCGCGGCGTAGTCGAGGTGGCGCTCGCGCGTATCGCCCCAGCCAGTGAGCACCTCGTCGCCCAGCGCGATCATCAGTACGTGAAGCGAGCTGGGCGGCGGCAGGGACTCAGCCACGCGCCGTCTCCCGCAAAACCGCCTCGGTCTGGTCGACCAGTGCCTCCCACGAGAATCGTTCGACGCTCTTGAGCGCAGCCTCGGCCAGCGCCCGCCGCCGCGCCGGATGATCCCTCAGATCGCGGATCGTTGCCGCCAGCGCATCGGCATCACGAGGGGGGACGAGCAGCCCATCCACGCCATCTGTGATCACCTCCGGGTTGCCGCCCACGTTCGTCGCCACGCAGGGTGTGCCAAGCTGCATCGCCTCGATCAGCACGTGGGATAGCCCCTCGGTGTGGCTGGATAGCACCAGCACGTCGGCGGCGCGGATGGCGAGGAGCGCCTGATCGTGCGGCAGTGCCCCGGTGAAGGTCACACGCTCGCTCACGTCAGGCTGACTCGCCAGCCGTTCCAGCGGCTCGCGTTCCGGGCCATCACCGACGATCACGAGTCGCACCCCGTCGAGTCGGGCCACTGCCTCTACCTGAAGATCGACGCGCTTGACCTCCGCCAGCCGCCCGACGGTGACCAGCGTGAAGGCGTCCTCGGGCCAGCCGAGCTGGCGGCGGGCTTCCCCCCGTTCTGGAATGTTACTCAGTTGGGAGGGGAGGGCGTTGTAGATGACGCGCACCTTCCCATCGGGCACGCCCCAACCGCGCACCAGCCGCCCGACATGCTGGCTCGGCACGAGGATCGTGTCAGCGCGGCGAGCGTACCATCGCTGCACGGATCGCAGCAGGCGCACGCGGAGAGAGTGCCTGGCTGCCTGGAAGTCGGCTACGGGCAAATCCGTCCAGCTATGCCGTGAGGCAAACTCCCAGGCGAAGTCGGCCACGATCTTCAGCACCAGGGGCTTGCGTAACCACATACTTGCCAACGCAGCGGGCAACCCATAATCACTGGCGAACAGAACATGGGCGCTGCGCCCCTGTTTCACAACCTCACGGGTGAAGGCCCACAGTCGAAGGGGGATGGGGGTACGGCGCGTTAGGCGTGTTACCGGGTATGGGTACAAGGTCTCGCTGGGGGGGGTAGGTTCCCCGTAGGTGATGACAGATACAGCGTGCCCGCGCTCTACCAGCGCGGGCAGCAGATGGTACAGGTAGGTTGGTGGGCCGCCCGGCTCCGGGTGAAAAGTCCCGCTGATCACGCACAACCGCATGAGGAAACTCCGGCCCCTCCCTGGCGGCTATAGCAGCACCACCCTAGCCTTGGGAGCAGAGACTCCCTTGAGTGCGTTGCGTGTGTCTACGATGATCGGCGCCTCCCGGGCGATCCATCCCCAGTCGTAGGTTGTGTGATCGGTGACGATCACCACGCAGTCAGCCGTCCTCAGCACCTCGGCGGTCAGCTCGATGGACTGCATATCCACGCCCTCGTGGCGCAGGTCCGGTACATAGGGATCGTGGTAGCTGACCTCTGCGCCGCGTTCTTGGAGCAGCCGGATCACGTCGAGGGCCGGGCTTTCGCGCAGATCGTTAATGTCGCGCTTGTAGGCTGCGCCCAACACCAGAATCCTCGAGCCGTTCACCGGCTTGCGTACCTCGTTGAGCGCATCCATCACCTTACTGACCACGTAGAGCGGCATCTGGCTGTTGACTTCGGAGGCCAGCTCGATGAAGCGGGCGTTGTAATTCAGAGTCTTGAGCTTCCAACTCAAATACAGTGGGTCAATGGGAATGCAGTGTCCCCCCAGGCCAGGGCCGGGGTAAAAGGTCATAAAACCGAACGGTTTGGTGCTGGCTGCCTCGATGACCTCCCACACACTCACGCCCAGCTTGGCGCACATCACGGCCATCTCATTCACCAGGCCGATGTTGACCGAGCGAAAGGTGTTTTCCAGCAACTTGACCATCTCGGCAGCACGTGTCGAGGAGACGGGCACAACGCGGTCAATCGCCTTGCTGTACAGCGCCATTGCCACTTCCAGACAGGCGGGTGTCGAGCCGCCCATAATCTTGGGTGTGTTGCGCACGCCGTAAGTCTTGTTGCCAGGGTCGATGCGCTCTGGTGAGAAGCAGATGAACACATCCTCGCCCACTTTGAAACCGTTACTGACCAGGCGGGGGATGATCAGCTCATCCGTTGTACCGGGGTAGGTCGTGCTTTCCAGGACGATCAGCAGGCCGGGGTGGCTGTAGCGGGCGATCTGTTCCGCCGCCGCGATGATGTAGCTCACGTCCGGGTCTTTCGTCTTGCGCAGCGGTGTTGGGACGCAAATACTGATGGCATCCACGTCCTTCAGGACGCTGTAATCGGTCGTCGCTTTCAGCAGGCCCTTGTGCACCAGACCCGCCACGTCCTCGGTTGGGATATCGGGAATGTAGCTGATGCCAGCATTGAGCAGGCGGACCTTTTCAGCATCCACATCGATTCCGATCACGCAGTAGCCTTCCTTGGCGAATTCCACCGCGAGGGGCAGGCCAACGTAGCCCAGGCCGATCACACTGATCACGGCCTCGCGGCGTTCGATCTTGTCTAACAAAGTGGCTTTAGGCATGATGAACCTCGTGGGCAGCGCGGGTAGGTTGTGAGGCCGCTACCGATCCTGGTCCCGCCGAGCGCGGAAGAAGGCAATGATCTCGTCAAGGGTCTGATCGAGGTTTTTCTTCGGCTCCCAGCCGATAACCCGCTTGATCTTGCCGATATCGGGCACGCGGCGCTGCATATCCTCGAAACCGGCCTCATAGGCCTGGCTGTAGGGTACCAGCACAATCTCCGAGCTGCTGGCGGTCCGCTCTTTGACCTTGTGCGCCAGGTCGAGGATGGTGATCTCCTCCTGCGTGCCGATGTTGAAGACCTCGCCATTAGCTTGATCACATTCGGCAAGCTGAATAATGGCGGTCACCACATCGCTGACGTTAGCAAAACAGCGCGTCTGCTGCCCGTCCCCGTATACCTGGATCGGCTCCCCGGCCAGCGCCCATTGCACAAAGCGGGGAACGACCATTCCATAGCGGCCACGCTGGCGCGGCCCGACCGTGTTAAACAACCGGCAGATGACCACCGGCAGGCCCGCTTCCTTGTGGTAAGCCAGTGCCAGGAACTCATCCAGGGCCTTGCTGCTGGAATAGCTCCAGCGGCTCTTCGTGGTGGGGCCCAGCAGCCGGTCATCGTCTTCGGCAAAGGGGGCGTGATTCGATTTTCCGTAAATCTCGGAGGTAGAAGCTATCAACACTTTCTTGCGATAGCGGCGGGCCGTCTGTAGCACGATGTCTGTGCCACGCACATTGGTTTCGATTACATGGATCGGGCGGCTGACAATCAAATCAACGCCCACTGCCGCCGCCAGATGGTAGATGATGTCGCACTCGCTGACCAATCGATCCATCACAGTGGTATTGTTGATCGTCTCGATAGCGAAACCGAAATTCGGATGATGGGTTAATTGCTCGATGTTCTCGAAACGGCCTGTGGAGAGATCGTCAATCACTGTCACCCGATGGCCCAGCTTTAGCAGCGCCTCAGATAGGTGGCTTCCGATGAAGCCCGCGCCGCCCGTAATCAATGCACGTGCCATGGTAAATCGGGGGTCCTCTGCCGGATATGGTCTCTGCCAGCTCGGAATCTCACATCCTGAGTCGGCTGGCCGCACAGCGCTGCCAATTCTAGCAGGCCCTGCCTCTTCTGTCTACCACCTATCGCCCCCCATCCCTCCGCGCATGGCCTGGGTGCCTATAACGCAACCGGGCTTCCAGGGACGCTGGAAGCCCGCCACGGGCAAAGGCCGGAATCACGCTTGCGCTTGGCAGATCTGCTTCCTAAAAAACGCGCTCGAGGAACTGCCTTGTCCGGGGATCGCTGGCCTCGCCAAAAATCTTATCCGGTGGCCCCTCTTCGATAAACTCTCCTTGGTCCATGTAAATCACCCGGTCAGCCACCTCGCGGGTGAAGGACATCTCATGCGAGACGACGATCATCGTCATGCCTTCGTAGGCAAGCTGCTTCATCACGCTCAGCACCTCGCCGATCAGCTCGGGATCGAGCGCTGAGGTCGGCTCATCGAATAGCATGACCTTGGGTTCCATCGCCAGTGCGCGTGCAATGGCGACGCGCTGCTTCTGGCCACCCGATAGCCGGATCGGGTGCTCGTCGCGCTTATCCGAAAGACCGACGCGCGCCAGGTTGATCTCTCCAATGGGAATGGCCTCATCTCTAGACATCCCCTTGACCGTGACCAATCCCTCGATGACGTTCTCCAGCGCCGTCATGTGTGGGAAGAGGTTGAACTCTTGAAAAACCATTCCCGTCTTCAGCCGGAGATCGCGCACTCGTCTTGAATCGGGTTGCTGGCCCATTGGGATATCCACCCGCAGGCCATCAATCGTGATCGAGCCGGAGGATGGTTGCTCCAGGAAGTTCAGGCAGCGCAGCAACGTGCTTTTGCCCGCGCCGCTACGCCCGATCAGCACGACAACCTCCTGTGGGGCGACTTCCAGCGACACGTTGCGGATCACGTGCAGCATCCCGAACCACAGATGCAGGTTCTCTACCCGGACGACTGGCTCACCGTTCATAGGCATGCCTCATGCGCCGTTCCAGAATCTCCTGCAGCCAGGACGAGATGATAGTCAGCACCCAGTAGATCGCTGCAGCTAGAATAAACATCTCCATGAACTTGCTGTCACGCCGCGCGAAGCGGCTGGCGCGGAAGGTCACCTCCCACAATCCCATGATGGACACTAGTGCTGAGTCCTTTTGCATGGCGATGAACTGGTTACCAATGTCGGGGATGATCACCCGGATCGCCTGCGGCAGGATCACCCGGCGCAGCATCTGGCCGCGTGTCATGCCGATAGCCAGCGCAGCCTCACGCTGCCCATGCGGGATGGATTGCAGCCCCGCCCGGAAGATTTCGGTCATATAGGCCCCATAGTTGATGCTCAACGCCAGCACGCCAGATTGGAATGCTGAGAGCGTCAGTAGGCTGGATAGCAGTGGAATGCCAAGTTGGCCAAACGCCTGCCCGATCTGGGGTAGGCCCAGGTAGATAATGTAGATCTGGATCAGCAGCGGCGTGCCGCGAATCACCGAGATGTAGAAGCCCGATATGCCCTGGGCAATCGAGTTGTTGGAAAGCCGGCCCAGCGCGCCGAACAAGGCGATGATAGTCGCAAAGGTGATGGACACTAACGAGACCAAAATCGTCCACTCGACGCCTGCCAGCACAATACCGGCATGCTCGATGATGTAGCCAGGCTCGATGCGAAGTTGGAGCAGCCCCCCTGCTAGGATGATGACCAGCGCCACCCACACGCCCGATACTTTGAGCCGCTGGATATTCCGGCGCTGGCGATCCAATGCTAACAGCTCCTGCCCCATGCTCAGATAGGGATCAGCTTGGTCCGTTGCTCCGGGCTGGGTCATGGTTTCAACAGCCATGGTTGCCTGTCCTGGGGAATAGGTTCAGATGCTGTCCGGACAGCCATCTTTGCCTGGCTGCCCGGACAACCTCTTGATAAGGCGGCGAGGCTTGCAGTAGAGCCTCGCCGCATAGTCGTGCGCGATATCAGGGGATCTGGCCCAGTTGGCTGACGTCGAACTCGCCTGCCGCCGAGGTCAGGTCCAGGCCGTAGTATTCCTGCGACAGTCTCAGCAGGGTCCCATCGCGGTGCATCTCTTGAATGATCTCGTCGAGGCGCAGCACCAGCGGGATGGGATTCCGGCTGTGGTGCTTGTCAATTGCGCCAGCCAGGTACTCGTAGTAAACCGGGTCGCCAAGCTGCTTGAGCGGCAGTCCATCGGCGATCACACCCGCCCCGGTCGGCTGGGCAGTCAACACTGCATCCAAGCGGACGCCATCGCCCAGCGCCAGGTCTTGCAGCGCCGAGGTGTCGGTGTCGTAGGTTGCGATCTCGGGGTCGTTCACGATGTATTCCATCGTAACGCCAGGGATCTCGAGGGTGTGGTCGAGGTAGAACTCGTAAGTGCAGGCCCCGCACACACCGATCTTCGCGCCTGATAGGTCGGCAGGCCCAGAGAAAGAGGTGTTGTCGCGATGCACGAAAAACGCCGCCGGGGTGGTGTAGTAGGGTTGCGTGAAGTACAGGTTCGCCATCCGCTCGGGTGTGATGGTCATCGAGCCGATGCTAATATCCCAACGGTCGGCCCAGTTGCCTGCTGTGATCAAGTCCCAGGATGGGGAGACGAAGCACGTTTCGACGCCCAGCCGGTTGCCGATCTCCACCGCCGTGTCAATATCGAAGCCGCGTAGCTCGGCAGCCGTCTGCTGGTCGCTAGAGCATTTGGTGTTGGGGTCGCGCTGCGCCCCTTCCACCAGTTCTGATTGAGGGGGGTAAGCTGGGTCCGTAGAGACAACAAGGGTGCCCCGCTCCAGGATCGCGGACAGCAGGTCGTTGGCCTCCTCCTCACCACCTGGCGCAACGCCGGTGCCGGTGAGACAGCCGGAGAGTGCCAGCGTCATAACAACGAGCATAGCTATCAACAGGATGAGTTTGCCATGGAAGTTCGTATGCATCAGGCTTCTCCTCCGTGAAGGAAGTGGGATGGGTCAGAAGTGGCCCACCCGGCATCAAGTCTCGCGGCGGATGGGACCGCGTGGGGGCCTCTCCCATCAAGCTTGCCTCCCACAAGTCACCAGGCAGGCTCCCTGCTTGCCAGTATAGGGCAAATGCTCGTATCGTGTCAATGCGAGGGGGGTTCAGAATTGGCCGGAAGCCTTGTAGGGTTTCCATCGTTGGCCCCCCTGTGCCAGGACCGACCGTTCCGCGCTTGACAGGATCGCGCTAGGGTCGTACCATCTGTTCCACATGGTGAAATGGGGTTTCACAATGGCTGATGCTTCTGAACCCTATCCTGGCACGCGAGCCGTGCTGAGGGCACTGGCCCTGCTCAAAGCGTTTACCGACTCCCAGCCGGAGCTAAGCCTGACCGAGCTGGCACGCCGCGCCGATCTGAACAAAACCACCGCCTTCCGGCTGTTGACGGCGCTGGAAAGTGAGGGCATGGTGACGCGGACAGTAGGCGATGCCTATCGCCTCGGCCCGGAGGCCATCGCCCTCGGCGGGCGGGCGCAGCGGGCCACTGATCTGGTCGCTGCTGGGCACGCCGAAGTCGAAGCACTGGCGCGCCTGACGGGTGAAACCGCCACCCTGGAAATCCTGATCGGTGGTGAGATGTTGATTCTCGATGAGGTGATGGGCAGCCACCTGTTGGGTAGCTCGCAGTCAGTGGGGACACGCTGGCCCGTCGATTCGACCTCGACGGGTTTGGCGATGCTGGCCTGGCTGCCCGATTCCCAGCGTGACGATCTTCTCGCTCAGAGCGCGGCGCGGCCCGATGGCAGGCGGAATATCACGCCCAGCGATCTGGAAGCGATCCGCGCGCAGGGCTATGCGGTGGCTGACGAGCTGCTGGAGCCTGGCTTCGTTGCCGTCGGCGCACCCGTGTTCAACCATCAGGCGGAGGTTGTCGCGGCGATCAGTGTCGCCGGCCCTAAGGCGCGCCTGATGCTCGGCTGTATTCCGGAGATGGCACAGGCAGTGATGCAGGCCGCCGGGCGCATTTCGCAGCGGCTGGGGTTTCGGCCTTAAAAGGGCAGCCCGATCAGGTTGGTTTCACCCTTTGACGGTTAGTTGCGCTTTACAGTTGAACCGTTGCTTTGAGGACTCATGCTCCGAACCACTCCCTTCCACTCCAGAACCGCGCCGCTATGCCAGGCGCAGAACTGGCGGCGCTGGGCCGGTTATATCGTCGCTAGCTCCTACGAACTGACCATCGAGCGCGAATATTATGCGATCCGCAATTCGGCAGCGCTGATCGATGTCTCGCCCCTGTTCAAGTACGCGATCAGCGGTCCGGACGCAGTGCGGCTACTCAACCGCGTGGTGACGCGCGATGTGTCAAAGGCGGCGGTTGGCCAGGTGCTCTACACTCCCTGGTGCGATGATCACGGCAAGGTTATTGACGATGGCACACTGCACCGCCTCGATGACACCACCTTCCGCCTCACCGCTGCTGATCCGACCCTGCGTTGGCTGCACCAATGCGCCTTTGGCCTCGATGTGGAGATCGTTGACCAGTCCGAGGATGTGGCGGCGCTGGCGATCCAGGGGCCGACCTCCCGCGACATCCTCCAGGGGATGACGGGTGACGACCTCACGGCGCTGCGCTACTACCGGCTGATGCATACCACGTTAGCTGGGATTCCAGTGACCCTCTCTCGCACGGGCTACACAGGCGACCTGGGCTATGAGGTGTGGGTCGATGCGGCAGATGGCGAGCGCCTGTGGGACGCGCTGATCGAGGCCGGTATGCCCTACCACATCACCCCTGCCGGGATGCTGGCGCTCGATATCGCCCGCATCGAGGCGGGATTGCCGCTGATCGAAGTTGACTATGTCTCAACACGTCACGCGCTGATCGAGGCGCAGAAGTCCACGCCCTACGAGCTAGGGCTGGGCTGGACGGTGGTGCTGGATAAAGGTCACTTCGTGGGGCGGCAGGCACTGCTGGAAGAGAAGCGGCGTGGCCCAGAGTGGCAATTCGTCGGCATCGAGGTCAGTTGGAACGCGCTGGAGGAGGTCTACGCCGAGTTCGGCCTGCCGCCTCGCGTGCCGGGCACGGCCTGGCGCACCAGCGTCCCGATCTACATCGAGGAGGAGCAGGTGGGCTATGCATCGAGCGGGTGCTGGTCGCCGCTGTTGAAGAAGTACATCGCCCTGGCACACCTCAAGACGGAGTGGGCCAGGCCGGGAACACGGGTCAGCATGGAGGTGACGGTCGAGCATCAGCGCAGGCAGGCGGCGGCGACGGTGGTTAGGACTCCATTCTTCGATCCGCCGCGCAAACGGCAATGAATAGGCCAAGGCAAAAATGACCCAACGCGAGAAGCCCTTGGAGCGGATCCACAACACCCAATGGACAGCAGACTGGGCGCTTAAAGAACTTCCATCTCAAGGTTGGGGGACCTTTTGCAGCATCAGAAGGGCGCATCGATTTTCGACTGCATGTGTGGATGCAGTTGGCTCTGCACTCACATGACACCACCATACGGAACAGGACATCATGGCACAACGCTACGATGCAATCGTGATCGGCGGGGGGCATAACGGCCTGACTGCCGCTGCCTATCTGGCCCGCGCGGGGCGCAAGGTGCTCGTCCTGGAGCGCCGCGACGTGCTGGGCGGGGCGGCGGTCAGCGAGGAGGTCTATCCGGGCTTCAGGTTCACGGTGGCTTCCTATGTGGTTAGCTTACTGCGACCGGAGATCATCCGCGACCTTAACCTGCCCGCCCACGGGCTGGAAATCCTGCCGCTGGAAAGCACGCTGACCCCCCTGCCTGATGGCGACTACCTCGTGCGGTGGGCCGATCACGACCTGACGCGCCGTGAGCTGTACCGCCACTCCCCGCGCGACGCCGACGCCTATGACGAGTTCGGCAAACTGATGTATCACATGGCCTATGCGGTCAAGCCGATCCTAAGTACGGTTCCACCTAACCCGGCCTCGTTCAACCCGGAGCAGTTGCTTGATCTGGCGAAGTTCTTGCAACACTTCCGCACCCTGAGCGACGAGCACTTCACCGCCCTGTTCAAGCTGATGACGATGGCCTCGGCGGACTACCTCGACGAGTGGTTCGAAACGGAGCCGCTCAAGGCCACCATGTCGGCCAGCGGCATCATCGGCACATTCCTGGGGCCGCGCTCGCCGGGGACGGCCTACGTGCTGCTGCACCATTACATGGGTGAGATCGACGGGGTGTTTCGCGCCTGGGGTTTCCAGAAGGGCGGCACGGGGGGCGTCAGCATGGCAATCGCGCGCGCCGCCGAGAGCTTCGGCGCGGAGATTCGTACCGCGGCGACCGTCACGCACGTCCTCACCCGTAACGGGCGCGCCCTCGGCGTGGCGTTGGATAACGGCGACGAACTCCGCGCTGACCTCGTCATCTCCGGCCTCGACCCGCGCCAGACTTTCCGGCGCTTGGTGGATGAGCGGGAGCTGCCGACCGACTTCCTGGTCGATATCGACCGCTTCAAGTTTAAGGGATCATCGGGCAAGGTAAACCTGGCGCTCGACGGGCTGCCGGATTTCACCTGTCTTCCCGGCGTGGGGCCGCACCTACGCGGCGCGATCTCCATCAGCCCGACGGTCGAGTACCTGGAGCGGGCCTACGACGATGCCAAGTACGGCCACTTCTCGCGCAGGCCGTACCTGGATGTGATCATCCCCTCGATGATCGACCCGCACATGGCCCCCCCCGGCAAACACGTCATGTCGATCTTTGTCCAGTACGCGCCGTATGCCATCGAAGGTGGCTGGGATGACGCAAAGCGCGAGGCATTCGGCGATACGGTCATAGATACCCTGGCGGAGTACGCGCCCAACCTCAAGAGCCTCATCCTGCACCGGCAGGTGCTCACGCCGTGGGACATGGAGCAGAAGTTCGGCCTCAGCGAGGGGAACATCTTCCAGGGCGAGCTATCGTTATCGCAGTTGTTCTTCTTCCGCCCCTCGCCGAAGTGGGCCAACTACCGCACGCCGATCCAGGGCCTGTGGCAGTGCGGGTCGGGCACGCACCCCGGCGGCGGGATCAGTGGCGCGTCGGGGCGGCTGTGCGCGCTGGAAATCCTGGGACAGAGCTAGTCAACCCATCCTCAATGACGAAACCATATGACGAAACCATATGACGCGATTGTGATCGGTGCAGGCAGCAATGGGCTGGTGACCGCCGCCTATCTCGCCAGAGCAGGGTGGAAGGTGCTCGTTGTGGAGCGCCGTAATGTCCTCGGTGGTGTGGGCGCGGTGGAGGAGTTCGCGCCTGGCTTCCGCGCTGATGCGGCCCTAGGCATGGTCTGGATTCCCCGCCCGGTGATCGACGATCTGAAGCTGCGCCAGCACGGGCTGGGGATCGCTGCCAGCAACCCGACCGTCTTTGCACCCTTGCTAGGCGGCGATCACCTACTGCTGTGGCAGGAGGTCGGCCAGAGCGCCGAGGCCATTCGTCGCTTCTCCACCCGCGACGCGGATCGCTGGCCCGCGTTCTGTGCCTTCGTCCGCAAGGTGGCGGCGCTGCTCGAGGCGGCCTACCTGACTACCCCACCCAATGGCCTGAATCCCTCCCTCGGCGAGATGCCGGCGCTGGCTGACCTTGCTCTCCGCTTACGGCGCATGGGCGACCGCGACATGATGGAGACGCTGAGAATCCTGCCGATGAGCGCCCAAGAGTTTCTGGACGACTGGTTCGAGTCGGACGCGCTCAAGGGGACATTGGGTATGGACGCGGTAAGGAATCTCCGGCAGGGGCCGCGCTCGGCAGGGACGACCTTCAACTTCCTGCATCACCAGGTTGGCAACCCGGAGGGCCGTTTCCGCGCGCTGATCCGCACAGGCCGCCCCCTGCCCGACGTGCTGGCCGACGCCGCCCGCGCATTCGGGGCGGAGATTCGCGCCGGGGCAGGCGTCGTGCAGATTGTCATCCGCGATGGGCAGGCGGTCGGCGTGGTGTTGGAGGATGGCGAGGAGGTCGCCGCGCGGAGGATTGTCTCCAGCGCCGACCCCGCACACACCTTCCTGAGGTTGGTCGATCCACTGGAGCTATCTCCGGACTTCATCGGCAAGGTGCGGAACATCAAGTTCCGGGGAGCGACGGCGGTGGTGCACCTGGCGCTCGGCGAGCGGCCCGACTTCCCCGCCCTGCCCGGCGATGGCCCGCATCTGCGTGGCACGATCTCGATCAGCCCCGACCTCACCTACCTGGAACGTGCTTATGACGCTGCCAAGTACGGCGAGATGTCCGAGCAGCCCGCGCTTGAGATCACCATCCCCTCGTTAAGCGATCCGGCGGTTGCGCCGCAGGGGAAACACGTCATGGCGATCCGCGCCCAGTTTGCGCCCTACCACCTCAGAGACGGATCGTGGGACGGCGCGAAGCGCGAAGAGTTGCTCGACGCCGTCCTTGACATACTGGATGATGTCGCGCCCAACGTCCGGGGTGCGATCCTCGGCCAGCGCGTTATCACGCCGTTGGACTTCGAGCAGAGTTACGGCCTGACCGAAGGCAGTCTGAATCACGGCGAGATGATGCTCGACCAACTTTACCTGATGCGCCCCGTGCCGGGATGGGCGCAATACCGCACGCCCATCGACGGCCTGTACCTGTGTGGCGCGGGGGCGCACCCTGGCGGCGGCGTCATTGGTGCGCCCGCCTACAACGCCGCGCGGGAGATCGTCAGGGGTGGGCGTGGGTAGAAGCTACACAGCTCAGAATAGAGCCACGAAGAACGCACAGAACGCAAGGGGGAACGCTTGTTGAATCTTTGCATTCTTCGCGGTTAGAGATCGCCGCTCAGGGAGGCATCACTTATGGCCCCAACCGACGAAACCCGCCGCCATCGCAGACACGGAACCGGCGCCCCCGCATCACCCCGCGCACAGGAACCCGACTGGCTCGCGCCGATGCCGCTCGACCCGCCACCCTCCGATCCGGCAGCCTGGGTGCGACCCCGCCTCAGCTTGATGTCGCCGGAGCAGATTCAGCAGGTACACGAAGGCTCGCTCCAGATTCTTGCCAGGACGGGGGTGCGGGTCGATTCAAAGCGGGCGCTGGACGTGTTCGCCCGCCAAGGTAGGGGCGGCGTTCGGATTGACGGAGACCGCGTTTACTTCGAACGCGAGGTCGTGGAATGGGCGATCCAGGTGTCGCCGCCCACCATCGACGTGTACGACCGCCGGCGTGAGAAGGCTTTCACCCTCGGCGACGGGCAGACCCGCTTCGGCGCAGGGGTGACTAATCTCTACTATCAGGACCCGCTGACGGATCGGGTCGTGCCCTTCGCCCGTCAGCACATGGCGCTGGGGGTGAGGCTGGTCAGCGCGCTGCCCAACTTCGATGCGATCTCCACGCTGGGCATCCTGCGCGACCTCGATCCAAAGGTGGCCGACCTGTACGCGGTGTTGGAGATGGTGAGCAACACCACCAAGCCGCTGATCCTGCTCATCTCAGACGAATATCTATTTCCCGCTGTGCTCGAGATGCTGGAGGACCTACATGGCGATATCGGGTCGAGGCCGTTCACCATTCCCTATCTGAACCCGGTCACGCCGCTGGTGCTCAACGAGGGCACGGCAGAAAAAGCGCTCGATGCGATTGAGCGCGGCCTGCCTTTCATCTACTCGAACTACGGCATGGCCGGGGCCTCGACGCCCATCACCTGCGCGGGGGCGCTGACCCTGCTCAACGCCGAGCTGATGGTCGGGCTGGTGCTCAGCCAGTTGGCGAAGGAAGGCACGCCGATCATCCTGGGCAGCCTGCCGACTTTCTTTGACATGAAGACGATGGTGGATTTTCTCGACCCGCAATCCTATCTGATGAACCTGTGCTGCGCGGAGATGATGGCCCACTACCGCATCCCGCACGCGGGCACGTCGGGTAGCGGTGAGGGCTGGGGCCTCGATCCGCTTGCGGTGGGCAACATCTGGCTGAACCAGCTCACCGCCCTGTTGGGGAAGGCGGGGCTGGCCCCCTTCGTCGGCAGCACGCTCAATTCAAAGGCCTATTCACCGTCCAGCACTGTTCTGGCCGATGACGTGATCGGGCGGGCACGGCTGTTCGCCAACGGCTTCACGCTTGACCAGACCACCCTCGGTGTCGAGGAAATAGTCGAGGTCATGGCAGCGGATGGTCATTTCCTGACTACGGCCACGACCATCCGCCGCTACCTGAATGCCTACTACAACCGCATGTTCCCACACTACAGCCTGGAGAAGTGGGAGGAGCTGGGCCACCCTGATGCGAACCAACTCGTCCGCGAGCGAGCACGTGACCTACTGGCTGAGGCACAACCCCCTCCCGATCATGACGACCTGCTCGCGCGCGGCGAGGCGTTCATCAGGCGGCTTGCCTGATCGCACAGGAAAAGATCGCAGCAGGGCTACTGTCCCCGGCGGGCAAGATTAAGCGTCAGCAGCCCACCGTCGCCAGAGCCAGCACCGCTGTGGTGATCCAGACGATCATGTTTAGCACGGGCGAAAGAGAGGGATTCTGTCCCCGCGATTCCATGGCTCCTCCTGAAAGCGTTCGGTGGTCAGCGCTATGCGTCGTTCATCAGGCTGGTATGCCTGCGATCCGTTCGTAACCAGCCATGCCAGCGGCGGGGGTAGTTTGACACAGATGGGAAGATTTGGGAATCTCACCATGTCGGCGGGTTGGCGCGGCGCAGATCATCGAGCACAGCAACCAGCTCGGCAGGGAGGGGGGCGAGGAAGATAAGCCGTTTGCCTGTTGAGGGGGAGTCGACCTGAAGTTCGGCGGCGTGCAGGAAGATGCGGTTGGGCAGCGGGATGCCTGGCTTGCGGCGGCCATACACCCTATCCCCTACTACTGGATGGCCCAGCCAGGCCAAATGCACCCGAATCTGGTGCGTGCGCCCAGTGAGCGGTTCTACATCCAGCAGGCTGTGCGCAGCGAACATCTCCGCCACGGCGTAGTGGGTGATTGCCGGGCGCCCTTGGGGAATCACCGCCATCCGCTTGCGCTGCCTCGGGTCGCGGCCAATCGGGGCGTCAATCACACCCCGGCTGCTTTCGGGGATGCCCTCAACCAAGGCCACATATCGTTTGGTCACTGTGCGCGCCTTGAACTGCGCCTGAAGCGCCTTGAGGGCGGCAGGGGTTTTGCCCATCACCAGCACGCCGGAGGTATCCTTGTCCAGCCGGTGCACCACCCCGGCGCGTTCCTCCCCGCTGACGCGGCGCATCTCTGGCCAGCGGGCCAGTGCTGCGTTGACCAGCGTCCCGCGCTCGCTGCCGTGCGCCGGGTGGACGACCATCCCGGCGGGCTTGTGGATGGCTACCAGGTCTGCATCCTCGTAGATCACGTCGAGAGGGATCGGCTCAGCCGGGATGGTGCGATCTCGCGGTGGGGGCAGGTTTACGCTGATCGTCTCACCTACCGAAAGGCGATAGGAGGGCCTGACTGTGGCCCCGCCAACGCGAATCTCGCCCGCTTTGATCAGGCGCTGCACCTCTGTCCGGCTCAGCGAGGGAAGGGCGTCGGCGACGAACCTGTCAAGCCGCTGGTTGTCAACGTTGACAGCAAGTTCAAGCATCATGGGTAGTGATAGTCAAGATTCGTCGCTCTATCGGCGTGCTGATCGTGAAAGCTCAACTTTGGCCACTGCTACGAAGGCTGGAACAGGGCAACCCTGTCCCGTGCGTGTGATCCAGGTGGTGGCAGGGATATTATCGCATATCCAGCTTCTGAGCAGCAGCCGCGACGCCTAACACATCTTCCGCACATCCCACCATACGGAGCACGAAACGCGCATAAGCCTGCGCAACCTCTTCCGGCGACAAGGGGCCGCCTATCTGATACCAGATATCCACCGACGTGCACATCGTGAGGATAGAGATGCTGGCCAGTTTAACATCCGATTCCGTGAAAATGCCTCTATCGACACCTTCGCGGAGCAATTCCCTCAGGATTGCCTCATACTCATCACGCAGGGCCACCACCTGAGGACGGCTCTGCTCACTCAAGCCCCTGAGTTCATTATCAACCACGGCTGCCTCGGGGGCGTGCTCGATGTGGAATCGAATGTGCTCCCTGACGAAGGTGGACAGCCGGGTGGCCGGATCAGGTGGGCTTTCTGCCAGCGCTGCCTCAACCTGCTCTCTCAGGGCCGTCAGGGTGTTCACCATCACGTGATACAGCAGGGCCTCTTTGGTAGGGAAATAGTTGTAAATGCTGGGGGCGCGGATGCCCGCCTGCTTGGCAATACCGCGCATGGTGGCTGCGTGATAGCCGCGTTGGTAAAAGATTCGCACAGCGGCAGCGCAGACCTGCCCCATGGTGTTACTGCCCCAGAGACTGGCCTTTTGCATCCAGTTTTCCCTCTCTTTCCACCAATCGATCTTGACATTTCGGCCCTTTGGGCACTATTATAGGGTAAACTAACGAACGTTAGTTTGTCAACTGCCTTATCATCTCATGCCTGGGTGGTGCTTGCTGCCAGATCGGGGCAGCTCAGCGATGACCACATTGTATCGGACAAGGAACATGGATATCCCACACCTGACACAGCGCGTGCTCGAAGGTGAGCGGCGCGCCCTGGCGAGGGTGATCAGCCTGGTGGAGAGCGGGCGTGATAGCGCTGCGGAAGTGCTGGCGTCGCTCTTTCCGTACACCGGCCATGCGCACCGCGTGGGTGTGGCCGGGTCTTCGGGCAGCGGTAAGAGCACGCTGGTCAACGCTCTGGCAAAGGCCATGCGTCGGCGTGGCCTGACGGTCGGCATTGCTGCTGTGGACCCCACCAGCCCCTTCACCGGGGGTGCGATCCTGGGCGACCGGATTCGGATGCAAGACCTGGCTGGCGACCCCGGCATCTTCATTCGCAGTATGGCCACGCGCGGCAGCCTGGGCGGCCTGGCCCGCGCCACCTCAGACGTGGTCGGGATGCTTGATGCGGCGGGCTTTGACGTGGTCTTGATTGAGACGGTGGGAGTCGGCCAGTCCGAGGTGGACATTGCCAGGGCGGCGCATACGACCATTGTGATTGAAGCGCCAGGTCTGGGCGATGACATCCAGGCCATCAAGGCAGGCATCCTCGAAGTGGCCGACATCCTGGTGGTCAACAAGGCCGATCACCCGCACGCGGACAACACTTGGCGCGCCCTACGGGCCATGCTGGACCTGAGCGCGTCGCGACCGCCCTTCGCAGGCCATCATGGAGCGCTGGCCGTCTCCGCCAAGGCCGCTCGTGAGCGCTCCGATGTGTCTGCTGACGAGAAGTGGGCGGTCCGTGTGTTAAAGACCGTCGCCACCACAGGAGAGGGGATCGAGGAATTGTTGGATGCCATCCAAGCCCATCGTGCCTTTCTGGTTACCAGCGGCACGCTGGCCAGTCGCGTGCGCGCGCAGGTGGCCGCTGACCTGGAGGCCCGTCTGCACGAAGCACTATTGGCCTACTTGGTGGACGGCGTGGGTTCCGATGAAATCGAACAGGCAATTGAGCAGGTCTTCACTCGCCAGGTGGACCCTTACACTGCCGCCGCAGGATTAATCCGGCGTGTGCTGGGCACGATGCAGGGCTAAACGTTCTCACATGCTTGTTGCAAGGAGAAAAGGCGTATGTCGGAGAGGGCCAAAGCAGGGCTGGATGGAAAAACGACCCAGGATGGGCGTCAACGTTGGAAGGACGGGGCACTGGCCGACAGCCTGAGCCGCTACTCTCGCCGTAGGGAAACGTTCCAGACCATCTCGGGCCTCCCTATCGCCGACATCTATACGCCAGAAGACGTAGCCGAGGTTGATTTCGAAAGGGATATTGGCTACCCCGGCGAATATCCCTTCACGCGGGGCGTACATGCCACGATGTATCGAGGCCGCCTCTGGACCATCCGGCAGGTGGCTGGTTTCGGCACGGCGGAGGACACCAATCGGCGCTACAAGTATCTGCTGGCGCACGGCGAAACTGGCCTCTCGACTGATTTCGACCTGCCCACTCTGCTCGGACGCGACTCCGACCACCCATTCGCCCGCGCGGAGGTTGGCAAGATCGGCGTCGCCATTGACACCCTGCGCGATGCGGAAATCCTCTGGGATGGCATCCCCCTTGACGAGATCAGCGCCTCCATGACCATCACTGCTCCCGCGGCGGTGCTTATCGCCATGTATGAAGCGGTCGCTGCACGCCAAGGCGTTACTGGCTCGCAGATCACCGGTACGGCCCAGAACGACATCCTGAAGGAGTACACGGCCCAGAACGAATATATCTTCCCTCCTGAGCCTGCCGTGCAGTTAGTGGTCGACACGATGGAGTACTGTGCCAGGACGATGCCGCGCTTTAATCCGGTCAGCGTTAGTGGCTACCACATTCGGGAGGCGGGAGCAACCGCAGCTCAGGAGCTGGCCTTCACCCTGGCGGCAGGTTTCACCTACGCACGTGAGGCCGTCAGGCGCGGCCTTGACATCGACTTCGTCGCCCCCCGCATCTCTTTCTTCTTCGATCTCCATATCGACTTCTTCGAGGAGATCGCCAAGCTGAGGGCGGCGCGCCGCATGTGGGCACGCATGATGCGCGAAAAGCTGGCCGCACGCGACCCGCGCTCGTGGAAGCTACGCACACACTGCCAGACAGCGGGTGTTTCGCTCACCGCTCAGCAAATTGAGAACAACATTGTCCGCACCACCATCGAGGCGATGGCCGGAGTGCTGGGCGGCACACAGTCTCTTCACACTAACTCGATGGACGAAGCCTACCAGATTCCCTCCGAGAAGGCGATCAAGATCGCCGTCCGCACCCAGCAGATCATCGCCGCCGAATCCGGCCTTGCCGACGTGGTTGACCCCCTCGCGGGTTCGTATTACGTCGAATCGCTGACCAACCGACTCGAAGAGGAAGCCTGGGACCTCCTGCGACAGATCGAGGATGTGGGCGGCATGATCCGCGCAGTGGACATCGGGTGGGTTCAGCGGCAGATCGCAGATAGTTCCTACACCTTCCAACGCCAGGTTGAGTCGGGGGAGCGGGCCATTATTGGTGTCAATGAGTACGTCGAGGAAGAATCGGGCGAGCTGTCGCCGGACCTGTTCTTCCAGGTAGACCCGGAGGTGACCGAGCGCCAGATCGCCCGTCTGAACCAGGTGCGTGCTCAACGCGACGACCGTGCCGTTAGAAGTGCCCTATCGGAAGTGCGCCACGCTGCCGCGAACGGGCGGAACGTCATGCCGGCCATCTCCGAAGCGGTGCGGGCCTATGCTTCCATCGGCGAAATCTGTGATGTCCTGCGCGAGGTGTTTGGCGAATACCGCGCTCCCGCCATCTACTAACTTCACTCCGGAGGCAGAATATATGAATAAGATACTGCGCGCTGTGGTTGCTAAGCCCGGAATGGATGGGCATGACCGGGGGGCCAAGATCGTCGCCCGCGCCCTGCGCGACGCTGGTATGGAGGTCATCTATACCGGCATCTTTCAGACCTCCGAAGCTATCGTCGAAACGGTTCTGCAAGAGGACGCCGACATCCTGGGCATCAGCATTCTATCCGGCGCGCACCTGCACTATGCGGAGGAGATCGGCAGGCTGCTGCGCGAATCCGGCCTGGAAGAGGTGCTTTTCCTGCTGGGAGGGACCGTGCCCAAGGAGCATGTGGAGCAGTTGAAGGCCTACGGCGTGGCTGAGGTCTTTGGCCCCGGAACGCATACAGATGAGATTGTCCAGTATATACGTAACTGGGCAGCCGCCCGTGAGAAGGATGGGTAGGGAGACCAGAGGAGAGGAGGCCGCCATGCACGCAGCCGTGCAAACCCTGGGCCATATCGCCCGGCGCAATGCCCGGCACTTCCCCGCCAAGGAAGCGGTGATCGAAGGAGAGGTTCGCCTCACCCATGCCCAACTTAACGAGCGGTCTAACCGCTTGGCACATGCGCTGTGGTCGCGGGGGGTGCGGCCTGGCGACCGTGTCGCATTGTTGGCCCGCAACAACTATCGCTTCGTCGAGATTTACTTCGCACTGCCCAAAATCGGGGCGATTTTTGTCCCTCTCAACTTCTGGGCCAAGGGGCCAGAGCTGGTCTACATGCTCAATCGCTGTGCAGCCAGCGTTCTGATCCTGTCAGGTTCTTACCTGGACGCCCTGGCAGCGATTCAGCCGGATCTGGATACTATCCACGACATCATCGTCTTCGACGGCGATACACCCCCTGGCGCTCTTGCCTACGACGACCTGCTGCAGAGTGGTCACCCCTCCGAGCCGCAAGCCTCCCCTCAGCCTGACGATGATACCCTGATCCTCTTCACCAGCGGCAGCACAGGCCAGCCCAAGGGCGCCACCTACACCCACCGTGGTTTGCTCTATACCGCCAACGCCATGGCCCTGGAATACGGAGTGCGCGAAAGCGATATCACTCTGCACTTTCTCCCCATGTTTTCCTCCAACCTGGAGCACCTCCTGCCCCTAGCCTATGTCGGGGCAACTCACGTCATCATGCCCCGATTCGATCCCGCCCTGGTGTGGCGTACCATTGCCCAGGAACACATCACTCACATTGATGCTGTGCCGACCACCATGCGACTCCTATTGCAAGATTCCAGCCTGAACACCTACGATCACAGCACTCTGCGGCTGGTCACCTATGCCTCCGAGCCGATGCCACCGGCCACGATCATGCAGTGGCTACAAAGCCTGCCGCACACCGAGGCTGTCCAGTTTTATGGCATGATCGAGTTCCTGTGTATCACGGCGCAGCAACCCTGGGCGCAACTGGGCAAGATCGGGACAGTGGGGCGCCCTCATATTGGCACCGATGTGCGCCTGCTGAACGAAGATGGTGAAGAGGTGCCTTCAGGCGAGATCGGGGAAGTGGTCGCTCGAAGCCCTTGCGCCATGCGGGGCTACTGGGACGACCCCCAGGCGACTATTGAGGCTATGCCGGAAGGCTGGATTCGGACCGGGGACCTGGGGCGCTTCGATGAGGATGGCTTCCTGGCACTGGTGGGACGTAAGAAAGATATTATCAAGAGTGCGGGAATGGGCGTCTCGGCTTCCGAGGTGGAGAGTGCCATCTACGAACACCCGGCCATCGCAGAGGCAGCCGTGTTCGGCGTGCCTGACGAAGAGTATGGGGAGGCCGTCCAAGCTGTTGTAGCCCTCAAGACAGGCGCTGTGCTCAGTGAGGAAGAACTGATGCGCTTCTGCGCCGAGCGCCTGGCCGGATACAAGCGGCCTCGCAACGTTGTCATTATGGAGACGCTGCCCAAGACCGGCATCGGGAAGATTGCCAAGAAGGTACTACAAGATGAGTTTCGACACCGAACCAAAGCCTGAAACGGGGATTCATTCCCTGCTGCGCGTGCGTATGTCCGAACACGATGTCCACTATGGCGGCGGACTGGTGGACGGGGCCCGCGTGTTGGCCCTCTTCGGCGACGCGGTGACCGAGCTGATGATCCGCCATGATGGCGATGAGGGGCTTTTCCGCGCCTACGAGAGTATCGAGTTTCTGGCCCCCATCCACGCAGGGGACTACCTCGAAATCCGTGCTGAACTTCTGGAGGTTGGTCATACTTCTCGCAAAGTCCGCTGTACGGCTCACAAGGTCATTCAACCGGCCTACCACATCAATGGCTCCGCTGCTGAGGTTCTGCAGAAACCCGTCTTAGTCGCAACTGCCGTCGGCACAGCCGTGGTGTTGCCCGATAGGCAACGTTACCGCCGGGAATCAACTCAGTGAGTGGAGGATTATAGAGACCAGGGGCGAGAATATGGCGCGTCCTCTCGCCCCCTGGGAAAACCGGCTTCAAGGGGTTCTGATGACCACCATCTGGAGATTCGTCATCTCCTCGATGGCGTACTTCAGCCCCTCACGGCCCAACCCGCTGCGCCGGACCCCGCCGTAGGGCATGTGATCCGCGCGGAACGTTGGCGTGTCATTGACGATCACCCCACCGAAGCTCAGCCGCTTGATCGCCTTGAACACCCGATCTACATCCTGGGTGAACACCGCCGCTTGCAGCCCGTACTCCGTATCGTTGGCAGCGTGGAGGGCATCCTCAAAGTCGTCGTAGGGGATAATGCTGGCGATAGGCGCAAAGGCCTCCTCGGCCACCACCTTCATCTGCGGCGTGACCCCGGTCAGCACGGTTGGCCAGTAGACCGGCCCCTCGCGCCGTCCGCCGGTCAGCACCGTTGCGCCGCCCTGCCGTGCCTCGCTGACCCAGCCCTCGATCCGCACCGCCTCCCCCTGGTCGATCATCGGCCCCACATCCACCCGCTCGTCGAGTGGGTCGCCGACGACCATGCTCTCCGCTGCCTGAACGAATTTCTCCGCGAATGGCTCCATGATCGCCTGCTGGCCATAAATACGCTGCACCGACAGGCATACCTGCCCGGAGTTGTAGTACGCGCCGACCGCCGCCTTTTTGGCCACCAGGTCGAGGTCGGCGTCGGGCGCGACGATGACAGGGGAGGTGTTGCCAAGCTCCAGCGTGACTTTCTTGATCCCTGCCACGCTGGTAATGTGCTCGCCGATGGGCGGGCTGCCGGTGAAGGTGATCTTATCCACCCGCTTATCGGTGATCAGCCACTCGCCCGTTGTGCGCCCCGGCCCGACGATCAGGTTGATCGCCCCATCGGGCACGCCAACCTCCATGAGTATCTGGCACAGCAGCACGGCGGTCAGGGGGGTGGTGCTGGCGGGCTTCAGCACCACTGCGTTTCCCGCTGCCAGCGCAGGCGCAACCTTGTGAGCGACCAGATTTAGCGGGAAGTTGAAGGGCGAGATCGCCGCCACCACCCCCACCGGCTTGCGGATAGTGAAGCCAAAATACCCTTCACCTGAGGGCACAGCGTCCAGTGGGATCGTCTCGCCATAGATGCGCTTGGCCTCCTCGCCAGCAATGGTGAACGTGCCGACCGCCCGGTCAACCTCGATACGGGCGTACTTCAGTGCCTTGCCTGCCTCGGCGGCGATGGTGCGGGCGATCTCCTCCTTGCGCTCGCGGATCGCCTGCGCCGTGCGGAGCAGCAAATCGGCGCGCTTGTGGGCAGGTAGGTCGGCCATGATCGGCGCGGCCCGCTGCGCGGCGGTAATGGCCGCATCTACATCCTCCTGGCGGGCCGTCGGCAGTATGCCGATGGTCTCGCCGGTGTACTTGTTGGTCACAACAAGCGGTTCGCCACCGCTCACCCACTGCCCGCCGATCAGCAGTTTCGCGTCCATGAAGTTGGTTGTTGCAGCCATTGAATGCCTCCTTGCATGAACCCGTCGAGGGTAGCTTAGCTATCTGCCGCCAGCCATCTGCGCCGTGCCGACCTTCTCCACCGCGCGGGCGAACACGTCCACGGCGTGATCAATCTGGTCGCGGGTCACCACCAGCGGCGGGATCCAGCGGATGATGTGCGAATGCACGCCGCAGTTCAGCAGGATGAGCTTCTCGTCCAGGCACGCCTTCTGCACTGCTGATACCAACCCCTTGCCATGATCGCTCGCGCCGGGCACGCTGAATTCAGTGGCAACCATCATGCCCAACCCGCGTACGTCGCCGATGACGGGCTGCTCGCGCTGAACAGCTCGCAGTCGCTCCATCAGGTGCTCACCCAGGCGGGCGGCGTTGTCAACCAGCCCCTCTTCGCGCAGCACCCGGATCGTGGCCACTGCTGCTGCGCAGGCGATAGCGTTGCCGCCATACGTCCCGCCGTGCGATCCCGGCTCCCAGCGGGCCATCAGTTCGCGCCGCGCGACGATCCCGCTTAGCGGCAGCCCGGAGGCCAGTCCCTTCGCCATAATCAGGATGTCGGGCACGACCGCAAAGTGCTCCACAGCGAAGAACCGCCCTGTCCTCCCAAACCCGGACTGGATTTCGTCGGCGATCAGCAGCAGATCGTATTCATCGCACAGTTCACGCAGGCCGCGCATGAAGCGGGCCGGCGGCACGACGTACCCACCTTCGCCCAGCACCGGCTCGATTAACACGGCGGCGGTCTCCGCTGGGGAGGTCTGCATAGCAAGTAAGTTACGAATCTCGCGCAGGCAGAAGTCGGTCGTGTCGTCGTCGCTCCAGCCGTAGTAGTAGCTATACGGGTATGGCGCGACGAATACCCCCGGCATCAGCGGCCCGAAGCGCGCCCGGTAGATCGTCTTGGAAGTCGTCAACGACATCGTGCCAACCGTCCGCCCATGGAACGATCCCTGGAACACGATCACATTCGGCTTGCCAGTTGCCTGACGGGCCAGTTTCACTGCGGCCTCGACCGCCTCCGCGCCGCTGTTGGAAAAGAAGAAAGTATCCAGCGCTTGCGGCACGACGGTCCGCAGCTCCTGCACCAGTTCCAGCATCGGCGGGTGGTAGATGATGTTAGCCTGTCCGTGCAACAGGCGGCCTGCCTGCTCACGGATCGCCTCAACGACCTTGGGGTGACAATGCCCGGTGTTGGTCACGCCGATGCCGCTGGTAAAGTCGAGGTATGCCTGACCACTGGCATCGTACAGGAGCGCCCCTTCGGCGTGGGTGACGACCAGTTCGGTCAGATGAGTCCATACAGGCGAGAGATACGTTTTGGCATCGTCCATGAGAAAATCCCCCTGCGGAGAGCCGGATCAACAGACGTGTGCCGCTCTGAGCGACCTGCCCAACTATAACATACACCTCTTGCTAGGTGGAAATGAGCGGCGAGGCTAATTTCTACTTTTCTGACCGTTTGCATATAATTCTCCGCACGCTGCCACAGTAGAGGCTGGCTGAGAAGAATGGCCCATCAGAGGTTGCATAGGTTGCATCACGGTAGAAAGCGCCTTGGTCATTCAGCCAAGCCAGTTGCGAGGGTCGGGTCCAGCACGGAGTCAATAATCACCACTATCCCAGAGGAGGGGATACCCTATGAAGAGGTACCTGGTATGGGCCGTTATCGCCGCGATGGTAATGTTGATGGCTGCCTGTGTCGGCCCGCCTGAGCCAGTCGGCGGCGCGGTTCCCATTGGGGGCGGTACAGGCGGTGGAGAAGCTGCTGGGGGTCCTGTGCCCGCCGACCGGATGAAGACAGAGATCGGTGAGGGCGAAGGTGCGCTGTCCATCATCGCCTGGGCCGGATACATCGAGCGCGGCGAGTCCGACCCGACCATCGACTGGGTGACGCAGTTCGAGGCGGAAACCGGCTGCAGGGTCGAGGTTAAGGTAGCAGCCACATCAGATGAGATGGTAACCTTGATGAACCAGGGTGGCTACGATCTGGTGACGGCCTCCGGCGATGCCAGCCTACGCCTGATCTACGGGGGTGTTGTGCAGCCAGTCAACATTGATCTCATCCCCAGCTATCGCACCAACGTGGATGCGCGCCTGCAAGATGCCGCGTGGCACACAGTGGACGGTGTCCACTACGGCGTGCCGTACCAGTGGGGGCCGAACGTCCTAATGTACAACACGGAGGCTTTTGGCGACACCGCGCCCAATAGCTGGAACGTCGTCTTCGAAGAAATGACCTTGGCTGATGGTCAGTCGAACCGAGGGCGCGTGCAGGCGTACGATGGCCCAATCTATGTTGCCGATGCTGCGCTGTATCTGAAGTCTGCCCGCCCCGAGTTGAACATCACCGATCCCTATGAGCTGGATAGGGAGCAGTTCGACGCAACCATCGACCTGCTGCGCCAGCAGCGCACCCTGGTGGCCCGCTATTGGCATGACGCCATCGCCCAGGTAGATGACTTTACCAATGAGGGTATGGTTGCCTCATCTTCGTGGCCGTATCAGGTGAACCTGCTTCAGGCTGATGGTCAGCCTATTGACAGTGTGATTCCGGTCGAGGGAGCAACCGGCTGGGCTGACACGACCATGATGCATGTGAATGCGGCTCATCCCAACTGTGCCTATCTGTGGCTGGAACACTCCATCGATCCCAAGGTGCAAGGTGACGTAGCCTATTGGTTCGGCTCGGTTCCAGCGGTTCCCGCTGCCTGCACCGGTAATGAGATGCTCGGGGACGAGGGCTGTACACTGAACGGATTTGACTTCTTTGACCAGATTTACTTCTGGAAGACTCCCATCGCCGACTGCGGAGATGAGCGTGGCGAGGTATGCGTACCTTACGATGAGTGGGTGAGCAGCTACATCGCCGTCATCGGCGGGGAGTAGTACAAAGGGCGGGGGGCAACCTCCCAAGCCCACATCCTGTCTGTGGCATGCGTTGATGCTGTGAGACCCACGCAAGGCCCGACCTGCCGCACGGGTGGGCCGGGCCTCTTCACTCTGGCGGGGCGGTATGGTAGCCATGTGGGAGACAGGCTGCGTCCGCCGCGCGGAGATTCCTATGTAACCTGTTGATTCAAACTTGTACTCGGAGTCCCATTCACGTGAATACCCAACCCGTGCCGGCAGTCCGGTTATCCGGAGTTAGCCGCCACTTCGGCGAGGTCCGGGCGGTGGACAACATCAACCTGGACATTTACGATGGTGAGTTCTTTACCATGCTAGGTCCGTCGGGGTCGGGCAAGACAACCAGCTTGCGCCTCATCGCCGGGTTCGACCAGCCCACCTCCGGCAGCATCCAGCTTTTTGGGCAGGAGGTCGCTGGCCTTCCGCCATTTGAACGCGACGTGGCTACTGTTTTCCAGGACTACGCTCTGTTCCCGCACATGTCGGTTGGCGATAACATTGGCTACGGTCTGATGATCCGCAAAGTGCCAAGAGCCGAGCGGGAGAAGCGGGTGGAGGAAATGCTGGAGCTGGTGCGCCTGCCCGGCCTGGCCAAGCGCCGACCCTCGCAGCTTTCAGGGGGGCAGCGACAGCGTGTCGCGCTGGCCCGCGCCCTGATCACCCACCCGCGCGTGCTGCTGCTCGACGAGCCGTTGGGCGCGCTAGACCTCAAGTTGCGCCAGCAGATGCAGACCGAACTGAAGGCGATCCAGGCCAAGGTTGGCATTACCTTCATCTATGTGACGCACGATCAAGAAGAGGCGCTCACGATGTCCGACCGGGTGGCCGTGTTCAACCTCGGCCATATCGAGCAGGTGGGCACTCCTGCCGAAATCTACGAGCATCCGGCCACCGAATTCGTGGCAGGCTTCGTGGGCATCTCGAACTTAGTCAGTGGGGCGCTGGCCCAGGCGATCACCGGCTCGGCACAGACGTTCTCCATCCGGCCTGAGAAGATCCGCCTCGGTACGCTCGATGAGGTCGTCAGCCCCAACGAGTGGGCTGCCGACGGGACGATCTGCGATGTATCCTACATCGGGATGCACACCCGTTACACCGTAGAGCTGGATCACGGTGGCGAGTTGACCGTCGTGGAGCAGAACCTCCACACCACCTCGAACGATGCACTGGCGGCGACAGGCCGCCGCGTCAGGCTGATCTGGAGCCGCGAGCACAACCGGGTGATTGGAGGAGCACCATGAGTGCCATCGTGGAGAGCACCCGGCAGCTTCGCATCCCCCTGGGGGTCGCCCTCGGGCTGGTCTTTACCTTCAACGCGCTGGTTGCCATCACCACCAGCGCGACGGTCTTAGCCAGCGGGACATTGCAGCTTCCAGCAAGCCTGCCCATGCTGGGCCTCGCCCTGATCGTCCTGCTAAGCGTTGCCAACTGTGTCTTCGGTGCGGCTACCTGGCGGCTCAGGCAGTGGGGCGTCTACGGCCTCGTGGCGGCTTCGCTGCTGGCGGCGGTGATCGGGCTGACCTTGCGGTTGCCCGCCCCTTACGCGCTGCTGGGGCTGTTGCTGACCCTTCTCGTCATCCTGCTGCTGCCTGCCTCGCTGAAGCGTGGAATCTCGATTGATCTGTACAACCGCCCGACTCTGAGCCTCGCCCTGCTGCTGGCCCCGCCGCTGTTCTGGCTGGGATTGGTATACCTGGGGTCGCTGGCGGCGCTGCTGATCAACAGCTTTTTCTACCTGGATGGCTTCACCGGGCAGATCGTGAGGCGGTTGACGCTCCAGACCTATGCCAAGTTGTTCACGCCCGCCAACCTGGGCATCATTGGGCGCACCGTGGGCATGGCCGCCGCCGTGACCCTCGCCGATGCGATCCTGGCCTTCCCGGTGGCCTACTATATGGCCCGCTATGCGCGGGGCCGGATGCGCGCCTTCATGTACCTGGCGGTGCTGATTCCCCTGTGGTCAAGCTATCTGGTGCGCGTCTACTCGTGGAAGCTCATTCTAGCTCAGGAGGGGATCATTCACTGGTTCCTCACCCAGGTGCGGCTCGATGGCCTGCTGAATGCGCTGTTGCGCCTGCCGGTGATCGGCGGCACGTCACTGTCTGTGTCCCCGATTGGGGTATGGATCGTGTTTGTGTACGTATGGCTGCCCTACATGATCCTGCCCATTGCAGCCGCGCTGGAGCGCGTGCCGCAGTCGGTGCTCGAAGCATCCAGCGACCTCGGCGCGCGCCCGGCCACCACCTTCTGGCGGATCACCCTACCGCTGGCGTTTCCTGGCGTGGTGGCTGGGTCGATCTTCAGCTTCTCGCTGACCTTGGGGGATTTCATCATCCCGAACACGCTCGGCAATTCGAGCTTCTTCCTGGGGCAAGCGGTGCTCTCGCACCAGGGCACGTCCGGCAACCTGCCACTGGCGGCGGCGTTCACCGTCGTCCCCATCGTGGTGATGTTCTTCTATTTGATGGGCGCAAAACGATTGGGGGCCTTCGATGCACTCTAGCAACCCTGAGCGTGCCCCGCTAGGGCTGAAAGTGGCAGTAGTAGGGGTGCTGCTGTTTCTGCATCTCCCGGCGGCGATCATTCTGCTGTACGCCTTCAGCGCCGACGAGCAGACGTTTACCTTCCCCCCACCTGGCTTGACCGGGCAGTGGTTCGTGGCGGCGCTGGCACGTTCCGACCTGTGGAATGCGTTCTGGCTATCTGTCCGCGTGGCGCTGATGGCGACCTTGCTAGCCCTGGTGCTGGGGACACTGGCGGCGACCGCTGTTCATCGCAGCCAGTTCTTTGGCCGGGAGGCGATCTCGCTATTGCTGATCCTGCCCATTGCGTTGCCGGGCATCGTGACCGGCATCGCGCTACGCTCGGCGATGGGCCTGAGCGGGGTTCCGTTCAGCTTCTGGACGGTGGTGGTGGGCCACGCGACATTCTGCGTGGTTGTGGTATACAATAACGTCATCGCCCGCTACCGGCGCATGGCACGTTCGCAGATAGAGGCATCCATGGACCTAGGCGCGTCCACGTTTGAGACGTTCCGCTACGTGGTGCTGCCCCATATCGCCACGGCGCTGCTGGCGGGGGGGATGCTATCCTTTGCCCTCTCGTTCGATGAGGTGATCGTCACCACCTTCACCGCGGGCCAGCAGATGACGCTGCCGATCTGGATCTTCACACAGTTGACGCGCCCGCGCAACCGCCCCCTGACCAACGTGGTGGCGGTGTTCGTGCTGGCGGTGACGTTCATCCCAATCCTGCTGGCCCACCGGCTGACACAGGGCAGCGAGGGGGAAAGCTGATCGTGCCTCCAGGTTTCATCACTGGTTTACCACCCGGCTGAGTCTCCTTACCTGAGAGGGGCTTGATGGACACACTGAGCTACTGGGCGGATACCTGCCCGCGAGAAACCTCCTACCACAATAACCCATTGCCTGAGACAGTGGACGTGGCCGTCGTTGGCGGCGGGTACACGGGCCTCTCGGCGGCGCTGCACCTGGCAAAGGCGGGCGCGTCGGTGGCGGTGCTGGAACGCGCGATCCTCGGCTGGGGCGCGAGCAGCCGTAACGGCGGGATGTTGCTGCCCGGACTCAAGCACGGCGTAGGGCACTTGATCCAGCGCTATGGCTACGAGGCCGCCCGCAGGATGTTCGCCTGGTCGCTGGAATCGGTCGATTTGGTGAGGCGGCTGATCGCTGACGAGGGGATCGACTGCGACTACCAGGACGTGGGCTACTACTACGCCGCCTGGAAGCCGGGCCACTTGGTGGCCATCGAAGCGGATCATCGGCTGATGGCCGAGCGGTTCGACTATCCCACCACCCTGATCCCCGCCGAGCGCAGCCGCGAGGAAGTCGGCACGGTGCGCTATCACGGCGGGCTGGTTGATGCCTGTGGCGGTGGGCTTCATCCGGCGAAATTGGTGGCTGGGCTGGCCCGCGCCGCCGAACGTGCAGGTGCCAGCCTCCACGAAGGGGCAGAAGTACAGTCGCTCCGGCAAATCAACGCTGGATTCGAGGTTGTCACCGCGCGGGGAACACTGCACGCCAGGGAGGTGATTATCGGCACGAATGGCTACACCGGCTCCCTAATCCCCTGGCTGCGGCGGCGGATCATCCCGCTGGGCAGCTATATCATCGTCACCGAACCGCTCGACCCTGCACTGGCCAACCAATTGATCCCACACCGCCGGATGATCTTCGATAGCAAGAATGTGCTGTACTACTTCCGCATCCTGCCCGACCGTCGAATGCTGTTCGGTGGGCGAGTGAGCTTCACACCGACCACGTCCGAGGTGAGCGGGGCGCGGCTCCGCGCAGGGATGGTCGCGCTGTTCCCCGAACTGACGAATGTGAAGGTCGAATACTCATGGGGTGGCTACTTAGGGCTGGCCTTCGACCTGATGCCGCACGCGGGCCGACAGGATGGGGTCTGGTACGCCGTTGCCTACGCAGGGCATGGCGTCGGCATGGCGACGTGGCTGGGGGCGCGCGTGGCAATGCACCTCAGCGGCCAGGGCGCTGGGCTGCCCTTCTCCGAGATTCCCTTCCCGTCTGCGTTCTTCTATGGCGGTTGGCCCTGGTTCATGCCGCTAGCGGGGGCGTGGTTCCGGTTGCTCGACTGGGTGGGATGAGCAGCTTGCTGAATCAGCAAATTATAGACGATTTGATTGACATTTGGGCAAATGTCGTTTACGCTAAAACGCAGTTCTGGCGCTCAGCGCCGCATTATACAGGGAATGGGCCATCAAACAGTCACTCGATCATATTGACCGGGGCATTATTGCTCTGCTGAATCAGGATGGGCGGATGTCTAGCGCCGAGATCGCTCGGCGGCTGGGTAACATCCCAGCGCGCACTGTTAGTTACCGGATCGAGGGATTGATTGAGCAGGGAATCATCAGCATTCGTGCCATCGTCAATCCTCTGGCGCTGGGTTACGAAGTGCTGGCCGATGTGCTGCTGGAAGTGGAGCCAAGCCGCCTGCGTGAGATCGCGGCCCACCTGGCCCAGTTTGAGCAGATCAGCTACGTTGCCCTCGCCACCGGCGACCATGATATCAGCATCCAAGTGCTTGCCCGCCACAACGACGAGTTGTTTGAGTTCGTTACCGAGGTGCTGGGGAAAATTCCCGGCGTCCGCCGAACCCAGACGCACCTGCTGCCGCTCAAGGTGAAGGACATTGATACATGGCTGCCCCCAACCGCCCCAACTGGCAGCCCAGATAAGCAAGGGTGAGGGAAGCAAAAATGGACATGATCGTACAGGCCCATGAAGCCGCGCGGCAGAGGCAGCGCCAGCAGCAACGTACCCTCCACTTCCTGCTGGCCCCTGCCACCATCTGGCTGCTGGTCTTCTTCATGTTGCCGCTGCTGATCATGCTGGTCATCAGCTTTATGAAGCGCGGCACATACGGGGGGGTCGTGCCGGAGTTCAATCTGGCTAACTACGCCCAATTATTAAACGCGGATTATTTCATCATCTTCCAGCGGACGATGGTGCTGGCGGTTGCCACCACGGTCCTGTGCTTGGTGATCGCCTACCCGATGGCTTACTGGATCGCCCGCCAGCCCCCACGCCTGCGTAGCGTGCTGGTGATGCTGGTCATCATCCCCTTCTGGACGAACTTTCTGGTACGCACTTATGCCTGGATGGTGCTGCTACGCAATGAGGGCGTGATCAATACGCTGCTGCTGAGTCTGGGGCTGATCGATGAGCCGCTGACGATGTTGTTCACTCCCTTCGCCGTGATCGTCGGGCTGGTATACGGCGAGCTACCGTTCATGGTGCTGCCGCTTTACGCCAACCTGGAGAAGTTTGACTACTCGCTGATGGAAGCTGCGCACGATGCGGGGGCTAACAACTTCTGGGCCTTCGTGCGGGTGATGCTACCGCTGACTCTGCCGGGAATCGTGGCGGGCTGCATTCTGGTCTTCATCCCCTCCATCGGCGCCTTCGTCACGCCGGACATCCTGGGAGGGTCCAAGAGCGTCATGATCGGCAACCTGATCGACCGGCAGTTCAAGGCAGCACGCGATTGGCCTTTTGCCTCGACCATCTCCATCACGCTGATGGTGATAGTCTCATTGGCGGTGGCGCTGTACTTCCGCTTGGTGGGGGAAAGTGACCGGACGATATGACTGCGCTGAACCAATCCCAACCTCTGATGGTCGCCTCTCCGGCTCCAGCAGCGCGGGGGCAGGGCGCGAGGCGGAGCCTCGGCCAGTGGCTGATCATCACCGAAGCGGTTCTGGCCTTCCTGTTCATTTACATCCCGATCCTGATCCTGATCGTCTACTCATTCAATGCCTCGCGCTTCAGCAGCAACTGGGAAGGCTTCACCCTGAGCTGGTATCGCAGCCTGCTCCAGGGCGGCGGTGTGTTGGGCCTGGGTGGGGTGGACGAAGCCGCCCAACGGTTCGCCGCGCAGGGCATTCTACACTCGCTCCGCAATAGCCTGATTATCGCCACGATTGCCACCGTTATTGCGACCACGCTGGGCACAATGATCGCGCTGGCGATGCAGCGTTACCGGTTCAAGCTGCGCCAGGTGGTGGACATCATGCTGTATCTGCCCATCATCATCCCCGAGATCACGATGGGCATTTCGCTGGTGATTTTCTTCAACCTGTTGTTCAGGTTATTGAGCCAGGTCTTGGGGATCACGGCAGTGCTGGGCTTCCCGACCATCATCATCTCGCATGTGGCGTTCAATATCTCCTTTGTGGCGGTGGTGGTGCGGGCGCGGCTAGCTGGCATGGACCCGGCCCTCGAAGAGGCTGCCCAGGACGCAGGCGCAAATGATTGGCAAGTCTTCTGGCGCATCGTGTTCCCGCTGATCATGCCCGGCGTGCTAGGCGGAGCGCTGATGGCTTTCACCCTATCGCTGGATGACTTTGTGATCACCTTCTACACGGCGGGCATTGGGTCGACCACGCTGCCGCTATTTGTATACGGCATGATCAAGTTCACAGTTACCCCAGCCATCAATGCCATCTCAACTCTGATGATGATTGGCTCCATGGTGCTGGTCACGTTGTCGCTGGTGCTCCAGCGGCAGCAGTAGGGAACCGCCCGAGAGGTCCGACGACTCACATAGAGTGCGTAGTTCTTTACAACACACAAGAGAGGAGCAAGCGATGAAACGTCTGAGTGTCCTAGTGCTGTCCCTATGCGTGGCCGTGTTGCTGGCGGCCTGTGCCGCTGGGGGAGCGGGAGGAGGTGGTGAGGAGGAGGAGCGCGTCCTCAACATCTACAACTGGTCCACCTACATTGCGCCGGAAATCATCCCGATGTTTGAGGAGCAGTATGACGTTCGGATCAACTACGATATCTTCGCGGACAATGAGGAGTTGCTCGCCAAGATCCAGCCTGGCAACCCCGGCTACGATCTGATCGTGCCCACTGACTATATGGTGGAGATCATGATCGAGCAGGGGCTGCTGATGGAACTGGATAAGAGCCAGATTCCGAACTTTGAGAACCTTGACCCCCAGTTCGTCGATCCGCCCTACGACCCTGGCAATCAGCACTGTATAGCCTACCAGTGGGGCACGCAGGGCCTCGGCTACAACATTGAAGCCGTCGGTCACGAGATCGATAGCTGGGAAGTGATGTTCAACCATGAGTACGCTGGTCGTATCTCCTGGCTGACCGATGCGCGTTCTGTGATCGGCACGGCGCTGATCTACCTGGGATACGATCCGAATACCACCAACCCGGATGAGATCAACGAGGCGCTCCAACTGCTGCTGGATACCAAACCCGATGTGGTCGCCTTTGCGCCAGATACCGGCCAGATTCTTCTGGACTCCGGGGAAGTCGACATCGCCTTTGAGTACAGCGGCGACATCTTCCAGATCATGGAGGAGAACGAGAACGTCCGCTATGTGATCCCCAGAGAAGGCTCGATCATCTGGACGGATAATATGTGCATCCCAGTGGGCGCACCGCATCCCGAGCTGGCTCACCAGTTCATCAACTTCATCCTCGACCCAGAGATCGGTGCGATGCTCTCCAACTATACCGCCTATGGCACGCCGAACGCCGCGTCGCTGCCGATGATCGACGAGGCATATCGCAACGACCCAGCCATCTATCCGCCGGACGACGTGCGAGAGCGCCTGTACTTCATCGAGAGCGTCGGCGAGGCTGACCGACTGTACAACGATGCCTGGACTCGGCTTGGTGTGGGGCAATAGCGCAGGAACGCCGGCGTTGGGGAAAGGCATCCCCTTTCCCCAGCGCTGCCTGCAAGGGAATCGCATCAGAAATCAGCCCAGGAGGATAACTCGGCCAGCATAGGGGCTGAACTGACGGGAAAGCATCCACTGGGATGCCATAACCGGAAGGTTGTTTCCATCATTCTGACATGGCTCATGGAGGAGGGTGCGTAATGAACCGCGCTAAACAGCAGCCCCTGTATGACCGTTCGCGGAAGGTATTCCCACTGGGCGTCACTTCCAACTTCCGTTACTGGGGCGATGACAAAACCCTGGTCGCTAAACGCGCTCAGGGCGCGTACCTGTGGGATGCCGACGATAATCGCTATATTGACTATCGTCTCGGTTTTGGCCCTGCGATCCTGGGACATGGGCCAAAGGAGGTGGACGACCATGTCAATCAAGTCATGCGCGAGGGGATCATTTATGCGCTGATCACCGAGCGCGAGGTGCGCGTCGCGGAGATGATGGTCAAACTGTGCCCGTGCGTGGACATGATCCGGTTTGCTGCGTCGGGTGCGGAAGCCACCATGCACACCCTGCGCGTCGCCCGTGCCTACACGGGCCGCGACAAGATCATCAAGTTCGAGGGGGCGTACCATGGTATGTACGACTATGCCCTGTGGTCAACCTACCCTGCTCCCGATTCGCTCGGCAACCGCCGCAGCCCGATCCCCGTGCAGGCTTCTTCGGGCATTCCAAAAGCGCTGCACGGCCTGACGATCACGCTGCCCTTCAATGATTTTGACCTGCTGGAGCGCACCTTCCGCCAGTCGTGGCACGAAGTGGCGGCGATCATTGTCGAGCCGATGCTGGGCAACTGCGCTTCGATCTCGCCCCAACCTGGCTTCCTGGAGCTGATCCGCCAGCTATGCGACGAATACGGCGTCGTGTTCATCCTGGATGAGGTGAAAACCGGCTTCCGGGTCGCGCCCGGCGGAGCGCAGGAACTGTACAACATCCGGCCCGACCTGGCGACCTATGCCAAGTCCATGGGCGCGGGCTATCCGGTGGCCGCTTTTGGCGGCAAGCGCGAGATCATGGAGATCATCGGTCGCGGCGTTGCTCATGCCGGAACGTATAGCGGCAACTCGGTAGGTGTGGCTGCTGCTGAGAAGACGCTCGAAATCCTCGCCGATGGCACTGTGTTAGCCAGGCTGGCGGAGCGAGGCCGCCAGCTCCAGAAAGGGCTGAGCGATATCCTCGAAGCGCGCGGGCTGCCGTTCTGCTTCCAGGGGCATCCGTCCATGTTTGGCTTTCTGCTGACCGACCGCGAGCCGCGTGAGTACCGCGACTGGGCTGCCAGCGACCATGAGACGTATGAACGCCTGATGTTCGCGCTGATCGAGCGTGGCGTGCTGCCCGATCCAGACTCACGCGAGCCATGGTTCCTCTCAGCAGCACACTCTGAACAGGACATCGCTGAGACCCTGACCGCCTTCGAAGATGCGGTCAAAGAGGTGCTGGGCTAATGAAGTCGATCACCCATCCGATGCCAGGAGCAGGTGTGGCCGGTGACTGCCGGGGTTTGCCTCCGCACCACCCGGATCGGGAAGCTTGAGGGGTGAGGGAGCCGATGATGATTCAAGACACACACTATGCGGTTCAACTCCAGGATGTGACTAAGCGCTTCACTGCGCCCGGCGGCGAGGAGGTGCTGGCCGTCGATCATGTGTGGCTGGATATCCGTAATGGCGAGTTCTTCTCCTTGCTGGGAGCCTCCGGCTGTGGTAAGACCACCACACTGCGCATGATCGCCGGTTTCGAAATGCCCAGTGAGGGGCAAATCCTCATCCAGGGCAAGGCGATGGGGCATACTCCACCCTTCAAGCGCCCGGTGAATACCGTCTTTCAGAACTATGCCCTGTGGCCGCATATGACCGTCTATCAGAACGTCGCCTTCGGGTTGGAAATGAAGAAGGTCCCCCGTGACGAGATACGGCGGCGTGTGGGTGAGGCATTGGCCCTGGTGCAACTGACGGGCTACGATAACCGCAAGCCCAAGCAGCTTTCCGGCGGCCAACAGCAGCGCGTGGCCCTGGCGCGGGCGCTCGTCCAGCAGCCCTCTGTGTTGTTGCTGGACGAGCCGCTTGGTGCGCTCGATCTCAAGCTGCGTAAGGCCATGCAGCTTGAGCTTAAGCATATCCAGCAATATGCCGGGATTACTTTCATCTACGTGACCCATGATCAGGAAGAGGCGCTTACCATGTCGGACCGCATCGCGGTCATCTACGGGGGGCGTGTGCAGCAGGTCGGCGAGCCGCAGGAAATCTACGAGCGCCCCGCCACACGCTATGTAGCTGACTTCATCGGCGAGACGAACTTCCTGGAGGGTCGCGTGGCTCATGTGGGTGGTGGCTGGGCAGAGGTGATGGTTGACAATACCCTCTCACTGCGCGCCCCCGCTGACGGCGATCTCACGGTTGGTCAGGGGGCGACTATCGCCATCCGCCCGGAGAGGATCAACGTGCAGGCCCAGCCCGTTGACGGGATGCAGAATATCGCTGGACGGATTGAAGAGGTGGTCTACATCGGCACCGACACGCGCTACATTGTTCGCTTGACCGAACGCAGCAAGGTGGTGGCTCGCATCCAGAACCTCGGCGAACAGACGGTGACCCACTTCACCCCCGGCGCCGAGGTGATCGTGACCTGGGATGCTGCTGCAGCCCGTCTGCTAACCGAATAACAGGGCCACGGGCGACCAGCCTAGTCATTCTCAAAATTGTTTGAAAATTGAAACATCCGTAGATCGTATATGGGTTTATTATATTAGTTAAGACAATCGAAGGAGCAAGGCCAGGGTTACGCTAAGCGTTGGCAATGCATACCTACAAGTTGAATAAGCACACCGATCTCCTGTTGCTCCAGAGAGGGGCATTTGGAACCTCTCAGGTGGCGGGTATCAGTGGTTATTTGTCTCTGCCGTTGGATGCAGATGAACACGCTGTCCGCGGGACGGCCTGGCGCGTTCTGCTGGAGCTGACTGGCAAGACCCGTGGCCTGCTGCCGTTCGAGTTCCTGGCTGATGTGGTAATGGGCCGGGGCAGCGAAGGGCCTGACTGCCCCGATCTTGACCTCACCGCGCTCAATGCCCTTGAGCTAGGCGTCTCTCGCCGCCATGCCCTCTTCAGGCCCACTGAGCACCATCTCTTCCTAATCGATCTCGGAAGCACCAACGGAACGTTCGTCAACGGGTTACGTATCACGGGCATGGCGCATCCCCTGGTCCAGAACGATCATATCTCGCTCGGCAAGCTGAACATGAGCATCCTTCACCTGGAAGCTGTGCCGGGCACGTGCCCGCGCCCAGAGCCAGAAAGCGAGGACCTCCCGCTGCCGCTGCATGGCGACGATACGGGCGCTCCGCCAACATCCCCACTCGATCCCTGATCGAGTCCGTTCTCCCTGTTGTGACCTGGGCGCAGCCATTGGCGTTGACACACCGCCTGGCTGGCTACCTGCCTCTCAGCGTATCTTTGAAGAGGTTAATCTGCGCGCCGTGCTCGCGTTTATGCCCGTAGTAGGTGTAAACGATGAAGTCGTCCAGCGCGTACTCCATGCCGTACCAGGGGAGCGTTCCCGGCTCGCGTAGCTTTTCGGGCGGGATTTGCCCGATCAGCTCCATGTTCCTGGCATGAGCAGCGTTGTACTCAGCCAGCGTCTCGCTGGGCGATAGCCCCTTCCGCCTATCTACTTCCACGTCGTTGAATCGCTGGGGATCGGCGTTGTGTGCGTCGAGGGTGGGGGTGGGGCCGCCGCCCAGGAATCCGGTCAGCACCTCGCACAGCATGTGCTCAAACGAGGCCAGGTGGGCGACGATGTTCTTTGCCGACCACCATCCGCACACGTCCTCGGTTTCCCACTCCGAGTCGGGGATTCCGCTGAGCGCGCCCTGCAAAAAGCTATCGCCATACTTGAGAATGTCGGATGCGTTCATGGCTGTCTTCCTTTGGCGAAGGACAGAGGATGCCAACATTGTGCATCCTCTGGCGGGAGGACACAACATCACGCCAGCCGTTCCGCCTCGGCGCGAAACGCCACCATGTCGATGGCTGTCCTCTCAACCCGTACCCCACTGCCCGGCTCCGGTGAGAATGGCGTCGATGGGGAATGTAGCCATCAGGAACCCACTAGCCGCTATCGGCGTCCGAGGCGATGCTTGAGAGCCAGCCGGAGTGTGTCAGCGATGTTGCGGAGCACGCGCATCTTGGTCGCGGTAGGCTTCAGATCGTAGCGTAGAATGAACGGTACTTCGCCAAACGTCACCCCGTCCAGGTGGCTGAGCTGGAACAGGATTTCCACCATGCAGGCAAAGCCCTGCTCGGTGATGAACCCCTCGCCGTAGACATCGTAGGCGCGCTTGAGGACGGCGGCGCGGTAGGCCCGAAAGCCGCAGGAATAATCACGGATGCCGTGCACCGGGAAGGCGGCCTGAAACAAGATGCTCATGGCGCGGCTGTACAGCCGCCGCATGAATGGCACGCCATATACCTTCGCGCCGGGACGGAAACGGGACGCTACCACCACGTCCTCCCCGGCCTCGATACGGGCCAGCATGGCTGGGATCGTATCCGGTGGCTGGGTGTTGTCCGCGTCCAGCGTCACGATCACATCCCCCGGTGCGGCATCGCTCAGCGCTGCCCTGAACCCGGTCTGGATCGCCTGGCTCAAGCCCCGATTGCGGTCATGCGGGATGAGCCTCACCCACGCGCGTTGCTTAGACTCCCCCTGGATGATCTCAACCGTAGAATCGGTGCTGCCATCGTCCACAACGATGACACGCAGGTCAGGGATATGGGCATTGCGAACCGCCTCGATGGCGTCAAGCAGCGGGGGAAGGGCTGCTTCCTCGTTGTAAGCGGGCAGGATAAGGATGACCATGCATTGCCTTTGACAGGGTGCTTTTCAGACAGGGAGCGAGTATACCATAGCCTGCGCTACACGGCGGAGTTGCTGGGAGCAGATATGCTCAATGGGACAAGGGTGCTATTTACCCTTCCTGCCTTCCCAGCCTATAATCCCTGGCAATGGTAGCAACGATCCGGGGTGTGATGTATTGCACAGAATCGGGCAGACTGGTACGGTGGCCGAGGTGAGGACAAGCGGATTTGAATTGGGTGGAGCATCGTTGCTATCCGGTTCTCTGGCATCGGGGAGCATAGGTTTGCTGGTATGGTGCGTGGTCGGATCGGAGATAAGCCAGGGAACACAGGGTCATCCGAGAAGATTGGGGATGCGCGTCGCCAAGGATCGAGGATAGACCGAAGGCAGGCCGTGTTGTGGTGGGCACAGCGCGGCCTGCCTTTCTACGGACAA
>Ga0129299_1000150_pt1 | contig 39713 bp, 36 predicted proteins | sample ConPoolayeCmetaG_FD_94477 | JGI IMG/M metagenome (GOLD analysis project Ga0129299, IMG submission 94477) | Hot spring microbial mat communities from California, USA to study Microbial Dark Matter (Phase II) - Cone Pool mat layer C metaG ...
ATCACCGACGATATGGTCGCCACCGAACAGATGATAAGCTCCAACAAGCATCTGCCGGCGATATTGCTGGTGAAGTTCGATTTGGATGTTTCGGTTGGGGTCAGGGAAACCGAGAACGATTTACTTTCTTCGCTCGGGATCAAGAATCGGACATTGACAATTGGGTGGGATTCCCGGAAAAATCTATTGATTGTCAAAGAAAATCAACTCTAATTATTTGGGAAAATAAAGGCGCCAGTTAGTTTGCATATGATAGAAAAAAATTACTCGAACGCAGATTTCCCCGCGGCGGCTGCCAAATTGCCGGTCATGCTGGCGTTAATTATCGGCGGGGGAACCTGCAGTGTTTTAGCCCTTATAGCACCGTCGCTGGCAGAGAAATTGGCAGTGATAATTATTATGCTGGCTGCTTTGATCTTCATCAAGGCAAATGTTCCTCAGCTATTGCTTCTAATTACTATTATGCCGGCGCTATTTCAAATTAGGATTGAGCAGCTTGGACTCGTCACTTTTGCAGTTCTGATAGTATCAGCCTTATTTTGGATCTTCGCAAAAACCGCATTGGGACGGGGTTATTTTAGCCATCACCGAACATTGGATATTCTGATTGCGATAAATATATTCTTTGCCTTTAATACGCTTATTTCTGCATTTTATAACTCTGCTCTAGATCAGGTTGCCTTCATGGAAATCATGCGTTACCTATTGTATGCGGGATTAATAAGCATATCATATAATTTTATTTCTGATATCGGATCAATTTATAAGATTATTTGGACCGCATTGGCTGGCTCAATTGCTTTTTCGCTGGCGGGTTATAAAATTGCGCTAAGCGCCGGGTCCCACACATTTGATTTATATGGCGCTGCGTTTTTGCACGCCTCAAGAATAGGTTTGGCCAATGCTAATACAATTGCAACGGTGATCGCAAATCCGTTGCCGATTCTTATTTCCTATTTTATGTATGGCAGCAAAAAATCATATAAATTTCTATACTTGGGAATATTTTCATTTTTATTTTTGGTTTGGATAGTATGGAATTCGCGAGCCAGCTACATTTATCTTTTTTCGGCAATATTTACTCTTATAATGTTTAACAAGAACCGGTGGAAATATCTTTCAATTATTGTTGCCGTTGCGATACTCATTATCGTATTGACCCTGGCCCGGGCGGTGCCGATCCTAACCGATTTCCTTCGGTTAGAAATGGGTTTATCTCATCGCGAGGTTTTATGGAGTGCGGGTCTGCGCATGATCGCCGAAAGCCCCTTGCTCGGAAAGGGGCCAACATTTTTTGATCAGAACAAATATTATTATATGGATCCAAACCACGGAAGGCTGGTTTCAGGTACATGGACCGGAATCTCTCCTCATAATGTTCTAATTATGAGAGGAGTGGACATGGGCATTTTGGCCATTATTGCCCAAATCTTTTACTGGATCGTACCGCTGGTATTTTTCGTAAAGAACGCCAAAAAAATGGCCGGCTCAGCTTATTATTATTTATATTTGGCCACTGGTGCGATCTGGATCGGAATCATTTTCAGGTCCCAATTTGATACGGGGGCAAGCATATTCAGCATGATAATGCTGGCGGCAATGTTCCGACTGCCTCAATTTATTCAAAAGCAGACGCCGCACACATAATTCGCTCAAATTGGTTTGCCCAACGATAATATCGACCAACGATTTTATTAAATATCACATCCATCCGGACTTTGAGAAGGACGGACTTGGCAGACCTCCCATAATAAAGGCGTCAAGATACCTTATGGCCTTTAATTGCAGGATGTTGGCAGATGCTGAGGAAGCATACATTACTTGGCAGATTACGAAAATGATTTATCGGTACGATTTTGAAAAAACTGCAACTTCGGGCAAAGGGCGGGATTTACCCTGTCTTTTGATTACTGCCCGCATTTTATGGCCATGATGTTTAGGTAGCTTTCGGATCAGCATTCGCTTCGAGATTTGGTCTTCCATCTCTCAAGTCAGTTGAACCGTTTTTATCATCTGGGAATGTCCAGAATCTGCCATTTGACTTATCGGATGCTAACAATAATCGTCTTTGCCGGATTTTCGAAAGCCTATTTTATCATCTTCTGGACAAATATGGCACCAGCCTCAAAGACAAACGGCCTTAGCTTAGGGGCAAGCCTTACACAATCGATTCCGCCATTGCGGATTTATGCCTGAGCCTTTTCGGCTGAATGAGGTTTAGAACAACTGCGGATTTCCTTAATTTGCATCCGTCATTCTCGCTTTTCCCTTGACGATGACCACTGCAAAGATATATTGCACTACTACTACAAACAGGAATTGAGATGAAAAGAACTTTCCAACCCTCGAAAAGAAAAAGAGTCAACGATCACGGCTTTCGCAAGAGGATGTCAACCAAAGCCGGCCGCGACGTGCTCAAACGGCGCCGGGCCAAAGGACGCAAGCGGCTGACCGTCTCCGATGAATGATTTCGCCTTGGGGCAAAAGCATAATCGACTTCCGACAACCCTAAGGCTGAAAGGCCGAAAAGCGATCGGCCAAGTCCTGCGCGCCGGCAGGGCAATCGACGGCGGCCGAACAAGGCTGATTTACCTCCCCGCCGGGCCGAGCGCGTTTACGATAATTGTCGGGAAAAAGACCGGGGGCGCAGTCAGAAGAAACAGAGTCAAACGCATAATCAGAGAATTCATGCGTCAGAACAAAAACCTCTGGCCGCAGGATACGCAGTTGGTGATCAAAATCAACGATCGGGTGGATGACGAGCGATCGTTGATAGATTCAATCAGGCAATTGCTTCAGACAATCGCCAAAGGGGCCTGAACGCCTTATGCTGTCCAAAACGCTGGCCTATTTGATCAGGCTGTATCAAGTCAGTCTCGGCCTGATTTTTTCGGGCAACTGTCGCTATTATCCGACATGCTCGGAATACGCCCGGCAGGCTCTGGTCAAGAAGGGCGCATTCAAAGGCATGGCGATTGCAGCATGGCGGCTGCTGCGCTGTAATCCATTCAGCCGCGGCGGCTATGATCCGGTCGATTGATGCATGATTGGATTGGAGAAGTATGGATAAAAAGGCAATAATCGGCTTTGTTCTTTTGATGCTGTTGTTGATACTGTGGCCGTATTGGAATCGTCTTTTTTACAACCCTGCGCCTGTTGCGCCGCCCCATACCAGCACCGCAAACGAGTCTGTCGATACCGCCAAGGCGGAAACGGCGCCGCCGATCAGTCCGCTTTCGGCAGCCGAGCCGGAGACCGCTTTCAAGCCGCCTGCTGAACCCGAACGACTGATTCGGGTCGAAAACGAGGATTATATCGCTATCTTTTCTTCTTACGGCGGGCTGCTGAAATCATTCCAATTGAAAAAATACCAGACGGAAACGCAGGGAAACGGCCATGGACCGGTCATGCTGGTCGATTCGACCTTATCGTCGATCGGGGACGCCCCCCGGGCACTTACCCTGTCTTCAAATGATTCGCCTTATCCCGTGAATCGCCTTGCTTATGAAGTTGAGGGCTCCGATATCTTTTTGAAGAAAGGCGATCCGCCGGCCAAACTGGCTTTCGTCGTCCGCACGCCAGAGGGAGCTTATCTGCGGCGCGAATATCAATTTTCGGCCAAAGGGTACCGATATGCCGTCTCGCTGGATATAAAGAAACCGGCCGCTTTCGGACTGGATAAAAAGATAACTCTCGGCTGGTTCAAGCCGATCATGCCTACGGAAAAAGACCTACATGAAGATCTCGGCAAGTTCGCCGCATTCTACAGCATGGGTGGCGAAGTGGTGGAGCACAGCAAAATCGACAGGGAACACGCAAGTCAGGTCTTCACCGGGAGTTCCCGCTGGGTGGCCGTGCGAACCAAGTATTTCGCCAACGCCATAATCGCCGGCACGCTCGAAGGTGACGAGGTCGCCATAAACGGCACTCAGGCTACGCTGATTGGACCCGACAAAAAGCAACATAACTGGAAAAAGTTCGCCGCCGGAATCACCTACGATATCAAAGGCGATTCGTTCGCGGCGGATTTCCAAATATACAGCGGGCCGCTGGATTATTATCTGCTGGAAGATATCGGATTCGGCCTCGGCAAACTGGTGGATCTCGGCTGGGCGCCGTTCCGGCCATTCGCTATCGCCATCCTCTGGATATTCGTGAACCTGCACAAAATCCTTTTCAACTACGGCGTGGTAATAATCGTTTTTTCCGTTCTCATGAAACTCGTTTTCTGGCCGCTCACCCGCAAAAGCTCCACTTCGATGTATCGTATGAAGGAGCTTGCGCCGAAACTGCAGGAGCTGCGCGCCCGCTATAAAGACGATCCCCAGAAAATGAACATGGAGACGATGAAGCTTTACCGCGAATTCGGTGTTAACCCGTTCAGCTCGTGCCTGCCGCTGTTGATTCAGTTGCCGATTTTCTGGGCGCTCTTTTCGGTCCTTAAAAACTCTATCGAAATGCGGGCCGCCGAATTGATACTATGGATAACCGACCTTTCCCAGAAAGATCCTTATTACGTCCTGCCGATCGTAATGGGAGTGTCCATGTATATCCAACAGAAATTGACGATTACTGATCCGAAGCAGAAGCTGCTGGTTTATTTCATGCCGATCCTATTTACTTTCCTGTTCGCCCAGTGGCCGTCGGGTTTGGTGCTGTATTGGACCGTATTCAACGTCGTCAGCATATTCGAGCAGCTGAGCATAAAACGTAAGTTCGAGGCGGAGAAGCCGGTCGCCTCTTAATACCCTTTCCGGTCTTGATCGATCGGCCGGCAGGCAAGACGATTTCGCCGAAATTAAGGAAGCATACGGCCGGATCCCATAAGCGACGGCATCCTAAGCATGGAGCGATTGAAATTCGCGCGTTCTCATCGATCCGGCTAATCCAATCCAATAAAAAACAACGCTATTCTTTCACGTCTTGAAGAAGACGATCAACTATTCCTAGTGCGTTGACACCCTCAGCCTCGGCGGCAAACGAGGTTACGATCCGATGCCGCAATACCGGCCTGGCGACCGCCCGGACATCATCGATTGAAGGCGTAGGGCGACCATAGAGCACGGCTCTGGTTTTAGCCCCCAGTATAAGATATTGGGAGGCGCGCGGCCCGGCGCCCCAAGTCACCCAGTTTTTGATATAATCGGGAACGGAACCGTCGCCGCCTCGCCGCGTAGCCCGGGCAAGTTTCACGGCGAAAGCGATGACATGATCCGAAACCGGCACCCTTCTTACGAGGCCCTGCAACTCGAGAATCTCCTCCGCCTTCATGATAACCTCGACATTCGATTGATACGCCGAGGTGGTTTTTCTGACGATCTCGTTTTCCTGTTCCTCGGATGGATAATCGACCGAGATGTTGAACATGAAACGGTCGAGCTGAGCCTCAGGCAAAGGATATGTCCCTTCGAGCTCGATAGGATTCTGGGTGGCAAGGACAAAAAACGGCTGGTCAAGCCTGTATGTCGATCCAGCGGCCGTTACCTCGTTCTCCTGCATCGCCTGCAAGAGCGCTGCCTGGGTTTTCGGCGGCGTCCGGTTGATTTCGTCGGCCAGTACGATATTGGCGAAAACCGGTCCTTTGACGAACCTGAACTCGCGCACTCCGCTGGTCCGATTTTCCTCGATCAGTTCGGTGCCGGTTATATCCGAGGGCATCAGGTCGGGGGTAAATTGAATGCGCGAGAACTTCAGGTCCAGTGTCTTGGCGAGCGTGGAGATCATCAGGGTCTTGGCCAGTCCCGGCACGCCGACCAAAAGGCAATGCCCCCGGGCCAGAATGGCGATCAAAAGTTCCTCGACCACCCTATCCTGTCCGACTATGACTTTACCCAGTTCCGATTTTATCCGGCCGAATCCTTCTTTCAGCCGGGACATCGTTTCAAGGTCATGTTTATCAGAAACCATCGATCCTCCGCCTTCTTTTATCGGCATAATCATATCCGAACACCGGATATAAGCAGCCTGAAATTTGCCTGTGCCTATTATACGCATCGGAAAAGGCAGGAAGAACAGCTTTTTTCGTCAATGACTGTTTTTGACTCTCCGGCCGAATATCATTTCCCTTAGGGTAAGCACTATGATCTTCAGGTCGAACACTAAAGACCAGTTTTCAACATAGTATAAATCATAACGCGTTCTTTCGTTTATCGAGGTATCGCCCCGCAGGCCGTTCACCTGCGCCCAGCCGGTCATGCCCGACTTGACCCGATGGCGTTGAAAATAACGAGGAATCCCCTCGCGAAACTTTTCCACGAACGACGGCTGCTCCGGCCGCGGCCCTACCAAACTCATCTGTCCCGTCAACACGTTAAGCAACTGGGGCAACTCATCGACATTACTTTTACGCAAAATACGCCCTATTCTGGTCTGGCGCGGATCGTTATCCACGGTCCAGGCTGGAGGTGCATCGGGTTCATATTTCATGGTGCGAAGCTTGAATATCCAGAATTCGCGGCCGTCCCGCCCGAGTCGCCTCTGCCGGTAGAAAACCGGCCCCTGCGAATCAAGTTTTATAAGCGGGGCCAAAAGAAGCAGAAGCGGCAGAAAAAACATCAAACCGATCAACGATCCGATTATATCCAGCACCCGCTTGAGCACCCGGGAATATCCCTCAAGCGGCGTTCTGCCCCAACGGATTAGCGGTATCCCCTCAATCTGCAACGTTTCCGCCCGGCTTGTTATCAGGCCGAGCGTTCCGGGGATCATCATATATTCCATATTCAGATTGTCCATATCAAGAATCAACCGCTCGACAAGGGTGCTTTTCGATCAGCCTGCCGAGATCATTTATATTTCCCAGCCTTGGCAAAGGCTCGCCGGCATCTGACTCTGCCGCCGCAACAAGGCTGTCGTTACCTTCATCAAGCCCGACGAACCCTATCGGCTCGATTCCCCAGGCGGGTTGAACCCGCAATTTTTCGCCGAGAAACCTGCCCGATCGTTCGTCGCCGACAATGACGGCGCGCTTCATTCCCCGGCCGGAACGCAAAAGGGCAAGTTCCAGCCGGTAACATAATTCGCGCAGCATGAATATGACGATCAGGGAAACTACCCAGCCGTAAGCCATTACCAGCCGGGAAAAACTTTCGCCGCGATAAAAAAGGTCGTCGCCAAAATAATCAGTGTGCCGATAGTAACACCCCTGGCAGTCTCATAAAACCGGTCAAACGAAGATGGACTTCTTTTGCGGTAATGCCCAAGCAGGCCGAAAATCAACAACCAGATCAAAGCCACATAGACAATCGCCTGAAAATAAAGACCGATCTCCGGAATTCCCCGGGTCACGGGGAAAATTCTGGTGGCAATCGAAAAAAATCGTATCCGGAATGCCAGATAAAATCCGATCAGCGTGCCCGAAAAATCGGCGGCGATATAAATCAACGGCAGAAAGTATCGCGCATGTCCGGTCATCTCAGAAGACGTGCCTCCAGTTCGAACTTCCCCTCGCTGCGGAAAATGCCGACCGCATCCGTCAAAAATCCTTTGAATTTTTCCAGAAACGTTTCCCGGGAAAAACGCAGCGCATTATTCCTTATCTGCTGGACATCGAATGTCATCTTCTCGAAAACCTCTATCGCTTTGAGCAATTCATCCGGCTCTTGCGACTTAAAAAAAACACCGGTGGCCGATGGCGATTCGGGAAACGCCGCTGGTTCCGTCTGGCCGATCACGGTTTCGCACGCTCCTCCGGCGGCATAGGCGATCACCGGCCGCCCGCAGGCCTGAGCTTCGACCGGAACGATGCCGAAGTCTTCGACGCCGGGGAAAATCAGAGCGCGGCAATTGCGGTAATACTCCCGCAGCTCGTCGTTATCGACCCAGCCGGTGAAACTGATATTTCGCCCGGCTATGTTGACAAGCTCTCCGAGCATCGGTCCATCGCCGACGACCACCAGTTTTCGCCTAAAATTCGCAAAGGCTTTGACGGCCAGATCGACCCGTTTATACGGCACGAGGGCGCTGACGATAAGATAATAATCTTCCGTCGGTCGCGGCGTCGGCGTAAAAAAGTCGGTATCGACCGGCGGATAAATAACGGCGGATGCGCGCCCGTAATAATTCTTGATTCTCGCCGCCACATATTTCGAATCGGCGATAAACAGATCGGCCCTTCCGGCGGTCGCCACATCCCAACGCCGCAATCGCCGGCAAATATACTTGATAAATCGATAGCGCAGGGGATTGATCGAATCTTTCGGGAAATAATCGTCGAAACGATCCCAAATATATCTCATCGGCGAATAGCAATAGCATACATGAAGCGTGTTCTTGCCGGTTTTGGCGCCCTTGGCCACGCAGTGCGAACTGGAAATGACCAGATCGAAATTGCTAAAATCGAACCGCTCGATAGCCGTGGGGAACAGCGGCAGATAATGGCGATAATATTTCCGACGCAAAGGAAGATGTTGAATAAACGAGGTTTTTATTTCATGCCGCTTGAGGTCGGCGGATATATGTTCCGGGTCGCTGAACAGGGTATAAATCCTTGATTCAGGGAACATGCTGGCGATCGCCTGCAGGACCTTTTCGCCGCCCCACATGCCGTTAAGCCAGTCATGAACTAAAGCCACCCTCATGGTCGGTCCTTATTCAACTTTCCGTATGCGGCCAGCGCCTCGGCGGCGATCAGCTTGCCGTCGAATTTGGCGGCCTGAAGCCCGCAGTTGCCCCGCAGTGACCGCCGGAGCGAATCGTCATAGGCGAGCCTTTTTACGGCGTCGGCAATAGCATCGATATCGCAGGAATCGACCAACAGGCCGGCGTCGCCGACAACCTCCGGAAGCGACGAGTTATTTCCGGCAATCACCGGCGTGCCGCATTTTATCGACTCGAGCGGCGGCATGCCGAATCCCTCATACAACGACGGATATATGAGATAACGGGCGCCATTGTAAACGGCGACCAGATCGCTATCATGCAGATAGCCAAGCTTGATTATATGTTTTCGGACAGGCGATCCATCGATCCGGTCATGAATAGCCCGATTCGACCAGCCCGGGGCGCCGGCGATAACCAAGGCATAATCACCAGCTATCCCCGACCTTTCGTAAGCCTCGACCAGACGGACTAGATTCTTGCGCGGCTCAAGGTTGCCCACAAACAAGATATACGGGCGATCGAGCCCGAGCGAATTCAGGCTACGTTTCAGCTGGTCGCCGTCCTCGATTGGCCGATAGGAGTCGGATATTATCGGATAAATAATTTCGATTTTTTCTGGCTGAACCGCAAGCATATCGACAATATCATTTTTGGTATTCAGTGAATCGGCCCAGATCTGGTCGGCCCGGACGCAATAATCGCGGATCTTTCTGGCGAAATGAATCCGGGCCCCCTTATTGGCAAATTCGGGGAAGATGAGAAACGACAAATCATGGATTGTGATCACCTTCCGGGCGCGGGTCGCCGGTATTAAGGTGTAATTCGTCGAATGGATTATATCGATTTCCCCGATAAAGTAGTCCACATGGGGCCAGCCGGCGAAAGCCCATAATCCGCTTATCAACCTATTGGGCAGATCGACGAAATAATCTCTGGTTCGGCGGTCTTCCCAACGGATTACGTATCCGTTTTTCTTGTTGGATCGACTATAAAGCATTTTCAAGGCGACATTCGCCCCCGATTTGAGAATCGACCGAATGAGATTTATGGTATAGAGGCCGACGCCCGAGTTGGTTCCGCTTATGAATCGCATATCATAACCGATTATCATAGGCAGTCGCCCTTGACAGTCTGCTTATCGGCAAAAGTTGCACCGGAATCGGGGAAGCTGATCATAGCCGGCCGTTGACCGGATGACTTGCACCCGCAAGTCGGCGTTTCAATGAAAGCAACCTTACTTTTCAAGCGCACCTTTTCTCCAGAGCTGCACGGCCATTTGATAATCATCGCGGCGCAATCCGCCGACCAAAGTCAGAAATCCGACCACGATGATTCCGCCGATGGCAATCCTTATTATCAAAGGCCACGCGGGCGTAAGCATCAGGAATACCGCCATCGCCGCCAGCGATGGACCCAGCCGCAAAATCCAACCAAGCAGAACGCGCACCGGTAAGTGTTTTCTCAAGACAAGAAACCCGCCGATCCCTGAAACCGCCTCCGATAACACGGCCGCGATCGCCGCTCCGTATCCGCCCAGCGGCGGTATCAACAATACATTCGAGATTATATTGGCGACGGCGGCGGCGGCCACCACGATAAGGAGATGCTTTTTTAAGTCGCGGGAAACCAGATGCGTGCCCTGAAGCGAGGTGACGAACATCAACGCCAATGCCCATACCAGAATCCGCAGAATCGGCACGCCCGGCAGATACGAATCCGGATACAACAGATCGAAAATCGGACCAGCCAGCAACATCCCGCCGGTGGCGGTGGAAAACCCAAAATAAAACATATACATATACGCCCGCCTATAGAGCAGGTTCAGCCGTTCGGAATCGTGCTTGGCATATTCGGACATGCGCGGCAAAACCGTCATCGAAAAAGTAGCCGGCAGTAAGAGCAGGCTGTTTATAATGGAATAGGCTGAATTATAATAGCCGACTTCCATATCGCCGTGAAAATGCGACAGAAAAATGAAAGAGGCGCGATAATACAGCATGGTAATAAGGGCCGTCATGCCCAACGGCGCCGCCGCCCTGAGCACCCCCTTGATGCGACTGAACGACCAAGCGAACGAAAACGGCACGATCCGGTAATGCACCGCCAGGGCGATTCCGGTGGAACAGATCAGGGCTGAGCCGAACTGAGCGCCGCCGATCCCGACGATGCCCAAACCCGCCGACAGCACCGCCAACCCGGAAAACGTATTGACGCTTTGGGTGAGAAGCGAAAATAAGCTGAACAATCTGAATCGCTCATATCCGGAGATCGTGCTGGTGAACGTCCCCGCCAATGTCGTCATGCCCATGGCGCCCGTCAACAGCCAAATCAGCTTTCGAACGTCCGGCGGTTTATTTATCGCCAACGATAACGGCAGCAACACCGCAAATGAAATAAGTATGAGCAGGGTTCTAGCGCAAAATGCATCGGCCATCAACCCGGCGACATTTCCGCGGTGCCTGATTACGGCCGTTTGTTGGGTTTGGTACGTGCTTATACCGAATTCGGAAAATATCGCAAAAAATGCTACAAGCGACACCGCAAAACCGAATTGGCCGAACTGCTCGACTCCGAGGACGCGGGCCGCATAAAGGGTAAAAAAAAAGACAGGATCTTTACGGCGATCTGGCCGGCTATCATTATCAACGAATTGCCGGCGATACTGCGGCGTCCCGTTTCAGTCATCGATTGAACAGCTCCATCTCGACTAATCCGATCAACACGTGCCCGATCGCGATATGCGCCTCCTGAATTCTCTGGACGTCCGTCGAGGGGACACACAGGGCGATATCGGCGATGCTTTTCAGCTTGCCCCCGTCCTGCCCGAGGAGAGCTATGCAGCGGATATTGAGTTTCCGCGCCGACTCGACGGCCTTAATCACGTTCGCCGAATTACCCGAGGTCGAAATGGCAATCAGCAGATCGGCGGCTCCGGCGAGCGCCTCGACCTGTCGGGAAAATATCGTCTCGAATCCGAAATCGTTGCCGGCGGCGGTCAATATCGATGAATCGGTGGTCAGGGCAAGCGCCGGAAGAGCCGGGCGGTCGAACGAGCCGGAAAGTCTTACCACGATCTCCGTGGCCAGATGCTGGCTGTCGGCCGCCGACCCGCCGTTGCCGCAGAACATTATCTTGCCTCCGCCTTTGAGCGCCTCGGCCATGAGCAAAGCGGCGCTCTCGATTGCGGCCGGCAGGTTTTCGGCACAGGCGTTTTTGACGGCCGCCGATTCCCTTAATTGACTCTTGACGAACCGCTGCCTGATGTTTTCCATCGCTTAACGCAGGTGAATCGCCCTGGCGAAGGACTTGGCCAGCTCCGGTGAATCCTCAAGGGCGTTGCCGATCACGATAAACGATGCCCCCGTCCGGGCCAGATCGTGGGCCGTATTTTCATCCCTGATTCCGCCGCCCACGATTACCGGTATGTCGACATACTCGCATACCTGCCTGGCCATCTCGACCGGAACATGTCTTTTGGCGCCGGAGCCGGCCTCAAGATAGACAAGTTTCATCCCCAGATACTGCCCGGCAAGAGCGTGGACACGGGCTATGTCCGGCTTGTCGCTTGGGATTGGGAAAGTATTGGAGATAAACGAAACGGCCGTATGCACCCCCGATTCGATCAGCATATAGGCGGTCGGTATCGGCTCAAGCCCAATCTGCTTGAGCGCCGGAGCCGCCTTGACATGCTCGCTTATGAGCAAATCCGGATTACGTCCGGAGATCATCGATAAAAAGAGTATGGCGTCCGCATGCCGCGAAACCATCGCCGACGAGCCCGGAAAAATAATCACCGGCCGGTTGACGGCGTTTTTGACCGCCCGCAGCGATTTTTCGAAATGATTGGCGATCATTATCGACGAACCGAACAGAAAGGCGTCTGCGCCGGTTTTCTCGCATGAGGCGGCGAACAAAGCCAGCTTGCGGGAAGACAGGCGATCCGGATCGAGCAAGACCATAAAGCCGCAGCCGCGGTTTTTTCTGATCGCCAGCAATTTTTGATAAGTCGTCATTTCGAAAAAGCCTCCCTCAGGGCGCTAATGGCCTTATCTATATTCTCCACCGCCAGCGTCCCTCTTATCGTCGGCCTGCCTCCGCCCCTGGCTCCCGCGGAACGCACTATAATCTCCCTGACGGCCTCGGCCGAATCGTAACTCGGAGAATGTATGGCGAACTGCCCGGTAGTCGCTGAGACGACCACGGTGATGCCGCCGTTGTATTTTGAACTGTTATAGGCTTTAATGGCGTCGAAACAGGGGAGAAAATCGCCCGCATTTTCATTTTGTATTTTATGAAATAGCAGCGTTCCAAGCGATGAGCGTAATTCGAGAACAGGCGCGTTCTCCGCGGCCTGCTGTTCGAATGCCTTGATCTTCGATAACGATTTCTGTTTTTCGATTTTGGCCATCCTGTCGAGCAGCTCTGCCGATCGCATATCGAGATTGTTTTTCGCTAAAATCCGGGGATGGATTTCGGCCCGCAGCGTTTTCAATTCGGCGATCGACTCTTCGTTCTGTTTTTCGTCCGGAACCCTCAGAATCAATTCGAGCCTTTCAAGCAGGCCGGCCTGAGTCTTTTTGAACCGCTCAAGCTGCCTGCCGGTGATCGCTTCGATCCGTCTGATTCCGGCCGCTATGCCGTTCTCCGAGACGATGAAAATGCCGCCGATATCGCCGGTGTGCGCAACATGGCAGCCGCCGCATAATTCCATAGAGAAATCGCCCGATTTAACCACCCGCACGATCTCACCGTATTTTTCGCCGAACAAGGCCACGGCTCCCAGCTTCTTGGCATCGGCAAAACTCATCAACTGCCACGTTACCGGCATATCGGCTTCGATTTTCTCGTTGACCAGTCTTTCGACTCCTTCGATTTCCTCTGGAGTAAGCGACCTGAAATGGGAAAAATCGAAACGAAGCCGATCCGGGGCCACCAGTGAACCGGACTGGCTGACGTGATCGCCGAGCACGATCCTCAATGCTTTGTGTAGCAGGTGGGTGGCGGTGTGATTGCGTTGGATATCGGCGCGGCGCTCGGCATCGATAGCGGCTTTCACTTCGATACCTTCAAGGGGTTCCGGAAATCCGCCTTCAATGATCTCGCCGATATGAACATGCTCTTCATTGATTTTCAGGGTGTCGGTCACCCGCACCTTGAATCCTTCACCGGAAATCTCGCCTGTATCGCCGACCTGCCCGCCGCTTTCCGCATAAAATGGGGTTTGTTCGAGAATCAACTGGCACGTTTGATCGCCAACTTTGCCCTGAAGAATGGCGGTGGTCATCTCGCTTTTATCGTAAAGAAACTTCTCGACACCCGGCTTTCTTACCTTGGCCGCACCGTCCAATGCCGTAATTTTCTTGAACTTGCTTTCAGCCCGCGACCGCTCCCGCTGTTCCTCCAACTCCTTTTCGAAACCGCCCCAATCGATAGTCAATCCCTTTTCCCGAGCCATGATCTCGGTCAAATCCGGGGGAAAACCGTAAGTATCATACAACTTGAATACGTCTTCACCCCGAATCGCTCCAGTCGCCCGACCGGCGATCTCCTCGAAACGCGCCAGGCCGTTGCCTAAGGTTCGGTTGAATTGCTCTTCTTCGGATTTTATCACCAGCTCGATCCGTCCCCGCTGGGAAATCAGTTCCGGATAAACCTGACCCATTTTTTCCGCCAGCGGCGCCACCAGGCTGTAGATGAACGGCTCGGTCAACCCCAGTTGATGGCCGTAACGAGCAGCCCGCCGCAAAATCCGCCGCAACACATAACCCCGGCCCTCGTTAGATATGATCGCGTTATCGGCAATAGCGAAAGCCAACGCCCGGGTGTGATCGGCGATCACCCGATGGGCGATCCCTTCGTGCGACCGCTTATACTCCCTGTTTGAAAGTTGTTCGATTTTTTCCAGCAAGGGGCGAAACAGATCGGTATCGTAGTTCGAATCGACGTTTTGAATCACCATGCATAACCGCTCGAGTCCGGCCCCCGTATCGACCGACGGCTTGGGCAGCGGAGTATAATTGCCGCTGTCGTCGCGGTTGTATTGCATGAAGACGAGATTCCAAATCTCCATGTAGCGGTCGCCCTCGCCGTTCAATTCGCCGGGTATATGATCGCCTCTGTCGAAATGAATTTCCGAACAAGGGCCGCATGGTCCGGTATCGCCCATGGCCCAAAAATTGTCTTTCTCGCCGAAACGCAATATACGGTCTTTCAATTCGGGGGCGATTTTCCGCCATAACTTTTCGGCTTCTTCGTCTTCCTTAAAGACGGTTGCATAAAGACGTTTAGGATCAAGGCGGTAGATTTTGGTGACCAGTTCCCAGGCGAATGAAATGGCCTCCGCTTTGAAATAATCGCCGAAAGAAAAATTTCCGAGCATTTCGAAAAAGGTCTGGTGCCGGGCCGTGAAACCGACCTGATCCAAATCGTTATGCTTCCCGCCGGCACGGATACATTTCTGAACCGAGACCGCCCGCGAATAATCCCTTTTTTCCAGACCGATAAAAACATTCTTGAATTGATTCATCCCGGCATTGGTGAAAAGCAGGGTCGGATCATCTTGGGGGATGACCGGCGACGAGGGCACCACCCGGTGGCCGTTGGCGGCGAAATAATCGAGAAATCCCCGGCGGATGTCGATTGATTGCATGGAAATTAGATAATAGATATCGACTGAAAAATCAAGCCTGAAGCCGGCGGCGGAATCGTCGGCATACAATCGACCGACCGGGAACTCATCGGCTCAAAAGCATTTTCTTCGTCATCTCAACAATTTCGATTTTCCCTAAGGACAACCGAAAGTAAACGGTCAGGCGTCAACTTCCCGGTCGTTGGGCGCATGTCCTATGAAGTTCAAAAATGTCTTGCCGGAACCTATCGATCCTACGTCTTGATAAAATAAGTATGATACTCAACGCCGCCGATCGACCGAGACCAGACCGTCAAACCCCTTGCTTTCGCCTTATCGATCAACGGCGCCGGCTCGAAAGGGGTGATCAGCTCGTAGATTTCGTTTTTACTGAGACCATCCAAATCGCGGAGAACCACTCCGATCGGTTGCTCGCCCGATTCGATCATCGGCCGGGCGTCGAGTCTCTTGACGACCCGTTCCTCGGCAAACCACGCCGGCTGCTCCTTGTCCGGGACAGCATCATCAGGGAGGCGGTCAACGAACTCAGGCTGACTGACCTCCCGACGCAAACGTTGGATCAACTCGATGACCGGGACACCGCCAATGCGGGCGGCCTGAGCAAGGCTCGTCACTCTGGCAACCGTTTTTCGCAGAACCGGATTGCTGAGCCTCTTGAACGCCGGGGCGATCTCCACCAACACTTGCTCGAGCTGGGGAAAAGCTTCCAAAAGATCGGCGACTTTGGTTTGCGGCGTTATCAAAAGATGGTCATTATGCAATGTAATCACTCCTCGGCATAGGATAACAGCCGTTGTTCACCGGTCAACGAGCGTTTTTCGGTCAGGTCCTGGCTCACCTCGAGAGTGCCAAGGTATTTGCCGTTCTCGTCTCTGAGAGCAAAGTATTCGATATGAATGAATTTGCCCTTGAGATTGATCCAGAAGGGGGCACGGCTTGCCTTACCGCTCTTGAAGTCATCCAAAATCTTCTGGACGATATGAACGCTGGCCGGCGGATGGCACATTTGCACCTTGCGGCCGATAATCGCCCGATTCCGGTCGAAAATTCGTTCTCGGCCTTGGGTGAAGTAGCGAACGGTATCGTCGGCGTCGACGAAAGTAAGGTCGAACGGAATGGTGTTGAGCAGTACGCGCATCTCCGTCGGCGTCATACTCCCGCTTGGGAAATAAATGCGCTTGTCGTCCGTTTGGGTTTGTATCGATTTTGCGGATACCGAAGGCTTCCACTCCTCCGTTGGATCATAAATGCAGAAACCGATTTCCGGACTCTGAACGTAAATCGAATACCACTCCTCCTCCGACAATTTATCCAGACACATCGGGAACAAGATCTCTTCTTCCTTGAAGATCATTTCCCTGATAGCCCCAGTTGCCGGTTGAAGAACAATCTCGACAACGCCTTTGGCGTCACCGGCGCCGATCCGCGAAGTGTTTTGAAGAACCTCCACGGCGTTCTTCACCAGTTGGCGGATTTCGTCATCTTTCCCCCACATTACGGTAGGTGGTCCGGTGATACCTTTCTTTTCAAGAAAAGGAAACAGCAGGTTTTCCTTGCGACCATAGTGTTTCTCTATATCAGCCAGCCTGCTGAAACGCAGTCGAAGCTGTCCAATCAGCTCGGTGGCGTCCCGATCGTCATCGCAACTTCGAATCTCTTCGAAAATCTTTTCCGCAAGGGCTATCTCGCCAAGGAGCGCTTCGTTTTCTTTCTTGAATGTATCGACGGGATGCCCCGGAGGCACCGGTTTGCTTTCCGTTGTGTCGATAACACCTTTCATGGCCGCGGAATGTAAATCGCACAGCCTCAATATTTCACCGGCCGGCATCCCCTCGGAAATCAACTCCTGTTCGACCTCAACCACCTCGTTATAAGGAACCCGTCCCAATAGTTTTATCAACTGGGGCTTGACTGCCTCCGGCGCTTGTCCGCCGTGAAGCTGTAAGATGAGGTGCTTCAGAACCCCTTTTCGAGCCTTCGCATTATCAAGCAATTCGCTCATGATTGTCTCCTTTTTTCCATATTCGAATATGATTGATAAAATCACCCCAATTCAACCTTTAAGTTATCGCCGGCCTCATCGTTTGGCAAGCGTTTTCGTGGAGTACGAAAGTCGATAATTGAGTTTTCCTTAGATTCGGCGCCGGACAACCCGATTCCCAACAGCCGGTTGCCTTAGGCTGATCAACACATTTGTCGATGACCGTCGATACATGATGATTTTATGTCTGAAACCGCCCCTCATCACCGTTGATTCGAGACGATACTCAACGGCTGGACAATGATTTTCCCTTTTTAATTACAATGAATCAGGAGCATAAAGAATGTCTCGTTTGTCTTCTGGGAAATAATGTTCTTGACAACGTCTAATACAATACATATTTTAATATTATGAAAGATCCTATTTCGATCCTTCGAGAATGCGGCATCCAACCCACCCCTCAAAGGATCGCCGTTGTGGAATCGGTATTACAAAACAATACGCATCCTTCTGCGGATGACATCCTGCAAGAGGCACAAAAGAGATGCCCTACTGTTTCGCGGGCAACGGTTTACAACACCCTAAACCTGCTTGTCAAAAAAAGACTTCTGGAGATGCAGACGATTAAAGAAGGCGCGATTGTTTTTGACCCCAACATCGAAAGACACCATCATTTGGTTGACTGTGATACTGGTGAAATATTCGACATTCCCTGGGAAAAGTTGGAAGTCAAAGGGATCGAACAACTTAAAGACTTCGAGGTCGTCGAGCTTCAAGTAGTAATGCGGGGAAGAAAGAAAAGGAAATGACTCTTTTTTTGCCCGCAAACAATATAATGTCTAATATTAGACTAATTCTGTTGTCGCACAACGAAATCGATTGCGGAATACAAGGACACCGACCGGCAGGCCGGACGGCCTATCGAACATTAAACCGATCTCAACATTCAAGCAAATAAAGGAGGTATCGTGAACGAACAAAACAAGAGTAACGCTGGCAAATGTCCGGTGTCAGGCATGGCTAGCCCGATTGCGGGCGGCGGGACTTCCAATCGGGACTGGTGGCCCAATCAACTGAATTTAAGAATTCTTCACCAGCATTCATCCAAGTCGAATCCAATGGGTGAGGAATTCAACTATGCCGAGGAATTCAAGAAACTCGACTTAAAGGCGGTAAAAAAAGACCTTTATGCCTTGATGACCGATTCTCAGGACTGGTGGCCGGCCGACTGGGGGCATTATGGAGGGCTTTTCATTCGGATGGCTTGGCATAGCGCTGGCACCTACCGCATTTTTGACGGACGCGGCGGCGGCGGGACCGGCAATCAGCGATTTGCCCCGCTTAACAGTTGGCCGGATAACGTGAATCTCGACAAGGCGCGCCGTCTGCTCTGGCCCATAAAACAGAAATACGGCAGAAAAATTTCCTGGGCCGATCTCATGATTCTGGCCGGCAATTGCGCTTTGGAGTCGATGGGATTCAAAACTTTCGGTTTCGCCGGCGGGCGTGAAGATATCTGGGAACCCGAAGAGGACATCTACTGGGGCTCCGAGGCTGAATGGCGCGGCAACAAACGGTATTCCGGCGATCGGGAATTGGAAAAGCCGCTCGCTGCGGTGGAAATGGGACTTATCTATGTTAACCCGGAAGGGCCGGACGGAAATCCGGACCCGGTCGCCTCGGGCCGTGACGTGCGCGAGACCTTTGCCCGGATGGCCATGAACGATGAAGAGACGGTTGCGCTCGTAGCCGGCGGGCATACGTTCGGAAAGTGCCATGGCGCCGGTCCGGCGTCCTATGTAGGGCCCGAACCCGAAGCCGCCCCTATCGAAGAACAGGGGTTGGGTTGGAAAAGCAGCTACAAGAGCGGTAAGGCGGGCGATACAATCAGCAGCGGGATAGAGGGCGCATGGAAACCGAACCCGACCAAATGGGACATGGGGTATTTGAAAATGCTGTTCAAATACGACTGGGAGCTGGTTAAAAGTCCGGCGGGCGCATATCAGTGGTTGGCCAAGAATGTCGATGAGGAGGACATGATCGTCGACGCCCACGACCCATCGAAAAAACACCGGCCGATGATGACCACAGCCGACCTTTCGCTGAAATTCGACCCGATCTACGAGCCGATCGCCCGGCGTTACCTGAATAACCCGGAGGAGTTCGCTGATGCTTTCGCCCGTGCTTGGTTCAAGCTAACGCACCGCGACATGGGTCCCCGCTCACGTTATCTCGGGCCGGAGGTCCCCGCCGAGGAACTGATCTGGCAGGATCCGATCCCCAAGGTCAACCACAAGTTGGTTAACAAGCAGGATATCGCCGCTCTCAAGGCCAAAATCCTTGAATCCGGCCTTTCCATATCGGAACTGGTTTCAACTGCTTGGGCGTCGGCGTCGACTTTCCGCGGTTCCGACAAGCGCGGCGGCGCCAACGGCGCCCGCATCCGCTTGGCGCCGCAGAAGGATTGGGAGGTCAACGAACCTGCGCGACTCGCCAAAGTGCTCAAGACCATGGAACGGATCCAGAAAGAATTCAACAAGTCTCAAACCGGCGGCAAGAAGATTTCGCTGGCCGATCTGATCGTTCTGGGCGGTTGCGCCGCCGTCGAACAGGCGGCGAAAAACGCGGGCTTCAAAATATCGGTCCCCTTTAAGCCGGGGCGGATGGACGCCGCGCAGGAGCAAACCGATGTCGCCTCCTTCGCCGTTCTCGAACCGAAGGCCGACGGTTTCCGCAATTATCTGAAAGCCGATTATGGCGTGCCGGCTGAAAATCTGTTGGTTGACAAGGCGCAATTGCTGACCCTGACCGCCCCGGAAATGACCGTCCTTATCGGCGGCATGCGTGTGCTGGGCGCGAATTTCGGCGGATCCAAACACGGCGTTTTCACCAAACGGACGGGGACACTCACCAACGACTTTTTCGTGAACCTGCTCGATATGAGAACCGTATGGAAAGCAACCGAGGACAAGAACGTTTTCGAGGGATTCGATCGCGCCTCGGGCAAACTCAAATGGACTGGCACCCGTGTCGATCTGATCTTCGGTTCCAATTCCCAACTGCGGGCGCTGGCCGAGGTTTACGCTTGCGCCGATTCTCAAGAGAAGTTCGTGCATGACTTCATTAGGTCGTGGGACAAAGTCATGAATCTCGATCGCTTCGACCTCGCTTGAATCAAAATAGGCAATCGAAAAATCAGGAGGTTGACAAGCTCAACCTCCTGAGACTTGCCGTGATTTTTATGATATGCCGGATGCTGAGTCCGACCCATCGCCGGCGTTTATTCGTTATCATGTTCCGCCTTGAAGCAGACGTTTGGGTGGCTCACGATATTTAGGTTACGGCCATCCAAATTATATTGACTTCCCGAATATCGTTGTATATCATTCTCATAGTTTTGGGGATGGAGTTCCCCGTTGATGAACCGCCCGGGCCGGGCTGATAACTCCTACCGCACAGGCCAATGCAGCGGTAGGTAGTAATGATTAGATTGGCAACCGCTGCAAAGCGGTTTTTTTGTGCCTGCGCAGAGGCCCGGATGTTCACTTAACAAAGGAGGACTCTATCATGGAGCACATTTTCACTATTGCCGCCTTCTGGCTCGGCCTCGCCGTGATTTCGGCCATTATCGCCTATCATTTGAAAATATCCATCGCACTTGTCGAAATCTGTGTCGGCGTAATTACGGCCGCCGTAGCCGGGCATTTCGGCAAGTTCGAGCTGCTCGGTTCCACCTCGGAGTGGCTGCGCTTTCTGGCCTCCTCAGGAGCGGTCTTGCTGACTTTCCTCGCCGGCGCTGAACTTGAACCGGAAGTACTTCAGAAAAAATTGAAGGAGGTATCGGTCGTAGGCATGGTGGGTTTCTTTGCACCGTTTTTCGGTTGTGCGGCGCTCGCCAAATACGTCTTGGGATGGAGCACCCATGCCAGCCTTCTTTGCGGCGTCGCCTTATCCACCACTTCGATGGCGGTTGTATATGCGGTCATGCTCGAAACCGGCCTCAACAAAACCGACTTCGGCAAAGGGATATTGGGAGCCTGCTTTATCAACGACCTTGGAACCGTCATAGCGCTCGGCTTGCTGTTTGCGCCGTTTACATACAAAACATTCATGTTCATCGGCGTGACCATCTTCGTGCTGGCTATGCTGCCCGTCGTCAGTAAATGGTTGACCGAAATATACGCCAACCGCACAGCCGCGATCAGGACCAAGTGGGTGATGCTTGTTCTTTTCGGTCTGGGTGCGCTGGCCCTTTGGTCGGGAAGCGAAGCGGTGCTTCCGGCTTATCTAATCGGCATGGTGTTGGCGGAGTTTTCGAACGGTGATGCACAATGGATCCGTCGTCTGAGGACTTTGACCGTCGGATTTCTCACTCCTTTCTACTTCCTGCGTGCCGGTACTTTCGTTTCATTGCCGGCTCTAATCTCCGCCCCTTTTGTCTTTCTATTGTTGCTGGCAGGAAAGGTCATGTCGAAGATTTTCGGTCTTTATCCGGTCGTTGGACAATTCAGACACAAACGCGATGAGCGTTGGTATTACACGCTGCTGATGTCCACGGGACTGACTTTCGGCACCATTGCGGCCTTGTACGGTTTGACACACAATATTGTAACTCAAGCACAGTATTCATTCCTTGTTGCGGTGGTTATTGCAAGTGCGGTCGTGCCGACACTGATCGCCGGAATTGCGTTTTTGCCAAAGCATCTTTTGCCGGAACCTGCCCCCGGGCAAAGAAAAGTCTCGCGGGAAAGCGGTCCGGGAGCGGAAGGATAACGAAACCGCTCGTTGCAAACCGATATGTCCAACTTCCGGCGCTGGAGAAACAGGCGATCGATTTCGGCGCAATGCGGCCGGTTTCCGAGATCCGCGCTCTCGCGGAGCTGATCAAGGACGGTCTTTTAAGTAGGAGGGATGAGGCGTGTATAAAAGAAAAGACAGCATCCCCGGGATCACAGTGAAGATTCCCGGCGAAAAACGACCCTTGAGGATCGACAATGTCGTGATTGATTTCAACGGCACGCTCGCAATCGAAGGCCGACTCATCGGCGGCGCGGCATCAAGGCTTAGAAAGCTTGCCCGGCAGGCAAACATCATCGTCTTGACATCCGACACATTCGGCAGCGCCCGCCGTGCGCTCGTCGGGCTTCCCATAACCATCCACATCATTAAGCATGGCCTGGAGAAGCTCCGGTTTGTGAAGTCGATCGGCCCCCGTCATGTTGCAGTTGTCGGCAACGGCCTCAACGATGTTCCGATGGTGAAAGCCGCAGCTCTCGGGATCGCCGTCATCGGGGCTGAAGGAGCCTCGGGCGAGATGTTGCGTGCGGCCATGGTCGTGGTTCGGGACATCAATAATGCGCTCGACTTGCTGCTGAAACCGAAGCGCCTGATCGCCACTCTGCGACGCTAAGGCATACAGTGTCGGCTGCGATTAGTCGATGGTCAACGGGGACTGCGGCGTGGCCGCATAGGCGATTTTATTATGCAACCCGAACCTGCGGAAGCCATTAGAATTTAATAAAGTACGGGCAACGTTTGGGTGAGGGAATTCCAACTATCGGTGACAATAGAACTACCCTATTTCTCTTTCATCCACCTCAACAGTTCCTTAAAAGACGGTTCCTTGCCGTACATGAGCATACCGATACGGAAAACCCTCCCAGCCAGAACTCGCATGAACCAGGTCGCGACGAGCAAAAGAGCAACCGACACTGCGACTTCCAAGTAAGAGACTCTCATCAGAACAATTTGCACCGGTATGACAGTGGGTGAAGTTATCGGCAGAAGACCGAGTGCCCGCGTCAGTAACGAGTCCGGCGCTTTGAGAGCAACAACCCCTCCAGCAACCAGCGGCAAAAGCGGCAGAAATAGAACTTGCGTGCGTGAAGACATGTTGGGGTCATTGATCGTTGCCGAAAAGGCGGCCAAAAACGCATTCCAGAAGAGAAATCCGCCGAAAGTCATCACGATCAGAATTGCGATATTTATTGGATTTGAGATATTGATCGATACCGGCAAACCGGTTCCGGTCAGTTGCAATATAAAAACGAATGGAAGCACACTTATGATTATTACGGCGGTGATCACTGCCGCATAAGCCGACACGCCAAGAATTTTGCCGTCGATCCATTGTTGAGGCTTGACGGCCGAAATGATCTGCTCGGTCACGCGCTGTTGCTTCTCACCGGTTATCGAAACCATCTGGCAGGCGAGACTATTGAAAATGCCGATCAGCATCATCAAAATTAAAACAGCCGCAGCGATTTTTTCGGCGGTCGATGAAGGCCCACGACTCAATTCGTGATAACTGATATTGATCTGAACTGGAGCCGTCGCATCTGCCAGTTGAGCGTTTGTTATTCCCATTTCCCCGAGCTTCAATCGACGACGCTCGGCGGACAAGATCTGCTGTAGATCTCCTTTCCAAAGCGGGCTCTTGGATACAACCAAGTCTGCGCTGTCAAGGCTGCGCAAAATCAGCAAGCCGTCAATTTCCCGGCGACCGACAGCATCACGCAATTCAGCCTCAGATCTGCTTTTCGGCCCCTCGAGAACGATTCGTGTGCCATCCGAATTGAGTTGCGGTAAGATTTCGGCATTCAGCACCACAATCTTGGGATTTGTTCTGTTTCCCATATCGAGAAGATATCTGCCGCCGGCGAAAGCAAGACTTAGAACAACCGATAATCCAAAAGTTACAAGCAAACCTTTGATCCTAAACCACCTCGAGAATTCCCAGCGGCTGATTTCGAGAACTTTTCCGAGATAACTCATTGCGAACATCCTCCGGGGATCTCCTTTTTGCTCCGGCGGACAACTTCGATAAAGATATCATGTAGGCTGGTTTTTTCGGTGTAGATATCAATCAATTCAACCGTCGATGCGGCCTTAATCAAGAACTGTTGTGGAGATGAGCCTCGCTTGATATAAAAGACATATTCCCTTTTTCCCTTTTGCTCAACCTTTTGCACTAATGGAGAATCGCGAAGTTCGGTTATGTCTGTATCGGCAGCGACGGATACAACAATCTTGCTGGAAGTACTCGAGCTTTCCCGAATTTGGGCCAATGTCCCGAAAAGCAGTTGTTGCCCGCAATTCATCAACAACACCTTATCGGCAATACGTTCGACCAGTCCCATTTGATGAGTACTGAGCAGAACGGTCATCCCTTCCTTCCTTAATTCCCCAATCATGGTAAGGAAAGATTCCTGATTGATAGGATCGAGGCCGGTAAAGGGTTCATCCAGCACTGCAAATTCCGGTTGATGAAGTATCGCGGAAACGAACTGGACTTTCTGCTGATTGCCTTTCGATAAGGCTTCCAGTTTATCATTGCTTCTATCGCCGAGACCGACTCGTTCGAGCCAGCTATGCGCCCGGCTGGCCGCCTCTTTCCGGGATAGTCCTCGTAACACCCCCATATAGATCAATGTCTTGGTTATTGGAATGTCGCGATAAAGCCCTCGATCCTCAGGCAAATAACCCAATTAAGCACCGGCCTGAGAACCCTCGCAAGACCTCCCAAGATTGAATTTAATCGAACCTGAGTCGGGTTTGATGATTCCAAGGAGCATTCGGATAGCGGTTGTTTTGCCCGCACCGTTTGGCCCTAAAAGGGCAAATATCTCACCGCGTTTTACCGTAAAAGTGAGACCGTCCACCGCTTTCCGTTCATGAAACTGCTTAACCAGAGATCGTGCGATAAGAATGTCGTCACTCATATGCTGAACTCATCCACGATCAAAATCACTCAACCGGTTCTGTTTTGTGGGGGACACCATCCAAACCGGCTGCCAATAAGATGCCGGAGATTGTGAATCGGAATAACGGAAAATGTGGCCGAAAATACCGGGTAAATAATATCTAATGACAACGGGGACGACCTTTCTCTCCCGAGGCTTCAGTGATCTGCCGGGTTCCGATCCGGTTGCATTATGCAAGGATGACGGCAGTGGTTGAAAAACAATCAACTACATTAAACCGCCGGAGTGGATTGGCCTTTGCCTGATTGACGGGAGAGGGCAGGCCGCTGTAGTCTGCCCCGATTTTCGATTCACCGCGGTCTCACTTGATTAACAACATCTTCTTCGTCTGCGCGACCTCGCCGGCACTGAATCGGTACAGGTATAAACCGGTCGATACCGGGTTGCCGCAATCGTCATTGCCGTTCCATTCTGTTCGATACGATCCGGCCGATTTGGTTTCTTTCACCAGTGTCCGTACCTTCTGACCGAGCGCGTCGAAGATTTCGATGGTGACATTTTCGCGCCATGGCACGTTGTATTCGATCGTCGTCGCCGGATTGAATGGGTTGGGATAATTCTGTGAGACGGCTGACTGTCGAGGTGGGGACGAATTCATATTTTCATTGATATCGTTTGCGGCAAATCGAAAAATCAACATCAAGTCGCTGTCGGCTAAATAGACATAATCACCATTGACGAAGACTCCGACCGCGGTCATCAAAGGAGTAGCGAAAGAATCGCAAAACGTCGGATCGGCAGGGTTCGATATATCGATTACCTGAAGACTGTAATAATCAGCGATATACGCATAGTTCTGACTCACGACAACATCATAAGCCACACCAGACGTATTGTAATTGCCGACCGGCAGCGGATTGGAGGAATTGGCCACACTTATTACCTGAAGGCCTTGATCGCGGTCGGCCACGAAAGCGTAATCTCCGGAAAGAAACACCCCGTCGGAATAGCCGGTGGTATTATACATGCCTGCGAACACGGGGTTGGCGGGGTTGGACACATCTATCACCACCAAACCGCGTTCAAAGTCTGCAACGTAGGCATACTGCCCGGAGACCACGACACCAGTTGCGTATCCAAATGTGTCCCAATTGCCTACCCAAGTAGGATTCGAGGGAGTGGAAATATCAATGATTGTCAGGCCGAATAAACCGTCGGCAACGTAAGCATAGCTACCAGCCACAAAAACGGCCTCGGCCGTACCGGCAGTATTGTAATTACCGACCAAAGTCGGAACCGCGGGATTCGACACATTTATAATCTGCAGACCATGGTCGTAATCTGCCACGTAGGCATAATTGCCATGCACGAAAACACCGATTGCATTACCGGGGGTATCACAGCCCCCGACTAATACCGGGCTGGCTGGATTTGACACGTTCACTATCTGAAGACCGTAAGTGTAATCAGCCACGAAGGCATGATTGCTAATTACGACTACGCCACGGGGATTCCCCGGCGTATCGTAACTGCCGACATATTGCAATTGACCGAATAGCAATGTTGCCGGAATTCCAATGCCCCACAGCGAAAAGACAACCGGAAAAAGACGATTCCTGATCATAATGGGCTTTCCTCGCTCATCGACCTCGAAATTCTCTCACCGGCAAGACAATCGAATGCCGATGCGAATCCATGGAGATATTAGGATTTCCGAATTAACGATGTCAAGGGGATTCCATGATCCAATTCGTACGGAAAACGAATTCACAGGCCAACCAATTGTCACCATGAGGAGCGGTAAATTATAACAATTTTATAACCATACCCTAATCCTGCTCTGATGGAAATCGCTTCTTTTTGGCTGGCGATGGTGCGGAAGGTCACATCCGGGGGGGTGTAATGTATTTTGAACCGTTAAACAGATTTAATGGATATTAAAAAATAAAGGAAAGCGGAATGCAAAAAGGGCTAATGCTGCGAATGTGCTTAAACCACTTAAAAGCGGCGACGATAATCGCTTGCCTGCTGCTTCTCGTCAAGCCGCAACATGGGCAGGCGGATACTTTCGGGGCTTTAACCGGTCAGGTCGTAGACAAGCAGACCGGCGAACCACTGATTGGGGTTTCTGTTCTTATCGCCAATACGAACCGCGGGGCATCAAGCGATCTTAACGGCACCTATTTTGTCGACAACATTCCGCAGGGTGTTCATTCTGTGGTTTTTCAGTTGCTGGGATACGCCAAAGTAAGAGTGGATTCGGTGACAATACCGTTCAACAGAATAGCTCGATTGGACATGGAGCTTATACCGCAGGACTATCGCGTCGATGATATAGTAGTCACGGCGACAATCGTTAAAACCACCGAAGCCTCTCTTTTGAAGCAACGTCAAAAATCCAGCGCGATCAGCGATGCGATCAGTGCCGAAATGATCTCGAGGAGTGGTAGCGGCACGGCCGCCGAGGCCATGATGATGGTGACCGGCGCTTCCGTCATCGAGGGCAAATATGTTTATATCCGCGGCGTTGGTGATCGTTATTCCAATACGACCCTGAACGGCGCCGAGTTGCCGAGCGCGGACCCCGATAAAAAAGCGTTTCATTTTGATCTCATACCCGGCGGTTTGCTGGACAATATTGTCACCGTCAAGTCTTTCACACCGGACCGACCGGGGGATTTTTCCGGCGGGCTTGTTGATATCAGCACCCGCAGCTACCCTGAATCACTTATTTTTATTGTGTCCAGCTCTGCTTCGCATCTTCGGGGAACAACCGGAAACAGAAATTTCATTACCTATGCGGGCGGTGGTTCTGATTGGCTCGGCAGAGATGACGGAACAAGAGGATTACCCGAGGAACTCGCCGATCCTAATGTCGTAATACCCGATATCGGCACCGCCTATCGAGATACTGCCAGCGCTTATGAGTTGCAGCGCCTGTCTCGGGCATTTAACAACATAATGGCCCCTAAGACGGGGCTTCCCACGATAAATCGCAATTTCGCGTTTTCTTTCGGCAATAAATCCAAGCTGTTTGGCTGTCCTGTCGGTTACTATGCCGGCTTAAGTTACGATCGTGAATTCAATTATTATGATAACGGCAAGGTCGAACGCTGGACTTTGGCCACCGGCAGCAGCCGGACAGATTCACTTGCGAATTTTTACCGGTTATCCGATAAGCAAGGGTCCGATCAGGTGCTTTGGGGCGGCTTGTCCGCGGTATCACTGAAACCGAATCCCCATCATGAGTTATCCGTCAATTATCTCTATACTCAGAGCGGCGAATCGACGGCACGTTATCTTAACGGATATTTGCCGGAGAACCTGGCGGATGCGATATTCGAAACCCGCGTTCTTAAATATAGCGAGCGCAATGTCAAATCTTTGCAATTTCAGGGTCATCATAATTTCAAATTCTTGAGAGGAATTCAACTGGAATGGCTGTTTTCTTCAGTCAAAAACAGCCAGGATGAACCGGATCTGCGATTCTTTTCCGATCACTACTATGTGGAAAATTTCGGCACTTATTCCGATACGACATACAGCATTGTTTCTTATGGCGGCTATAAACTCCCCCAGCGTCTCTACCGCGATATGGATGAAACGGGGCGCAGTTTCGAATTTAAGTTCAGTGTACCGTTTAAGCAGTGGTCCGGATTGGTCGGTAATCTGAAATTCGGTTATCTGACGGGAGATAAAAAACGTACCCATCGGGAACGCGTCTTCGAGTATCATAACAGAAACTACTTATACGTTTATGACAACAATCCCGAGGAGTATTTTTCCAATGAATACGTTGGAATAGTAGATTCTACCGGCGGCCGTTATACTTTTGCGAATTATATAGTCGACGCCAGCGAACTACGCAGTAATTACAACGGTAAACAAATAATAAGATCATCGTTTCTAATGGTGGAATCATCTCTGACCAGAAGACTGCGTATCGTAGGAGGATATCGAAACGAAAACGTGAAAATGGACGTCGTCACACTCGACCAGTCCCTGCTTCCCGGACGCCTGAGAAACAACGATTGGCTCGGCTCGGCGAGTTTCATCTATCAGATAAACGACAAGACTAATATCAGGGCGGCCTACGGTAGAACCCTGGCCCGCCCGACTTTCCGGGAATTGGCCCCGTATCCCTCTTATGAATTCGCCGCCGATTATTATTTCATCGGCAATGCCAAACTGAAAAGAACGTTGATCGACAACTATGATTTGCGCTACGAATGGTTTTTCGGACCGGGTGAAATAATTGCCGCCAGTTATTTCAAAAAGTATCTAAAAAATCCTATTGAAAGAGCGATTCTCAGCCAGAACGGCGAAATCCAGTTTCAGAACGTTGACAAAGGCCACTTGACCGGTGTCGAAATCGAGGCGAGGATGAAGCTCGATAGATTATCGAATCTGACAAGGGATTTCCAGTTCGGCGGCAATGTTTCGTTCGTGAAATCAAGAGTCGAAATTCCCGACGATGAAATGACCGGCATTCTGGCGGGTGATTCGGCCGCCTCGAATCATCGCCCGCTGTGGGGGCAGGCAAGCTACGATTTAAGTCTCGATCTTGCCTATGACAATCCGAAACGAGGATTGGTTGCCGCTATCAACTATAATGTCAACGGCAAACGGCTGTCCGATGTCAGCCTTGGAGCAACGCCGGATATTTACGAACAGCCGTTCCCGATAATGAATCTTAAGGTCGACAAAAAGTTGCCATACGGCCTCAATCTAAAATTGGGATTCAAGAACGTTCTTGATTCGAAGTTCCGCAAAACCTACAGTTTCAAGGGCAACGAGTATACCCATGTCGAATACAAAAAAGGGAGGGCTTTTTCTCTGGGGCTGGGTATACATTTTTAATTTCACCAAATATTTGCTTCACGAGGTCAGGGGGACTGAAAACAAACCATCAAACCGAACCCCGCTGTCGGCTCCGGCGCGACGCGGGGTTGACGTATTGCTTGCCGCCCGACAAGAATTCGCTCAAGCCGCCGTCTTTTATCAATAATTAGCCCCTGCTTCATATAAATCAAACAGACCGCCGATAACCTTTCCCGCGTAGTTAGGCTTCGAAAAAGTGTGTGGTGAAAACGGCGGAAAGAATGAAAACTCGGGGGGAGCGACGCTATGTGATTTGATCTGCGTGCATAACCGTGGGTTTATTGTCATCCCATGGTAAAAATTGAGATAACCGAGCAACCAAGTCAACATTTACGGGAAACAGGAAATCAGGGTTTCTGCGGCTTAGGGCCGCCAACAGGGATTTAATTCAATCGGGTAATTGGAAAAGGGCTTCTAAAAAATGAATCTTGAAAATTCTCAAGATTAAGCGACAGCCGCTTATGGCTTATAGAAGACAACCCGGTCTGATCAAAAATCCCAGGTGATTCTTTCAGTGAGTGAACAAGATGAACAAAATGATTAATGAAGGAGTTCTTCGTGAAACGTAAATTTGCCGTATCAGCAATGATTCTGGCAGCACTTTTATTGATGCCGTTTTCCTTTGTAACGGCCAGCCCGCCAAACAAGCTGCCTGATTTACCGCGCAATTACGGCTGGTCCCCTGGCGACGTCAACGGCGACGGCGTGCGTGGCGGCGGCGATGTAACCTACGGCGTCCGTTATTTCAAGGGCTTGGGCACTCCCCCCGTCGATAGCGTTTACCTCGATACCATCTGTGATTTCGTCGATAACGGTTCCTGGTTTTATTTTCGCTCCGATGTAAACGGCGATTGCCGTTTCAGCGGCGCAGATATCACCAGATTGGTCGCTTATTTCAAAGGGACGACCACTGTCATCCCCTGCCCATACACTCGTCCCCGCGCCATCAAGAACGTATTTGATGTCAATATCAACGCGGGGGATACTGTCATCTGGTATGCCGATACGACTTACATCTTGAACGATTTCGTATTCGTTGAGTCAACCGCGGTTCTCTTTATCGAGGCCGGCACAATAGTCAAAGGGCTTCCCGGGCAAGGTGCCCAAGCCAAGGCTTTGATTATCACCCGCGGCGCCAAAATTTACGCCGAAGGCACCGAGTGCGACCCGATTATTTTGACCGCTTCTATCGACAACGTCGGCGACCTTAATGATATGCCCGAGGACGCCACCGGCGCCGGACACTGGGGATCGATCATACTTCTCGGCCGTGCAGCTAACAACATGCCCGGCGGCGTGGGCCAAATCGAAGGTATCCCAATCACCGAACCGCGCGGCAGCTACGGCGGTGGTGCCACTTCCGACGATAACGATAACTCCGGCGTCATCGCTTACATGTCCATCCGTCATGGCGGTTCGATAATCGGCGCCAACAATGAGATCAACGGCTTGACCATGGGTTCCATCGGCCGCGGCACCACAATCCATCACGTCGAAGTTTACAACAACCTCGATGATGGTTTCGAATGGTTCGGCGGCACCGTCAATTGCAAATACCTGGCTTCAGTTTTTACCGATGACGATAATTTCGACTATGACGAAGGTTATCGCGGTAAAGGCCAATTCTGGTTCTGCATAAAACACCCAAGATACGGCAACATAGGCGGCGAACACGACGGCGGCGTAAATCCTATTGATGCCACGCCGTTCACGATTCCGTGGATTGCCAACGTCACCTATCTTGGATCCGGTATCACGGCTTCCCCTGCCACCAACACCAACGACAAGGGCGCCTTTCATTACAGAGATAACGCCGGCGGCCATTACCGCAATGGTATCTTCATGGACGGCCAAAACATTGCTTTGAGACTTGAAGACCGCTGGCCTACCGATGTTCCCGATAGAATCGCCGCCGGAGATTGGACGATGAAACACACTTTCTGGTACAATTTCGGCTTAACCGATCAGCCGTCGTTCAACACCGTCGATATAATTTTCCCGGATAACACGCCGGCGCTAAACCCACCCCAGTGGGATACGCCCCCCGGCTCGCTCCGTGACCTTATGTTCGCCCCGTTGACGGTTCTTCCGACCGACGGTCCTCCGATCATCGGCTCCACGAATGACACCCACTTCCAGGACCCCCAGCTCAATGGAATAAGCAGGACCTCCGGTTCGTTGGCGCTTGATCCGCGGCCGAACCCTACCGGTCCCGCTGCCGTATCTCCATTCGATCCGTCCACCTGGGATAGCTGGTTCACCCCGGCTCCATACTATGGCGCTTTCGACCCCAATGCTCCACTCTGGACAAGAGGTTGGACCTGGTTGTGGGCAAAAGGTTATACTCCCAGATAATATCTGACTGCTCTCTCGCTCCCCTCATCTCAACCGCCCCGTTGCTGGACGGGGCGGATTTGTTTATGCACATGTTTGTCGATTAAATTGAAACAGTTTTATGCCTTATCCTGCGGCCAAGAAACACCATGAAAGATACTGCCCAAATCAAATCTTTGGCGATAATGATGCTTCACGGCTATTTCTGATTAGCCGGATATCGGAGCCGTTGTCGTTTACCCATATTCTTGTCAAGCTTGAGCAACCATGAAAACGAATTTCATGGCCGTAAGCAAACCCGCTGGAGATTGATCTATCGCTATTATCCCGCAGTCAAGCATTACACTTCTGCAATTCGATTTCGCCGCCGGCGAAATACTTCTTGCGGAAGAACAGAGCAACGTTCACCAGCCCGATCAGAACCGGAACCTCGACCAACGGACCGATCACAGCCGCGAAAGCGACACCCGATTCGATTCCAAAAACCGCCACTGCGACTGCAATGGCCAATTCAAAATTGTTGGAGGCGGCCGTGAAACTCAATGTCGTCGCCTTTGCATAGTCGGCCCTGGCTTTCTTGCTCAGGAAGAAAGTCACCAGAAACATCAAGACGAAATAAAACAACAGCGGAACGGCGATGCGGACAACATCCATGGGAATTTTCACGATCAATTCGCCCTTAAGAGAAAACATAACCAGAATCGTAAACAACAGGGCAATCAATGTAATCGGGCTGATTCTCGGCACAAACTCGGTATGATACCAATCTTTACCTTTGGCTTTCACCAGAACCAATCGCGTCATCATACCGGCAAGGAAAGGGATTCCAAGATAAATGAACACGCTTTCAGCAATCTGGCCGATTGTAACATTCACCACAGCACCCTCAAGGCCCAACAGCGGCGGCAGCTTGGTTACGAATATCCAGGCAAAGATAGAATAAAAGAAAACCTGAAAGATGGAGTTAAAAGCGACCAAGCCGGCAGCGTACTCCGGATCACCTCCGGCCAAGTCGTTCCAAACAATGACCATCGCAATACAGCGGGCAAGACCGATCATTATCAACCCGACCATGTATTCGGTAGAATATCCTGACAAGAATACGACGGCTAAAATGAACATTAGAATTGGACCTATCACCCAGTTCTGGATCAAGCTCAAAAGCAGGATTTTATAGTTACGGAAAACCCGTCCCAATTCCTCATAACGCACTTTGGCCAGCGGTGGATACATCATGAGAATCAGACCGACGGCAATAGGAATATTGGTCGTCCCCATCGCGAACTTGTCCCAAAAATCGGCAATACCCGGGTAAAAGTGGCCCCAAGCAACGCCTATGGCCATGGCCGCGAAGATCCATACCGTAAGATAACGGTCCAGAAAGCCAAGTCTTTTGATGACTGATCCATCCTTTGTCATATATTCATCTCCTCATTATTTCTTTAAGTGAGCGGGACATTCTCCTCGCCGTTAGCAAGCGACATTGGCCATTCCCGTATCTTCTTGTCAATTTTAAAGCGAGCGGGACAATTATCCTGCCCGTGATGCCTTCGGAAGAGAATCCGGCAACGTCATCACGAATTCTTTGATTTCGTCTCGCACGCGACGGTAATGCGACAGCACCTCTTCCTCGGTCTTCGCCGACTTTGCCAGCCGCGGCGGGTCGTCGAAACCATGATGCACCTTGATCGCCTTCCCCGGAAAGACCGGGCAATTCCGATCAGCATCGGAGCAGACCGTTATAACATAGTCAAATTCTTTGATTTCAAGGTCGGTAACTCTCTTGGACACGTGGCCGGAGATATCGACGCCGGCCTCCGCCATGACCTTCACCGCATTAGGATTCAAACCATGATTTTCGGTGCCTGCGGAAAACGCCTCGATTACATCGCCCTTGAGCCTTCTGGCCCATCCCTCGGCCATTTGACTTCGACAGGAGTTGCCGGTGCACAAAAAGAGAATCTTCAATTTGTTCATATCTCGATATTGATACGGCATCAAATTATAATCCCGAATATGTAAATCAAAGAGTAATAGATCCCCACGGCAATAAAGATGGCTCCTGTAATCCGCCGGACCCATTTTTCAATCAAGGTCAGTTTATTGAACAGTTTTCCTATCGAGCCGACGCTGAAGGTTATTACGAATGCAAATACCAGAACGGGAAGGCCCGTTGCGAGACCGTAGATCGATGGTAGGAGAAACATCGAGCTATGCTTGATTGAAAGCGGAATCAGGCTTCCGAAAAAAAGCGCCGCCGAAACGGGGCAAAGGGAAAGGGCAAAGAGAAAACCGATGGCGGCGGCGCCCCAGAGGCCGCCCTTCCCCGCCAACCGTTCCGACTTTTCCCCGGGGCCGATGCCGTATAGACGAAACGGGATTATTTCCAGAAGAACCAACCCGACAATAATCAAAACCAGCCCCAGAATCTTATTCATATATTCTTGAAGAAAAATCGAGATGCCGGGTATGGAAAGAATTCCGGCGATGACGATAAACGCCAGCAGCAAATAAGCAAGCATCCGTCCCACCGCGTAGGCGATGCCGCTTAAAAGGACTTTGCCGCTGTTTCGGACTTTGCGACCGATAAACGAAATCGCCGCTATGCTGGTCGCCAGCGGGCAGGGGGAAATGGATGTGAGAATTCCCAGCCAGAAGGCGGATCCGAGCGCCACCCATAAAGAATCCATCAACTTTCCTTCAGGTAGGCGTTGATCTCGTCCTGAACGTATTTGAAGAATTCATCCTTGTTTCCTACGAGCTCCCACACCTTAATCAGGTTTTTCCACCGAACCTGCTTTCCGTCCTTCATATCGCAGATAACCAGAGATTTCGTATAGAGCTGATAATCTTTAACAAAGTGCTTGTTATCGGATTCGTCGATGTTAATGGACTCGAATTTCAACGTACCATTTTCAAGTTCTTTGGTAAATCCTGTCTCGATCGCTTCTCTTGAATAGGCTTCAATCTTCTTGCAGGAAACGCAACGGTATGTGGTATGAAAATAGTAGGCTATCACTTCCGGTGCATTAGTCGTGGTATCCCCGCCTTTTGTTTCCGGGATAGTGCTTGCGGCGGAATCGGCGAATCGGTTACCGACTTGCGAGTCGGCCGTAGGGTTTGCCCCCCATAAAGATACCGAAGCCATCGCTGCCCCTGCCAGCAGCAAGGCAATCGCGATTCGTTTCATGATGTCTGTCTCCTTTTTTATTTCCCGCTACCTAATATCTTCTCCGCCCGTTCATAAGCGCGTACAATATGTTCCTGATCGACCTTGGTTCGTCCCTTTTCCATGCCCATTTCAGAAAGCAGTATGTGATCGAAAAACCGCACTCCTGCCTTCTCCATCGCTGACTTGGCACAGTTCTCCTGACAACCATCGATTACGATTATGCGCTCGGCCGCTTTAACGGCATCCATGGCGAAACCAAACCCGTTGGCCACAGCCGCCAGGCAGCCCATGGACGCCAGTTTCATTCGTGAAACGCGCCGAGCGGCTTGGTCGGCCACCGCACCTACATCCGATGCGCCCGAGCAGGCGAACACCAGCCGCGGAGCGCCGCCGCAACAGCCGCTCTTTTCTGAGTGTAGCGCCGAATCCTCACCAAACGGAACCCCTCCACAACACCCGTTGTGTTTCATTTCCATATTCCAATCTCCATTCGCTCAGCTCATTGCTACGATATGAGCGTCTTCAACTCTTCGATGGACGGCACCTTACCGCTAACTTTAACTTTGCCGTCAACCACCAGCGCCGGCGTCATCATGACGCCATAAGCCGTGATCTTTTGAATGTCTTCCACCTTTTCGATGTCGCATTCCAGATTGAGTTGTGCGGCCGCCTCCATCGTCAGCTCGGTGAGTTTCTTGCACTTGGGGCAGCCCGTTCCAAGAATTTCAATCTTTTTCATATCATCTCCTTCATTGCCTGCACCATAGGGAAGTGTTTATTTCCCACTTTGACCGCCCATCATATAAAAATATGTTGCGGCCCAGTTGCTCAAAATCGTGACTATGCCAAACAAGAACATGCCGATGCTCATGAGAGCCCAACCGGACATGATATTGCCGACGACGCAGCCTCCGGCAAAGGCCGCACCGATTCCTATCATCACCCCTCCGAGCAGGGCGAACAACATTTCATCGGGCGGTTTCGGCAAAAGCTTGGCTTGACCGGACATCCGCGCCGAAACCCACGAACCAAGCGGCAAAGCCAACACTTCCAACACGAGCCACCAGACTATCTGCTTGCCACTCCCTTTCTTTTCCGACGCTGAACCAGTTGGGTTCGCTCCCGCTGCACCGGCGGCAGACGGGCTGGAATAGACGTGTTCGAAACCGTTGTCAAGAAGCAGCAATTCCGCCTGCATTACACCATGCGTTACTCCCAATGGGTAATTGCGCCCGCTGGCCGCAGATGACAGGTAGGCCGGAACCATCAACAGACCTATCGCCAACCCGGCCGCCCAAGGGCGCCATGATCTTGTCATAGCGCGTTGCAGCCAAGGCATATCGTCGTTGGCGCTGTGGGCAGGCAAGGCGGACGAGCGCCTTCTCATTATGGAAATCGCCGCCAGCGTCACCGCCGCAAACAACAACGCCAATACCCAGAACGGGAGCCCGATAAGACCGAAGAGGCTTACCGGCTTTCCGTCGGCCAGCGAAATGATATGCTTTTTCATCCAAACATGCACCCCATTCAGCGGACCGTATTCAACCATCATGACGCCGACCGGGATACCCAGTATCGCGATGATCGAATTCAGATTGCCGGTCGCACCCTTATACAGGCAACCACTTATACAACCACCGGAGAAAACCATGCCGACGCCGAAAATCACGCCGCCGATAATATAATTCAGATACAAAAGCGGCTTCGGACTTAGCTTGACCCAGCCAAGCAGATCCAATCCGGCGAACCCAAGCATGGCCACGACAATCAGTATCCACAAACCGACCATCTTACGAGGATCGCGCATCATGATCGTTTCGCTGAACGCCGATGATCCGCACAGGTCGCCCTTTTGCAAAAAGAAACCGAAGAGAAATCCGATCGGTATCGCCGTGAGCACCCATAATTTCATAAGACTTGCTGCAATCGTTACGCCAGCCAATCCTATCAAACTGACAATTGCGTATGCCTGCCAATTCACCTTGGATGACTTGGTTCCTATCATTCCCTATTCCCCCAACTGCCGCCTAAGACTTAAATATTGTTCCAAAAATCAAACCACTTATAGTCGCCATAATAATCACCAGCGACACGAAAACCACCGTTTTCTTCGTTCCCATAATAGAGCGGATTACCAGCATGTTCGGCAAAGACAGCGCCGGACCGGCCAGAAGAAGTGCCAAGGCGGGGCCCTTGCCCATACCGTTGCCGATCAAGCCTTGAAGGATCGGCACCTCGGTCAGGGTTGCGAAATACATGAAAGCCCCCACCACCGAGGCGAACAAGTTTGCCCACAGGGAGTTGCCGCCGACCGAATCGCTGATCCACCCGGACGGAATCAATCCCTCCATCCCGGGACGGCCAAGAAGCAACCCGGCGACAAGAACGCCCCCGAATAGAAGCGGTAGAATCTGCTTGGCGAAACCCCACGTTTGCGAGAACCATTCACCGGATTCATCTTCTCGCCGACTTGTTATAATCGACAATCCTACTACCGCGGCCGAGAAAGCCAGCAATGGTTCGTGCGGAAAGATTAGAGCGATAATGGCCGTCGCCAGAGCCGTGATGCTAATAGCAATTTGGGACAACTTGAACCAGAAGATCAGCATCGCCGCAAAAACAACTGATATGATACCGGTAACTATCCACTTATAAGAGTAGATGAGATACCAAAAACTGGTTGTCTCGTCGGGTTTGCCCAGGTTTGCGAAGACCAGAATCGCGACCATGGCGGCAAAATAGAGTCCATTCTGCCAGAGGGGGCGGCCTACTTCAGGTTCAGGCATCGCCATCTGAGCGTTGAGTTTTTCTTTTTCCTCTTTGCGGTAGATCAAATGCATCAGCAGCCCGATTATTATGCTGAAGCCAATCGCCCCCACGGCTCGCGCAACGCCCAACTCCAAACCCAAAACGCGGGCGGTGAGGACTATCGCCAGAACATTGATCGCCGGTCCCGAATAAAGAAAGGTCGTTGCCGGCCCCAGACCCGCGCCCATACGGTAGATTCCGGCAAAAAGCGGAAGAACGGTGCATGAACAGACGGCGAGTATGGTTCCAGACACTGATGCTACGCCGTACGAAAGCACCTTATTCGCTTTCGCCCCGAGATACTTCATAACCGAAGCCTGGCTGACGAATACCGCAATCGCCCCGGCGATGAAAAACGCTGGAACAAGACAAAGGATAACGTGCTCTTGCGCATACCATTTGGTGAGTGCAAGGGATTCAATGACCGCTCCACGCAAACGGGTGCTGTCAATTGGCAAGTAAAAGAATATAAGGAAAACCGCCACGATCAAAGCCAGCGGTTTCCACTCCTTTTTCCAATCCATGCTGCTTTATCCCCACAACTGGTGTTCTCTTAGAATCCGCTACCAGTTTTTTGTTTCAACCGCTTACAAAAGACTTACTTCCGCACGCAAGCCGACATCCGTCGGGCATTGGCTATCAAAACGTCCTCGACACAGCCAAAGAAATTCAGGATGCATGGCACCCGCAGCCGATAGAATACTTGTAATCCCCGCTTTTCATCCTCCAATATTCCGGCATCTTTCAGGACCGACAGGTGTTTGGAAACAGTCGAGATGTCAGCGCCGATCATGTCTCGTAATTCACAGACGCATTTTTCACCTCGGGACAGTTCATCCACGATTAACAGTCTCGAGGGGTGAGCCATGGCTTTAATAATCCTCGCTCGCGCTTCGTATTTCTGTTTGGTTTTGTTATCCATGACATTCCTCATATCACTATCGGCTTTGTTGCTTGGCAAAATAACCAAATAGATTAAAATGTCAAGTGATTTTTTCGAGGGTGGTGTTGTGATCTTTGCGGCTGGTAATTTATTGGCTGATGATTTATTATAAAAGTTAGGGCCGGCCTCGCACTCCCTCGATGCTTTTTTGCGACTATCATAAAAATCAGCATTTGGGCCAAGGTTTCTGCGGAAATCGGCCGTATTATACTACTCCCCGGGAATCGAAAGAGATGTTTCTTGTTTCGAGTTGGAATCCGGCTCCGCGATGCGGCGGTGCACCTTGATTGTATCCCCGGGATGAACTATCCCGCCGGCGACGACCCTTGCAAAAATCCCTTCACGTGGCATCACGCAGTCGCCCACCGAATAGTAGATGGCGCACCGCTGATGGCACTCTTTGCCGAGCTGGGTGATTTCGAGAAGGGTCTCCCCGATCGTCAGTGAATCGCCGACCTGAAGGCTCGAAAGATCGATGCCCTCTGTGGTAATGTTTTCACCGAAATCACCGGGAGCAACTTGCGCGCCGATTTGCTTCATCCGCCCGATACTTTCAACAGCCAGAAGACTTACTTGGCGGTGCCAGCGACCAGCGTGGGCATCTCCCTCGATTCCCCAATCCATAACCAGTCTCGCAGACG